>OKBG01000005.1_pt1 | contig 143923 bp, 126 predicted proteins | sample 1610361 | NCBI WGS metagenome assembly OKBG01 (sample SAMN04436645, study PRJEB24849) | human gut metagenome | biome: human gut; feature: NICU; material: stool | host: Homo sapiens | place: USA: Saint Louis, MO | collected 2010-03-25
TCAACATTTAACAACCCTAACTTTAACCATAGTATTAGAATCTGGCATCAAAGCAATGATAATGCTTGGGTTGATTGGGCCGAGAAAAACTCTATATGCATAAACATTAATCCATACAAAATTCGTGAGGGTTTCTTTTTAGTCGGATTCGATTATTTTGATATTACAAATAATGAAAGTTTGCATATTGCCAGTAACAAAGATGGATATGAATACTTTAACAAACAGTTGGGAAATAGTTCATATGTATGGATGCGATAGGCATAATAAAAGGAAATAAATACAAAGAAATGGGCAAACGAACAATATCAGGAATGAGATGCCGTCATTATGTTCTCAGTCTATGGGGAGGGCGAAAGTACAAATGTTTGCTCTTACCTCTTAACTGACATTCTATAAACAATATTGTATTTTGTATAAGGCCGAAATCCCGCCTCTCACCCAGCAGTATTCCGGCCTTCCATCACCCGCCTCAGTGCGCCGTGATATAAGGCTCCTTCACAAACTCCGCCAGCAGCCAGACCATATCATGCAGCAGCCCGATGAGTTCTTTCGCCACGTTCGCAGGCAACGTCCCGCCCATCACCGCCAGCGTTAACGCCACGGCATAGTCCACCTGCAACGCTGTATCCTGCCAGCAGTCCGACATACAGGAGGCGATCTTTTCCCCTGCGATCAGCTGTTCAACCAGATACGAAGGCAATTCGGCATCGCAGCATTCCCGCAGCCGTTTCAGCGCAGCCAGCAGTTGTTTACAGAGCGTGGCAAATGTCACCGCATCGTCCGTTTCCACCAGTACGCTTACGTACGCCGCACAGGTGTCAGCCAGTTCAAAGAGATCCGCAGAATCGGGAAGTTGCAGGTGGAGAAGGTGATGAACAGCGCTTTCTTCAGCGCGTACGTATGAAAATCCAGGGGTAGTAACCATTTAGCATCCTCTTTGTCCGAAAAAATGTTACGTCATGCTAACGGGTTCCTACGCCCGGTTACGGATGTGCCGCAACGCAGGCACTTTACGACCGCGGAGAAGTGATGAAAAGGGATAACCCTGAATTACATAAGGTTTCTTAAATGTTTGCGAGGCGGCTTCCAGAAGGGCATTGCCGGGTGGCGGCTACGCCTTACCCGGCCTACAAAACCGTCAACCAGCCAACCCGGGACACGAACCGTAGGCCCGTGCAAGCGCAGCGCCGCCGGGCACAGCCGCACCGTAGCTACCCCTCGCTCATCATGGCCAGAAACCGCTTCACCGTTCGCGAGCGCTCAAAGCGCCGCCAGCAGAGCGCGATATCGGTATAAAGCTCCGGTGAGCGCAGGGCATGGTAGGTGACATTCGGCGGAGAAATAGCGGCCATGGATTTCGGCACCAGGGCGAACCCGCCGCCAGCGGAGACCATGCTCAGGGAAGAGGAGAGTTGTGAAGATTGCAGCGTGTGTTGCATATCGATTCCGGCCCGCTCGCAGCTGCCGTAAACCCGGTCATACAGCCCCGGCGCGACCTCCTGCGGGAACAGTACCACCGGCGTATCCCGAAGCGCATCCAGCTCCAAATCGTCACACGCCGCCAGCGGATGATCGCGATGCAGCGCCAGCACCATCGGCTCCCGATCGATGATTTTTAACTCGAACACCTTGCTGCTCTCGCACGGCAGGCGCACAAAGGCGATATCCAGCTCGCCCTCCGCCAGCATCGTCGTCAGCGACGACATATTGGCTTCTACCTGGTGAACCTGCACCGCCATGTTCTGCACCTGAAACTGACGTATCAGGGCGAAGATTTTGGGATGAAAAGCATCTGAACTCGTGATGCCAATCGACAGATTGCCGTTCAGCCCGCGCGCGATACCCCGGGCTTTCTCCAGCGCGGCGTCGCTCAGCGCCAGGATCTTGCAGGCGTCCTCATAGAAGGCTTCCCCCGCCTCGGTCAGCTCCACGCCGCGCGTCAGGCGCCTGAACAGCGGCGTGCCCACTTCCTCTTCGAGCCGTTTGATCTGCTGGCTCAGAGGAGGCTGTGAAATACCCAGCGCTTTGGCCGCCCTGGTGAAGTGTCGCTCGCGTGCAACCGCGACAAAATAGCGCAGATAACGAAGTTCCATATCAAAAACGTCTCAAACCAGCATGGATTCTATATTGGAACTCTCTGCTGAATCGGGTCAACATTTATTTAACCTTTATAAATAAAGTTGAAGAGGACGGGCATGATGATGCATTCATCTGCATGCGACTGTGAGGCGAGTTTATGCGAGACCCTGCGCGGGTTCTCGGCTCAGCATCCTGACAGCGTGATCTATCAGACATCGCTAATGAGCGCCCTGCTAAGCGGCGTCTACGAAGGGGAGACCACCATTGCCGACCTGCTGGCACACGGTGATTTTGGTCTCGGCACCTTTAACGAGCTGGACGGCGAAATGATTGCCTTCAGCAGTCAGGTTTACCAGCTGCGCGCCGACGGCAGCGCCCGGGCCGCGAAGCCGGAGCAAAAAACGCCGTTCGCGGTAATGACCTGGTTCCAGCCGCAGTACCGCAAAACCTTCGACGGGCCGGTCAGCCGTCAGCAGATCCACGACGTCATCGACCAGCAGATCCCCTCCGATAACCTGTTCTGCGCGCTGCGCATCGACGGCAATTTCCGCCACGCCCACACCCGCACCGTACCGCGCCAGACGCCGCCGTACCGGGCGATGACCGACGTGCTGGACGACCAGCCGGTGTTCCGCTTTAACCAGCGCGAAGGCGTGCTGGTTGGGTTCCGCACCCCGCAGCATATGCAGGGCATCAACGTGGCGGGCTATCACGAACACTTTATCACCGACGACCGTCAGGGCGGGGGCCACCTGCTCGACTACCAGCTGGAGAACGGCGTGCTCACCTTCGGGGAGATCCACAAGCTGATGATTGACCTGCCCGCCGACAGCGCGTTTTTACAGGCCAACCTGCACCCCAGCAACCTTGATGCGGCTATCCGCGCCGTCGAAAACTAACAGGAGAACTACCGTGAACAGTGAAAAACAGTCACGTCAGTGGGCGCACGGCGCCGATATGGTTGTCGGCCAGCTGGAAGCGCAGGGTGTGAAGCAGGTGTTCGGCATACCGGGTGCAAAAATCGACAAGGTTTTCGATTCCGTGCTGGACTCCTCCATCGAGATTATCCCGGTGCGTCACGAGGCTAACGCGGCGTTTATGGCGGCGGCGGTAGGGCGTCTGACCGGCAAAGCCGGGGTGGCGCTGGTCACCTCCGGGCCGGGCTGTTCGAACCTGATCACCGGCATCGCCACCGCCAACAGCGAGGGTGACCCGGTGGTGGCGCTGGGCGGGGCGGTGAAGCGGGCGGATAAAGCCAAGCTGGTGCACCAGAGCATGGACACCGTCGCCATGTTCAGCCCGGTCACCAAATACGCCGTCGAAGTGAATTCGCCGGATGCGATTGCCGAGGTGGTGTCGAACGCGTTTCGCGCCGCCGAGCAGGGCAGACCGGGCGGGGCGTTTGTCAGCCTGCCGCAGGATATTGTCGACCAGCCCACCACGGGGGCGATTTTGCCTGCCAGCGGCCCGGCGCTGATGGGCCCGGCTCCCGAATCGGCCATTAACGACGTGGCGAAGCTCATCGACAAAGCCAAAAACCCGGTCATCTTACTCGGCCTGATGGCGAGCCAGCCCGCGAACAGCGCCGCGCTACGCAAGCTGCTGGAGAAAAGCCGCATTCCGGTGACCAGCACCTACCAGGCCGCCGGGGCGGTGAATCAGGAACACTTCACCCGCTTTGCCGGACGCGTCGGCCTGTTTAACAACCAGGCGGGCGACCGGCTGCTGCACCTGGCGGATCTGATCATCTGCATCGGCTACAGCCCGGTGGAGTACGAGCCGTCCATGTGGAACAGCGGCGACGCGACACTGGTACATATCGACGTGCTGCCCGCCTATGAGGAGCGCAAATATGTTCCCGATCTGGAGCTGGTGGGGGATATCGCCGCCACGCTGAACCTGCTCGCCAGCCGCATTGAGCACAAACTTGAACTCAGCCAGCGCGCCTCGGAAATTCTTGTCGATCGTCAGCATCAGCGGGACCTCCTCGACCGCCGCGGCGCATCGCTTAACCAGTTTGCCCTGCACCCGCTGCGCATCGTGCGCGCTATGCAGGACATCATGAACAACGACGTGACGCTCACCGTCGATATGGGCAGCTTCCACATCTGGATCGCCCGCTACCTCTACAGCTTCCGCGCGCGTCAGGTGATGATCTCCAACGGTCAGCAGACCATGGGCGTGGCGCTGCCGTGGGCGATTGGCGCGTGGCTGGTGAATCCGGGGCGCAAGGTGGTGTCCGTCTCCGGGGACGGCGGCTTTTTGCAGTCGAGCATGGAGCTGGAAACCGCGGTGCGACTCAACGCCAACGTGCTGCACATCATCTGGGTGGATAACGCCTACAACATGGTGGCCATTCAGGAAGAGAAAAAATACCAGCGTCTCTCCGGCGTGGAGTTCGGTCCGGTCGATTTCAAAGCCTATGCCGACGCGTTCGGTGCGAAAGGCTTTGCTGTCGAAAGCGCCGATGCGCTGGAACCGACGCTGCGTGCGGCAATGGATGTCGATGGCCCGGCCGTGGTGGCCATTCCCGTCGACTACAGCGATAACCCGCTGCTGATGGGCCAGCTCCATCTCAGCCAGATTTTGTGAATCAACATAAGGACAGAGAAATGCAAAAAGTGGCTCTCGTAACCGGCTCCGGCCAGGGGATTGGGAAAGCGATCGCGCTTCGCCTGGTGAAGGATGGTTTTGCCGTTGCTATCGCGGATTATAACGAAGAGACGGCGAAAACCGTCGCGGATGAGATCACCCGCAACGGCGGGAAAGCTGTCGCCGTAAAGGTGGACGTCTCTGACCGCGATCAGGTGTTTGCGGCGGTGGAAAAAGCCCGTACCGCGCTGGGTGGCTTCAACGTCATCGTCAATAACGCCGGGGTCGCGCCGTCCACGCCAATCGAATCCATCACCCCGGAGATTGTCGACAAGGTTTACAACATCAACGTGAAAGGGGTGATCTGGGGCATTCAGGCCGCGATTGACGCGTTTCGCAAAGAGGGACACGGCGGCAAAATCATCAACGCCTGCTCCCAGGCGGGGCATACCGGTAACCCGGAGCTGGCCGTCTACAGTTCCAGCAAGTTCGCGGTACGTGGCTTAACCCAGACCGCCGCGCGGGATCTCGCCCCGCTGGGGATCACCGTTAACGCCTACTGCCCGGGGATCGTTAAAACGCCGATGTGGGCAGAAATCGACCGTCAGGTCTCCGAGGCGGCGGGTAAACCGCTCGGCTACGGAACGGAAACCTTTGCCAAACGCATCACGCTTGGCCGTTTGTCCGAGCCGGAAGACGTGGCCGCCTGCGTCTCTTACCTCGCCGGACCGGATTCCGACTACATGACCGGCCAGTCCCTGCTGATTGATGGTGGGATGGTGTTCAACTAAATACCAATACTAAAAAGCTCTGACATGAACTTTCCCCTGCGCCCGTGCAGGGGCTTTTTTTTGTCTCCTCAGCCATTGTGCATTACACTGCGCGCTGCAAAACTTTAGTCTTGAGATCTGACAGGCGGTAACAGCGATGAACGGTACAATCACAACGTGGTTTAAAGATAAAGGCTTTGGATTTATCAAAGATGAAAACGGCGACAACCGCTATTTTCATGTGATTAAGGTCGCCAACCCTGATCTGATTAAAAAAGATGCGGCGGTGACCTTCGAGCCAACCACCAACAACAAAGGCCTTTCCGCGTATGCGGTGAAAGTGATCCCGGAGAGCAAGCACCTCTATATTGCGGGCGAGCGCGTGAAGCTCACCTCAATCAAGTCCTTCGTGGTGTTCAGCGAGGAAGAACCCGTTGACACCAAAATCGACAAAGAGAATGCGGTGCTGTCGGTGGGGCTGCTGATGAACAGCATCAAGCCGAAAACCGAGAAAAAGCCGGGCGAAATGCGCACGGTGAAGAAGCTGGCGATCACCACTTTCCAGAATACGACCATGATCTTTACCGAAGATGAAATCGACATCGACGCCACGGTGAAGCTGCTGAAGTAATCTTATGCCGGGTGGCGGTTGCGCCTTACCCGGCCTGCACGTTCTCTCTTTTCGCCCGCTTTTTTACCTGCTATAACAAACTCCTTACCTTTCAGGGAGTCATTGCCGTGCCCGAAATCAATCAACATGGTCAAACCGTTAACGATATCGTCCCGGACTGGAAATGCGCCCGCGCGTTAACCCGCACCCCGCTTACCGGCCAGTATTGCCGCCTCGAGCCGCTGGATGCCGATCGTCATTCGGCTGATTTATACGAGGCCTACGCGCTGGGGGATGACAGCGACTGGACCTGGCTTGCCAGCACTCAGCCCATGAGCGTTGAGGCTACCGCGCACTGGGTGCTTGGAAAGGTGCTGGATGATGACCTGGTGCCCTTTGCCGTCATCGATTTACGCACTGAAAAAGCGGTAGGCCTGGTCTGCTATATGGCAATAGAGCGCTTTCAGGGCTCGGTGGAGATCGGCCACGTCACCTGGTCGCGCAGAATGAAGGGCACGCGCGTGGGGACTGAAGCGGTGTGGCTGCTGCTGAAAAATGCCTTTGAGCACAAGTACCGTCGGCTGGAGTGGAAGTGTGATTCGATGAATATTGCCTCACGCAACGCGGCGGAGCGGCTGGGGTTTGTCTGGGAAGGTCGCCTGCGCCAGAAGCTGGTGCGCAAAGGCCGCAACCGCGACAGCGATATGCTTTCGATTATTGACCGCGAATGGCCGCAAAGGGACGCGGAACTGCGCGCCTGGCTGGCGGCGGAGAATTTTGACGGGGAAGGGCGGCAGATTAAAAGGCTTGAGGCATTTCGGCAGTAAAAGACTCCAGCCCTCTCCCCAAAGGGGGGAGGGTGTCATCGTCCCCTCTCCCCTTTGGGGAGAGGGTTAGGGTGAGGGGGAAAAACGCACCTTAACGGCGAACCGGCGCCCCATCCGCCACATAATACGCCGCCGTGCTCTTCGCCAGCGGCGCGCGCCCGCGAATGGCGTCGGCAACTTTCTCACCGATCATAATGGTCGTGGCGTTCAGGTTGCCGGTAATAATCTGCGGCATAATCGACGCATCCACCACGCGCAGCCCTTCCAGCCCGTGAACGCGGCCTTCGCCGTCGACCACCGCCATTTCGTCGTAGCCCATCTTGCAGGTGCCGCACGGGTGGAACGCGGTTTCGGCGTGGTTGCGCACGAACTCGTCCAGCTGTTCGTCGGTCTGGCATTCGACGCCCGGGCTGATTTCACGACCGCGATACTTGTCCAGCGCAGGCTGGTGCATGATCTCGCGGGTGATGCGGATCGCGTCGCGGAACTCCTGCCAGTCCTGCTCGTGGGACATATAGTTGAACAGAATGGCCGGATGCTGGTGCGGATCGCGGGATTTAATGCGCACGTGTCCGCGGCTCGGCGAGCGCATGGAGCCGACGTGGCACTGGAAGCCGTGCTCTTTTACCGCGTTCGAACCGTTGTAGTTAATCGCCACCGGCAGGAAGTGATACTGAATGTTCGGCCACTCGAACTCTTCGCGGCTGCGGATAAACCCGCCCGCTTCGAAGTGGTTGCTCGCGCCCACGCCGGTGCCGCCAAACAGCCACTCTGCGCCAATTTTCGGCTGGTTCCACCATTGCAGGGCGGGGTAGAGGGAGATCGGCTCCTTACATTCATACTGAAGGTACATCTCCAGGTGATCCTGCAAGTTTTCCCCTACGCCGGGTAAATCATGTACCAGCGGGATATCAAACTGCTTCAGCAGTTCAGCGTTGCCCACGCCGGAACGCTGGAGGATCTGCGGGGAGGCAATGGCCCCTGCGCATAGCAGAACTTCTTTGTTGGCTGTCGCTTTGGAGGGAATGGTGCTTTCGCCCTCCAGCCACTCGACGCCCACCGCGCGCTTGCCGTCAAAGATAATATGATCGGTCATGGCGTGGGTGCGGATGGTCAGGTTCGGGCGCGGTTTCGCCTGGTCCAGATAGCCGCGCGCGGTGCTGGCGCGTCGGCCCTGTGGCGTGACCGTGCGATCCATCGGGCCGAAGCCTTCCTGCTGATAGCCGTTGAGATCGTCGGTGCGCGGGTAGCCCGCCTGCACACCTGCCTCTACCATCGCTTCAAACAGCGGGTTCACGCCCGGCTTAGAGGTGGTGACGCTCACCGGACCGTCGCCGCCGTGGTAGTCGTTCGGCCCCACGTCGCGGGTCTCGGCCTTGCGGTAGTAGGGCAGGCAGTTGAGGTAGCTCCAGTGCTCCAGACCCGGTTCTTTCGCCCAGTTGTCCAGATCCATCGCGTTGCCGCGCACGTAGCACATGCCGTTAATCAGCGACGAGCCGCCCAGCCCTTTGCCGCGTCCGCACTCCATGCGGCGGTTATTCATGAAAGGCTCTGGCTCGGTTTCATACGCCCAGTTGTAGCGCTTACCCTGCAACGGGAAGGCCAGCGCGGCAGGCATCTGGGTGCGGAAGTCAAAGCGGTAATCCGGCCCACCCGCCTCAAGCAGCAGGACGGTGGTGTTCGGATCTTCAGTCAGTCGTGTCGCCAGAACGTTGCCGGCAGAGCCAGCCCCGATAATGATGTAGTCAAAATGCAAATAAACCTCCCGGTTAAAATATGGACTGGAATTTACCCATCTCAACCTGGATGGACTTCACCTGGGTGTAACTCTGAAGCGTCATGACGCCGTTCTCACGGCCAATACCGGAGTGTTTGTAGCCGCCCACCGGCATCTCCGCGGCGGATTCGCCCCAGGTGTTGATCCAGCAGATGCCCGCTTCGAGCTGATGAATAGCACCGTGCGCGCGGTTCAGATCGGCACTGACGATGCCCGCCGCCAGACCGTAGTCGGTGTCGTTGGCGCGGCGGATGGCTTCTTCATCGCTTTCATAGGTGAGGATGGACATCACCGGGCCGAAGATCTCTTCGCGCACGATGGTCATCTCGTCGGTGCAGTCGGTGAACACGGTCGGGGCAACCCACGCGCCGTTGTCAAAGCCGTCACCCTTCAGTACGTCGCCGCCGCACAGCACGCGCGCGCCTTCCTCTTTGCCTTTGGCGATGTAGCGCATCACGCTGTCGCGGTGCGGGAAGCTGACCATCGGGCCGAAGTTGGTGTTTTCATCGAACAGATCGCCCGCGCGGATGCGGCCCACGCGCTCAACGATTTTCTGCTCAAATGCGGCCTTCGATTTTGCAGGCACGAACACGCGGGTGCCGTTGGTGCACACCTGGCCGGAGCTGAAGAAGTTCGCCATCATGGCGATGTCCGCCGCGAGATCCAGATCCGCATCGTCAAAAATAATCAGCGGGGATTTGCCGCCCAGCTCCATCGTCACCTCTTTCAGGGACGAGGCCGCCGAATTCGCCATCACCTTTTTGCCGCTGGCGACGCCGCCGGTAAAGGAGACTTTGGCGATGCCGGGATGCTCGGTGAGGTACTGGCCGGTCTCTGCGCCGACGCCCGGCAGGACGTTAAACACGCCGTCCGGCACGCCCGCTTCGGTGTAGATCTCCGCAAGCTTCAGGGCGGTGAGCGGGGTGACTTCGCTCGGCTTGAAGATCATCGCGTTGCCCGCCGCCAGCGCCGGAGCGGATTTCCACAGGGCGATCTGGATCGGGTAGTTCCACGCGCCGATGCCCGCCACCACGCCCAGCGGTTCGCGGCGCGTATAAACGAATGAGGTCTCGCGCAGCGGGATCTGGCTGCCTTCCAGCGCCGGGATCAGCCCCGCGTAGTACTCCAGCACGTCCGCGCCGGTGACGATATCGACGGTTGAGGTTTCGGAATACGCTTTACCGGTGTCGAGGGTTTCCAGTTTCGCCAGCTCGTCGTTGCGCTCGCGCAGGATATCGACGGCGCGACGCAGGATGCGCGAACGATCCATGGCGGTCATCGCTGCCCAGATTTTTTGCCCGCGCTTTGCGCTTTCCACGGCGCGATCGACATCTTCGCGTCCGGCAGCCTGAACGCTCGCCAGAACTTCACCGTTCGCCGGGTTGATGGTCTCGAAGGTGCGACCGCTGGTGGCGGATGTATAACCACCATTGATATAAAGCTGCTGTTCTGCCATTCGGGACATAAATTCTCCTCGGTTAGTCGGTCGGTAAATGCTGGCTGATAAAGTGGCTGGTGAGCGACTGGGCCAGGGTTTTATCCAGCGGCTTGCCGCTCAGCGCAGCGCGCAGCCACAGCCCGTCGATCAGCGCCGCCAGCCCGTAGCCCGCCTCTTCAGCCTGTTCACGCGGCAGCTCGCGGCGGAACTCGTACACCAGGTTTGAGAGCAACCGGCGGCTGCTGACCTGCTGCAAACGGTAGAGCATCGGCTGATGCATGCTGCTCGCCCAGAAGGCCAGCCAGGCCTTCATCGCTGCACCGCTGACCTGGGTTTCATCAAAATTGCCGCCGACGATCGCCTGCAAACGCTGCTCTGCACTGCCGTCTGGCAGGGCGCGTAAACGGCTTAATACCGCATCGCGCAACTGACCGGTGATGTCGCGCATGGTCGCTTCCAGCAGACCGTTTTTGTCTTTGAAATAGTGGCTGATGATCCCCGTGGACACGCCCGCCCGACGGGCGATTTGCGCGATGGTTGCGTCATGCATTCCCACTTCATTTATTGCTTCCAGCGTGGCGTCGATAAGCTGCCTGCGCCGGATCGGCTGCATCCCCACTTTGGGCATTTTTGCCACTCCATTCATCAGCGTTGGTAATACATTAAAGCGGTTTTTGATTGGACGTTCAATATAAAATGTGTCTTAATTGTTACGATTTTGGATTTCAATAGTTACAAAAACAGTGAGGATACTGGATGACAGACCTTTCACAGGACAGAGAAAAAGACAAAATCAACCCGGTCGTTTTTTATACTTCCGCCGGGCTGATTTTGTTGTTTTCCCTGACGACCATTTTCTTTCGTGATTTTTCTGCCGAGTGGATTGGGCACACCCTGAACTGGGTGTCGAAGACCTTCGGCTGGTACTACCTGCTGGCGGCGACGCTCTATATCGTCTTCGTCGTCTGCATTGCCTGCTCACGCTTTGGGTCGGTGAAGCTCGGGCCAGAGCAGTCCAAGCCCGAGTTCAGCCTGCTGAGCTGGGCCGCGATGCTGTTTGCCGCGGGCATCGGCATCGACCTGATGTTCTTCTCCGTGGCAGAACCGGTCACGCAGTATATGCAGCCGCCGGAAGGGGCAGGGCAGACGATGGAGGCCGCGCGCCAGGCGATGGTCTGGACGCTGTTCCACTACGGCCTGACGGGATGGTCAATGTACGCCCTGATGGGCATGGCGCTCGGATACTTTAGCTATCGTTATAATTTGCCCCTCACCATCCGATCCGCGCTCTACCCGATCTTCGGTAAAAAAATTAACGGTCCGATTGGTCACACGGTCGACATCGCGGCGGTGATCGGCACCATCTTCGGCATCGCGACCACGCTCGGGATTGGCGTGGTGCAGCTCAACTACGGGCTGAGCGTGCTGTTTGATATCCCGGATTCGATGGCGGCCAAAGCGGCGCTGATTGCGCTGTCGGTGATCATCGCCACCATCTCGGTGACCTCCGGCGTGGATAAAGGCATCCGCGTGCTCTCCGAGCTGAACGTGGCGCTGGCACTGGGCCTGATCCTGTTCGTGCTGTTTATGGGCGACACCTCATTCCTGCTCAATGCCTTAGTGCTGAACGTGGGCGACTACGTGAACCGCTTTATGGGCATGACGCTGAACAGCTTCGCCTTTGACCGTCCGGTGGAGTGGATGAACAACTGGACGCTGTTCTTCTGGGCGTGGTGGGTGGCGTGGTCGCCGTTTGTCGGCCTTTTCCTGGCGCGTATTTCACGCGGGCGCACCATCCGTCAGTTCGTGATGGGTACGCTGATCATCCCGTTCACCTTCACCCTGCTGTGGCTGTCGATTTTCGGCAACAGCGCGCTGCACGAGATCATCCACGGCAACGCAACCTTTGCCCAGGAAGCGATGGCGCACCCGGAGCGCGGCTTCTACAGCCTGCTGGCGCAGTACCCGGCGTTCACCTTTAGCGCCTCCGTGGCAACCATCACCGGCCTGCTGTTTTACGTCACCTCGGCGGACTCCGGCGCGCTGGTGCTGGGGAACTTCACCTCGAAGCTGAAGGACATTAACAGCGATGCGCCAAACTGGCTGCGCATCTTCTGGTCCGTCGCCATCGGCCTGCTGACGCTCGGCATGCTGATGACCAACGGCATTTCGGCATTGCAGAACACCACGGTGATCATGGGCCTGCCGTTCAGTTTCGTGATCTTCTTCGTGATGGCCGGGCTGTATAAATCGCTCAAGGTGGAAGATTACCGCCGCGTCAGCGCCAGTCGCGACACCGCCCCGCGTCCGCTGGGCGCGCAGGACAGGCTGAGCTGGAAAAAACGCCTCTCGCGCCTGATGAACTACCCGGGCACGCGCTATACCAGCCAGATGATGGAGACGGTGTGCTTCCCGGCGATGGAAGAGGTGGCGCAGGAGCTGAAGCTGCGCGGTGCTTACGTGGAGCTGAAAAACCTGCCGCCGGAGGAGGGCGAAACCCTGGGGCACCTGGATCTGCTGGTGCACATGGGCGACGAGCAGAACTTTGTCTATCAGATCTGGCCGCAGCAGTATTCGGTTCCCGGGTTCACCTACCGGGCGCGCAGCGGGAAATCGACCTACTACCGGCTGGAAACCTTCCTGCTGGAGGGCAGCCAGGGGAATGATTTGATGGATTACAGCAAGGAGCAGGTGATCACGGACATTCTGGACCAGTATGAACGGCACCTGAACTTTATCCATCTGCACAGGGAAGCGCCGGGGAACAGCGTGATGTTTCCGGATGTTTAAATGATGACAAACCCCTGTCGTTAACAATCCAGCCATCTTTCTTGCCGGGTGGCGCTGCGCTTACCCGGCCTACAAATCTGCTTTACCGTAGGCCTGATAAGCGAAGCGCCATCAGGCACGCCCTTCATTGACACAACTTTAATGATAACTATTTTCATTTAAATATAGCCTGTGCTATACCTTATAGCACGGGCTAATTTTGCTTTGAATTTAATCACCTCAGGAGACTTCTGCGATGCATCCACGGCAAGGATTGAAGCGTCTGTTGCTCGGCGCGCTGCTCATGACCGCGACCACCACGGGCGCGCTGGCGGCTGAAAAGTTCCAGGTTATCACCACTTTTACCGTCATTGCTGATATGGCGAAAAACGTGGCGGGGGATGCCGCAGACGTCACCTCCATCACCAAACCGGGCGCGGAAATCCACGAGTACCAGCCCACGCCGGGGGATATCAAACGCGCGCAGAAGGCGCAGCTGATCCTGGCGAACGGCATGAATCTGGAGCTGTGGTTCCAGCGTTTTTATCAGCACCTGAACGGCGTGCCGGAGGTAATTGTCACCAAAGGCATTACGCCGATGGGGATTAGCGAAGGGCCGTATAACGGCAAGCCCAACCCGCACGCGTGGATGTCGCCGGACAACGCCCTGATTTACGTCGATAACATCCGCGACGCGCTGGTGAAGTACGATCCGGCTAACGCGCAGACCTATCAGCGCAACGCGGAAGCCTACAAGCAGACGATCACCGCTACCCTCGAACCGCTGCGTAAGCAGGTCGCGGCGATCCCGGAAGACAAGCGCTGGATGGTGACCAGTGAAGGCGCCTTCTCCTATCTGGCGCGGGATCTGGGAATGAAGGAGCTTTACCTCTGGCCGATCAACGCCGATCAGCAGGGCACTCCCCAGCAGGTTCGCAAGGTGATCGATCTGGTGAAAAAACATCACATCCCGGCGGTGTTCAGCGAAAGCACGGTCTCAGATAAGCCCGCCCGTCAGGTGGCGCGGGAAACCGGCGCCCACTACGGCGGCGTGCTGTACGTTGACTCCCTGAGCGCGGAAAACGGCCCGGTGCCGACCTATATCGATCTGCTGAACGTCACCACCCGCACGCTGGTGCAGGGCATCCGCGACGGGATGAAGGAGTAACCATGCACAAGGGGATTGTTGTCTCAGACGTAACCGTGACCTACCGCAACGGCCACACGGCGCTGCGCGACGCGTCGTTCAGCGTGCCGGGCGGATCGATTGCCGCGCTGGTGGGGGTGAACGGCTCCGGCAAATCCACGCTGTTTAAGGCGGTGATGGGCTTTGTGCGGGCGGCGAGCGGCACTATCTCTATTCTCGGGTTGCCGCCTCACCGGGCGCTGCGTCAGAACCTGGTCGCCTACGTGCCGCAGTCGGAAGAGGTTGACTGGTCGTTTCCGGTGCTGGTTGAAGACGTGGTGATGATGGGCCGCTACGGGCATATGGGGTTTCTGCGTCGGCCCAGAGATCGCGATAAGCAGATCGTCACCGACGCCCTGAAGCGCGTGGATATGCTCGGGCTGCGCCATCGGCAGATTGGCGAGCTGTCCGGTGGGCAGAAGAAGCGCGTGTTTCTGGCGCGGGCGATTGCCCAGCAGGGGGAGGTGATCCTGCTCGACGAGCCGTTTACCGGCGTGGACGTCAAAACCGAAGCCAGGATCATCAGCCTGCTGCGGGAGTTGCGCGACGAGGGTAAAACCATGCTGGTCTCGACCCACAACTTAGGCTCGGTCACAGAGTTTTGCGATTACACGGTGATGGTCAAAGGCACCGTGCTGGCGAGCGGCCCGACGGACACCACCTTCACCGCCGAGAACCTGGAGCGCGCCTTCAGCGGCGTGCTGCGCCACGTGGTGCTCAGCGGCTCGGAAGATCGCATCATTACCGACGACGAGCGCCCCTTCGTCACGCACCGTCAGGAGGCCAAATGAATGCGCTTCTCGAACCCTTTGGCTACGAGTACATGCTCAACGCGATGTGGGTCTCGGCGATGGTGGGCGGGCTGTGCGCGTTTCTCTCCTGCTATCTGATGCTCAAAGGCTGGTCGCTGATCGGCGATGCGCTGTCACACTCCATCGTGCCCGGCGTGGCGGGAGCCTATATGCTCGGGCTGCCGTTTTCGCTGGGGGCGTTCCTGTCGGGCGGGCTGGCGGCGGGGAGCATGCTGTTTCTCAACCAGCGCAGCCGTCTGAAAGAGGACGCCATTATCGGGCTGATCTTCTCCTCCTTTTTCGGGCTGGGGCTGTTTATGGTCTCGCTCAACCCGACCTCGGTGAACATTCAGACCATCGTGCTCGGCAATATCCTCGCCATTGCGCCGGAGGATATCGTCCAGCTAGCGATTATCGGCGTGGTGTCGATGGTTATCCTGCTGCTCAAATGGAAAGATTTGATGGTGACCTTTTTTGATGAGAACCACGCCCGCGCCATCGGCCTGCGTCCGGAACGCCTGAAAATTCTCTTCTTCACGCTGCTGGCGGTCTCTACCGTGGCGGCGCTGCAAACTGTCGGCGCGTTTCTGGTGATCTGCCTTGTGGTCACGCCCGGCGCGACCGCGTGGCTGCTGACCGATCGCTTTCCGCGCCTGCTGATGATTGCGGTCGCCATTGGCAGCATCACCAGCTTCCTCGGCGCGTGGGCCAGCTATTACCTGGACGGCGCGACAGGCGGCATTATCGTCGTTGCCCAGACGCTGCTGTTCTTATTGGCATTTGTGTTTGCGCCGAAGCACGGGCTGCTTGCCAGCCGCCGTCGCGCGCGGGAGGCACACCCATGATGACGCTGCTTCTTGAGCCCTTCCAGTTTGCGTTTATGAACAACGCGCTGCTGATTTCACTCCTGGTGGCGGTGCCCTGTGCGCTGCTCTCGGTTTTTCTGGTGCTCAAAGGCTGGGCGCTGATGGGCGACGCCATGAGTCACGCGGTGTTTCCCGGCGTCGTGCTGGCGTGGATGATGGGCCTGCCGCTGGCGCTTGGCGCGTTTGTGGCCGGGCTGTTCTGCGCGGTCGCCACCGGATACCTGAAGGATAACAGCCGAATCAAGCAGGATACGGTCATGGGGATCGTCTTTTCCGGTATGTTCGGTGCCGGGCTGATCCTCTACATCGCCGTCAAACCCGAGGTGCATCTCGACCACATCCTGTTCGGCGATATGCTGGGCATAAACGGCATGGACATTCTGCAAAGCGGTCTGGTGGCGGGGCTGATTGCGCTGGTGATTGGCCTGAAGTGGCGGGACTTTCTGCTGTTCTGCTTTGACTATCAGCAGGCGCAGGCGAGCGGGCTGCGCACCCGCTGGCTGCACTACGGCTTACTGTGCATGGTCTCGCTGACCATTGTGGCAACGCTGAAAGCGGTGGGGATCATTCTCTCAATTTCACTGCTGATCGCCCCCGGCGCGGTGGCGGTGCTGATCACCCGACGCTTCCACATGGCGCTGCTGGTGGCGGTCGCCGTTTCAGCCATTGTGTCGGTCAGCGGCGTATATGCGTCGTTTTATCTCGACAGCGCGCCTGCGCCGACCATTGTGGTCCTGTTCGCGGCGGTGTTTATCGTGACGTTTGCCGTTACCAGCGTGAAGGCCCGTCGGCAGGAGCGTGTGACAACAGGGTGATCGCCTGCTCACCGTGCAGCTGCCAGTGCAGGGTGAAGGTGGCGCCTTCGGTGTAGTCTGCCAGCGGGCGGGTTAACGCCAGGGTAAGCGTGCTGTCATCGAGCATGGTGACGCGGGCGCAGTCAAAGCCCATATATGATTTCACCCGCGGAAAGAGGGCCTTGAACAGGCTCTCTTTGGCGCTGAACGCCAGCGTCAGGGCGAGGGCGAACGGGTATTCCGTACGGGTAAGCACACGTTCTTCCTGCGCATCGACGATCCCATCCTTTATTTCTCTGGCTTCGTATTCGGGCAGGATCGCTTCGCAATCAATGCCGATAAGCGCCTGTCGATCACGGACCACCACTGCCATGGCCTGCGTGCCGCTGTGGGTGATGCTGCCGGAAACGTCCTCCGGCCAGAGCGGTTCCCCGCTGGGACCGATGCCGGGAACGGGGCGATCGTTCAATGCATGTGCGGCGGCGATGCGGCCTGCCAGGTGGTCGGCCTTGCGTTTGCGTCCGGCGTCAGCGAGCAGTGCGTGGTGGGGGAGCCAGAGGAGATCGGCGTCGGTAAAGGTGGCGGGGTCGAAGGTGATGCGGTGGAGGGTGTGGCCGGCGAGAGAAAATGTGCTGTGGGTGGTGTGCATGGTTTTCCCCTCACCCTGACCCTCTCCCCGGAGGGGAGAGGGAAGGATTTCAGTGCCTTAAAAACGCGTATTGACGCTCATGTACCAGGTGCGACCCGGTTCATTATACGTATACGCACCCGCACCGTACATATACGCACCGGTGGTGGCATTTCCGGTCGTCTGGGCATTACCTGCGCGCCACTGGCGCTTGTCGAAGACGTTATCCACGCCGCCGGTCAGGCTGACGTTTTTGGTCACGTCCCAGGTCGCGCTCAGGCCAACGATGCTGTACGGGCTGACTTCGTCTTTCTCAGACCCGGTCACCGGCTGGCCCTTGTAGTTGTATTTCTTCGGCTGCTGCTTGCCGTACCAGGTGAAGGTCGACTGCAATGACACATCCTGGCGTACCTGCCAGCTCAGGGTTGAGTTCAGCGTATACTCCGGGATGATCGACAGACGGTCGCCGGTCTCCTTGTTCTTGCTTTGCAGCATATAGGTGATGTTATTGGTCCAGTTAATCGTGTCGCTGACCGGCACGTTCAGGGAGCCTTCCAGACCTTCCACCACCGCCTTCGGCACGTTTTCCCACTGGTAGATATCGGTGGTGACTTTGCTGGTGGACGTCTGGCCAATCGGCGCGTAGCCCGCTTCAATTTTGTTGCGGTAGTCGTTGCGGAACCAGGTCACGCCCGCCAGCCAGCCGTCGCGTTTCCACTCCAGGCCAATCTCTTTGTTAATGCTGGTTTCGGCTTTCAGATCGTCGTTACCCATCATGTAGCAGCCCACGCCGTCGGAACTGGCGTAGCAGCCCTGGCCTTTACTGTAGAGCAGGTAGTTCGGGTTGGTCTGGTACAGGCTTGGTGCTTTATAGGCGCGCGCAATGCCCATCTTCAGGGTGAAGTCATCGCCAAGACCTTGCGACAGGTTGAGCGACGGGCTCCAGTTATTGCCGACGATGGTGTGGTGATCGAAGCGCAGGGCAGGGGTCAGCATGGTGCTGTCGGTCAGCTCCATGTTGTTTTCAGCGAACAGGGAGAAGATCTCCGCTGAGGTGTACGGGCTACGGTCTTCGCTCATGCCCGGGATGGTGCCGCCCTGCTGGGTTTGCGAGAACGAGGTGGAGTCCTTCATCCGCTGCTGGTTCCACTCGGTACCCAGCGTCAGGTTCTGGTTGACGATGAAATCAATCGGCAGGTTGATTTCACTGTGCAGCATCACGTCGGCCAGATCGGTGTCGGTGAATTTATTGCTGTTGAACAGGCCTTCCGTCCCGCCCGCCAGCCCTTCGCCCAGGCGGGAGTTGCGGGTGTGCTCGTACTGCGCCCAGTTGCTGGTGGTAATGCCGTTGTCCCAGCCGCCGTTCCAGGTCACCGCGAAGTTCTGACGATAGATACGGTTCGTCTCTTTACCGTAGTTTTTCTTCACCAGCGCGTTGTCGTTGTTGGTGTTCTGCGTATCGCCCGCATACAGGTTGTTCTGGCGGCTGTAGCCTGCTTCAAACTCCAGCGACTGCATCGGCGCGAAGTCCCAGCGCACCACGCCGTTGATGTCTTTGTTCTCTACACCTTCACGCCCTGCGGGCAAGGTGTTGGCGTAAGCGCCCGTGCGCTCGGACTGGTGACCCTGGTTGATGTCCCACGCGTCGGCCTGGGTTTTGTCCAGGTTACCGAACATACGGAAGCTGAAGTCGCCGCCCAGCGGACCGCTCAGGCTGAAGTTGGTGCGTTTGGTGGAACCTTCGTCTTTATGTTCAGGCGCGTTCAGGTAGGTGTTCCAGGAGCCGTGCCACTGGTCGTCGAATTTTTTGGTGATGATGTTTACCACGCCGCCTGCCGCGCCGTTACCGTAGCGGGCCGCAGCCGGGCCGCGGATCACTTCGATGCGTTCGATCATCTCCGGCGGCACCCAGCCGGTATCACCGCGCGTATCGCGCTCGCCACGCCAGCCCAGACGGATGGAGTTGCGGCTGGTGACCGGCTTGCCGTCGATCAGGATCAGGGTGTTTTCCGGGCCCATGCCGCGAATGTCAATCTGACGGTTGTTCCCGCGCTGGCCGCTGGTGGAGTTGCCGGTCAGGTTAACGCCCGGCATGGTGCGGATGATTTCCGCCACGTCCCGCGCGGGCGGGTTTTTGCGGATCTCATCGGCGGTGATGGTCGACACGCCCGGCGCCTGCAAATTCTGCTCGGCGGCGGTGATCACCATGGTGTCTTCGTGCTGCGCGGAGGCGGTGTTGTCGTCTGCCATGGCGGGCAGCGCGACGCCATAAATCCCTAAATTGACCAGCAAGGCCAGAGAGTGAATCTTCTTATTCATTGTACGTCCCGCTTTTATGGTTATTTATGAACGCGCTTCCCACAGCGCGGGCATTACGCTATTGCAAATGCAAATAGTTATCAATAATATTATCAATAAAATTTGCTCTGAAACAAAAAAGACTGTGAAACATGGGGTTATAAGGGTGACGGCGTTAACAACCGGAAGTGAAGCGTGGTGGCAGGCGAAAAACGGGCCGGAATGGGAACGTCATCAGGATAACTATCGCGTCACTTTCTGGTGGCGGGACCCGGCAGGCACGCAGAAAACATCCACGGTGAAACGCGTCTGGCTCTACGTCACCGGCGTGACCGATCACCATCAGAATGCCCGTCCGCAATCCCTTGAACGCATCCCGGATACCGACGTCTGGCAGTGGCAGGGGGAGTTCAGCCCCGAATGGCGCGGGAGCTACTGTTTTATTCCCTCCGATAATGAAAATGATTTTGCCGATGCAGTGTTTGATGGCGCGCAGCCGGACCGCATGGCATTGCGCGAAGGCTGGCGTAAGCTGCTGCCGCACGCGATTTCCGACCCGCTAAATGCGCAGAGCTGGCGCGGCGGGCGCGGGCACGCCGTCTCGGCGCTGGAGATGCCGGACGCACCCGTACAGCCGGGCTGGAACCATCCCGATGCCCCTTACAAAAAGCCTGTCTGCATTGAGTGGCACAGCGCGCGTCTGAAGAACCGTCGCCGCGTCTGGATTTTTACCACCGGGGATGACCGCCCCGATCGCCCGCTGGCGGTGCTGCTCGACGGGCAGTTCTGGGCCGAAAGCATGCCCGTCTGGCCTGCGCTGGCGTCACTCACGCGCGACGGCAAGCTGCCCCCTGCGGTCTATGTCTTAATCGACGTCATTGACACCGCACACCGCAGCCGCGAGCTGCCGTGTAACCCCGATTTCTGGCTGGCGGTGCAGGACGAACTTCTCCCGCAGGTAAACAACATTGCCCCGTTCAGCGACCGCCCCGACCGTACCGTGGTGGCAGGCCAGAGCTTCGGCGGGCTTTCTTCGCTTTATGCTGGCCTCAACTGGCCGCAGCGTTTTGGCTGCATCCTCAGCCAGTCCGGATCCTACTGGTGGCCGCACCGCGGCGCACCGCAGGACGGGCTGCTCATCGAACAACTCAAAGCGGGTGAAAAAACCGCACGCGGGTTGCGCATCGTCCTTGAGGCCGGGCGCAACGAGCCGCTTATCTTGCGCGCAAACCAGGCGATCCTCGCCGAACTACACACGCAGCAGCCGGTTTTCTGGCGTCAGGTTGACGGCGGACACGATGCGCTTTGCTGGCGCGGTGGGCTGACGCAGGGGCTGATGACCCTCTGGCAGCCGCTTATTCACTAACGGAGTCTGTATGGAATTCAGCAATCCTTTCGATAATCCGCAGGGACAGTTCGCCATTTTGCAAAATGACCACGGGCAATACAGCCTGTGGCCGCAGCAGTGCGGGCTGCCCGCGGGCTGGCGCGTGGTCTGCGAACCGCAATCTCAGGAGGCGTGCCAGCAGTGGCTGGCAGAATACTGGCAGACGCTTGAGCCGTCTTATTTTGCGGGGGAGCGCGCATGAACCGTCTTCCTCTCGTCGCCGCCCAGCCGGGGATCTGGATGGCAGAGCAGCTTTCCTCCCTGCCAAACGCCTGGAGCGTGGCGCACTACACCGAACTGAAAGGCGCTGTCGACGCACCATTGCTGGCAAAAGCCATTGCGGAAGGCATGATGCAGGCCGACACCCTGCGGATGCGTTTCACCGAGGATAACGGCGAGGTGTGGCAGTGGGTTGATGAGGCCATGATCCTGCCGGAGCCGTCCATCGTGCGCGTTGACTCCCACGACGCCGCCGTGGCGCTGATGGAGGCCGATCTCAACCAGAACCTGCGCGTCGACAGCGGTCAGCCGCTGGCGTTTCACCAGTTGATTCAGGTGGGCGAAAGTCACTGGTACTGGTATCAGCGTTATCACCATCTGGTAGTGGATGGCTTCAGTTTCCCGGCCATTACCCGTCAGATCGCCGCCATTTACGCTGCGTGGATAAAGGGTGAACCGACGCCTGTCTCCCCGTTTACGCCGTTTGCCGAGGTGGTGGAAGAGTATCAGCGCTATCGCGACAGCGAGGCGTATCTGCGTGACGGTGCCTTCTGGGCCGAGCAGCGCAGGCAGTTGCCTTCTCCGGTCTCGCTCTCCTCCGCGCCCTTGCCGGGACGCGCCGCCACCACCGACATCCTGCGCCTGAAAATTGCAATTGACGCTCGCGCCTTTAGCCAGATTGCACAGGCGGCAGGGCAGGTGCAGCGCACCGATCTGGCCCTTGCGCTGGTGGCGCTGTGGCTGGGCCGCCTGACCGGACGGCTGGATTACGCCGCCGGGTTTATCTTTATGCGCCGCATGGGGTCTGCCGCGCTGACCGCGACCGGCCCGGTGCTCAACGTCCTGCCGCTGGCGGTGAATATTAACCCGCAGGAGAGCCTGCCGGAACTGGCGCTGCGTCTGGCGAACCAGCTGAAAAAAATGCGCCGCCATCAGCGTTACGACGCCGAGCAGATCGTGCGCGACAGCGGGAAGGCCGCGGGCGACGAAGCCCTGTTCGGCCCGGTGCTGAACGTCAAAGTGTTCGATTATCAGCTGGATCTCGACGGCGTGGAGGCTATCACCCACACGCTGGCAACCGGCCCGGTGAACGATCTGGAGCTGGCGCTGTTCCCGGACGAGCAGGGTGGCTTGAGCATTGAGATCCTCGCCAATAAGCAGCGTTACGACGAGGCGACGCTGAAGCGTCACGCGGCGCGCCTGGACGCGATGCTGACGCAGTTTGCGGCCAACCCTGACCTGCGCTGCGGTGAGGTGGAAACGGTTTCTGAGCAGGAATACACACAGCTGGCGCGCATCAACGATACCGGGCTGGCGCTACCGTCCACCACGCTGGCGGATCTGGTGGCGGAGCAGGCAGGCAAAACGCCGGACGCCCCCGCGCTGGCGGATGCCCGTATTGAACTCAGCTATCGTCAGATGCGCGAGCAGGTGGTCGCGCTGGCAAACCTGCTGCGCGAACGCGGCGTGAAGCCGGGCGACAGCGTGGCGGTGGCCCTCCCGCGCTCGATGTTTCTGACCCTGGCGCTGCACGGCATTGTTGAAGCAGGGGCCGCGTGGCTGCCGCTGGATACCGGTTACCCGGACGACCGTCTGCGGATGATGCTGGAGGATGCCAAACCTTCGTTGCTCATTACCACCGACGAGCAGCTCCCGCGCTTTAGCGATCTGCCTATTCCTGCTTTTAGTTACAACATGCTATTACCAACCACCGATGCTGAACCTCTGCGGCTGGCGAAGCCGGAGCAGACCGCGTACATCATCTTCACCTCCGGTTCGACGGGACGCCCGAAAGGGGTCATGGTTGGGCATACCGCCATCGTTAACCGCCTGAAATGGATGCAGGATCATTATCCACTGGCGGCGCATGACGTGGTGGCGCAGAAAACGCCGTGCAGCTTTGACGTGTCGGTGTGGGAGTTCTGGTGGCCGTTTATCGCCGGGGCGAAGCTGGTGATGGCCGAGCCGGACGCGCACCGCGATCCGCAGGCGATGCAGCGTTTCTTCGCAGAATATGGCGTAACCACCACCCACTTCGTGCCGTCGATGCTGGCGGCGTTTGTCGCCTCGCTGACGCCGGAAAACGTGGACTGCTGCAATACGCTGAAGCAGGTCTTCTGTAGCGGCGAGGCGCTGCCCACCGCGCTGTGCCGCGAGTGGGAGCAGCTCACTCATGTACCGCTGCACAACCTCTACGGCCCGACCGAAGCGGCGGTGGACGTCAGCTGGTATCCGGCGTTTGGCCCTGAACTGGCGGCGGTGGAGGGCAACAGCGTGCCGATCGGCTTCCCGGTGTGGAATACGGGGCTGCGCATTCTGGACGCAATGATGCGCCCGGTGCCGTTTGGCGTGGCGGGGGATCTGTATCTCACCGGCATTCAGCTGGCGCAGGGGTATCTGGACCGTCCGGACCTCACCGCCAGCCGCTTTATCGCCGATCCGTTCGTCCCCGGTGAGCGCATGTACCGCACCGGCGACGTTGCCCGCTGGCTGGACAACGGCGCGGTGGAATATCTGGGCCGCAGCGATGACCAGCTCAAAATCCGCGGTCAGCGCATTGAGCTGGGCGAAATTGACCGGGCGATGCTCGCGCTGCCGGACGTGGCTCAGGCCGTGGCGCACGCCTGCGTGTTCAACCAGGCCGCAGCCACGGGCGGGGATGCCCGCCAGCTGGTGGGCTATGTGGTTTCTGAATCCGGCTTACCGCTGGATCGCGATGCGCTTCTTGAATCACTTAAAGCCCGGCTGCCGCCGCATATGGTGCCGGTGGTGGTGCTGCAAATCAGTGCGCTGCCGTTAAGCGCCAACGGCAAGCTGGATCGCAAGGCGCTGCCGCTGCCGGAGCTGACCAGTAAAACCTCCGGCCGCGCGCCGGAGACGGAAACCGAAGTCGCCGTCGCGCAGGCGTTTTCTCTCCTGCTGGGCTGCGCGGTGAACGATATCGAAGCCGACTTCTTTGCCCTCGGCGGTCACTCGTTGCTGGCGATGCGCCTCGCGGCTCAGCTCAGCCGCGCGTTTAACCGCAAGGTCACGCCGGGGCAGGTTATGGTCGCCTCGACGGTGAGCAAGCTCAGCGCGCTGCTGGACTCGCAGATGAGCGACGAGCAGGCGCAGCGTCTGGGGTATGAAACTCTTCTCCCGCTGCGTGAAAGCAGCGGGCCGACGCTGTTCTGCTTCCATCCGGCGTCCGGCTTTGCCTGGCAGTTTAGCGTGCTGGCGCGCTACCTCAGCCCGCGCTGGTCAATCGTCGGCATTCAGTCTCCCCGACCTGACGGGCCGATGCAGCAGTGTGCGGATCTGGATGGGGTCATTGAGCACCACCTGGCTACGTTGTGTAAGCAGCAGCCGCAGGGGCCGTATTATCTGTTCGGCTATTCCCTCGGCGGCACGCTGGCGCAGGGCATTGCCGCCCGTCTGCGCGAGCAGGGTGAAGCGGTGGCGTTCCTCGGCCTGCTGGATACCTGGCCGCCGGAAACCCAGAACTGGTCGGAGAAAGAGGCCAACGGCCTCGATCCGGAGGTACTGGCGGAGATCGAACGCGAACGTCAGGCGTTTATCGCCGCCCAGCAGGGGCAGGGCTCCGGCGAGTTGTTTAATGCCATTGAAGGCAACTACGCGGACGCGGTGCGACTGCTTACCACGGCGCACAGCGCGCGGTTTAACGGCAAAGCAACGCTGTTTGTTGCCGAGCGCACGCGAACGATGGATCCGCATGTTGCGTGGTCGCCGTGGGTGAGTGAGCTGGAGGTGTACAGTCAGGACTGCGCCCACGTGGATATCATTTCACCGCAGGCGTTTGAGAAGATAGGGCCGGTACTGAAGGAAATTTTAGGATAGTGCAAATGCCCGGTGGCGCTGCGCTTACCGGGCCTACGGGAGCAAAATGTAGGCCGGGTAAGGCGTAGCCGCCACCCGGCAATTACCGCCGACCCAACGGCACCACCAACGGCGTACCCGCCACCGGATCCTCGATAATCATGCAGCGCATGCCGTAGATCTGCGCGATCAGATCCGGCGTCACAATCTCCTTCGGCGCGCCCTGCGCCACAATTTCGCCGTCTCGCAAGGCAATCAGATGCGTCGCGTAGCGGCACGCCTGATTTAAGTCGTGCAGCACCGCCGCCAGGGTATACCCCTGCGTGCGGTTCAGCTCGCTCAGCAACTCCAGCAGGTCAATCTGATGGCTGATATCGAGCCAGGTCGTTGGCTCGTCCAGCAGCATAATGGCGGTTTCCTGCGCCAGCACCATGGCGATCCACGCCCGCTGGCGCTGTCCGCCGGAGAGGGTGTCCACGCTTTGCTGCGCGAGATCGGTGATCCCCGTCGCCTGCATCGCGCGCTTCACCGCCTCGTCGTCCTCTTTGCGCCAGCGGGTAAACAGCGGCTGGTGCGGGTAGCGTCCGCGCGAGACCAGCTCCTGTACCGTAATGTCTCCCGGCGTAGTGGCGTTTTGCGCCAGCAGACCAATTCGGCGCGCCACTTCTTTGCTGGCGAAGCGCTGGATCTGCTCCCCGTCGAGATACACGCTGCCCTCAACCGGCGTCATCAGGCGGCTCAGCGTGCGCAGCAGTGTCGATTTGCCGCAGCCGTTCGGACCAATAATGGCGGTGAAGTGGCCGTCCGGAATGGCGACGGATAAATCACGGGCAATGATCTTTTTGCCGTAGCCGAGGGTCAAGTTTTCGCCGCGCAAGCGGGTGGTTGAATCTGTCATTTCTTGCGTGACTCCTGAACGAGCAAGACGATGAGGTAAATCCCGCCGAGGCTGACGGTTACCACGCCCACCGGCAGTTGATAAGGCATAAACAGCCGCTGGGCGCAGAGATCGGCAGCCAGCAGCAGCAGCGCGCCGCACAGCGCCGCCTGGGTTAAGACCCATCGCGCCGTCCCGCTAAGACGCCGCGCAATATGCGGCGCGACGAGGGCAATAAACGAGATCGGCCCGGCGATGGCGGTAGAGGCGGCGGTCAGCAGTACGGCGACCAGCATCAGCAGCAGGCGCGAACGCTCCACGCTCACGCCCAGCGCGCAGGCGCTGTCGTCGCCCATCTCCAGCAGGCGCATGCGCCGCACCAGCAGCAGCGCGCCGATAAACATCAGCAAAATCAGCGGCGCGGCGGGCCAGGTTTTTCCCCACGTCAGACCGTTAAGGGAACCGGCGTACCACAGCCCGGCGGAGAGCGCGGTTTCCAGCGACGCCTGCAACAGAAGCCAGGTATTAAAGGCCATCAGCATCGCGCGGATGCCGATCCCGATGATGATCAGGCGGAAGGTGTCGATGCCGTTGCGCCAGGCCAGCGCCCAGATAAGCAGGGAGGTGAGAATGCCGCCCGCCATCGCCGTAAAGGTGATTGCCGTCAGATGCTGTCCGAACAGCACCATCGCCACCAGCACGCCACTCCATGCGCCGGTATTCAGGCCCATCACGTCCGGGCTGCCCAGCGGGTTACGCATCAGCGACTGGAATATCGCACCGCTAACCCCGAGCGCCGCGCCGACCAGGATCGCCATCGCCACGCGCGGCAGTCGCCACTCCGTCACCACCATGGTGATGTTGCGCGGCGCGCTGCCAATGAGGGCGTTAAACACCTGAGAAAAATCAAGCGTCACCGCGCCGCTTTGCAGGCTCCAGACCGCCAGCAGCAGACTGGCGACGACAAGCAGGGAGACGCTGGTAAGTAAACGACGGGATGGAGCCATCATGCGCTACCTCCCGGTCTGCGTCGTACCAGGAAGATCAGCACCGGCGCGCCGATAAAGGCGCTGACCACCGAGACGCGCAGTTCACCCGGCACCAGCAGGCGGCCCAGTACGTCGGCAAACAGCAGCAGGGCAGGGGGCGCCAGCAGCGTGACCGGCAGCGACCAGCGGTGATCCGCCCCCACCAGCCAGCGCGCCATGTGCGGCATCATCAGGCCGATAAAGGCAATGGGACCGACCACGGCGGTCGCGCTGCCGCACAGTACCGTGATGGCGAGCAGACCCGTCAGCTGCGTGCGCGCCACGCGGTTGCCGAGGGCGGTCGCGGTGTCGCTGCCGAGGCTCAGGCTGTTCAGCGATCGGCTTAAAAAGAGCGCCACGGCGGCGGCGATAATCACCGGGATCACCACCACGTTTAAGGTTTCAAGGGTACGAATATCCAGCGAACCAGCCTGCCAGAAGCGCAGCTGGTCATACACGTCCGGGTTGAGCAGGGCGATGCCGTTGGACAAGCCTTCCAGCACCGCCGCGAGCGCCACGCCCGCCAGCGTCAGACGTACCGGGCTGAGCTGACCGCCGCCCTGACTGCCGGTAAACGCGACCACCAGCGAGGCGGCCAGCGCGCCGCAAAAGGCCATCACCAGCTGTTCAGAGGGCGACGTTAACCCGAACAGCGCCGCGCCGAGCACGATGGCAAAGCTGGCCCCGGAGTTAACGCCGAGAATGCCGGGGTCCGCCAGCGGGTTACGGGTGAGGGTTTGCATCAGGGCACCGGCAAGGCCGAGCGCGCCACCGGCCAGCAGTCCGGCAAGGGTGCGGGGCAGGCGCGCGTCGAGCACGATGGTGCAGTCTGCGCTCTGGCAGGTGCCGGAGAGCGCATCAACGATAACGGACGCGGGCAGCGGCTTCGCGCCGACCAGCAGGCTGAGTGCAATCGCAAGGATTAGCAGTAGCAATAACGCGGGCACGGCAACGGCGCGCACCGCAGAAGAGGAAAACGACATAGCAACATCCATGATTTGATAATGATAGTGATTATCGTTATCTATCTTATTTGGCTATGTTAGCATGTGCGCCCATGGAATGGGTAGAATTAGACTCAAGGCTTTGTCATGAATCAAAAATCCTGGCTGCTCAACCTCAGCCTGCTGAAAACGCACCCGGCGTATCGCGCCGTTTTTATCGCTCGCTTTATCTCCATTTTGTCCCTCGGCCTGCTCGGCGTCGCCGTGCCGGTACAGATCCAGTCCATGACCCACTCCAGCTGGCTGGTGGGGTTATCCGTCACCTTAACCGGCGGGGCGATGTTCATCGGCCTGATGGTCGGCGGCGTGCTGGCGGACCGCTACGAGCGTAAGAAGCTGATCCTGCTGGCGCGCGGCACCTGCGGCGTGGGCTTTATCGGGCTGTGCCTGAACGCGATGCTGCCGGAGCCGTCGCTGATTGCCATTTACGCGCTGGGGCTGTGGGACGGCTTTTTTGCCTCGCTGGGCGTGACGGCGCTGCTGGCGGCCACGCCTGCGCTGGTCGGGCGCGAAAACCTGATGCAGGCGGGGGCGATTACCATGCTCACCGTGCGTCTGGGTTCAGTGATTTCGCCGATGGTCGGCGGGTTGTTGCTGGCGACCGGCAATGTGGCGTGGAACTACGGGCTGGCGGCGGCGGGAACGTTTATCACCACCCTGACCCTGCTGCGTCTGCCGCTCCTGCCGCCTCCGCCGCAGCCGCGCGAGCATCCGCTGAAATCGCTGATGGCTGCGATTCGTTTTCTGTTCAGCAACCCGCTGATAGGTGGCATTGCGCTGCTCGGTGGATTGCTGACGATGGCAAGCGCGGTGCGCGTGCTCTACCCCGCGCTGGCGGGGGAGTGGCAGATGAGCGCCTCGGAGATTGGCGTGCTGTACGCCGCCATTCCGCTCGGTGCGGCCTTCGGGGCACTCACCAGCGGCAACCTGGCGCAGAGCGCGAGACCGGGATTGATTATGCTGGTGGCGACGCTGGCCTCGTTTATCGCCATTGGCTTTTTCAGCCTGATGCCGGTGTGGGCGCTGGGGGTAATGTGTCTGGTGATTTTCGGCTGGCTGAGCGCCGTCAGTTCGCTTTTGCAGTACACCCTGATCCAGACCCAGACGCCGGAAGGGATGCTCGGGCGCATTAACGGCCTGTGGACCGCGCAGAACGTGACGGGCGATGCGATCGGCGCGGCGATCCTCGGCGGGCTGGGGGCGATTATGACCCCGGTGGCCTCGGCGAGCAGCAGCGGGTTTGTGTTAGCCGTTGTTGGCGTGATTTTATTGGCGGTTTTGGCGGAGTTGCGTCGGTTCAGGCAGCCCCTGTAGGTCGGGTAAGGCGTAGCCGCCACCCGACAAAACGCCCGGTGGCGCTGCGCTTACCGGGCCTACGGGGAATGTGCCACTTATTTAAAAATTGAATTCAAACGCTGCAACACCAACATCGCGCTGTAATAATCCAGGCGGAACGTCTCGGTTCCCAATGCCCAGACGCGTTTGTTCTTCACCGACGGCAAATGCGCCAGCAGCGGATTAGCGTAAATCGCATCCACATCTTTCTGGTCGCCCGCAAACACGAACAACCCTTCACCGTTCAGCCCCGTCGCCAGATTTTCTCCACCCAGTTGAATGATGTCGTGGCGCTTGCCCTGGCTTTTCGAGGTGTGCAGCCCGGCGGGCAGGTCCGCCAGCGTAAAGCCCAGCTGGTGCAGCAGCTTGCCCTGCGCCGATTCCGCGGTCCACAGGTTCGCCGTGTGCGCGGCGGCGGTGTAGACGATGGCGTTCACCGGCTGCGGCGGCAGTTTCATCTGCTGTTTCACCTGGGCGAGCTGTTTATCAAAGGCAGCGATGCGTTCAGCGGCCTGTTTTTCGTGCCCGGTGATCGTCCCCAGCTGGGTGAGCAGTTCCTGCCAGCTTTTGTCGTCGTAGTTAATGATAAGCGTCGGGGCGATGGCGGAGAGCTGATCGTACAGCGCCAGCGCGGAATCCCCGCCGGTGGCGCTGATCAAAATCAGGTCCGGCATCTGGGCCGCGACCGCTTCGGCGCTCGGCTCGCCGATGTACAGCCGGGCAACATTACGCTGTTTTGCAATATCCCCCCATTGGCGCAGGAAGCCCTGCGCATCCGCCACGCGGTTGTTCGGCGTGGTCGCACCGCTGGCAATGACCGGCGCGTCAATCGCCAGCAGAGAGCCGGTTAAGGTCACGCTGGTGGAGACAATGCGCGTCGGTTTGCTCTCAAGCGTATACACACCGCGGCTGTCGGTGACCTGGCGCGGCCAGTCGGCGGCGACCGCTGAGGTTAGTCCTAAAACAAAAAGTCCTGTCAGAAGAAGGGCATTGCGGCAAACGGCAGGGAGTTTCACAGAGCGGCATCCTGTTTTTATTGAAGATAATGCTTCTCATTTTCATGGTTGCGGGGAAGGGATGCAAGCGTTTGTCGCACAAGTTAATTGCCCGATGGTTGACAGCGGGGCGATGTGGGATTAGGTTAGCCGACGAAAATATAAATGATAATCATTATTGCTTCTTTTATCATTTTAAGGAGGATGATATGGACACGTCCCTGGCTGAGGAAGTTCAGCACACCGCGACTACGCTGCAATCAGACAGCTTTTTCTTTATGTCGCCTTACCGCAGTTTTACCACGTCCGGCTGTTTTGCCCGTTTTTCTGAACCCGCCGTCGGCGGTGACGATCCGGCAGGTCCCTTTCAGCAGAAATTAGCCCAGGCTTTCCGGAAAGCGAAAGCCAGCGGCATTGCCCATCCGGTGATGGTCGGGGCGATCCCCTTCGATACCCGCAAACCGTCGTCGCTGTATATTCCGCAACGCTGGCAAACCTTCTCCCGCCCGGCGCGTCAGCAGTCCGCACGCTACGCCTCCGGCGCGCAGACGCTGAATGTGCAACAGCGCACCGAGATCCCACCGCAGCCGGTTTTCGAGGAGATGGTCGCTCGCGCCGCGTCGCTCACCGCCACGCCGCAGGTGAATAAGGTGGTGCTGTCGCGCCTGATTGATATCGCCACCGACAAAAAGATTGATAGCAGCGCGCTGATGGAGCGCCTGATCGCCCAGAACCCGGCGAGCTTTAACTTCCACGTGCCGCTGGAAGACGGCGGCGTACTGCTGGGTGCCAGCCCGGAACTGCTGCTGCGTAAAGAGGGCGCGCATTTTAGCTCGCTGCCGCTGGCAGGCTCCGCGCGCCGTCAGCCGGACGATGTGCTGGATCGCGAAGCGGGCACTAAGCTGCTGGCTTCCGAAAAAGACCGTCACGAACACGACCTGGTGACCCAGGCGATGAAAACCCTTCTGCAACCGCGCAGCCATCATCTGAGCATGCCGTCTTCCCCGCAGCTCATCACCACGCCAACGCTGTGGCATCTGGCCACGCCGGTAGAAGGTGACGCGCGTGAAAACGAGAACGCCCTGACGCTGGCCTGCCTGCTGCACCCGACCCCGGCCCTGAGCGGCTTCCCGCATCAGGCGGCAAAAGAGCTGATTGCCGAGCTGGAACCCTTCGACCGTGAACTGTTTGGCGGCATCGTTGGCTGGTGCGACAGCGAAGGCAACGGCGAGTGGGTGGTGACTATCCGCTGCGCGCGGCTGCATCAAAATACCGTTCGCCTGTTTGCCGGTGCGGGCATTGTGCCTGCTTCCTCCCCGGTGGGCGAGTGGCGCGAGACGGGCGTGAAGCTCTCCACCATGCTCAACGTGTTCGGACTGCACTAAGGAACGCTCATGACTATTCCCTTTACCCGCTGGCCTGAGGAATTCGCCCGCCGCTACCGTGAAAAAGGCTACTGGCAGGATCGGCCCCTGACCCACATCCTGACGGACCATGCGGACAGCGATGCGGTCGCGATTATTGACGGCGATCGCCGCATCACCTATCGCGCGTTTCATCAGTCGGTGAATAACCTGGCGTCCGCCCTTCAGGCGCAGGGGCTGCATCGCGGCGAGACCGCGCTGGTGCAGCTCGGCAACGTTGCCGAGTTCTACATCACCTTCTTCGCGCTGCTGCAAATTGGCGTCGCGCCGGTCAACGCGCTCTTTAGCCATCAGCGCAGCGAACTGAATGCTTACGCCTTGCAGATCAAACCCGCCGTGCTGATTGCCGATCGCGACCACGCGCTGTTCGCGGGCGATGATTTTCTCAACACTTTTGTGGATGCGCATCGCTCGGTACGCGTCGTGCTGCTGCGCGGCGATAAGGGCGAACACGCGCTGGAAGCGGCGATTGCGCGCCCGGCGGACAATTTCATCCCGAACCCGACGCCCGCCGACGAAGTGGCGTTCTTCCAGCTTTCCGGCGGCAGCACCGGCACGCCGAAGCTGATCCCGCGTACGCACAACGATTACGACTACAGCATCCGCCGCAGCAACGAGATTTGCGGTATCACTGCGCACACCCGTTATCTGAACGCGCTCCCTGCGGCGCACAACTACGCCATGAGCTCGCCGGGATCGTTAGGCGTTTTCACGGCGGGCGGCTGCGTGGTGCTGGCGAACGATCCGAGCGCCACGCTCTGCTTCCCGCTGATTGAGCAGCATCAGATAAACGTCACCTCGCTGGTGCCGCCCGCGGTCAGCCTGTGGTTGCAGGCGATTGCCGACGGCGCGGGGAACGCGCAGCTTAAATCCCTGAAGCTGCTCCAGGTGGGCGGGGCGCGCCTCTCCGCCACGCTTGCGGCGCGTATTCCGGCGGAAATCGGCTGCCAGCTGCAACAGGTGTTTGGCATGGCGGAAGGGCTGGTGAACTACACCGCGCTCGACGACGCGCCGGAACGCATCATTAACACCCAGGGCCGCCCGATGTGCCCGGATGATGAGGTGTGGGTGGCGGACGAGGACGGCAACCCGCTGCCGCGCGGGGAGGTCGGACGTCTGATGACGCGCGGCCCGTACACCTTCCGCGGCTATTTCAACAGCCCGGAACATAACGCCAGCGCCTTCGACGCCGACGGCTTTTACTGTTCCGGCGATCTGATCGCCATCGACGAGCAGGGGTACATCACCGTGCAGGGGCGCGAGAAAGATCAGATCAACCGTGGTGGCGAGAAGATCGCCGCCGAAGAGATCGAAAACCTGCTGCTGCGCCACGAAGCGGTGAACCATGCCGCGCTGGTGAGCATGGAGGACAGCCTGCTGGGTGAAAAAAGCTGCGCGTATCTGGTGGTGAAACAGCCCCTGCGTGCGGTTGAGGTGCGCCGCTTCCTGCGCGAGCAGGGCGTTGCCGAATTTAAGCTGCCAGACCGCGTGGAGAGCGTGGATGCGCTTCCGCTCACGCCGGTCGGCAAAGTTGATAAGAAACAGTTGCGCCTGTGGCTTGCTGAACGCGCCCGGGGCTGAGGAACAGAGAATGGCCATTCCAAAATTAACCGCTTACGCGCTGCCAACCGCCGCCGAACTGCCGACCAACAAGGTGAACTGGGCGTTTGAGCCGGAACGCGCCGCACTGCTGATCCATGATATGCAGGAATACTTTCTGAACTTCTGGGGCGAAAATAGCGACATGATGCAGCAGGTGGTGGCGAACATCGCCAGACTGCGCGCGTACTGCAAAGAACACAACATTCCCGTGTACTACACCGCGCAGCCGAAAGAGCAGAGCGATGAAGACCGCGCCCTGCTGAACGATATGTGGGGGCCGGGCCTGACCCGCTCGCCGGAGCAGCAGCGCATCGTCGAAGAGCTGACCCCGGACGAAGCGGACACCGTGCTGGTGAAGTGGCGCTACAGCGCGTTTCACCGCTCGCCGCTGGAGCAGATGCTGAAAGAGACCGGCCGCAATCAGCTTTTGATCACCGGCGTGTACGCCCACATCGGCTGCATGACCACCGCCACCGACGCCTTTATGCGCGACATCAAGCCGTTCTTTATCGCCGACGCGCTGGCGGATTTCACCCGCGACGAGCACCTGATGTCGCTGAAATACGTGGCCGGTCGCTCTGGCCGCGTGGTGATGACCGACGAGCTGCTGCCGTCCGTTCCGGCAACGAAAGCCGCGCTGCGTGAGCTGATCCTGCCGCTGCTGGACGAGTCCGACGAACCGATGGATGACGAAAACCTGATCGACTTCGGTCTGGATTCAGTGCGCATGATGGCGCTGGCCGCCCGCTGGCGCAAAGTGCACGGCGACATTGATTTTGTGATGCTGGCAAAAAATCCGACCCTCGACGCCTGGTGGGCGCTGCTGTCCCGCGAGGTGAAGTAATGGCGGGGTTCGATTTTACCGGCAAAACGGTCTGGGTGACGGGCGCGGGTAAGGGCATTGGCTATGCGACCGCGCTGGCGTTTGTGGAGGCGGGCGCGCAGGTGACCGGGTTCGATCTGGCCTTTCCGCAGGGCGATTATCCGTTTGCCACCGAAACGCTGGACGTGGCGGACGCGGCGCAGGTGAGTGACGTTTGCGGGCGTTTACTCAGCACCCTTGAGCGGCTCGACGTGCTGGTCAACGCAGCGGGTATTCTGCGCATGGGGGCGACGGATCAACTCTCGCAGGAGGACTGGCAGCAGACTTTTGCGGTCAACGTCGGCGGTGCGTTCAACCTGTTCCAGCAGACGATGGGCCAGTTCCGCCGTCAGCAGGGGGGGGCGATTGTCACCGTGGCCTCCGACGCGGCGCACACGCCGCGCATCGGCATGAGCGCCTATGGCGCGTCAAAAGCGGCGCTGAAAAGCCTGGCGCTGACCGTCGGACTGGAGCTGGCGGGCAGCGGCGTGCGCTGTAACCTGGTGTCGCCAGGCTCAACGGATACCGACATGCAGCGCACCCTGTGGACCAGCAACGATGCCGAACAGCAGCGCATTCGCGGCTTTGGCGAGCAGTTCAAGCTCGGCATTCCGCTCGGTAAAATTGCCCGTCCGCAGGAGATTGCCAGCACGGTGCTGTTCCTGGCATCCGATGCCGCCAGCCATATCACCTTGCAGGACATCGTGATAGACGGCGGCTCCACGCTGGGGGCGTAATGATCTGGAAACGTCATTTATCCCTCGATGAGCTGAACGCCACCAGCCAGAACACGATGGTGGGGCACCTTGGCATCGTCTATACCCGCCTCGGGGACGATACGCTGGAAGCCGAAATGCCGGTGGATGCGCGTACCCATCAGCCGTTTGGCCTGCTGCACGGCGGGGCCTCGGCGGCGCTGGCGGAAACGCTCGGCTCAATGGCCGGTTTTCTGATGACCCGTGACGGGCAGAACGTGGTGGGCACGGAACTGAACGCCACCCACCACCGCGCGGTCTCTCACGGTAAGGTACGCGGCGTGTGTCAGCCGCTGCATCTGGGGCGTTCCAGCCAGAGCTGGGAGATCGTGGTTTTCGACGAGCAGGGACGGCGATGCTGTACCTGTCGGTTGAGTACGATGGTGTTGGGGTAAGGCATTCCGCTGAAAGTGATCGGCTTAACACTGTGGTGTAAATCTCTGGTTTGACCACGCATTATTGCGTTTCAAAGTTGTTAAATTTTATCCGTTGTTCTAGAAACAAAATGTAACATCTCACTGTTTCACAACAACGGACAACAACTATGAACAACTCAGGGAAATACCTTACGTGGGCGGTGCTCTCCGTGGTGGGAGCCTTTGCCCTGGGCTACATCGCCCTCAACCGGGGGGAGCAGATCAATGCGCTCTGGATCGTCGTCGCCTCCGTCTGCATTTATCTGATCGCGTACCGTTTTTATGGCCGCTATATCGCGAAGACGGTACTGGGCGTAGACGGCACGCGCATGACGCCTGCCGTGCGTCACAATGACGGTCTGGACTACGTGCCGACCGACAAAAAAGTGCTGTTCGGTCACCATTTTGCGGCGATTGCCGGGGCAGGCCCGCTGGTGGGGCCGGTGCTGGCGGCGCAGATGGGCTACCTGCCGGGGATGATCTGGATCCTCGCGGGGGTGGTGCTGGCGGGCGCGGTGCAGGACTTTATGGTGTTGTTTGTCTCCACCCGCCGCGACGGGCGCTCGCTGGGTGAACTGGTGAAAGAGGAGATGGGGGCGACCGCCGGGGTGATTGCGCTGGTGGCGACCTTTATGATCATGGTGATCATCCTCGCGGTGCTGGCGATGATCGTGGTGAAAGCGTTGACCCACAGCCCGTGGGGGACGTATACCGTCGCCTTTACCATTCCGCTGGCGCTGTTTATGGGGATCTACATTCGCTACCTGCGCCCGGGACGCATTGGCGAAGTGTCGGTGATTGGCCTGGTGTTCCTGGTGTTTGCCATTATTTCCGGCGGCTGGGTAGCGGAAAGCCCGACCTGGGCACCGTTCTTCGACTTTACCGGCGTACAGCTGACCTGGATGCTGGTGGGCTACGGCTTCGTGGCGGCGGTGCTGCCGGTATGGCTGCTGCTGGCCCCGCGTGACTATCTCTCTACGTTCCTGAAAATCGGCACCATTGTCGGGCTGGCAATCGGCATCCTGATTATGCGTCCGACCCTGACCATGCCTGCGCTGACCAAATTCATTGACGGCACCGGCCCGGTCTGGACCGGCAACCTGTTCCCGTTCCTGTTTATCACCATCGCCTGTGGCGCGGTGTCGGGCTTCCACGCGCTGATCGCTTCTGGCACCACGCCGAAGATGCTGGCGAATGAAAATCAGGCCTGCCTGATTGGCTACGGCGGCATGCTAATGGAGTCCTTCGTTGCCATCATGGCGCTGGTCTCTGCCTGCATCATCGATCCGGGCGTCTACTTTGCGATGAACAGCCCGATGGCGGTACTGGCTCCGGCAGGCACCGTTGATGTGGTCGCTTCTGCCGCGCAGGTGGTGAGTGGCTGGGGCTTTGCGATCACCCCGGAAACATTGACCCATATCGCCAACGAGGTAGGCGAGCAGTCGATAATTTCCCGTGCGGGTGGGGCACCGACGCTGGCGGTGGGCATGGCCTACATCCTTCACGGCGCGCTGGGCGGGCTGATGGATGTCTCGTTCTGGTATCACTTCGCCATTCTGTTCGAGGCGCTGTTTATCCTGACGGCGGTGGATGCCGGTACGCGCGCGGCGCGCTTTATGTTGCAGGATCTGCTGGGGGTGATCTCCCCGAACCTGAAACGTACCGATTCACTCCCGGCTAACCTGCTGGCGACGGCACTGTGCGTGCTGGCGTGGGGCTACTTCCTGCATCAGGGCGTGGTCGATCCGCTGGGCGGGATTAACACCCTCTGGCCGCTGTTCGGTATCGCCAACCAGATGCTGGCGGGCATGGCGCTGATGCTTTGTGCCGTTGTCCTGTTCAAGATGAAGCGCCAGCGTTACGCCTGGGTGGCACTGGTGCCAACGGCGTGGCTGCTGATTTGTACCCTGACGGCGGGCTGGCAGAAAGCCTTCAGCCCGGACAACAAGGTGGGCTTCCTGGCGATCGCCAACAAGTTCCAGGCGATGATCGATAGCGGCAAGATCCCGTCGCAGTACACCGAATCCCAGCTGTCGCAGCTGGTGTTTAACAACCGTCTGGATGCCGGGCTGACCATCTTCTTTATGGTGGTGGTTGTGGTGCTGGCGTTGTATTCTCTCAAAACCGCGCTGGCGGCGTTGAAAGTCGACAAGCCAACGGCGAAAGAGACACCGTATGAGCCAATGCCTGAGAACCTGGACGAGATTGTGACCCAGGCGAAAGGGGCGCATTAATTTGAACAACCACCCCTCACCCTAACCCTCTCCCCAAAGGGGAGAGGGGACTTCTAACACCCTCTCCCCTTTGGGGAGAGGGCCGGGGTGAGGGGAACATGTGAGAAACGACTTATGTTTGACACCCTTTCCAAAGCAGGTAAGTACCTGGGCCAGGCCGCTAAAATGATGATTGGCGTGCCGGATTACGATAACTACGTCGAGCATATGCGCGTCAACCACCCGGACCAGACGCCCATGACCTACGAAGAATTTTTCCGCGACCGCCAGGACGCCCGCTACGGTGGCAAGGGCGGGGCGAAGTGCTGTTAACCCTCTTTTGGTAAATAGAGGCTGATCTGCTCCTGTTTACAGCCGTAGATCGCCGCCAGCTTTTCGCGGGTGCGCTTTTGCGGACGGGAGTCCAGCGCTTCCAGCTGTGACACGGCGGACTGGGTGATGCCAAGCTTCTCCGCCACCTCCTGCTGAGACATACCGCGTAAAATGCGCCAGGCGGCCTGTAGGCTGACCTTCTGCCAGGTCATGATGCTGCACACTTCTCCGGGCAATTCCACATCATCCAGGCTATCGTGTTCGACCTCAATATCCTCCAGATCGTCGTCGGTTTCATCGTCAATTTCTGCCATCTGTAAGAGCATACGAAAATACTCGTGATAGGGAATAACGACGTACTGCGTTTTCCCGTTATCGTCCTTGATTAGCTGTACAGCCATAGTTGGCACTCTCCTCATGCAGGTAAGTCGTTGAAGTTCTGCGCTTGACGGCCAAAACATAACAATGGTCATCGGGATCGTCCCGAAGCGTATAGATGATGCGGTAATCGCCAACGCGTAGCCGGAAATGATCTTCTGTCGCCGATATTTTCTTGATATCGGGCCGGGGAGCAGAGCGGTCATCTAACTCGGAGAGCTTTACCTCAATGCGATGCTGATACCGCTCGTCAATCTTTGAAAATGCCTTCTTTGCACCATTGGACCAGACAATCTTCATCCGTACCTCCACTGTACGCCCACACAAAATATAAGGGAATAATAAGACTATTAGATAAATTCCGAATTTCTAATGGGATACTGTAGAGCGGAGAAAAAACGGGTGAAAGCGGCAAAACGCGAATCGTCGAGGCGGCTCGAACAGGCCTCTGCCGGGCGACAGAGGCTTGCAGGAAATATGCGATCAGGCGTTCAACCCGCCGTCCACGTCCAGACCGGTGCCGGAAATTTGCCCCGCAGCCGGGCTGGCAAGAAACGTGACCGCCGCCGCGACGTCTTCCGGCTGACCGTAATGGCCCAGGGCAATAAGCTGACGCTGAGAGTCTGCCTGTTCCCCGTCTTCCGGGTTCATATCGCTGTTGGTCGGGCCGGGGTGCACCAGGTTAACGGTAATGCCGCGCGGCCCCAGATCGCGGGCCAGCCCGCGGGTAAGAGAGTTAAGGGCGGATTTGGTCATTGAGTAGACGGCAATGCCCGGCTGCGCCACGCGGTTTGCCAGACAGCTGCCGATGTTGATGATGCGTCCGCCGTCAGACATATGCACCAGCGCTTCCTGAATGGCGATCACCACGCCGCGAATGTTGACGTTAATCAGAGCGTCAATGTCTGCCAGGGTCATGGATTCCAGCGGGCCGCCGCGCGCAATCCCGGCGTTATTGACCAGAATGTCCAGCCCGCCGAGGGAGCGCGCCGCCTGCGTGACCGCATCCTGAATCGCCTGCGCGCTGGCGCTGTCGGCCTGAATCGCCTCGCCGTGTCGCCCCAGCGCGTTGATCTCATCGACGACCTGCTGTGCTTTATCGACGGATTTTTCGTAGGTGATAACCACATCGGCACCGGCGCGCGCCAGCGACAGCGCAATCGCCCGACCCAGCCCACGACTGGCGCCGGTAACCAGCGCCTTTTTACCTGTTAAATCGATCTGCATGATGACCTCGTTACGAGAGTGGTGAGAACCATCATTAGGTATAGTCCGTCGGCGTGATTAACGGCGGAAGGATTCCACCTTCTCAAACGCGGCGCGCAGAACGTCAGGCGTTAACGCAACCGGCAGATAGTGAATCGACTCTACCGGACGCAGGGTGTGGGCAATCACCTGATCCAGTTCGTCGCGGTTATTGATGTCGACGTCAAGCGCGCGCAACGTGGTCGGCAGGTTAAAGCGCCGGTACGCCGCCACCAGCTGCGCCAGCACGTCGTCCTGACCGAGCAGGGCGCTTTGCACCAGAATGCCGTAGGCCACCTTGGTGCCATGCAGGAATTTTTCCGTCTGCGGGAGCACGGTTAAGCCGTTGTGCACCGCATGCGCCGCCGCCACGCGGGTATAACGCTCACCCAGACCACCAACCATACCGCCTCCGGCAATAATCGCATCCACCACGTCCCGGAACGCCTGCGTTTGTTCCCCGCGCTGCTGATCCGCAAGCGCCTCTTCACTGCGCGCCAGCAGCACGTCGCGGATCGCCAGCGCACCGTTCAGGCCGAGACGCACGGTCAGAGGCAGGTTTTCCGGTTCAGGGGCGAGGACCACCGCTTCGTACCACTTCGCCAGCGTATCGCCGATGCCCGCCAGCAAATATTCTGCCGGGGCGTTCAGAATGATCTGCGGCTCTACCAGCACCAGAAAGTTGGCGTCGTCAAAAATCTCAAACTGTAGCGCCTGACCGGCATCGTTGTACCACACGGAGAGGGGCGTCCATGCCGCGCAGGTGGCGGCGATGGTGGGAATGCCCACGAACGGCACACCCAGACGACGCGCCACGGCCTTGACCGTATCCATCACCGCGCCGCCGCCCACGCCAATCACCACGCTCGCTTCACGGCCCGACTCGTTCACCAGATGAGTGACGTCACGCTCGCTGCAATGACCTTTAAACAGCAGATGTTTTGCCCCCGGCGCGTTAAAGCTCTCCGGCAGATAAGGGCGTGCGCCCTCGATTGCCCGCTCGCCGTAGATCCACACCGCGCGGGAAAGCTGTTCCGGCGTAAAGAAATCATCCAGCTGCGCAAGGCTTCCGCAATGAGAGAAGTAGTTCGCCGGGCCGGGCACGACGCGGATATCGGTGTTGCTCATGGTGTTGTCCTTTTTTAGCAAGCGCTAACCCGATGTTATGTCTGGACATCCGGATGGCTAATAATATTTCGCTTTATCTTATGCCTTTTCCGTCGTTGTCAGTCAACCGGAGCTGTGAAAAATTCGCTAAATCAGAAGAGTAATGAAGGATTTACGCGGATGGTTTCCAGTCGCCTTGAAATGCGCGGTATCAGCCTGGCCTTTTCCGGCTTTCAGGCGCTGTCGCGCGTGAATTTCACCTTAACCGGCGGGTCCGTACATGCGCTGACCGGTGCTAACGGCGCGGGGAAATCGACGCTGATGGCGGTGCTGTGCGGGACGCACGATCGTTATGAAGGCGAAATTTGCATTAATAACCAGCCGGTAAGTCTCCGCGAACCGCTGGACGCCAAACGGCTGGGCATCCACCTCGTGCAGCAGGAGGTGGACGTGGCGCTGATCCCCGGGCTGAGCATCGCAGAGAACATTATGCTCGACCAGCTGGCGCAGCCGGGGCACCGCTACCGCTGGCGCACCGTTCGCCAGCAGGCGCGGCAGGCGCTGGCGCAGCTGGATGTTTCGCTCGACGTTCGCCGCGCCATCGACAGCTGCACGCTGGCCGAAAAGCAGCAGATTTTGCTGGCGCGCGCCTTGTCTCATCACTGCCGTTTTTTGATCCTTGATGAACCCACCGCGCCGCTGGACGCGCACGAGAGCGAGCGTCTTTTTGCGGTGGTGAGACGTTTAAAAGATCAGGGTATCGGCGTGGTGTTTATCTCCCACCGTATTCACGAGCTGAAGGCCATCTGCGACACCCTGACGGTGCTGCGCGACGGCAAGATGATCGAGTCCGGCCCGATGGTCGATCTGAGCGGCGAAGCGATCGTCGAGAAGATGCTCGGCCATGTGCTGAGCGATATCTACCCGCCCGCGCGACCGCCGCACGGCGACGAAACCTTGCTGCGGGTGGAAGGGCTGCACGACGATGCGCTGCTGAAAGATATCTCCCTGCACCTGCGCAAGGGCGAAATCCTCGGCATTGCCGGGCTGGCGGGGGCGGGGAAAACCGAACTCTGTAAGGCGCTGTTTGGCGCCAGCAAAAGCCGCGTCGAACGCGGTGAGCTGAACCAACTGGCCTGGACCCCGCGCGACCCGGCAGACTCGGTGCTGCGCGGTCTGGCGCTGGTGCCGGAGGAGCGGCGCAAAGAGGGGATATTTATCGACGAGACGGTCAGCATGAACCTTGCCGTGTGCGCCGATAACAGCTTCTCGCGCTGGAGCCTGTTCGGTCATCGTCAGGCGTGGCGCTGGGCGGAAGAGATTATCGCCCGGGTTGGCGTGCGCACGCGCGGGCCGGGGCAGGTGCTGCTTCGGCTTTCCGGCGGCAACCAGCAGAAGATCGCCATTGGTAAATGGCTGCGCAACGATGCCAGCGTGCTGATATTCGACGAGCCGACCAAAGGCGTGGACGTGAAGGCCAAAACCGATCTGTTTCAGCTGATCGACGGCCTGGCGCGCGAGGGCAAGGGGGTGATTTACGCCTCGGGCGAATTTGCTGAACTGGTGGGATTGTGCGACCGCATCTGCGTGCTGTGGGACGGACGCATCGTGGCGGAAATCCCCGGGGCGGAGGCCCGCGAAGAGACACTACTTTATTATTCAACCGGAGGAACGGCGTCGTGAGCAAGGCCCTTTCAGTAACGGCGGCGGCGTCTGGCCGTCAGCAACTTTTTGATTTTCTCTACAGGTGGGGCATGCTGTTGACCGTCGTTGCGCTGGTGGCCGTGTTTGGCCTGGCATCCGACAGCTTCCTCGATCCGAATAACATCCTCAACATTCTGCGCGCGATCGCCATCGTGACGGTGATTGCCGTGGGCGTGTCGATTTCGCTCACCGTCGGCGGGTTCGATCTCTCCGTCGGCTCCACCGCGTCGCTGGCGAACGCGTTGGTGATTTCGCTTTTCGTCTGGCACGGCTTCGGCACTACCGAGTCGATTCTGATCACCCTCGCGCTCTGCACGCTGGTCGGCCTGTTTAACGCCTTTCTTATCGTCATCCTGCGCATTCCGGACATGCTCGCCACGCTTGCCAGCCTGTTTGTGATCCAGGGTGTGGCGATGACCTACAGCTACGGCGGGTCGATTACCGAGAACATGGTGCTGCCGAGCGGCGACATGGCTGAAGGCACCATTCCGGCGGCGTTCAGCCTGCTGGGGCAGGTGCCGACCATCGTCATCATCATGCTGGCGGTGACCCTTCTGGCACAGCTTGGGCTGTCGCTGACCACTCATGGACGCCGGATGTACGCCATTGGCGGCAACCCGGAAGCGGCGCGCCTCTCGGGCATTCGCACCACGCGCTACAAGGTGGCGGCCTACGTGATCGCCTCGCTGCTGGCGGGGCTGGGCGGGATTTTGCTGGCCTCGCGCATCGGGTCGTCGCAGGTGAATGCGGGCGGCGGGTATCTGATGGATGCGGTGGCGGCGGCGTGGATTGGCTTCTCGCTGGCCGGATCCGGCAAGCCGAACGCGCTGGGCACGCTGGTCGGGGCGGTTATTCTCGGCGTGCTGTCGAACGGGCTGGTGATGCTCTCCGTGCCGTATTACGCCATGGACATTATAAAAGGGCTGGTGCTCGCGGTGGCACTGGCGATTACTTACATACAAAAACGCTGACAACACAACGGGATAATAAATGAAAAAGATTGCGCTCTCTTTGGTGGCACTGGGGTTACTCACGGCTCTGCCGGGCTTTGCGGCCACGCCCGCGCCGGTTCCTGCTGCCATTGCCAACCACGACGGCCCGATCCGCATCGCGGTGATCCGCAACCTCGGCTCGGACGACAACACCACGCAGTTTGTTGCCGGGGCGATTCAGGAAGGGAAGAAGCTTGGCTTTAAGGTCAGCACCTTTTTGAGCAACGGGGACGACGCCAGATTCCAGGACTTTGTTAATCAGGCCATCAGCCAGAAATACGACGGGATTATTCTCTCTCAGGGGCGCGATCCTTACTCCACCGCGCTGGTGAAGAAAGCGGTGGATGCCGGGATCAAAGTCGCCGTGTTTGATACCGCCATGAACGGCGAGATCCCGGGCGTGACCGTCACCCAGCAGGATGATGCTTCCCTGACCAACCTCTCTTTTGGTCAGCTGGCGAAAGATTTCAACGGCAAGGCGAATATCGTCAAGCTGTGGGTCGCGGGTTTCCCGCCGATGGAGCGTCGTCAGGCGGCGTACAAAGAACTGCAAAAACAGTATCCGGAAATTAAAGAGCTGGAGTCCATCGGTGCCGTTTCCTCTGACGTGCAGGGCGATACCGCCAACAAGGTGGGCGCGATCCTCGCGAAGTACCCGAAAGGCAAAATCGACGCCATCTGGGGCACCTGGGATGCCTTCAGTCAGGGGGCGTATAAGGCGCTGAAAGAGAACGGCCGCACCGAGATCAAACTCTACAGCATCGACATCTCCAACCAGGACTTACAGCTGATGCGCGAGCCGGGTAGCCCGTGGGCAGTGAGCGTGGCGGTGGATCCGAAGCTGATTGGCGCGACCAACGTGCGCCTGATCGCTAACAAGATTGCCGGGGAAGCGACGCCTGCCACCTACGATTTCAAAGCAGCGGCCATTCCGCAGGCGCTGCTGGCCGCTCAGCCGGGCGCGGTGAACGTGGCGTCGCTGGGGAAAATCATTCCGGGCTGGGGCCAGACGGAAGATTTTGTTGCGCCGTGGTTTGCGACGCTTGCCGCTAAAAACAAGTAAACCCAAGCCGGGTGGCGGCTGCGCCTTACCCGGCCTACATTTTGCACCCGTAGGCCCTGTAAGCGTAGCGCCACCGGGCGTAAGGAGCATAAGGTGTCTCAATTACCCCCTCCCGAATACAGCCGCAATATGCGGCTGATTGGCCACAGCGATCAGGGCGGTCGCCCGGACGGCGTACAGCTGATGGTGCACCGCGGTTTCGCCTATATCGGCCATATGGTGTCGCAGGGCTTTTCCATTGTCGACGTACGCGACCCGAAAAACCCGAAAGCCGTGGGCTACGTGCCCGCGCCACCCGGCACCTGGAATGTGCACCTACAGGCGCACGACGACCTGCTGCTGGTGATTAACGCCCGGGATCTGTTTGCCGATGCGCGCTTTGCCGACGAGAAGGTCTACTATACCCGTCAGGTGGGGGAGACCGTCAGCGACGTGCAGGGCAAAGGCTGGAGCGCCGGGCTTCGCGTGTTTGATATCTCCACGCCGGACAGACCGCGCGAGATTGGTTTTCTGTCGCTGAGCGGCATCGGTATTCACCGCATCTGGTACGTGGGTGGTCGCTGGGCGTACGTGTCGGCGCTGATCGACGGTTTTACGGATTATATTTTCCTGACAATCGATCTGGCGGACCCGCGTAAGCCCGAAGTGGCAGGGCGCTGGTGGCTGCCGGGGATGAACCAGGCCGCAGGGGAAAAGCCCACGTGGCCGGAGGGCAAACGCTACGCCCTGCATCACGCGATTATCGCGGGCGATACCGCCTACGGCAGCTGGCGCGACGGCGGCCTGACGCTGCTGGACGTGAAGGACCGCAATCAGCCTAAGCTGATTAGCCACCGTAACTGGAGTCCGCCGTTTGGTGGCGGAACGCACACCGCGCTGCCGCTGCCGGACCGCGATCTGCTGGTGGTGCTGGATGAAGCGGTGCTCGACAATCAGGAAGATGGCGAGAAGCTGATCTGGCTGTTTGATATCCGCGAGCCGTCGAACCCGGTGAGCATCGCCACCTTTCCGCAGCCGGATGAAACCGACTACGTGGCGAAAGGGGCGCACTTCGGCCCGCATAACCTGCACGAGAACCGGCCAGGGAGCTTCGTCAGCTCGACGCTGATCTTCGCAACGTACCAGAACGCGGGCGTGCGCGCGTATGACATTTCTAATCCGTATCGACCGGTGGAAACAGGCGCGCTGGTGCCCGCCGCGCCGGAGAGGATGATGGATACGCGGCCGAATCGCCCGCAGGTGATCCAGTCGTGCGACGTGTTTGTGGATGCGCAGGGGATCATATACAGCACGGATTATAACGGCGGGATGTCGGTGATTGAGTATTTGGGGTGAGTGCGGTTTGATGCCCTCACCCCGGCCCTCTCCCACAGGGAGAGGGAGAAAATCAGCTGTACTGCCGCACCCTTGCCACCAGCTCTTCCGCGCTGTCGATACGCTCGGCAATCACAATCAGCGCTTTACCGAGCGTTATCGCATGGCGCAGGCATTCGTGACGCATCGCTTCATCCTGGATGGTGTCGATATCCGCAACGTGCGAAAGCCCGACGCTCCGGCGAATTAATTCGGTGCCGCAGAAGCCAATGGCGTCATGCCAGATCTTCTTCAGAAACACGGAGGCATAGCCCGGCGCGCTGAGCGCGGCGTCGCGGGATTTCTCGTTCGCCAGCGCCTGGAAGCGCTCCGCGAAGGTGTTCCACAGCTCCTGAATATCGGTCAGGCGCTGCTCGCGCGCGGCGGCGGCATCGCGAATGCCAAGGTGCCCCGGCAGGCCGCAGAAGTTGAGCAGCAGGTTGCCGATGGCGGTGCCGACGTCAAAGCCAATCGGCCCGAAATAGCCGAACTCGGCGTCGATGGCCTTCAGGCTACCGTCGGCCACAAAAATTGACCCGCTGTGGATGTCCCCGTGCAGCAGGGCTTCGGCGTGCGAGAAGAAGCGGTGCTTGAGGGAGGCCACGGCAATTTTTAGCTGAGCGTCGTCGCGCAGGGCGGCGACGTCATTTTCCAGCTCGGCAGGATAGTTATTGCGCTCATGGATCTGGTACGGATCGTTGAAGAACAGATCTTCGGTGATCTCGCACATCTCCGGGTTGATGAATTTTGCCACCTGCGCTTTTTTCTCGTGCGGATGCAGATAAAAATCGCTGGTGTGGAACAGGGTGTGAGCAAGGTATTCGCCCAGCTGACGCGCCGCCTGCGGGTAGTAAATATTGTTGATCAGCTCGCCGCGCCAGATGCGATGGCTGGAGAGATCTTCCATCACCATCACCGCCAGTTCCGGGTCAAAGTGGTGGATTTTCACCGTGTGCTGCGGGCTGTGCTGGTAGTGTTCCACCAGCGTTTGCGCTTCAAGACGGGCGCGGTCCAGCGTCAGCGGCCAGGACTCGCCCACGCAGCGCACGTAGGGCAGCGCCTGCTTAACGATGATGCGGCTCACGCCCGCGCTGTCGAAAATTTTAAAGACCAGATTGAGGTTGCCGTCGCCAATTTCCTGCGCCTCTACCAGCGATGAAGGATCGTCAAGTCCGCCAAACTGCCTGGCATACTCCACGGCGTCCTGAGCGGTAAAGGTACGGTATTGCGACATGGCCTGCTCCTCAGTTTTGCTAATTAAGACATGTAGACGTCTATACATCTGGATTTCATCCTGACACAATGTGCTACAACAACGCAACAGGGAATTAACGACATGCAGACATTACAGACGACCAGCCTGCGGGTGGCGGATAATCAGCTCTTTATTCTCGACCAGCAGGCGCTTCCGCAGGAGAAACGCTGGCTGGATGCCTCGACGGTGGAGGCGCTGGTTGGGCACATCCACGCCCTGCGGGTGCGCGGCGCGCCGCTGATTGGTCTCTCTGCAAGCCTGCTGCTGGCGCTGCTGGCGGAAAACGGCAAAAGCCGCGACGAGCTGGCGGTGGCGCTGGAAACCCTGCGCGCCTCCCGTCCGACGGCGGTGAACCTGATGAACAATCTCGACCGCATGAAGCTGGCGCTCTGGCAGGAGGCGTTCGTTCCGGCGCTGGTGGCTGAAGCGCTGCGCCTGATTGACGAAGACAAACGGCTTTGCGACGCGATTGCGCAAGCGGGCAGCGCGCTGGTGAAGCCCGGCAGCCGTCTGCTGACCCACTGCAACACCGGCGGGCTGGCGACGGCGGGTGTCGGCACCGCGTTGGGCGTGATTGCCCGCGCGCATCAGGAAGGTAAGGTAAGCAACGTCTGGGTGGATGAAACCCGTCCGCTGTTGCAGGGCGGCAGGCTGACCGCATGGGAATTGGGCGAGCTGGGCGTGCCGTATCAGCTGATTACCGACTCCATGGCCGCCAGCCTGATGGCAAAAGGGCAGGTGGACGCCGTGTGGGTGGGGGCAGACCGTATTGCCGCCAATGGCGACGTGGCGAACAAAATTGGCACCTATTCCCTGGCGGTGCTGGCGAAGTTCCACGGCATTCCGTTCTACGTCGCCGCCCCGCAAACGACCCTCGACCCGGACTGTCCGAACGGGGACGCGATCCCGATTGAGCAGCGCGCGGCCAGCGAAGTGACGGGCGTGGCGGGGAGCTTTGGCGCGGTGCAGTGGGCGCCGGAGGACGCGCAGGTCTATAACCCGGCGTTTGACGTTACGCCCGCCTCGCTGATTAGCGGTTGGGTGCTGGATACGGGCGTGGTCACGCCGGACGAGGTGGCGGCAGGGAAATTTGCCTGAGAATAGCTAGCCTGAAGGGGCGCTCAACTGGTGAGGTAGGTGAAGGGGCTGAGGGTTCCCCAGTAATTTCAAAGCAGAAGCAATAACGTTGCCTTCAGAATAACTGAAGGCTTTCAGCGATGCCTCGGTCCGGCTGTAAATCGCTGAGGCGTTTCCAGTAGGCCGGGGCGAGGCGCAGGGATGCGCCGAGAGGGCGGGCTTTACAGGGATGTTCCCCCTCACCCTAACCCTCTCCCCAAAGGGGCGAGGGGACTGTTCGGTGCTGGCTCATCAAGCCAGGCGTGGATACGCATCCGCAATGGCATCTCCGGTAAACTGCGCCACCCAGCCTTCCGGGTTATCGAAAATACGAATCGCCGTAAAGTTCGGCTCTGAGCCCATATCAAACCAGTGCGGTGTGCCTGCGGGAACGGAAATCAGATCGTTTTTCTCGCACAGCACCTGATACACCTCATCGCCAATGTGCAGGCAGAACAACCCGGCGCCTTCCACGAAGAAGCGCACTTCGTCTTCGCCGTGAGTGTGTTCGTTGAGAAACTTCGCGCGTAGCGCCGCTTTCTGCGGATTGTCGGCGCGCAGGCTGATGACATCCCAGCTCTGATAGCCTTTCTCTGCCACCAGCTTGTCGATCGCATGTTGATACGCCGCGATCACGGCTTCAGGCGCGGGATCGTGTCCTAAATCGCGATCCGCCGCCCAGCGTTCAAACCGCACGCCTTTGGCGTTCAGCTGTTGGGCGATTTCGGCGGCGTCGGTGCTGTGCCACAGGTGCTGGCGGGCGTCTTTATCGGAATAAATGGTCAATGCGCTCATGAAGGGATCTGCTCCGGATTAATCTCGTCAAACTGGTGGATCTGATGGTGATGGCTCGCGCCGTCATCTTCACCGCGAATCAGTTGCAGGGTACGGAAACCCGCCTGTTCAGCCGCGTCCAGCTCCTGATGAATATCCGACAGGAACAGGATCTGCGACGGGGCGATGCCCGTTTGCGCCGCAATGTTTTGATAAGACTGCACCTCGCGCTTAGCGCCAATGTGGGTATCAAAATAGCCGCTGAACAGATGAGTAATATCACCTTCATCGCTGTAGCCAAATAACAGTTTCTGCGCGGCAACGGAGCCAGAGGAATAAACATAGAGATCAATCCCTTGCGCCTTCCACTTTTCCAGCGCGGGCAGCACGTCAGGGTAGAGGTGGCCGGTAAAGTCGCCGTTGACGTAACCGTCCTGCCAGATGATGCCTTGCAGGGCTTTGAGCGCCGTCGATTTGCGGTCTTCATCCATAAAGGTAAACAGCACGTTGATGAGATCGCTGACGCTGGCATGCGGAGCGCTGATTTCATCGCGCAGGTTGTCCAGAATCGATTTGACCGGCTCGGCGTACTGCTGCGCGGTCACGAAGGCCGCCAGCCGCTCACGCGCGTAGGGGAACAAAACATCATGGACAAAACGGATATCGCTGGTGGTTCCTTCAATATCCGTCACAATCGCGCGAATCATACTCTCTCCCATTGTCGTAGACGCATTTCGCATTCAAATAAGAATTCTAATCCTTCCAGGTGACGGCGGGCTTCGGCCACGTCGCGTCCCCAGCAGGTTAAGCCATGACCGCGCAGAAGAAAACCATAATTAAGCGGGCGTTCCTGGGCGTAATGGGCGATGCGCGAGGCGAGGGCGTCAATGTCCTGGTCGTTATCAAACACCGGGATGGACACCGTGTCCCGGTGCGTGGTCTGCCCGGTAAGGGATTTTTGCATCTCGAAACCGGTGATCTTCAGCTCGGCCTCGTTGACCAGACGTGACAGCACCGTCGCATTGACGGTGTGAACGTGCAGGACGGCGTTAGCCTCCGGGAACAGGCGATAGATAAGGGTATGCAGCCCGGTCTCTGCCGACGGTTTACGCCCGGACGGCGCGCGGTTGGTGGCGATCTCAACCTGTAGAAAATCGGCGGGAGTCAGGCTGCCTTTATCTTTTCCCGATTCGCTGAGCCAGCACAGGTGTTCATCCTGACGCACGGACATATTGCCGCCGGTAGCGGGCGCCCAGCCTTTAGCGCCAATCCAGCGGCAGGCCTCGACCAGGTGCGTGAGTTGCAGGTTGTCTGTCATTGCCTTTTGCCCTCTCGGTCAGGAATAGTTATATCGTTTAGACGTCTAAGCGTCTTGATTGCCAAAGACTAACATCGTGTTATAGTGTCAGCAACATAAGTATTACAGGCAGGTAACGCACAATGAGCCATAACGCATTGATTCCTCAGAGTAAACTTCCTAATCTCGGCACGACGATTTTTACCCAGATGAGCGCCCTGGCGCAGCAGCACAACGCCATTAATCTCTCACAAGGATTCCCGGATTTTGACGGGCCGAAATATTTGCAGGAGCGTCTGGCGTACCACGTTGCTCAGGGAGCCAACCAGTATGCGCCGATGACCGGCGTACAGGCGTTGCGTGAAGCCATTGCGGATAAAACGGCGGCGTTGTACGGCCATAAGCCCGATGCGAACAGCGATATCACGGTAACCGCAGGGGCGACCGAAGCGCTGTATGCGGCGATCACCGCCCTGGTGCGTACGGGCGATGAAGTTATCTGTTTTGATCCCAGCTACGATAGCTACGCCCCGGCGATTGAACTGGCTGGCGGCGTGGTGAAACGCGTGGCGCTTCAGCCGCCGCATTTTCGTCCGGACTGGCAGGCGTTTGCCGCACTGCTAAGCGATAAAACCCGGATGGTGATCCTGAATACGCCGCACAATCCGTCGGCGACGGTGTGGCAGAAACGTGATTTTGCCGCCCTGTGGCAGGCCATTGCCGAACGTGAAATCTATGTTCTGAGCGACGAGGTATATGAGCACATCTGCTTCGCGAAAGAGGGGCATGCCAGCGTGCTGGCGCATCCGCAGCTTCGCGAGCGTGCAGTTGCGGTATCATCATTTGGCAAAACCTACCATATGACCGGCTGGAAGGTAGGGTACTGCGTGGCGCCTGCCGCCATCAGCGCTGAACTGCGTAAAGTGCACCAGTATCTGACGTTTGCGGTGAACACACCTGCTCAACTGGCGCTGGCGGATATGCTTGGCAGCGAACCCGGGCACTACCGTGAACTGCCGGATTTTTACCGTGCGCGTCGGGATCGGTTTGTGAATGCGTTAAGCAAAAGCCGTCTGGAGATTTTACCCTGTGAAGGAACCTATTTCCTGCTGGCCGACTACAGCGCGATTTCCGATCTCGATGATGTGAGTTTCTGCCAGTGGCTGACGAAAGAGGTGGGCGTGGCGGCTATTCCGCTGTCGGTGTTCTGCGCCGATCCCTTCCCGCATAAGCTTATCCGACTTTGCTTTGCGAAACAGGAATCGACGCTGCTGGCCGCGGCAGAGCGCTTAAATAAACTCTGACTATTTCACCGTCTAGGCTTCTGAGAAACGACGGTCTGCGAAGAGTTCCAGCAGGCCGTTGATCTGCTTCAGCCGCAGCACTTCATCGCTGTCCATGCCTAACTCTTTACCGATTTTCTCCTCGCTCCAGCCCATCAGCGCCAGTTCACGCACAATCTCCGCCATGGCGTTGATCTGGTGGCGGCCACGCGCGCGGTTGTGGCGAATGGTCGCGGCCATGCGGTCGAACTTTGCCTGACGCTCTTTGCGCAGGCAGGTGACGGGAAGATAACCTTTAAGCTGGCGCTTCAGAATAGCCCGATGACGGCCAATATCATGCCGGTGAAAACCATCCACAATTTCGTAGTGCTGCGGCGCATTTTCCGTCACAACGATAGGCTGCGTGAATCCATCCAGCTCCAGTGACGTGGTGAGCAACCGTTTTTCCGGTGGCGCAACGTTATTAGGGTTGTAATCATTGGCCGTGATGTCGTCCTGTTTTACCCATAATACGCAGTCTATGGGCTGATCGCGGAAAGGGCTGATGTGATGTAATGCCAGACGAAAAGCATTTATGGCGTTAATTCGCTCGTCTTCAGAAAGCGTCTGAAGATAAGCTTCCATTTCGTTGATTATTCGTTGTTGCATAAAATTCCCCATTCCTTACGCTTCGCTTTCACCCTTTCGTTGTAGCGCTGATAGTGTTTAGGCTTATTTGGGCTAAACGAGAGTGCCCGGCACCAATAGTCATTGTTAAGTAAAACCTTACAAATACGTCGCCAGGAAGGGATATCTTTTGCGCCAATGTCACCCTCCTGCGTATCGGGAATATCGTCCATGCCTCGCTTTTGATACCAGTGAAGATAAATCGCGATTTTATTGCGGTAATGTTCGGCTGTATTTTGCGGCATGCTGTCGAGCAATAGCATCGCGTATTCGCGCCAGCTGAGGTGATCGGGTTTCAGGATCTTCCTGTGTCCATAAAAATGGTTATCGTGCCCGGCATAAATACCCCCGCTGCGCACGCCGCTGGCGCGTTCACACATGGCCGCCCAGCGTTCAGGTTCAATGACATGATAGAGCCACAGCCCCTGGCGCTGCTCCGGCCCAAAGGGTTCACAGATGCGCATATAACGTGGCGGTACGCCGGCCTTGTACATCAGATCGTAGAGCGGGTTATAGCAGCATTTTGTTTTCGCGAACCACGTCCAGATATCGGCGGTTTTCCAGTCGTAGAGAGGGTAGATATACCAGGTGTGTCCGCCCGGTGCGACGGTCGTCCAGGGTTTATCGTCAGAGAAGCGCTGCTTACGTGCAGACGCAATCGCCAGAAAGCGGTTGTAGGATTCATCGGCACGAATGCCTATCATCATGGCCGCGGGACGATTGAGGGAAAACCAGTCGGAGAAGCTGCGTACGAAGGTTTCGAAGGTCATTCCTGGCTGGTAAAACGGAAAAAAGGCAGGGTCGGTAATGGCATCGTCGGGGGGCTGTCGCACCCATTGCGTGTCGGGTTCCCAGCATTGCCACTCTGGTTGAAACTGCGACAGCGAATTTTGAGTGGTAAGGGGAAGGGCTACCCACCAGAAGTGGTCTATCACATCGCTGTAGAGTGAACGCATGTGCTCAATGTGGGCGATGGTATAGGTGAACTGCGCTTCCCAGTCTATAAACAGCACGTCAATTTTTCTTTTCATCTGCCTGGCCCGCAGCGCCGTAAGATGCAGCATGACGGTAGAATCTTTACCGCCTGAAAAGGAGACGCAAACCCGGGGGATATTCTCAAGCGTCCACGCTATTCGCGCCTCGGTCGCGCTGAGGACATTTTGGGGTAAGGGTATTTTATAGATTGACATGATCATTCTCTTCCTGAGTAATAATTGCCTGACGGTGGCGTCAATACCAGAAAGGATACAACAGCGGAGATTAATTAAGGGAGGTAAATTGTATGATTTTTTTTAAATATCATTTTAATGAATGTTACTGGGAGAATTTCTGGCTACCCATCAAGCAGCCAGTCATCTTTAGCTACGGGGTGGAACAAGTTCATCAATAAAATTAGAAAATGCCGGGCTGTTCAGCGCCGAGCGGTTGTACATCATGTATATATTGATGGACGGGAATGTAAGGTTAGTCTCAATTCTGCGCAGGTTTAATGCCTCGCCGTATTGTTCGAATGCCGGAACGGGCACCAGGCCAATAATATCGGTGAAGCTGATCATCGACAGCAGTGAAATATAGGAGTCACTGCGAAAGACAATATTTCTTTCGGGAAGCAGTATTTCCGCATTTTCCTGATACGTTTTGACACTTGTCTCATCGCTTAAAAAGGCGGTGAAATTTTCACGCAGGAGTTCATCAGGCGTAGCGTTCAGCCCGATACGCGGATGGTCCTTCCGGCAGACCAGCGTAAACTGCATCTCATAATACAGGCTGCACGCGGTAGAACGGCTATTCAGCGGAGAGAAGGCGAAAACAAGATCGGCCTTGCGGTAGGCTAACAGGTCTTCAGCGGAATCCGGCGCGAGAAAAACATCATGCAGTTCAATGTGATAATTGTACTTGTCCATGAGCAGCTGCATGGGTTCAAGCATGATTTTGGGCGTCATAAATTGCGGACAGTAGATCACAAAACTTTTCTTAAGCCCGCTGGAATGCATCATGTTAATGGTCTGTTCCAGATGGTTGAGATTCTGTTCCAGATGATGATGCAGATTGACGCCCACGGTGGTAGGCGTAATGCCTTTACCGGAGCGAATGAACAAGGGATCGTTAAGCTGCCCGCGCAGGCGTTGCAGCGACTGGCTTACGGCGGATGGCGTAATATAAAGCGTTTCAGCCGCTTTACTGATGCTGAGATGCTGATAAATGCATTCAAATATGACTAAAAGATTAAGGTCAAATTTTTTAAGGTCGTAGAGATTTGCCATGATTCATCCTGATGATGCCGTGTATGCTGAAGTTATCACATCACTGATAACTATAGATTGAAGCCAGCCATTTACAATCCGTGTGACTAACTTACTTAATTAGTTTTTTAAGTCACCTTAATATATCACGGCGTCGGATTAATGAAATAGTTCTTCAAAGGAAGTTAAGATAATTTTATCTTTAGCAGTGCGGTAGAGAAGGGAATACACAATTGACATTTATATTTCATTAAAGATATATAAACCGGGTACATTTCTTCGCATTAATATTTGTACATCGTTCGATAAAACCTATCACAACTATAGGCAGGAATGCCGCCACGGTGCATTGCCCTTCCTCTTCACTGGTGTTGTAATCAAAGCGCTGTTACAGCCTTGATACAAGGTAAGTAGAGCGCAACGCAACGCCAGTTCCGGCTGGCACTGAATGTACCTGCGGGGAATTCAGGTATCAGGGCCGCCCGTCGAGGCGGCCTTTTTACTTTCAGGCTTTCCTGTAAAAGGTTCACCTTGCTGTCTTGTTGAAGTTGTAAGGTTTGGCTGATTGATTTGATAAAGCATACGCATTAGCCCCGATGAACAAAGTTGGTTACCTTACATCTCAACGAAAACACGGAGGAAGTACAGATGTCTTTGATTAACACCAAAATTAAACCTTTCAAAAACCAGGCGTTCAAAAACGGTGAGTTCATTGAAGTGACCGAGAAAGATACCGAAGGCCGCTGGAGCGTGTTCTTCTTCTATCCGGCTGACTTCACCTTCGTTTGCCCGACCGAACTGGGCGACGTGGCAGACCACTACGAAGAACTGCAAAAGCTGGGCGTCGATGTTTACTCTGTTTCTACCGATACCCACTTCACCCACAAAGCGTGGCACAGCAGCTCTGAAACTATCGCGAAAATCAAATACGCGATGATCGGCGACCCGACTGGCGCCCTGACCCGTAACTTTGACAACATGCGTGAAGATGAAGGCCTGGCTGACCGTGCGACCTTCGTTGTTGACCCGCAGGGCATTATCCAGGCTATCGAAGTTACCGCTGAAGGTATCGGCCGTGATGCATCTGACCTGCTGCGCAAAGTGAAAGCGGCTCAGTACGTTGCTTCTCACCCAGGCGAAGTGTGCCCGGCGAAATGGAAAGAAGGCGAAGCGACGCTGGCTCCATCTCTGGACCTGGTCGGCAAGATCTAAGTCTGTAAAGCCTGGCGGCGCTGCGCTTGCACAGGCCTACGGTATCGTAGGCCGGGTAAACGAAGTGCCTCCGGCAATCAATGGGCGCACCCGCGCCCATTTCATTCCAGCACCATGATGCAAGTTGCATTCAGGCAGCCCGTATAAGGCGGCTTGCATGATGACGTTTTAAGAGAGGGAAGAATAATGCTCGACACGAATATGAAAACCCAGCTCAAGGCCTACCTTGAGAAACTGACCAAACCTGTTGAGCTGATTGCCACGCTGGACGACAGCGCGAAATCGGCAGAAATCAAAGCACTGCTGACAGAGATTGCTGAGCTGTCGCCGAAAGTGACCTTTAAAGAAGACAATACTCTGGCAGTCCGTAAGCCTTCTTTCCTGATTGCCAACCCGGGGTCTGACCAGGGGCCGCGTTTCGCGGGTTCTCCGCTGGGCCACGAATTTACCTCCCTGGTGCTGGCGCTGCTGTGGACCGGTGGTCATCCGTCAAAAGAAGCGCAGGCGCTGCTGGAGCAGATCCGCGATATCGACGGTGATTTTGAGTTTGAAACCTATTACTCACTCTCCTGCCACAACTGCCCGGACGTGGTGCAGGCGCTGAACCTGATGTCAGTCCTCAACCCGCGCATTAAGCATACGGCGATTGACGGCGGTACGTTCCAGAACGAAATCACCGAGCGCAACGTGATGGGCGTTCCGGCGGTTTACCTGAATGGTCAGGAGTTCGGTCAGGGCCGTATGACGCTGACTGAAATCGTCGCCAAAGTGGATACCGGCGCAGAAAAACGCGCGGCAGAAGAGCTTAACCAACGCGATGCGTACGATGTGCTGATTGTCGGCTCCGGCCCGGCGGGCGCGGCAGCGGCGGTCTACTCCGCACGTAAAGGGATCCGTACCGGTCTGATGGGCGAACGTTTTGGTGGTCAGGTACTGGATACCGTGGACATTGAGAACTACATTTCCGTGCCGAAAACTGAAGGTCAGAAACTGGCCGGGGCGTTGAAAGCGCACGTCAGCGATTACGACGTGGATGTGATTGACAGCCAGAGCGCCAGCAAACTGGTTCCGGCGGCGGTGGAAGGTGGCTTACACCAGATTGAAACCGCTTCTGGCGCGGTGCTGAAAGCGCGCAGCGTGATCATTGCCACCGGTGCAAAATGGCGCAACATGAACGTTCCGGGCGAAGATCAGTATCGCACCAAAGGCGTGACCTATTGCCCGCACTGTGACGGCCCGCTGTTCAAAGGTAAACGCGTGGCGGTGATCGGCGGCGGTAACTCTGGCGTGGAAGCGGCTATCGATCTGGCGGGAATTGTTGAACACGTTACCCTGCTGGAGTTCGCCCCGGAGATGAAAGCGGACCAGGTGTTGCAGGATAAAGTGCGTAGCCTGACTAACGTCGACATTGTGCTCAATGCCCAGACGACAGAAGTGAAAGGCGACGGCAGCAAAGTGACCGGTCTGGAATACCGTGACCGCGTGAGTGGTGATATCCACAGCGTAGCGCTGGCGGGGATCTTTGTGCAGATTGGCCTGCTGCCTAACACCACCTGGCTGGAAGGCGCGATTGAGCGCAACCGCATGGGCGAGATCATTATTGATGCGAAATGCGAAACCAGCGTGAAAGGGGTATTTGCGGCGGGCGACTGCACCACCGTGCCGTACAAACAGATCATCATCGCCACCGGCGAAGGTGCGAAAGCGTCACTGAGTTCGTTTGATTACCTGATTCGCACCAAAACCGCATAATAAAAGAAAGTAAGACGACATCTGCAATGTAAGAGGCCACCAGACGGTGGCCTCTTTTTTTATCTGACAACCATCACCGGAATGTGGGTGTGGCGGATCACGCTGGAGGCGTTCGACCCCAGCAGGTGAGTGGTGATAGACGGGTTGCGCGAACCGATGACCACGACGTCTGCGTTCAGCTCCCCGGCAAGCTCGTTAACGGCATCGCGTACGCTACCGAAGCGGACATGGGTTTTGATGCGGGAAGGATCGATGCTGAAATGGCCGACCATGGTTTGCAGCCGCGTCTCGGCTTCATGCTGTAAATGCTCTTCAAAACGACGCACGTCGGCGGCAAAGCGATGCAGGCTCAGGCTGGCCGAGCCTGGTAAAACATGCAGAAGATGAATAACTCCGTCCTGCTGCGCGAGAAATTCCGCGTGACGTACTGCCTTATCACTCAGTTCCATTTCGAAAACATCAACCGGCATAATGATTGTTTGATACATAACCGTTTCTCCTTGTTTATAAACGCTGAAATCATTCAACCACAAAATATAAGTGGTTTCTGTAATCCCGACAGCACTTTTTATATCGCCAGGATAAATCTCAAAACAGCCGGATTCCGGGGCAGATCCCGAGAGGTAGCTACCCTTTTATAAGCTTACCCACACCCTTTCGGAGGTTGCATGAAAGCTCTCACCTATCACGGTCCACACCATGTTCGTGTCGATAATGTGCCTGATCCGGGTATCGAACAGCCTGACGATATCATCCTGCGCGTAACCGCCACGGCGATCTGTGGCTCTGATTTGCATCTTTATCGCGGAAAAATCCCCAAGGTCCAGCACGGCGATATCTTTGGTCATGAATTTATGGGCGAGGTGGTGGAGTGCGGGAGCGAGGTGAAAAATGTGCAGAAGGGCGACCGGGTGGTGATCCCGTTTGTGATTGCCTGCGGTGACTGCTTCTTTTGCCAAATGCAACAGTACGCGGCCTGCGAAAACACGAACCGCGGGCAGGGCGCGGCGCTGAACAAAAAGCAAATTCCCGCCCCTGCCGCGCTGTTTGGCTATAGCCATCTTTACGGTGGCGTGCCGGGCGGACAGGCGGAGTATGTGCGCGTGCCAAAAGGCAACGTGGGGCCGTTTAAAGTGCCGCAGCTTCTGTCTGACGACAAAGCGCTTTTCCTGTCAGATATTCTGCCTACCGCCTGGCAGGCGGCGAAAAATGCGCAGATCCAGAAAGGCTCCAGCGTCGCCGTGTTCGGGGCCGGGCCGGTAGGGTTACTGACCATTGCCTGCGCGCGGCTTCTCGGCGCCGAGCAGATTTTCGTGATTGACCATCATCCCTATCGACTGCGGTTTGCCCAGGAGCGCTACGGCGCGATCCCGATTAACTTTGATGACGATAACGACGCGGCGGAGAAAATCATTGAGCAAACGGCCGGGCAGCGCGGGGTGGATGCGGTGATTGATGCGGTCGGGTTTGAGGCCAAAGGCAGCACGACGGAAACCATCCTCAGTAACCTGAAAATTGAGGGCAGCAGCGGCAAGGCGCTGCGCCAGTGTATCGCTGCGGTGCGACGCGGTGGTGTGGTCAGCGTACCGGGCGTGTATGCCGGTTTTATTCACGGCTTCTTGTTTGGCGATGCGTTCGATAAAGGGCTGAGCTTTAAGATGGGCCAGACGCACGTCCATGCCTGGCTGGGAGAGCTGCTGCCGCTCATCGAAAAGGGGCTGCTTACCCCAGAAGATATTGTGACCCATTATCTTCCGCTGGCTGATGCGGAGCGCGCCTATAAGATTTTCGAAAAACGGGAGGAGGAGTGCCGCAAGGTGATCCTGGTGCCTGGCGCAGACACTCCGGAAGCAGCGCAGCAGAAAGTGAAGGGATTGGTCAATGCCTTCCCGGGCGGCGTTGTGTGAGGTCGTCCATTCACACCCTCGGGTGAAGGTGCGGAAAGAGGATGCAGATGCATCCTCTGTGCAAAGCGGGGTCGCTTGTTCAGAAGGGATTAACGCAGGTAATCGCCAGCGGCTTCGGGCTGGTAGAGCAGCTCCAGCACTTCCAGATGGGCTGAGGCACCGCCAGGGAGTTCCCAGTGGATGGTATCCCCCGTGCGCAGTCCAAGCAGCGCCGCCCCCACGGGTGCCAGCACTGACAGCTGCGTGCTGCTGTCGGTCATCTGTGCCGGATAGACCAGCGTACGGGTTAGCTCCTCCCCGGTAGTCAGATTGCGGAACTTCACCTGGCTGTTCATGGTGACCACATCATGCGGCATGGTCTCAGGCGTGCACATCTGCGCCCGGTCTAGCTCCTCGTTCAGCGCATCGGCTACCGGCAGTGAGGCAAATTCTGGTTTTTCCAACAGGCGGTCAATACGTTCTGCGTCGAGTTCATTGATGATAATCGTAGGTCTGGACATTTTTACTCCATGTCGTTAATGCTGCGTGTAACGCAGAAACCAATCCAAAAGAAAACCCTCGCCGTCTGGCAGCGAGGGTTTAACGTGTCTGATGATACTGTCTGAATCCCTAAGTTTGAAGTGATGAAGGTCACAATCATAGGCCATATGAATTTTTGGCAATAAACCCGGCATCCCGATTCACGCTGAACGGAAATTTCGTTACGCTGGGAAAACTGAATTCGGGCAATGCGCGTTGCAGCCCCACCGTAGAGAGAGCGATATGTACTTTTACCAACCTTCTCAGGGGCACGGCCTGCCGCACGACCCGCTGAACGCCATTATTGGTCCGCGTCCGATTGGCTGGATCTCATCCTGTGATAAGGCCGGTCAACTGAACCTGGCCCCGTACAGCTTCTTTAACTGCTTTAACTATCGCCCGCCGATCATCGGTTTTTCCAGCAATGGCTGGAAGGATAGCGTGCGGAATATTTCCGAAACAGGTGAGTTTGTCTGGAACCTCGCCACGCGCGATTTGGCCGAGGCGATGAATGAAACCTCCGCCACGCTCCCGCATGACGAGGATGAGTTTACCTTTGCCGGCCTGACGCCCGTAGCCAGCCAGCTTGTGAGCGCGCCGCGCGTGGCGGAAAGTCCGGTGAATTTCGAGTGTCGCTTGTCACAGTGCATTCAGCTTACCGGCGCGGATGGGACGCCGATTGACACCTGGCTGGTGCTCGGTGAAGTCGTAGGTGTCCATATCGCCGAAATGCTGCTGGAAGAGGGAATTTACCAGACCGCAAAAGCGCAGCCCATTCTGCGTGCGGGTGGACCGACGGCCTACTACGCCATTAGCGACAGCCATCGGTTCGATCTGGTACGCCCGGATGCGCGCAGGGGCTAAGTTGCAGCGCACATCCGGCCGGAAGGCCGTCAGTAACCGGCTTTATCAATAACGAACTGTTTGCCGCAGTTGCCCGGATGCGGCTGTGGCGCAAAGGCGTTGGCAGAGAGGGGAGTGTTGATGGCGCTGGATTTCAGCGAGATCTGCATCTCTGTCAGATAAGCCGGATTGCCATGGCAGGTGAGTTTGAACGCTTTCACGCTCTGTTTCCCCCAGCTTTTAGCCACGGCTGCATCGAAGTCGCTACGGCGGACGGTTTTGCCGTAGTTCTCCGCCAGAAATTGCCCTACCGCGCTCCTCTTCACTTCCTGATTCATGCGCACCATGGTGCCGAAGTAAGCGTCGGGATCAAAACCAAAGCAGACGCCGTGTTTGGCGTACTCATAACGTTCAAGGCAGGAGTTGCCGCCCGCGCCGGGCATCACGCTGTTCAGCTTCGCGGCGCCCGAGAGCGATAGCCCGGTCTCGGCGGCGTCGCATTTGCGGCTGGCTTTTGCTTCCGGCATGTTCGGAACCGGACGAGTGGCACAGCCGAAGCGCATCCAGCGGCGTTCATCCACACCGCGAGCGGCAATAGATTTCGGCAGACCTGGCCATAAGCCGTGGACGGTCAGAAAATCGGTTTTGTTGTTGCTCTCTTTTTGCAGTCGACACTCTTCCGGTTCGTTGCGGTTACGTTCGACCATGCTCTGGCAAAATCCGGTTTGCCATGAAAGAGCCAGAACGTAGCGATCGAAATCACCGTACTGGGTTGCCTTAAGCGGATCTGCCTGTATTGAGAAGACACAGAGTGCAAGCGCTACTGCGCCAGACGGGATAACGATATCCTTCCTGAACATTTGCTTTCCTGATTGGTTGGGCGCGATTAATTTCTGGGGGTTATTAAAGCACAAAAAGCGCCCGCAGGCGCTTTCTGGAAATCAGAAATTTCGCTTAGGCAGCGCCGGGAACCAGCACCTCGGTGGCGATAATCACGATAATCAGGCCAACCAGCACCGGCACTGACGTGCGTTTTACCACTTCAAACGGAGAGATTTTTGCCATCCCCGCAACCGCAACCACCACGCCCGATACCGGAGAGATGGTACGACCCAGGTTGGAGGCCTGAAGCATCGGAATGGACAGGTAAGCCGGGTTGATGCCGGAGGAGTGTGCCAGCTTCGGGATCATCTCAACAAAGGCGTAGAACGGCGCGTTACCGGAGCCGGTGGTCATCGCCGCCAGCATGGTCAGCACCACCAGCACCAGCATCAGGATAATGCTGGCCGAGCCGAACGAGGTGGCGATGGAGATCAGGCTCTGGATAAAGCCGATTGTGCTTAAGCCCTGAGCAAACACGCCAGCGGCAACCAACAGCATTACCACGCCCGCGAAGGCATCCGCCATACCGCGGAAGGCAACTTCCAGACCAGTGAATACTTTCTGGGTATTAAAGCCACGAACAAATTCCAGGATGGCCGCCAGCAGCATACAGATCACCAGGATGGTAATGATGTGCAGCTGCGGACCCCATTTGCCGTCAAAAATAAGCACGCCAATAATCGGCGTGAAGGGCAGGATGGAATAAAACGCCGGGGCGGTTGTGGTAATTTCGCTGACGTCCATCATTTCGTGGCTGACGTTCTCTTTCTTATCGAGATAGCGCTGCCAGAAGAAATGCGCCACGCCCATGCCGAGAATAGCGGTGATGGAGATCGGCAGTGTGGTTTTGAAGGCGAAGTCAATCAGGGACATTTCCGCGGCTTTCGCGGCCAGGACCACGTCACCGGAAGTTGGGGAAAGGATAATCGCCGCCGGAGAGGCACAAATAGCCGCCGCTGCGCCACGGCTGATCCCGACGTTAACCATCACCGGGAACAGCGTGGCCATTAACAGTACGCCCAGGCCCGTCGCGGAGGAAACGGCTAATGACATGAGGCAGGCCAGGAAATAGGCTGCGACCATCAGCAGATAGGGAGAGTTAATATATTGCAGCGGCTTAGAGGCCAGCTTCACTACCATATCATTCGCGCCGATATGGGTCATATAGGCAGCAAAACCGCAGAGCATCATGATCATCATGCCCAGGTCGCCGCCGCGGCTCATCAGCAGAATTTTGATATATTCCACAATATCGGTAGCGGTATATCCGGTGCTGGCTTCGCTGGCGGGTAAAACCTGATGGCCCATTAGGGCGCTAATAATCAGCAGCGTCAGGCCGCCGACAAACAGCACGCCGGTGGCTGAATAACCTTTAATGATGTAGCGTGCTACACCGACAATAACCACGACTCCAATGAGGAGTTCGAGAAAAGTAAGCATGATTTCCCCTGTATCCTTGCTACCCGAGAGCACAAATAATCAATAAAAAAGAGGCCTGAAATGTGCCGAATAAATGGCCTGTTCTTGCTGATTAAAATCAAGAAAGAGACGACTAAAGGCAATGATGACAATATTTTTGCTAAACCTGCGTCATTTATATTAAGTCGTTATTGACCTGATGAATAGATATTGTATGTCATTAAATTGATGTTGAAGTGTTAAGGTTTTGGGTGTTACTTGCCGGAAACGGATTTAAAACGTAAATCTCTTTAAAACCATTTCTCTTTCATTCTTTTGCCTGCTTATACTCGGGCCACGTTTTCACCGCCGACAATCCGACTATGCATGCCAGCTGGACCTATCGCCTGCGCTTTTTCAAAAAACATCTGCTGATGTTTTTGGTGGCGTTTGGCTGGCTGCTGATCCAGAGTCAGGTCGCCGTCGCGTCCCATGCCTGTTCAATGGATGTACGCGGCGAGGTGGCCACTATTCAGCATATGGATATGATGGCGCCGGGGCCGCAGCATGCGACCGGCGCCTCACCGTTGTGTGAAAAGCATTGTGTGCCGGATCAGGTGCAAAAAGACCCTGCGTAGCCGCATCTGGTGGCGCTGCCTGCCGTCATGACGCTGACCTTAATCACGCCAGAATCCGCCTCTGCGGACCATTCTGCGTGGTCCGTTACCCCTCCCGCAGTGGGGCCACCGGCAACGATCCGCTATTGCCGGTTTCGAGAGTAAAAACCTGTTAATTCGTTGATTTTATTCATTTAACGTTTAACAGGAGTTTTATCATGCGTACTTTATTCCTTTCCGCGCTGGCTGGCGCGGCCGTCTCTTTCACGTCTTACACCGTTCAGGCAAACCAGACATGGCAGGGCCATGGGGTGGTTCAGTCGATCGCTGACAACACCGTTATGCTTCAGCACGACGCGATTCCGGAACTGAAATGGCCCGCCATGACCATGCCGTTTACCTTATCAGCGGGCGCCACGCTGAATGGCGCGAAACCGGGAGATGAGGTGACCTTCACGCTGGAGCGTGCGGGTGACGGTTTTCAGATTGTCTCGCTGACGCCAGCGCGCTAAGCGAGGTTCCCCATGACACGACACACATTGAGCCAGTGGCTCGGTGGGGTGTTGTTCGGCCTGTTAAGCTCCGCCGCCCAGGCGGAGCCGTGGACGCTCGAACACACCCTGACCGAAGCCGAGCGCTATTCAGCGGAACTTTCCGCCAGCCGTAACGAAGCGCAGGCGCTGGATGCGATGGCAGATTCCGCCACGCAATTACCCGACCCGAAACTGAAATTCGGCATTGAAAACGTGCCGGTACAGGGCAGAAATGACAGGCGGCTGACGCGCGAAGGGATGACCATGCAGAAGATTGGCATCATGCAAAGCTACGTCAGCGCTGAGAAGCGGGAACGCAAAGCGCGGACCTTTCAGGCACAGGCGCGAGGCGTGCTGGCAAAATCAGAGGCCGTCCGCGCCGCGCTTCAGCGCGATACCGCCCAGGCCTGGCTGGATCTGGCGCTGGCGCAGCAGGCGCTGAAAATAGCCAGAGCGCTGGTCAGGGAAACGGAACGCCAGCGCGGCGTGCAGAAGGCGAGCGTCGGATCGGGAAGTGCAACGCCGGACAGCGTGCTGGCACTCCGGACGATCCTGATTGCCATGCGCGACAAAGAGACGTTGGCGCAGCGGGACGTGCAGCTGGCGCAAAGCCGTCTGCTACAGCTGACCGGACACGCAATAACGGATGTACGCGGGCCACTGCCACGCTACCAGCGTCTTCCTGCCGATGAAATGACGTTGCAGGAGGGCATTGTAAAGCACCCGGAAGTGGAAGCGGCGAGACGTGAAGCGGAAACCGCGAAAGCGCGTTCAGCGCAATCTGCCGTGGCGGCGATACCCGATGTTGACGTGGAGGTCTATTACGCGCATCGCGCCGAAGGCTATGACGACATGGCTGGCGTGATGTTCAGCGTCGATCTGCCTCTGTTCCAGTCAAAACGTCAGGACAAGGATTATGCCGCCGATGTCTCCCGCTCCATACAGGCGGCGGACGAACTGACGCTGCTCAAACGCGAACACATCGCTCAGGTGCAGGCGCTGGTGGCGCAGTATCAGGCTGCGCAAACGCTGTGGCAGCGTCAGCGGGACGAGGTTCTGCCGTTACAGCGTCAGCGGCTGGCGGTGCTGACGGCGCAGTATCGCTCCGGGCAGTCTGCGCCTGGTGCGCTGCTGGAGGCGCGTCGTGACGTGCTGGATACGGAACTGGCGGTCAACCAGGCGGAACGCGATATGGCGCGGACCTGGGCTGCCGTGAACTGGCTGATCCCACAGGAACTGGCGCAATGAAAATAACAACCTTAACGGCGGTGGCCATTGCCATCGCGGCGGCTGCCGCTGGCGGCTATATGGCCGGACAGAAACAGACGCGTCAGCCAGTCAGCGCGCCACACGCCACGGAGCGTAAGGTGCTTTACTGGTACGACCCCATGATGCCCGGACAGCGCTTTGATAAGCCGGGTAAATCCCCCTTCATGGATATGGACCTGGTCCCGCGCTATGCCGATGAAGAGCAGGCGGCGTCAGGCGTGGCTATTAGCACGCAACAGCAGCAAAATCTGGGAATGAAAACCGTCAAAGCAGAGATGCGCCATCTGGTTTCGCCGTTCTCGGCTTTTGCCACGGTGTCAACGGATGAACGTAACGTCTCGGTGGTATCCGCCCCGGCCAGTGGCGTGGTGTCGAAATTATTTGTTAATGCGCCGCAGCAGCAGGTGAAAGCCGGAGAGGCGCTGGCGCAGCTCTGGATCCCGCAGTGGACGACCGCCCAGCAGGAGTATCTCGCCGTTCGTCAGCTTGGCGATGCCGCGCTAACCCGCGCGGCGCGCGATCGGCTGGCGTTGCAGTTTATGCCGGAAGAGGTCATTCGCCTGCTGGAACGCAGCGGTAAGCCGCAGACCACGCTCACCCTGCGCGCTGCCCGGGCGGGCTACGTGGTGAAACTGGACGTGCGGGAAGGGGCGCAAATCAGCGCAACGGCACCGCTGTTTGAAATTGCCAGCCTCGATCCGGTCTGGCTGGTGGTCGATTACCCGCAAACGCAGGCGCAGTCTCTGGCTGTGGGTAGCAAAATGGTGGCAACGTCAGAGAGCTGGCCGGGAGAGTCGTTCCACGGCGTGGTCAGCGAGCTACTGCCGCAGATGGAAGCGTCCACGCGTACCCTGAAAGCGCGCATCGTGCTGGAGAATCCTGCGCATAAACTGAAGCCGGGAATGTATTTATCCGTCACGCGGGCGGAAGAAACGCAACGCCCGCCGGTGCTGGCGGTGCCGGAGGAGGCGGTCATCAACAGCGGCGAATCTTCGCGTCTGCTGCTGGCGACCGGAGACGGTTATTTCCGCCCCGTGACGGTGAAAACCGGGCTGACGGCGCAGGGCTGGACGGCGATCCTGTCCGGCGTGAAAGAGGGCGATGCCGTGGTGACCTCCGGGCAATTCCTGATCGATTCTGAAGCCAGCCTGCGCAGCGTAATGCCGGAGGTGACGCCATGATTGCCGCTGTGATTCGCGCCTCGCTGCGTAACCGCCTGCTGGTGATCCTGGCCGCGTTGATGATAGCCGGATGGGGCGGGTGGGCGGTGCAGCGCGCACCGCTGGATGCGTTGCCCGATCTGTCGGATGTGCAGGTCATTATCAAAGCAAGTTACCCCGGAAAAGCGCCGCAGGTCATTGAGGACCAGGTGACCTGGCCGCTGACAACGTCCATGTTGTCCGTACCGGGTGCCAAAACCGTGCGCGGCTTTTCAATGTTTGGCGATGCATATGTGTATGTGCTGTTTGAGGACGGGACCGATCTCTACTGGGCGCGGTCCCGGGTGCTGGAGTATTTAAGCCAGGTCCAGACGCAATTTCCCCCCGGCGTGAAGGTGTCGCTGGGGCCGGATGCGACGGGCGTGGGCTGGATCTATGAATATGCGCTTATCGACCGCAGTGGGAAACACAGCCTGGCGGATCTGCGTGCCCTGCAAGACTGGACGCTAAAGTACGAGCTTAAGACGGTTGCGAATGTGTCTGAAGTGGCAAGCATTGGCGGCATGGTGCGTCAGTATCAGATCGTGGCGGACCCGGCGAAAATGCGCGCGTTGAACATCACCCACAGCCAGCTTTCCAGCGCGGTGCAGGCCGCGAATAAAGAGAGCGGCGGTGCGCTGCTGGAGATGGGCGAAGCGGAATATATGGTTCGCACGACAGGCTATTTGCACACGCTGGAGGATTTTCGCCAGGTGGTGATCGCCAGCCGGAATGGCGTGCCCGTTCTGTTGAAAGATGTTGCCACCCTGGGCATCGGCCCGGAGATCCGCAGGGGGGTAGCGGAGCTTAACGGTGAAGGGGAGGTAGCGGGTGGCGTGGTGGTCATGCGCTACGGGCAGAACGCGCTGGAAACCATTCGTGCGGTAAAAGCGAAGCTGAGCGAACTGCAAAAAACGCTGCCAAAAGGCGTTGAGATTGTCCCGGTCTACGATCGCGCCACGCTGATTGAGGAGTCGGTCAAAACGCTGACGCATAAGCTACTTGAAGAGTTTGCCGTGGTGGTGGTGGTGTGTGCGCTGTTCCTGTTCCACCTGCGTTCCGCGCTGGTGGCGATAGTCTCACTGCCGCTGGGGATCCTCGGTGCTTTTGTGGTCATGCACTATCAGGGCATTAACGCGAACATTATGTCGCTCGGCGGGATTGCGATTGCCATCGGGGCGATGGTGGATGCGGCAATTGTGATGATTGAGAATATGCACAAGGTGCTGGAACAGTGGCGGCATGATAATCCGGGTACAGAGCCGACTTCGGGAGATTACTGGCGGCTGGCGGAACGGGCTGCCGTTGAAGTGGGACCCGCGCTGTTTTGCAGCCTGTTAATCATTACGCTGTCGTTTATTCCGGTGTTTTCGCTGGAAGCACAGGAAGGGCGGATGTTCTCGCCGCTGGCGTTCACGAAAACCTGGTCGATGGCGGTCGCGGCAGGGCTGGGGATCACCCTGGTCCCGGTGTTGATGGGCTATTTCATTCGCGGGAAGATCCCGGATGAGAAAGCAAACCCGATCAACCGCGTGCTGATCCGCCTTTATGAGCCGCTGCTGGACAAGGTGCTGACCTTCCCGAAAACGACGCTGGCGCTGGCCTGTTTGCTGCTGTTCGCCACGCTCTGGCCGCTGAGCCATCTGGGCAGCGAGTTTATGCCGCCGCTGGATGAGGGGGATCTGCTCTATATGCCGTCCACGCTGCCGGGGATCTCTGCCCGGGAGGCATCGCGGCTGCTTCAGCAGACGGACCGGTTAATCAAGAGTGTACCGGAAGTGGCGAGCGTGTTTGGTAAAGCGGGCCGGGCCGAATCGGCAACCGATCCCGCGCCCTTAACCATGCTGGAAACGACCATCCACTTTAAGCCCCGCGAGCAGTGGCGGCCAGGAATGACGCCGCAAAAGCTGGTGGACGAGCTGGATAAGACCGTGTCGCTGCCGGGCATTGCCAATGTGTGGGTGCCCCCTGTCCGCAACCGTCTGGATATGCTGGCAACCGGGATCAAAAGCCCGGTCGGCATTAAGGTGAACGGCAATAATATTGCCGACATTGAACGTGTCGCCCGGCAGATTGAACAGGTGGTGAAGCACGTTCCTGGCGTCACCTCTGCGCTGGCGGAGCGTCTCAAAGGCGGGCGCTACGTGGATATTCGTATCGACAGGCAAAAGGCTGCGCGCTACGGTGTTTCCGTGGATGAACTGCAAAGCCTGGTTTCCACTCTGGTGGGCGGGGAGAATATCGGCGAAGTGATTCAGGGGCGCGAGCGGTATCCCATCAATCTGCGTTATCCGCGCGATCTGCGAGACAATATCGACAAGCTGCGGGTTTTGCCGGTAGTGACCGCAAATGGAAGCCAGGTGGCGCTCGGGGAGCTGGCTGATATCGTCGTGTCGGAAGGCCCGCCGATGTTGAAAAGCGAAAACGCGCGGCTCTCAAGCTGGGTCTATGTGGATTTACGCGGGCGAGATTTGAAGTCAGCCGTGGATGAGATGCAAAAGCGCGTGGCGGAGCAGGTGACATTGCCGCAGGGCGTTTCTCTCGCCTGGTCCGGGCAGTTTGAATATCTGGAGCGTGCGACGGCCTCGCTCAAAATAGTCTTACCTGTCACGCTGATGATTATATTCATTCTTTTATGGTTAACCTTTAAGCGGATATCAGATGTCCTGATAATAATGGGGACATTGCCTTTCGCGCTTATTGGTGGCGTATGGTTTTTGTGGTTGCTTGAATATAATTTGTCAGTGGCGGGGGCAGTGGGCTTTATTGCCCTTTCCGGGGTGGCGGCAGAGTTCGGCGTAATTATGGTTCTTTATTTGAATCATGCCCTTGATAAATATCGGGCTCGCGAACCCGAAGGGGGAAATGCGCTGCTTATGCGGGCGATCCACGAAGGTGCGGTGCTGCGCGTGCGTCCGAAGGTGATGACGGTAGCCACTATTATGGCAGGGTTGCTGCCCATCATGTGGGGTGGGGGAAGCGGATCGGAGGTCATGCAGCGTATCGCCGCGCCGATGATTGGAGGCATGGTTACCGCGCCGCTGTTGTCGATGCTGGTTATTCCCGCGTTGTATAAATTGTTACATCAACGTTAATTTTTAGGCCTGCATACGTTTATTTACGTATGCAGGCATTCCGCTTAAGAATATTCCCAGATTAATAATAGAGGTTTAGGAATAACACGGATGTTGTTAAGACTTCATTCAACTATCCTATGGTAAACTTTGCTTTGAATACTAAGAATGGTTATTGCATTGTGATGTTACGAAATAAATTTATCCTGCTATTTTTGATTATCTTTGGGCAGTTAACGATTGCTTCGGTTGCGCATGCAGAAGACAACGCAACAGAGAAAGGCTGGTTTACCACCTTTACGGATAACGTCGCGCAAACCTGGAGCGAACCCGAGCATTACGATCTCTATATTCCGGCTATTACGTGGCATGCACGTTTTGCCTACGATAAAGAAAAAACAGACCGTTATAACGAGCGTCCGTGGGGGGCCGGTTTCGGTCAGTCTCGCTGGGATGAAAAAGGTAACTGGCATGGCCTGTACCTGATGGCGTTTAAGGACTCCTACAACAAATGGGAGCCTATTGGCGGCTACGGTTGGGAAAAAACCTGGCGTCCGTTATCAGACGATAACTTCCGGCTGGGGCTGGGCTATACGGCAGGGTTTACGGCGCGTGATAACTGGAAATACATTCCTGTTCCGGTGCTGTTGCCGCTTGCCTCTGTCGGTTATGGTCCGGCGACGTTTCAGATGACCTACATACCGGGTACGTACAACAACGGTAACGTTTACTTTGCATGGATGCGGTTTCAGTTTTAACTGAATTTTGGTGGTAATCCGGCCAAAAAATGCACAGGCATTGAATTGTAAAGGATAAAAATCGGACAGTGAAAATTAACGCGACTTTTGTCACTTTTTATCAAAGATCCGCTGGACAAAACGCCTCACAATTGTTGTACTGATACCCGACACAGCATTTGTGTCGTTTTTTAATGTAAAGGTAATTTTGATGTCTAAGATTAAAGGTAACGTTAAGTGGTTTAATGAGTCCAAAGGATTCGGTTTCATTACTCCTGAAGATGGCAGCAAAGACGTGTTCGTACACTTCTCTGCAATCCAGTCTAATGGTTTCAAAACTCTGGCTGAAGGTCAGCGTGTAGAGTTCGAAATCACTAACGGTGCCAAAGGCCCTTCTGCTGCTAACGTAATCGCTCTGTAATTCAGACGCGTCAGCAAGAATTTCAAAACCCGCTCTTTGAGCGGGTTTTTTTCGTTCTGAATCAACCAACAAGATAGATCTTCAGAAAGCTGGCGACGATCGCGACGCTTAACAATACCATTCCCGCGCCCAACAGATTTTCTTTCATGCTATCACCCTCGTTCAATATTGAGCTAAGAGTGACAGAGAAAAATTAAGCCAACATTAAGGTTGTCGCGCTTAATGCCCGCTGGCGGAGGAAAATAACCAGAATGCGATCGCGGTCATCGCAAACGAGCCAAGCATGTTCACGGCAATGTTCGTCAGCGCCCAGCCCATCCGGCCTTCCTGAAACAGAAACACCACCTCCGCAGAGAAGGTCGAAAACGTCGTTAAGCCGCCACAGAAACCGGTCGTAATCAGAACCTTCCACATAGGATCGATCTGGGTCATGCGATTAAACCAGGCCAGCCCCATCCCAATAATAAACGCCCCCATCAGATTTGCCGCCAGTGTTCCCATCGGAATGGCCTGATGCAGAGGGTTAAACCGCATGCTTAAGAGCCACCGCGCAACGCTACCCGTGCCTCCACCAATAAAAACGGCTATAAGTAGTTGTAACACTGTCAATACCTGCATTAGCTGTGTGAGTGCGTCGAGTGTAACGCTGTTTTTAACCGGGAGACAATTATGTATGTTGCAGTAGGGCAGTTCGCGGTGACGCCGGACTGGAGTGAAAACGCGGAAAAATGCGTCTCCCTGATGCACCAGGCGAAGCAAAAGGGGGCGGCGCTGCTGGTGCTTCCTGAAGCGTTACTGGCGCGCGATGACGGTGATCCGGACCTGTCGGTAAAATCAGCGCAAACGCTCGAAGGGGCGTTTCTGAAACGCCTCCTGGCCGAGAGCGTCGGTAGCACGCACACCACCATATTGACTATTCATGTTCCCTCCACGCCGGGGCGCGCGGTGAACACGCTGGTGGCGATACGTGAAGGCGCGATTATCGCAAGTTACGCCAAACTTCATCTGTATGATGCGTTCAGCATTCAGGAGTCGCGACGGGTTGATCCGGGGAGCGTAATTCCGCCGCTGATTGAGGTGGAAGGTTTTAAAGTGGGCCTGATGACCTGCTACGACATTCGTTTTCCGGAGCTGGCGCTCAACCTGGCATTGCAGGGGGCTGAGGTGCTGGTTCTGCCCGCCGCGTGGGTCAAAGGACCGCTAAAGGAGCATCACTGGGCGACGCTGCTCGCAGCACGCGCGCTGGATACCACCTGTTATGTGGTGGCCGCGGGGGAGTGTGGTAACAGGAATATCGGGCAGAGCAGGGTTGTCGATCCGCTGGGGGTTACGGTTGCGGCAGCAGCAGAGGCGCCTGCGTTACTGCTGACGGAGATAATTTCAGCGCGAATCGCGCTTGCTCGTGAGCAATTACCCGTTCTGCGCAACCGCAGGTTTGCGCCACCGCAATTAATCTGATGTTTTTTTCAACAATGCTTGATTCACCTTGTTACAGATTGCTATTGTGTGCACGCGTCAAATGACCGTTAATACATTCAGGTTTTTTGGCGGAATGCAGCCTGTTTCATGTAAAGAAGGTATTTATGGGTGAGATTAGTATTACCAAACTGCTGGTGGTTGCCGCACTGGTCGTCCTGCTGTTCGGTACCAAGAAGTTACGCACGCTGGGGGGAGACCTGGGTGCTGCCATTAAGGGCTTTAAGAAAGCAATGAACGATGACGACGCGGCAGCGAAGAAAAGTGCCGACGATGACATCACTGCACAAAAGCTTTCGCACAAAGAGTAATGGCAATGCTGCAAGGCTTGCATAAAAAACCGGCTCACGAAGCCGGTTTTTTGTTTTACTGTAAATAAATTTTACAGGTTTATTTCACTTCTTCGCCCTTCGCCTGCATATCGGCGTGATAAGAGGAGCGAACAAACGGACCGCACGCGGCATGGGTAAAGCCCATCGCCATCGCTTCGGCTTTCATTTCATCGAACTCATCCGGGCTGACGTAACGCTGTACAGGCAGGTGGTGACGGCTTGGCTGTAGGTACTGGCCCAGCGTCAGCATGGTGACGCCGTGGCGGCGCAGATCGCGCATCACTTCAATGATCTCAGCGTTGGTTTCACCCAGACCTACCATCAGGCCAGATTTGGTTGGGATATGCGGATGGGCTTCTTTAAAGCGCTCCAGCAGCTTCAGAGACCAGTTGTAGTCTGCACCTGGACGCACCTGACGGTAGATACGCGGCACGTTCTCCAGATTGTGATTGAACACGTCTGGTGGCGTCGCGGTCAGGATATCGAGCGCGCGATCCATACGACCACGGAAGTCCGGCACCAGCGTCTCAATCTTAATATTCGGGCTTTTTTCGCGGATGGCGGTAATGCAGTCAGCGAAATGCTGAGCACCACCATCACGCAGATCGTCACGGTCAACGGAGGTGATAACGACATAACGCAGCGCCATATCAGCAATCGTCTGCGCCAGTTTTTGCGGTTCGTTAGCGTCAGGCGCAACAGGACGGCCATGGGCGACGTCACAGAACGGACAGCGGCGGGTGCAGATGGCACCCAGAATCATAAATGTCGCGGTACCGTGATTGAAACATTCAGCAAGGTTAGGGCAGGAGGCCTCTTCACAGACAGAGTGAAGGCCATTTTTGCGCATCGCCGCTTTGATCCCCTGGATACGCGAAGAGTCGGCCGGAAGTTTAATTTTCATCCATTCCGGTTTTCTTAACAGCGCCTCGCGCTCTGTAGCCACGTTTTTAACCGGGATAAGGGCCATTTTATCGGCATCGCGGTATTTAACACCGCGTTCCATCACAATGGGTTTACTCATAGCGTGCGTGTTCCAGTTGCGAATATCGAAGGAAAGCGTTTCAATTCAAGGGAATGTTGTAATTATCAACTATTTTTGAACGAACGACAGGCAGTATATCATCTAAAGGGGCGATAAAGCAGCCTGCCAGGTCGCCAATTTGTAAAATAGTTGTTGTTTTGTGCCTTTTGCCCCGCATGCGGCAGGGGCTTGTGCTGAAAGGCGGGATCAGAAAGCCTGGCGGATCACGTTAATGACGTTTTCCAGCACCGGATCGCGCAGGCTGAGCTTGTTGTAATGCAGTGAGATTTCAACAGATTCCGTAGAAAGTTGACTCACTGGAATGCTCTCCAGCGGCCAGCACTTCTGAAGCAAAGTGAAGAGACGTACAGGCATGATACAGAGCAAATCGCTGCTGCCAATCAGGGCTGCGAGGGTAAACATATTGTAACTGCTGAAGCTGATCAGACGGTCCGGGAACAGTTCGTCAATGCGCTGGCGCAGCGGATCCGGACCCTGCCCCTCGGACATAAAGGTTGCATGTTCGTACTGACGTAAATTTTCTGGTGTTAAAGTGCGCCCAACGCAGGGTGATTATGACGACACACGAGCGCCAGAGAGTCGGAATAGAGGACGTTATGCCCTAATGCCCTGGCCGTAAAGCTGTTGCTGTCGATGATCAGGTCTGTCTGGAATTGCGCCAGCTGAGTTTCCGGATCGTTGACGGGCACGTTGCGGATCAGCAGTTGTGGCGCATGCTGCTTCACAGCCTGGTAGATAGCCGGCATGACCAGAACGCCCACAGAGGGAGAGGTGCCTATGGTGATGGTTCGTTGCTTATCGTAACTGCCGGTGAGATCCAGTGCGCCCAGAATCGATTCCAGACCCTGGCTGATGTACTCATGCAGATGGGTGGCATACGCGGTTGGGGTTACGCCCTGGCCTTTACGAATAAATAACGGATCGGGAAATATAGCGCGCAATTTTTGAATTGACTGGCTAATAGCAGAAGGCGTGAGATTAAGAATTTTCGCAGCATTAACGATCCCTTTGTGGACATATACCGCCTCAAAAATAGTCAATAAATTGAGATCAATATTTCGTAAAGTCCGGAAAATTTGCGGCTTATCTTCGCCGCTGGTTTCATTCAGGCGTTTGGCTGGTAAATTAGTAGGCTCCACGCTCTTACTCCGTATCCATTCACAATATGAATGATAGTTGAATTTATTTATTATGCTTGCAGAGATTCGTAAAGTGTTTCGTAAGTTTCCATTATTTATCGAAAACAAGCAGTTGGGTGATTGTCACGCACGTTACATGATACCCTGCGATGGTACTATTAAGGTTCTAATTAATATGGGACGCTAATATATGGGCGACTCGAAAATATAGAATATGCGGTTTATTGTAAAGCGTAAATGCGGCAATTAAGCAGTGGCTCGTCAAATAATCGAACCACTGCCGGAAGAAAGTTAAGCAGGAATATATTCGTAGGTGGGGTTGTTAAGCAGCGCTAAAAAGTTCTTCAGAAGTACGGGCCGGATATTGTCAGGTGTGGCGGTATCGACCCACTGGCGCACTTGCGTCATTTCCATACCGGCATACCCACAGGGGTTGATGCGCTGGAATGGGGTCAGATCCATATTGATATTCAGCGCCAGCCCATGGAACGAGCAGCCTTTACGGATACGCAGACCCAGCGAACAGATCTTCATCTCTCCCACGTAGACGCCCGGCGCATCTGCGCGAGGGTGAGCGTCAATACCGTACTCAGCCAGCGTGTTTACCACGGTCTGTTCCAGTAAGGTCACTAGCTCACGCACGCCCAGCTTTCTGCGTTTGAGGTTAAGCAGGACATACATTACCTGCTGGCCCGGGCCGTGGTATGTCACCTGTCCACCGCGATCGCTCTGGATCACCGGGATATCGCCCGTCATCAATAAATGTTCGGCTTTTCCTGCCTGGCCTTGAGTGAACACCGGCAGATGTTCAACCAGCCAGATTTCATCAGGTGTGGTGTCATCGCGCATATCGGTAAAGTCATGCATAGCCTGAGAGACAGGCTCATAAGGCTGTAGCCCAAGATGGCGGACAAGAATTTTATCCTGGTACAAAAAGATGTCTCCGAAGACAAGGGAGAATAGGTAACGCGGAGTATATCACAGCGGGGAAGGGGGTTACCCGGCAAACCGGGCAACCGCTGAGGGACTACAGCACCATACGAACAATTTCGATATTGCCGAGCTCTTCGTACAGCGTCTCAACCTGCTCAATGTGTGTGGCAGTGATGGTGATTGAGACCGAGTGGTAGTTACCTTTGCTGCTCGGTTTGACTGATGGAGAGTAGTCGCCCGGCGCATGGCGCTGTACCACTTCAACCACCTGATCAACCAGCTCAGGTTTCGCCAGACCCATTACTTTGTAAGTAAAAGGGGTAGGGAATTCAAGCAGTTCGTTAAGTTTGGTTTTCATGTCAGCTCCGGCGTGTGTATAAAAAATAATAACTCCCGCCACAGGGCGGGAGTTTTACTGATACGTAGTATATGGGGATCAAAATCACACTTTCAAGTGTTCAATTTTTAACCAAACCAGTGATGGAACATCAGTTTAATGTAATCAATGATTTTGCCGAAGAAATTGCCTTCAGGAATTTCCTCCAGCACCACCAGTGGGCGCTGATCGATGGTTTTGCCATCCAGCTGGAAGTTGATGGTACCCACAACCTGATTCTTTTGCAGCGGGGCGTGCAGCTCGGTGGTATTCAGCACGTAGCTGGCTTTCAGATCTTTCATACGACCGCGTGGAATGGTCAGATAGAGATCTTTGTCCACGCCCAGGGAAGCACGATCGTTATCGCCAAACCAGACGGGCTCATAGGCAAATTCTTTACCGGCTTTCAGCGGGTTGACGGTTTCGAAGAAGCGGAAGCCCCAGGTCAGCAGTTTTTTGCTTTCTGTTTCGCGTCCTTTAAACGTACGGCCACCCATCACGGCAGAGATCAGACGCATCTGGCCCTCAGTGGCGGAGGCGACCAGGTTATAGCCAGCTTTGTCGGTGTGGCCGGTTTTGATGCCGTCGACATTCAGGCTGTTATCCCACAGCAGGCCGTTACGGTTGGTCTGACGGATGCCGTTGAAGGTGAACTCTTTCTCTTTGTAGATAGAGTACTCGTTTGGCACATCGCGGATCAGTGCCTGACCAATCAGTGCCATGTCACGCGCGGAGCTGTACTGACCCTCGGCGTCCAGGCCGTGAACGGTCTGGAAGTGGCTGTTTTTCAGGCCCAGCGCGGAGACGTAGCTGTTCATCAGGCCCACAAACGCGTCCTGGCTACCTGCTGCAAAATCGGCCATCGCCACACAGGCGTCGTTACCCGACTGCAAATTGATGCCACGGATGAGCTGAGATACCGGAACCTGCATGCCTGGCTTCAGGAACATCAGCGATGAACCTTTAAACACCGGGTTACCGGTTGCCCACGCATCGTTACCGATAGTGACCAGGTCAGTTTCTTTGAATTTACCTGCTTTCATGGCCTGGCCGATAACATAGCTGGTCATCATTTTGGTCAGGCTGGCCGGATCGCGGCGGGCATCGGCGTTCTGTTCTGCCAGAACTTTGCCGGAGTTGTAATCAATCAGGATGTAGGATTCCGCGTCGATCTGCGGAACGCCAGGGATCATGGTCTTGATGTTCAGGTCATCCGCGTGAGCTGCGGAGAAGGCAGCAGCGCAAAGGGCCGTGGTCAGCGCCATGCGCTGCACAAAACGAGCAGAAAAAGTGGTCTTCATGGTCAGAACTACGACATCCGTGATGGAATTAAAAAAAGTGCCTTACTATAGCAAATGCTATACGGGCAGGCATCCGACTTTCATCATGAGAGTGTTAACGTGGTTTACACAAATTGACATTTCGGATACCACCGATTAATTACTTCGCAACAGCAATAAACGACTGGAGTTGCGCTTCGCTCTGCAAACGCTGTTGCAGGGACGCTGCCTGCGACTTGCTGGCAAACGGACCCATCTGGATACGCCATACCGCACCGTTTTGCTCAACGCGGCCTGGCACACCAAACTGCTGGCTTAAGCGCTGTTGATACTGCTCTGCACGGGTCTGGTCGCTGACGGCACCAACCTGAACCACATAGCTGCCGCTCACCGTCGCAGGCGCAGCAGTCTGCGTCGCAGCAGGGACGGTCACCGGGGCGGGTTGTGCCGCGGGTGCAGCAACAACAGGCGCAGGCGCTGGGGCAGGTTCATTCGTTTCAATCACGCCAGACGCTAATGTAGTCGGTGCGCCAAGGAAACCACTGCTTTTCACCGGGGCGCCGGTCGCGACTTCACTTTGCAGCGTATCGTTACTGATGGCGCGCACTTCACCCTGCGGCTGTGCAGGCTCCGCTGGCGTTGAAGCACCCCCCATCCCCCCGCTCAAATCCGGGCGCGCGGGCAGGGCGTAGGTCTGTTTCGCAACCGTGGTACAGGCTGTGCCCGGGCCAGAGAGCGAGCCATCCTGTGCCACGATAATCGGGTCGATACGCACTTTGGTATTATTTGAGGTGTTGAGACGATCGGCCGCCGCGCGAGACAGGGAGATCACGCGATCGTTGCCATAAGGACCACGATCGTTGATGCGCACCACGATCATTCGGCCATTCGCCAGGTTAGTGATGCGTGCATAGCTTGGGACTGGCAGCGTCGGGTGTGCCGCCGTGATCTGCATCGGATCGAAGGTTTCACCTGACGCAGTCAGGTTGCTGCCTGGCTCAGCGTCATAGATGGCAGCAAAGCCAGCCTGGCTGAAACGGGAAGGATCCTGAACGATTTTATAGCTTTTGCCGTCACGCTGATAATCCTGATTGACGCTGGCGTTCAGCGGTTCGTAAACGGGATCGGCACCGCTAATTTCAACAATCGGGCCATTACAGACCGCAGGCTGCGGCGGCGCGACGGTTGCCTGTTGCTGACCATCATCACTTGTACAGGCGGCAAGTAAACTTGCTGCGATGCAGATACCCAGCCACTGCTTGCGCATTGCGATCCCCTTATTTTTATACGCTTTTGGACAACATTTTCCTGTGGGTATGGATCGACATCACGATACCAAACCCGGCCATCAACACGATCAGTGCCGAGCCCCCGTAACTCACCAGCGGCAGCGGTACGCCGACAACCGGCAGAATACCACTCACCATACCAATATTTACGAAGACATAAACGAACAAAATCAACATTAATCCACCCGCCATGACCCGGCCAAAGGTGGTTTGCGCGCGCGCGGCAATGTAGAGCCCACGCATTATCAGCAGCACATAGAGCGCCAGCAGAACCAGGATGCCAACCAGCCCTAACTCCTCAGCCAGAACGGCAAAAATAAAGTCAGTGTGGCGTTCCGGTAAAAATTCGAGCTGCGACTGCGTCCCGTGCAGCCAGCCTTTTCCACGCAGGCCACCGGAGCCAATCGCAATCTTCGACTGAATAATATGATAGCCCGCCCCCAGCGGATCGGTTTCCGGATCGAGCAGCATCATGACGCGCTGGCGCTGGTAATCATGCATCAGGAAGAACCAGAGGATAGGGATAAAGGCGGCAACCAGCACCACCGCGATACCAATCAGACGCCAGCTCAGACCGGACAGGAACAAAACGAACAGGCCGGAGAGGGCGATAAGGATCGAGGTGCCAAGGTCCGGCTGTGCGGCCACGAGCAGCGTCGGCAGGAAAATCAGCACCAGCGCAATGGCGGTATTTTTCAACGAGGGCGGGCAGACGTCGCGGTTAATAAAGCGCGCCACCATCAGCGGGACGGCGATTTTGGCAATTTCCGACGGCTGGAAGCGGACAATCCCCAGATCCAGCCAGCGTTGCGCCCCCTTCGAGATAGCCCCGAAAGCATCTACTGCCACCAGCAAAATGATACAGAAAATATAAAGATAGGGTGCCCAGCCCTCATACACGCGCGGAGGTATTTGCGCCATCACCACCATAATGACCAGGCCCATGGCGATCTGGCCGATTTTACGCTCCATCATGCCGATATCCTGGCCGCTGGCGCTCCAGATTACGAGGGCGCTGTACACCAGCAGAGCCAGCAGGATCAGCAGCATAGCTGGGTCGATGTGGATCTTGTCCCACAGCGATTTTTTATTCGGATTATCCGTCATGATTATTGGTCCTCCGCCGCAGCGGCTGCCGGGTTTTCAGCCGGCAGTTCGGTGTTGTTATCACCCAGCATGATGTGGTCGAGAATTTGACGCATGATGGTACCCACAGCCGGGCCTGCGCCGCCGTTCTCAAGGATCATCGCCACCGCAACCTGCGGGTTATCATAAGGGGCAAACGCCGTCATGAGCTTGTGGTCACGCAGACGTTCGGCAATTTTGTGTGCGTTATAGGTTTCATTCGCTTTCAGACCGAAGACCTGAGCCGTACCTGATTTCGCGGCAACCTTATACGGTGCGCCAGCGAAATATTTGTGCGCTGTCCCGTTAGGGCGGTTGGCTACACCGTACATGCCGTCTTTCGCGATTTCCCAGTACCCGGAATGAATGTCACCCACCGGTGGCTCGTGAGGCTGTATCCACGGCACTTTTTTGCCGTCTTCAACGGTGCTTTGCAGCAGGTGCGGCACTTTCACGACGCCATCGTTGATGAGGATCATCATCGCCTTGTTCATTTGCAGCGGTGTTGCCGTCCAGTAGCCCTGGCCGATCCCCACCGGAATGGTGTCACCCTGATACCAGGGTTTTTTAAAGCGTTTCAGCTTCCATTCGCGGGTTGGCATGTTGCCGGAACGTTCTTCCGCCAAATCTATACCGGTGTAATGCCCGTAGCCGAATTTGCTCATCCATTCAGACAGACGGTCAATACCCATGTCGTAAGCGACCTGATAGAAGAAGGTATCCGCCGACTCCTCCAGAGATTTGGTCACGTTCAGGTGGCCGTGGCCCCATTTTTTCCAGTCGCGGTAGCGTTTTTCAGAGCCAGGCAACTGCCACCAGCCCGGATCAAACAGGCTGGTGTTGCGGGTAATCACACCCGCACTCAGGGCAGACACGGCGACATACGGTTTAACCGTTGAAGCAGGAGGGTAAACACCCTGCGTAGCGCGGTTCACCAGCGGCGTGTTTGGATCGTTGAGCAGGCCGGAGTAGTCCTTGCTGGAGATGCCATCCACGAAGAGGTTCGGATCGTAGCTAGGCATGGAAACCATGGACAGAATGCCGCCGGTGCGCGGATCGGTCACAATAACCGCAGCACGGCTACCCGCCAGCAGCGTTTCGATATACTGCTGTAGCTTCAGGTCGAGCGTCAGATAGACGTCATGTCCCGCCTGCGGGGGAACTTCTTTTAGCTGACGGATCACGCGGCCACGGTTGTTAACTTCAACCTCTTCATAACCGGTTTGACCGTGCAGGACATCTTCGTAATACCGCTCGATCCCCAGCTTGCCAATATCATGGGTGGCGGCGTAGTTAGCCAGCTTGCCGTCTTTATCAAGGCGTTCGACGTCTTTATCGTTGATCTTGGAGACGTAGCCAATCACGTGCGTCAGCGCGGACCCGTAAGGATAGTAGCGGCGCTTATAGCCTTTGACTTCCACACCGGGGAAACGGTACTGGTTAACGGCAAAACGGGCGACCTGTACTTCTGTCAGGTTGGTTTTTACCGGAATGGAGGTGAAACGGTGAGAGCGTGCGCGCTCTTTTTTGAACGCGGCAATATCGTCATCATTCAGGTCGACAACGCTTCTCAGCGCGTTCAGCGTATCCTGCACGTTATCCACTTTCTCCGGCATCATCTCTATCTGGTAGATGGTGCGGTTTAGCGCCAGCGGGGTGCCGTTACGATCGTAGATAATGCCGCGGCTGGGCGCGATGGGCACCAGCTTAATACGGTTTTCGTTTGAGCGGGTCTGGTAATCGGTATAGCGGACAATTTGCAGATTATAGAGGTTGGCGATCAGCACGCCGGTAAGCAGCAAAATCCCCGTAAAGGCGACCAGCGCCCGGCGCACAAACAGCGCGGACTCAGCCGTATAGTCGCGAAAAGAATTCTGTAGTTTCATCCGCTGCTTAAATTACCCTGGTCAGTCATTACTCGCGGTGATAAGGGTGGTTGGTAGTGATGCTCCACGCGCGATACAAACTTTCTGCCACGAGAACCCGCACAAGCGGGTGGGGCAGCGTCAGCGCAGAGAGTGACCAACTTTGTTCTGCTGCCGCTTTGCAGGCGGGAGATAACCCTTCTGGTCCGCCAATCAACAGACTGACGTCACGACCGTCCTGCTTCCAGCGCTCCAGTTCGTGCGCCAGCTGCGGCGTATCCCAGGGTTTGCCCGGGATATCGAGGGTCACGATGCGGTTTTTGCCTGCGGCCGCCAGCATCAGCTCTCCCTCTTTATCGAGAATACGTTTGATATCTGCGTTCTTGCCGCGCTTACCTGCTGGGATCTCCACCAGTTCGAACGGCATATCTTTTGGGAAACGACGCAGATACTCAGTAAAACCGGTTTGTACCCAGTCCGGCATTTTGGTGCCGACGGCGACCAGCTGCAACTTCACGCATTAACCCCAGAGTTTTTCCAGCTCATACAGGCGACGGCTCTCTTCCTGCATGACGTGGACAATCACATCGCCGAGATCGACAACCACCCAGTCGGCGGTCGCTTCACCTTCAACGCCCAGCGGAAGCAGCCCTGCCGCGCGCGATTCCTGAACAACATGGTCAGCAATCGAAACAACGTGACGAGTTGAGGTCCCGGTGCAGATGATCATGCAGTCGGTGATGCTGGATTTACCCTTAACGTCGATAGCGATGATGTCCTGACCTTTCAGGTCATCAATTTTGTCGATAACAAAATCCTGGAGTGCTTTACCCTGCAAGTTTTCCCCCTGGGTGAATGAGATTGTAAAACTATGAATTCGTGGTCAGCCAGTATACCTGAACTGACGCCAGTCGCGGGACAAATGTCACCGCCCGGCTTTTGAAGGCGGGTATCATCCCACCCTCCGCCTGAGATTGCATCGCCATTTTTGTAAAACAATTTCTGTAAAGCAACGATCGGCGGGAAAGTCTGGCAGCGGAGGATATCAGTATGGCTTAGCCTGTCAAGGCAGGATAATCAATAACAGACAATTTCGCCGATGATGCTCAGGCATCTGTACTTTTCTGATACAGACCGTGTGCGTGGATATAGGCCAGCACGGGTGAGGGCAGGAGATCGTTACAGTCTAAACCCTGCTGGAGACGCTCGCGGATGAGGGTCGCGGAAATATCAAACCACGGTGTCTCAGCGAGGTAAATTTTCCCGGCGGGGAGACTGTGCAGCTCTTCTATATTGTCCGTGAGATGCATGTCCAGCCACTGCTGATGCTGCGCGTCGCGCATGGTCAGCGGGTAGCCCGGACGGCGGCAGACTAGCAGATGACTGTTGTCCAGAATGGTGTCGTATTGGTACCAGCTGGGAAAGTTGAGCAGGGAATCCTGGCCGATGATAAACGCCAGCGGTTTCTCGGGTCCCTGCTCAGCGCGCCACTCCCGCAGCGTTTGCGATGTCCAGGAAGGCGTATCCCGGCGCAGTTCGCGCTCATCCAGCGTAAAGAGAGGCTTATCGGCGATAGCCAGCGCGAGCATTGTTTTACGCTGCTCGCTGGTTGCTTCTGGTTGAGGACGGTGCGGCGGAACATTGTTGGGCATGATGATTACCCGCTGCAACCCAATCAAATTCGCGAGGATTTCTACCGGCTTAAGATGCCCATAGTGCACCGGGTCGAAGGTCCCGCCATACATGGCCTGTAAAGAATACATATCACCCATCGATAAATACGTCTGCCAGCGCCTTATGGCAGAGCAGCAAAGAGAGGCTCTCCAGCTCCGCCCAGACGGACTGGCCGTAATCCTGTTTTAACGTCAGTTCGGCGCGCATCAGAAGTTGCACAGCCTGACGCAACTGCTCCTGGCTCAGGCGGTTTATCGCCTCCGTGGTCATCGCCCGACGGTTTTGCCATACGCGATGTTTGTCGAATAAGGCGCGCAGGGGCGTATGTGCCGACTGGCGTTTAAGGTTGTTCAGCAGCAGTAATTCGCGCTGAAGGGTACGGAGCAGGATGACCGGCTCACTGCCTTCCAGGCGCAGCTGTTGCAGAATGTGCAGGGCACGCTTACTTTTCGCTGACAGCAGCGCATCAACCCAGTGGAAGGGGGTAAAGTGCGCGGCATCATTCACCGCCTGTTCCACGCGCGGCAGCGTCAGCTTGCCATCAGGCCACAGCAGAGCGAGCCTGTCCAGCGCCTGCGCCAGTGCCAGAAGGTTGCCTTCGTAGCAGTAGCAGAGGAGCTGACTGGCGGCATCATCCAGCTGCAAATTGTGCTGCTTTGCTCGTGCGGCAACCCATTTTGGCAGATGGGCCTGCTCGGGTGTCTGGCAGGTGACCAGCACCGCGCTGGTGGCCAGCCGGGTAAACCAGGCCGCGTTTTCCTGCGCTTTTGTGAGTTTGTTGCCGCGTACGATAAGCAGCAGATCGCCGTGTAACAAACTGACCAGCATGGTCAGCTGTTCATTGATGGCAGCATTAGGACCATTCTCTGGCAGCAGGATCTGGATTGTCTGACGTGAAGCAAACAGGCTCATAGCCTGACAAAGCGAGAAGATGGCGTTCCAGTCGGTACTGTTATCGATCTGAAACGTATGATGCTCATCAAAACCCTGCGCCGCCGCCGCATGGCGAACCGCATCAAGGCTTTCCTGAAGTAACAGGGGGTCGTTGCCGAGTAGCAGATAGGCCGCGCGCAGCCCTTCGTTGAGCTGCGCGCGGAGTTGTTCAGGATACAACCTGATCATCAGTTACCCAGCGACGTTGGCATATCCGGCGTGCTGGCATCCGGTGTTTCGATGACGTCAGCGCCTTTTTTCGTCGACGCGGCAATGGCAGGCAGTCTACGGATCAGCTGTTCCGCGGCCTTATCATACATTTCCTTGATGATAATCTGCTGTTCGGCGTCTTTTGCCAGCGCCGTCTGCGGGTTATCAAAGAACGAACGATAGACTTTAGTATTGATAGGGTAAATATCTTTACCCGGCATTAATACGGCCGCATCAACGGTAAGCACCATCTGGTATTCCGCGGTTCGACCATCCTGGAAGATCGATGCCGTGTCTTGTGACAGCGTTGATTTCAGGACGCGAAGCGAAGGAACATCCTGACGCAGGGTTCCCTTCTCGATCAGCTCAACATCGTTCAAACGCAGCTGATTACGAATGGCCCGGCTCAGCGGTCCGTTCGGATCGGATGAGTCGAAGATCATCGTTTTCATCTGAGCTGGCACTGCCGTGGTGTTGCGCAGGTGCCAGCCGCAGCCAGCTGTGACAAGCACCGCCAGAGATAAGAGTATTGTTGCCAGTTGTCGCACGTTTCCTCCCGCGCTTAGCCAACGACCAGATTCAGCAGTTTACCCGGTACGTAGATCACTTTACGTACGGTAACGCCCTCAAGGTATTTCGCGACCAGGTGTTCCTGGCCTGCGCGCTCGCGAACCTGTTCTTCGGTTGCGTCGACCGCGACGGTAATTTTACCGCGCACTTTACCGTTAACCTGCACCACAACCAGCGTGGTGTTTTCCACCATAGCGGATTCATCCGCCACTGGCCACGGCGCGTTGTCGATATCGCCTTCGCCTTTCAGCTCCTGCCACAGGGTAAAGCTAACGTGCGGCGTGAACGGGTTCAGCATGCGAACGACCGCCAGCAGCGCTTCACGCATTAACGCACGATCCTGCTCACCGTCCTGCGGCGCTTTCGCCAGCTTGTTCATCAGTTCCATAATAGCCGCAATTGCGGTATTGAAGGTCTGACGACGACCAATATCATCGGTGACTTTCGCAATGGTTTTATGAACATCACGACGCAGCGCCTGCTGATCTTCGCTCAGTGCAGCCACGTTCAGCGCTGGCGCATCACCCTGAGAGGTATGCTCGTAAACCAGTTTCCAGACGCGTTTCAGGAAGCGGTTTGCCCCTTCCACACCGGATTCCTGCCATTCCAGCGTCATATCTGCCGGAGAGGCGAACATCATGAACAGACGCACGGTGTCAGCGCCGTAACGCTCAACCATCACCTGTGGGTCGATACCGTTATTTTTAGACTTGGACATCTTGCTCATGCCGGTATACACCAGTTCATGACCTTCGGCGTCTTTCGCCTTCACGATACGGCCTTTCTCGTCGCGCTCCACAATCGCATCAACCGGAGAAACCCAGTTACGCTCGCCGTTCGCGCCAACGTAGTAGAACGCATCTGCCAGCACCATGCCCTGACACAGCAGCTGTTTTGCTGGCTCGTCAGAGTTGACCAGGCCTGCGTCACGCATCAGTTTGTGGAAGAAGCGGAAGTAGAGCAGGTGCATGATGGCGTGTTCAATGCCACCGATGTAGATGTCTACCGGCAGCCAGTAGTTTGCTGCATCGGAATCCAGCATGCCTTCTTTGTACTGCGGGCAGGTGTAGCGTGCGTAGTACCAGGAGGACTCCATAAAGGTGTCGAAGGTGTCGGTTTCACGCAGCGCTGGCTGACCGTTGACGGTGGTTTTCGCCCACTCAGGATCGGCTTTGATCGGGCTGGTGATGCCGTCCATAACCACGTCTTCCGGCAGGATCACCGGCAGCTGATCTTCCGGCGTTGGCATCACGGTGCCATCTTCCAGGGTCACCATTGGAATTGGCGCACCCCAGTAACGCTGACGGGAAACGCCCCAGTCGCGCAGACGGTAGTTCACTTTACGCTCGCCCACGCCCAGGGAGGCCAGTTTGTCGGCGATGGCGTTGAAGCCTTCTTCGAAGCTCAGGCCGCTGAACTCACCGGAGTTAAACAGGGTGCCTTTTTCAGTCAGCGCCTGCTCGGAGAGGTCGGGCTCGGAGCCATCAGCAGCAAGAATAACAGGCTTGATGGTCAGACCGTATTTGGTGGCAAATTCGTAGTCACGCTGATCGTGACCCGGCACGGCCATCACGGCGCCCGTACCGTATTCCATCAGCACAAAGTTTGCCGCCCAGACAGGGATGGCTTCGCCCGTCAGCGGGTGGATCGCTTTGAAGCCGGTATCAACGCCTTTTTTCTCCATCGTCGCCATGTCGGCTTCGGCCACTTTAGTGTTGCGGCATTCGTCGATGAAGGTTGCCAGTTCCGGGTTGTTTTCCGCCGCTTTTTGCGCCAGCGGGTGACCGGCAGCCACAGCCAGGTAGGTCGCACCCATGAAGGTATCCGGACGGGTGGTGTAGACGGTCAGCGTCTGGTCGTAGTCGTTAACGTTGAAGGTAATTTCCACGCCTTCGGAACGGCCAATCCAGTTGCGCTGCATGGTCTTAACGGTGTCCGGCCAGTGATCCAGGTTATCCAGATCGTTCAGCAGTTCGTCAGCGTAGGCGGTGATTTTGATAAACCACTGCGGGATCTCTTTGCGCTCGACTTTGGTGTCACAGCGCCAGCAGCAGCCATCGATAACCTGCTCGTTCGCGAGAACGGTCTGGTCATTCGGGCACCAGTTAACGGCAGAGGTCTTCTTGTACACCAGGCCTTTTTTATACAGCTCGGTGAAGAATTTCTGCTCCCAGCGGTAGTACTCCGGGGTGCAGGTTGCCAGCTCGCGGCTCCAGTCATAGCCAAAGCCCAGCATTTTCAGCTGGTTTTTCATGTACGCGATGTTGTCGTACGTCCACGGAGCCGGTGCCGTGTTGTTTTTCACCGCCGCGCCTTCAGCAGGCAGGCCGAACGCATCCCAGCCGATAGGCTGAAGCACGTTTTTGCCCAGCATACGCTGGTAGCGCGCAATCACGTCACCGATGGTGTAGTTACGCACGTGGCCCATGTGTAGTCGACCAGAAGGATAGGGAAGCATCGACAGGCAGTAATACTTCTCTTTGCTCTCGTCTTCGGTTACTTCAAAGGTGCGCTTCTCGTCCCAGTGTTGCTGGACTTTTGATTCTATCTCTTCCGGGCGGTATTGCTCTTGCATGGCAGCCAGTGGTCCTGTGTTCAATACAGCTACAAATGTAGCCAATGGATGTGGTAATTCAGATCCGCATAGCATAGCCCAAACGCCCGCGTCAAAACAGCCTTTCACGCAAATGCACTTTGCAGGAATTTACCGGGTCTGTGCTTCACCTGACAAAGCGGTGTCAAAATAAGGTCTATTATTAGAGACAGTTACTTACCCGGGAGGCAAAATGATGAACAAGGTTGCTCAATTTTACCGTGAACTGGTAGCGACACTGACGGAACGGCTGCGTAACGGTGAGCGTGATATCGACGCGCTGGTTGAACAGGCACGCGCACGCGTGACGCAAACGGGTGAGTTAACGCGAACCGAAGTGGAAGAGGTGACGCGCGCTGTGCGTCGTGACCTGGAAGAGTTTGCGCGAAGCTATGAAGAGAGTCAGGACGAAATGGCCGACAGCGTTTTTATGCGGGTCATTAAAGAGAGTCTGTGGCAGGAGCTGGCGGATATTACCGATAAAACGCAGCTGGAATGGCGCGAGGTGTTTCAGGACTTAAACCACCACGGTGTCTATCACAGCGGCGAAGTTGTGGGGTTGGGGAACCTGGTGTGTGAGAAGTGCCACCACCATATGGCCGTTTATACGCCGGAGGTGCTGTCGCTGTGTCCGAAATGTGGGCACGACCAGTTCCAGCGTCGGCCGTTTGAGCCATGAATAAAAGCAAAACGGCAACCCCGTTGCCGTTTTTAGTGTTTGCTCCCTCTCCCCGTGGGAGAGGGCTGGGATGAGGGCATCAGGCCGCACAAGGTAAAAGTAAAACAGAAAGGAACGCCAGCGAGTCCTTTTCTTTTATGCTATGACTCTTTCATTCCACGAATCTTTGAACATTATATTTCCATCAGTATATTTCCATTCTATAGATTCATATCGAATCTCAACTTCTTCCATATGTTTACTTGCAATACCTACTGGAAATAGAACTGGAGAAATTTGTGTTATCTTTACATTTTCCAGTATTATATTAAAATATTCCACCTCGATTCCGGCTTCATTAATCTTATACATTTTTATCACAGCTTCTTTCAATACTCTTCCTTGACACACAGCCCTGAATAAGTATGGGGTGAGACGGTCTATTTCTTTTTCAAATCTGATCGGCACATGAAGGCGAGTTCCTGTGAGTTTGCCGGTGTTATGATCTGTCGGGATCCATACGGAATGATTGAACGATTTAAGTTCAGTCGAACCCAATCGTGTTGGCATTGAATATTCACCAATCAAAGGTGAGCCGTTGTCATCGGTGAGCCAAATATGTGCCGGTATAGACATTTTATTTTTTTTCTTTATAAAAGAACATTAGCAACAGTATAAGTATTACTATCAAAGCGATAATTCCGAATGCTATTTTATTATTGTCGATGAGAGCTGAAACAGAAATTGAAATTATGGCAATAATGAAAACCATTCCAAAACCTATAATATTATTAATGCAATCATCTTTTATGCTTTTGAAAAAATGGCGTAAACAGTTCCTTAAAAAGCTATTTACTAAATTAAACATGGTCACATCATTCTCTTTAGTGCTCTGACAATTTCTTCATCAGTTGCCGTGTTAATATTTAAATAGCCTGACTTCATGATCATGGGTTCTATTAAAAAATACATCATTTCTAAACCTTCCATGTATAAGGCATTATAAAATAAAGGGCAGAAATTTTTCAGATTATCTGCACTCTCAGCAGCACGTTGTACAAATCCATAAATATTCAACCCCCCTACAATCCACCCGACTCTGCTTCCTATTTTTGTCATTAATGCATTTTGTACAGATAAATTCATCTTATTCCCGTAGCATATATACGATGCTACAGCGTAAATTAAACCATTTTTTGAAATGTATTTAATGGAATAATTCTTTGTAAATGGTGTCAGTTTCTGAAGAATTGTTTTCTTTTCGGTCTCATTTTTATTTTTTAGGATGGTTTCAATATATATTTTCAACATCCTGAATATAATATCTCTGTGCTTGACAAGTTCATACAGAGCGCAAATAAACCTTATATCCTCAGACCCAAGTTTTTTACATACATCCTGATAGTTTTCTGTAAGACAGGATGTATAATAAAGTAACCGTGTTGTGGCATCACCAAGACCATTGACATAATCTACAACGCCCTCTTTAACCCCCATTAACGCTTTATCTAAACGAACAGCTAGCTCTTTATCAGTTCCAATGCGCTCAATGATCTCTTCGCTGTAATACATAACGGCTCCTTTGCTATGTTCTTTCGATCATCGAGCATGTCATTATTAAAACAAAGCGATGCTTATCTCATTTTTGAAAAAAATTGCAAAAAAATGCCTCCTGTTTATTCTTGAATTGAATTGGTCGCAAGTAATAATTGTTATTATGAATAAATGGAGGGTAATATCTATAACAGTGTTTTTATTTTTTGAACAATGATTTCACGAGATTCTTTGCAGGAGAGAGCCAGGTTGTGGGGATCAGGCGACAGACTGCCTGGAATGCCCAATTGTTTTTTGCCTTCCGACCTAAATATAATAAGCCAGCCTCTCCGCCAGCAAATCCACAAATGCTTCCCGATCGATATCCACCATCACCGTGGTATTCGGCTTATTTCCCGTCAGCGAGTAATAGTCCACCACCGTCATCCCCTGGGTATATTTCCCCTGTGTTTCCACGCCAACCCAACGTTCGACCGTGGTAAACATGTCCGGCTTCAGCAGCCAGGCAATGGTGCATGGGTCATGCAGCGGCGCGCCGTGGAAACCCCATTTCTCGGCTTTGTGATACTCCATAAAGAAGTCGAGCAGCTCTGCCACGGTCGTTGCAACCGGGTTGCCGACAGAACGGAATCGTTCGATGTCCTGCGCCATAATTTGTGCGCGGTGGGTAACGTCCAGCCCCGCCATCACAATCGGCAGGCCCGACTGGAAGACGATTTCCGCGGCTTCCGGGTCAACAAAGATGTTGAACTCCGCGGCTGGCGTCCAGTTCCCCAGGCCCATTGCGCCGCCCATGATGACGATACCGGCGATGTTGCTGTGCAGTTCAGGATAACTGTTCAGCAGCAGCGCAACGTTGGTCTGCGGGCCGGTCGCCACCAGCGTCACGGGCTCTGCGCTTTCACGCAGCACCTTCGCCATAAGCTCCACGGCGGTACAGTTTTGCGGTGCGAAATCCGGCTCCGGTAGCGCCGGGCCATCCAGCCCACTTTCACCGTGAACATTATCCGCAATGATCAGTTCGCGCATCAGCGGCTTAACGGCGCCGCCTGCGACCGGAATATCGGTGCGTTTCAGCAGCGTCAACATGCGCAACACGTTTCGTAAGGTTTTATCCGGCGTCTGGTTCCCGGCGGAGGAGGTGACAGCTTTTACGTCCAGTTCAGGGGAGGCAAGTGCGAGGACGAGCGCGATCGCGTCATCATGACCCGGATCGCAGTCGAGAATAATTGGCTGTGCCATAGCGTTCTCCATTCTTAGCATTATTTGTGACAAGGTTAACGCTGTGATGTGACGCCGAATAGAAAAAGAGATCTAAAGCGTGAAGCAGTGCGCAATCCGTAGATTACGCACTGAAAAGATTAATGCAGGATTTTGGCGAGGAAGTCTTTAGCGCGTTCGGATTTCGGGTTGGCGAAGAACTCTTCTTTCGGTGAGTCTTCAACAATTTTCCCTTCATCCATGAAGATCACGCGGTTAGCCACTTTACGGGCGAAGCCCATTTCGTGCGTCACCACCATCATGGTCATTCCTTCGTGCGCCAGCTCCACCATAACGTCCAGCACTTCGTTGATCATCTCAGGATCGAGCGCGGACGTCGGTTCATCGAACAGCATCGCCACCGGATCCATGCACAGCGCACGCGCGATCGCCACGCGCTGCTGCTGGCCACCGGAAAGCTGAGCCGGGAACTTATCCGCATGCGCAGACAGCCCGACGCGTTCCAGTAACTTCAGTCCCTTTTCGCGCGCCGCTTTTTTATCGCGTTTCAGCACTTTGACCTGCGCCAGCGTCAGGTTCTCAATGATGGACAGGTGAGGGAACAGCTCAAAATGCTGGAACACCATTCCCACGTGGGAACGAAGCTGAGCAAGGTTAGTTTTGCGGTCATTCACTTTGGTGCCGTTAACGACAATCTCGCCCTGCTGGACAGGCTCCAGCCCATTAACGGTTTTGATAAGCGTTGATTTACCGGAACCGGACGGGCCGCATACCACCACCACATCGCCTTTTTTCACTTCTGTTGAGCAGTCGGTCAGCACCTGAAAGTGCCCATACCATTTAGAAACATTTTTCAGGGAAATCATTATACCGTCCTTTTCTTCAGCCAGCTGACCAACAGCGATGCGCTTAAACTAATCACAAAATAGACCCCGCCCGCGAAGAGGATCATCTCAACCTGCGTTCCGTCACGTTCGCCAATGGTGGAGGCGGTACGGAAGAAGTCTGCCAGGCTCAGCACGTAGACCAGGGAGGTATCCTGGAACAGGACGATGCCCTGCGTCAGCAACAGCGGAACCATGGCGCGAAACGCCTGCGGCAGAATAATGAGCTTCATGGACTGCCAGTGCGTCATACCGAGCGCCAGCGCAGCGCTGGACTGCCCGCGAGAGATACTCTGAATACCTGCGCGGATAATCTCTGAGTAGTAGGCGGCTTCAAACATGGAAAACGCCACCATGGCAGAGATCAGGCGGATATCGGTTTTCGGCGACAGTCCCAGTACGTTCTGTAAAAAGCCGGGAACAATCAGGTAAAACCACAGCAGCACCATGACCAGGGGGATGGAGCGGAACACGTTAACGTAAGCCGTGGCAAACCAGGCGAGCGGCTTAAAGCTCGACAGGCGCATCACTGCCAGCAGGGTACCCCAGACAATACCGACGATAATGGCGATAACGGTGATCTTTAAGGTGATCGCCAGTCCATCCAGCAGATAGGGCAAGGACGGAACAATGGAACTCCAGTCAAACTCGTACATTATTTGCCTCCCAGATTGCCCGGCAGGCGTACTTTGCGTTCAACCAGGTTCATCACCAGCATGATGAAAGCGTTAATCAGAACATAGGCGAGCGTGATCGCCGTGAAGGATTCCCACGCGTGAGCGGAATAATCCAGCAGTTTGCCCGCCTGGGCTGCCATATCCACCAGACCGATGGTTGAGGCGATGGCCGAGTTTTTCACCAGGTTCATCATCTCGGAGGTCATCGGTGGCACAATCACGCGGTAAGCGTTAGGCAACAGGACGTAACGGTAGGCCTGGGGAAGAGTCAGGCCCATCGCCAGTGCCGCATTCTTTTGCCCGCGCGGCAGTGACTGTATGGCGGCACGCACCTGCTCGCAGACGCGCGCAGCGGTGAACAGCCCCAGACACAGCATGGACGAGACAAAAAATTGTACGTTAGGATCCAGCTCGGCCTTGAACCACATGCCGAGATCTTCCGGCAGCAGCTCCGGGATCACCAGATACCAGGTAAAGAACTGCACGATCAGCGGAACGTTACGGAACAGTTCCACATAGAGCGTGCCAATCGAAGAGAGAAAACGGTTAGGGACGGTACGCAGAATACCGAACAGCGAACCGACAAGAAACGCGATAATCCACGCCGTTATCGATAACGCAACGGTAACCTGAAAGCCGCTCCACAGCCAGCCGAGATAGGTGGTGTTGCCGAACGGGGCTTGTTGCAGAAAGATGCCCCAGTTCCAGTCAATTGACATAGTAAACTCCAGAAAAAAAAGGGTAGCAGTGCTACCCTCGAAGATTGGTGAGAAGCTCAATTTTTGCGCTGAGTGGGGAACGACCACTCAACGTATAGTCTGTCCATGCTTCCCGACAATCGAGAGGGCAGGAGATCCCGCCCCTGTCGTTCTAATTAGTTAAGAGCTTTGTCGTTTGGTGATTTGAACAGCGCTTTCATGTCGTCAGACAGTTCAAAGTTCATGTTCAGGTTTTTTGGTGGAATGGGGTTCTTGAACCACTTGTCGAACCATTTTGCCGCTTCGCCAGAGGTTTGCGCCTGGGCGATGGTGTCATCGATCAGTTTCTTGAAGTCCTCGTCACCTTTACGCAGCATACAGCCGTAGGCTTCTTTCGACTGCGCGGTACCGACGATTTCCCAGTTATCTGGCTTCTTCGCTTTCGCGCGCTCGCCCGCCAGCAGGGCGTCATCCATCATAAACGCCACGGCACGGCCACTTTCCAGGGTACGGAAGGAGTCGCCATGGTCTTTCGCGCTGATGATGCGCATGTCCATTTTCTTCTCGTCGTTCAGCTTGTGCAGCAGCACTTCGGAAGTGGTACCGGAGGTCACGACAACCGCTTTGCCTTTCAGGTCAGCAAAATCTTTGATGTCGCCGCCTTTCTTCGTCAGCAGTCGAGTGCCGACAACGAAGATAGTATCGGAGAAGGCAGCCTGTTTCTGACGCTCAAGGTTGTTGGTGGTCGAGCCACATTCGAAATCAAATGTGCCGTTTTGCAGCAGAGGAATACGGTTCTGTGAAGTGATGGGGATCAGCTTCACTTGCAGGTCAGGTTTGTTCAGCTTTTTCTTCACAGCTTCAACGATGGCGTTGGAGTAATCCTGTGAATAGCCCACGACTTTTTGCGTGTTGTCGTAGTAAGAGAACGGGACAGAAGATTCACGGTGGCCGACCACGATCACGCCGTTTTTGGCAATCTTGTCGAGAGTGCTTCCTGCGGCCGGAGCGTCTTCAGCGTGGACGACGCCCGCAGACATTCCCATAACCAGCATTGCTGTGGCCAGTTTACGTAATTGCATACCCAACTCCTTTCTTATCAGCGCCAGTGACGCTTCGATACCCATTGTGATGTTGTTATATCTCGCGAAATGCGAGTGCCGTGTTATGCAAGCTTGTTAACATTTAGTCTGGCTTAATGTAAAGATTTTGCTGCGTTATTGTTTATTTTTGCGAAGCGCGCCGCACCATTCAGAGGCAATAATCTCTCGTTGCACCGTTTAGGTGCTACCGATGATCTACGCTGGTGCGACAAAGTTGCACGTTAAGCCAGACAGCGTTGATATGAATAAACAAAGCAACAGGCGTGCCAGAATTGAAGTTTGGGAGGAAATTGTCGGGTGGCGGCTACGCCTTACCCGACCTACAGCATGGGAAAGTAGGCCGGGTAAGCGTCAGCGCCACCCGGCAACAGAAGGTAAGGTTATTTACGACGCTGACGCAGGCTCATCAGCACGGCGGCGAAACCGAACAGTGTGGTCAGGATCCACAGCGGCCAGTTGCCGGTGCGCGCGTACGGCGTAAGTCCGGAAGTTGGCGTGACGTTAGTGGTCAGCACCTCACGGGTGAACTGCGGGATCATGGCCTGGATTTCGCCCTGCGGACCAATCACGGCGGTGATGCCGTTATTGGTGCTACGCAGCAGTGGACGCGCCAGCTCCAGAGAACGCATGCGCGCCATCTGGAAGTGCTGCCACGGGCCAATCGATTTACCGAACCACGCATCGTTTGAGATGGTCAGCAGATAGTCGGTGTCCGGGCGGAAGTTATCGCGCACCTGCTCGCCGAGGATAATCTCGTAGCAAATGGCGGCCGTCAGGGCAAAACCGTGCGCATGCAGCTGCGGCTGAACGTAAGGGCCACGGCTGAACGAGGACATCGGCAGATCGAAGAACGGTGCCAGCGGACGCAGAATCGACTCCAGCGGAACAAACTCGCCAAACGGTACAAGGTGGTTTTTGTTGTAGCGATTGGTGGAGGTGTAGCTGTAGTCGCTGTCCTTACCGAGCGTGATGATCGCGTTATAGGTGTCATAGCGGTTCTGCTGATTGAGACGCGCATCCACAATCCCGGTGATCAGGGTACTGCCGCGCGCGCGCAGCAAATCGTCCATCATCTTCAGGAAGGGCTGTTGATTGATCTCCAGGTCCGGGATCGCAGACTCAGGCCAGATGATGAGCTGTGATTTGCCCATCACCTCTTCGGTGGCGTTGGCGTAGATTTTCAGCGTGTTCAGTAACTGATTCTCATCCCATTTCAATGACTGCGGGATATCGCCCTGCACCAGCGAAACCTGCGTGGCGCGCGCGGGCTCCAGCGTGAACCACTGGATATAACGCAGTGGGAAGGGCAGGGCGAAAAGGATCAGCGCGGCAACCAGCGGCTTCCAACTACGCGTGACCAGTGCCAGCACCAGCAGGCCGCTGACCATCATTAACAGGAAGTTGATGGCTTCCACGCCCATAACTGGCGCCAGCCCTTTCAGCGGGCCGTCAACCTGGCTATAGCCGAACTGTAGCCACGGGAAGCCGGTCAGTACCCAGCCGCGCAGGAATTCGGTGATTTGCCAGACAACGGGCGCCGCTATCGCCACGCGCAGCCAGGTCGTTTTTGGCCACAGGCGAGACAGGATACCCGCGAACAGGCCGGTGTAGAGCGAGAGATATGCGGCAAGCAGCACAACGAGGAAGACGTTAACCGGCCCCGGCATCCCACCAAATTGCGCGATACTGACATAGACCCAGTTAATGCCGGAGCCGAACAGCCCCAGCCCCCAGAAGTAGCCGACAGCCGCGGCCTGTACCGGACGACGGTTGAGGGTCAGCCCCTGTAGCCCCATCAGGGAAAGAATCGCGGCTGGCCAGATATCGTAAGGAGAAAAAGCCAGCGTACCGCTGGCTCCGAGTAACAGCGCCAGCAGCAAACGGACGCGCTGGCGTTCAAAGAGTGGGGCAAATGCCATTTACATTAATCTTCCCGTTTTGGCACCGGTGAGTCGTCCGGCATTCTGACGTGAACCTGAATAATACGTCGGCTGTCGGCCATGGCGACCTTAAACTGGTAACCATCGATGTCAACGGTTTCACCGCGGGCCGGAAGATGGCCGAAGGCCTGCATCACCAGACCACCAATGGTGTCCACCTCTTCATCGCTGAAGCTGGTGCCAAAGGTGTCGTTGAAGTCCTCAATTGAGGCCAGCGCGCGCACGGTCCAGGTGTGGCGGCTCAGCTGACGGAAGTCGATATCCTCTTCTTCGTCATACTCATCTTCAATTTCGCCCACGATCAGCTCAAGGATGTCTTCGATCGTGACCAGACCGGAAACGCCACCAAATTCATCAATAACAATCGCCATGTGGTAACGCTGGGAGCGAAACTCTTTCAGCATCCGATCCACACGTTTACTTTCCGGCACAACCACCGCCGGGCGTAACACTTTTTCCATACTGAAGGCTTCGGCATCGCTGCGCATAAACGGCAGCAGATCTTTCGCCATCAAAATCCCTTCAATGTGATCTTTGTCTTCGCTGATGACCGGGAAACGTGAGTGGGCCGATTCGATAATGACATCAAGGCACTCGTCCAGCGTCTGGTTGCGTTTCAGGGTAATCATCTGCGAGCGGGGGATCATGATGTCGCGGACGCGCTGGTCGGCGATGTCCATCACCCCTTCGAGCATTTCGCGCGTATCTTCGTCGATAAGGTCGTTCTGCCCGGAATCACGAATCAGCTCCAGCAGTTCATCACGGTTTTTCGGTTCGCCGTGGAAAAGCTGGTTCAGAATGAGGGAGAAAAATCCCTTTTTAGTGGTTGTCGTGTCGCTACTGTGTGAATTGTCGTCGCTCATGGCGTTTGTTAAGGGTTCTCTTGTTAGTTCAACGTTAACCGCCGCGCTATGTCCCTGCGCGGCGGCATGGTAGTCAGTAACTGACTATTCTTTCTCGGCAATGTACGGATCCTCATAGCCCAGAGCAAGCATTATCTCTGTCTCGAGGGATTCCATCTCTTCCGCTTCGTCATCTTCAATATGGTCGTAACCCAGAAGATGCAGGCTACCGTGGACCACCATGTGTGCCCAGTGCGCTTCCAGCGGCTTTTGCTGCTCTTTGGCTTCCTGTTCAACCACCTGACGGCAGATGATCAGATCGCCCAGCAGCGGCATCTCCATGCCCGGAGGGGCTTCGAACGGGAAAGAGAGCACGTTGGTCGGCTTATCTTTCCCGCGGTAGGTCAGGTTGAGTTCATGGCTTTCTGCTTCATCCACCAGGCGAATCGTGACCTCTGATTCTTCCTGAAACTGCGGGATGACGGCGTCCAGCCATTTCTGAAACTGTGCCTCTTCTGGCATGCCGGAATTATCTTCACAGGCCAGCTGTAAATCGAGGATCACCTGACTCATTTCTGTTCATGCTCCTGCGCTTCGCGCTTACGTTCTGCGGCCAGTTCGGCCCTGCGTTTCTGATCTGCCTCTTCCCAGGCCTCATAAGCATTAACGATACGCGCGACAACCGGATGGCGTACCACGTCTTCACTGTGGAAGAAGTTAAAGCTGATTTCCTCTACCTCGGCCAGGACTTCGATGGCATGACGCAGACCCGATTTGGTGTTACGCGGCAGGTCAATCTGGGTGACGTCACCGGTGATAACCGCTTTCGAGTTAAAGCCAATACGCGTCAGGAACATCTTCATCTGTTCGATAGTGGTGTTCTGGCTCTCATCCAGAATGATGAATGCGTCGTTAAGCGTACGGCCGCGCATATAGGCCAGCGGGGCCACTTCAATCACGTTACGCTCGATGAGCTTTTCAACTTTCTCGAAGCCGAGCATTTCGAACAGCGCGTCGTACAGCGGGCGCAGGTAAGGGTCCACTTTCTGACTTAAATCGCCCGGCAGAAAGCCGAGTTTCTCACCGGCTTCAACGGCAGGGCGGGTCAGCAGAATACGGCGGATCTCCTGACGCTCCAGCGCATCGACCGCGGCCGCAACGGCCAGATAGGTTTTACCCGTACCGGCCGGACCCACGCCGAAGGTGATGTCATGGTCAAGAATGTTGGCGATGTACTGCGCCTGGTTTGGCGTACGCGGCTTGATGACGCCACGCTTGGTCTTGATATTGATTGCCTTACCGTAGTCCGGCACGCTTTCCGCGCTTTGCTCAAGCACGCGCGCCTCTTTAATGGCGAGGTGGATCTGTTCCGGCTCAATATCCTGGATCTCGCCGCGCATCGGGGCGGTATCAACATACAGGCTGCGGAGAATATCTGCCGCGGCGTTGACGCAGATTGGGCGTCCGGTGAGTTTGAAATGGTTATCGCGACGATTGATTTCGATACCCAGACGTCGCTCCAGTTGTTTGATGTTGTCATCAAACGGCCCGCACAGGCTCAGCAGGCGAGCGTTGTCTGCGGGCTCAAGGCTAATTTCACGCGTATCTATGTTCAAACTGTTCCTCTTTGATTGGTTAACTGACCTGTGGCCACACGGCGTAATAAAACGGTCATTACCGAAATTATTCACGCCATAGAATAAAGGCGCAAGCGTTGCGGTAGATATTGGGGGTGATGAGAGGAAATACAAGGCCTGCCGGACAGGCAGGCCAGAAGGATTAAGGCTGGTAAATACCTACGCCCGAATCGTTGACTTTGCGGGTGCGAGAGATGACGGATTCAGGCGTCTCGGCAATACGCAGACCCATTTCGTCTTCAGTGCGTACCACTTTCCCGCGCAGCGAGTTGGTGAGCACTTCTACAATCTCGACATCCACAAATTTACCGATCATGTCCGGGGTGCCTTCAAAGTTCACCACGCGGTTATTTTCGGTTCGGCCAGACAGTTCCATGATGCTCTTACGGGAGGTGCCTTCCACCAGAATACGCTGGACGGTGCCGAGCATACGACGACTCCACGCGTTGGCCTGTTGGTTGATGCGCTCCTGCAAAATATACAGACGCTGTTTTTTCTCTTCTTCCGGCACATCGTCAACCATATCGGCCGCAGGGGTGCCCGGGCGAGCAGAGAAGATGAAGCTGTAGCTGACGTCGAAATTCACCTCGCCAATGAGCTTCATGGTGCGCTCGAAGTCATCAGCGGTTTCGCCAGGGAAGCCGACGATAAAGTCGGAGCTAATCTGGATATCCGGGCGCGCTTCACGCAGCTTGCGGATGGTGGACTTATACTCCAGCACCGTATGTGGACGGCCCATCAGGTTCAGCACGCGGTCAGATCCGCACTGGATCGGCAGGTGCAGGAAGCTCACCAGCTCCGGCGTATCGCGATAGACGTCAATAATGTCGTCGGTAAATTCCATCGGATGGCTGGTGGTAAAGCGAATGCGGTCGATGCCGTCAATCGCTGCCACCAGACGCAGTAGCTCGGCGAAGCTGCCGGTGGTGCCGTCGTAGTTTTCCCCGCGCCAGGCGTTCACGTTCTGGCCCAGCAGGTTGACTTCACGAACGCCCTGCGCGGCAAGCTGTGCGATTTCAAACAGAATATCGTCTGCCGGGCGGCTCACTTCTTCACCGCGGGTGTAAGGCACCACGCAGTAAGTACAGTATTTGTTGCAGCCTTCCATGATGGAGACGAAGGCCGTCGGGCCATCCGCGCGCGGCTCTGGCAGACGGTCAAATTTCTCAATCTCCGGGAAGCTCACGTCAACCACCGGGCTACGGCTGCCGCGAACCTTGTTAATCATCTCTGGCAGGCGGTGCAGGGTCTGAGGGCCAAAAACGATATCCACATAGGGGGCTCTCTGGCGGATCAGCTTACCTTCCTGCGATGCCACGCAGCCACCCACGCCAATGATCAGGTCCGGATTTTTCCGTTTGAGAAGCTTCCAGCGGCCTAACACATGAAAGACTTTTTCCTGTGCTTTTTCACGAATTGAACAGGTGTTCAGCAGCAGCACATCGGCTTCTTTCGCATTTTCAGTCAGCTGGTATCCGTGGGTGGTATCCAGCAGATCGGCCATCTTGGATGAATCGTATTCGTTCATCTGACAGCCCCAGGTTTTTATATGGAGTTTTTTAGTCATCGACTTGCTCAGCTCAGGATTGCAAGCCGCGTATTGTAATGCTTTGGTGCGGTTGTGACCAGTATGAAGGTTGTCAACCTCAGGGCCGCAAAAATCCGGTAAACTTAAGGTATTCTCCAATAAGGAATAGTGACCATGACACTCCTGAACACCGAAGTTGCCGTTGTTGGCGGCGGTATGGTCGGCGGCGCACTGGCGCTGGGGCTGGCGCAGCAGGGATTTGACGTAACCGTTATTGAACAGGCGGCTCCACCGGCATTCGATCCTGCCAGCCAACCGGACGTGCGTATTTCCGCCATCAGCGCGGCGTCTGTTGATCTGCTTCGCGGGCTGGGCGTCTGGGAGGCGGTGCTGGCGATGCGCGCGCACCCTTACAGCCGTCTTGAAACCTGGGAGTGGGAAAATGCTCACGTCTCGTTTGACGCCGCCGAGCTGAAACTGCCGCGCCTGGGCTATATGGTGGAAAACAACGTGCTCCAGCTGGCGCTCTGGCAGACGCTGGAGGCGCACCCGAAGGTGACGCTGCGCGTTCCGGACTCGCTGAAAGCCCTGCATCGTCATGAGGGCGGGTATCTCCTGACGCTGGACAACGACGATGAACTGGCCGTGAAGCTGGTGGTGGGGGCGGATGGCGCAAACTCGCAGGTCAGGCAGATGGCAGGCATTGGGATCCATGCCTGGCAGTACCAGCAGTCCTGCATGCTGATCACCGTCCAGTGCGACAATGCGCCGGGCGAAAGCACCTGGCAGCATTTTACGCCGAACGGCCCGCATGCATTCTTACCGCTGTTTGATCGCTGGGCTTCGCTGGTCTGGTATGACAAACCGGCGCGCATTCGGCAGTTGCAGGGGCTGTCGATGGATCAGTTGCAGCGCGAAATCCGGCAGCACTTCCCGAGCCGTCTGGGGAACGTAACGCCGGTTGCCGCTGGCGCATTCCCGCTGATGCGCCGTCATGCGTTGCAGTATGCCCGTGAAGGGCTGGCGCTGGTGGGTGACGCGGCGCACACCATTCATCCGCTGGCGGGGCAGGGGGTGAATCTGGGATACCGTGACGTCGATGCGTTACTGGACGTTTTAAGCAATGCGCGCGGTCATGCGGAGGCCTGGGCCAGCCATCAGGTGCTGAAGCGCTACCAGACGCGCCGTATGGCGGATAACTTCATCATGCAATCGGGGATGGATCTGTTCTATGCCGGATTCAGTAATGACCTGGCCCCGGTACGCATACTGCGTAACATTGGATTGATGGCGGCAGAACGTGCCGGTGGTCTGAAACGTCAGGCCCTGAAATACGCCCTGGGACTCTAATTCTTTTTCCCTCTCCCCGTGGGGAGAGGGCATCAGGCCACACAACACAAACAACAAAAACAAAAAAGCCCGCAGAGCGGGCTTTTTTGTTTTAAGTGGCTGGGGTGCAGGGATTCGAACCCCGGAATGCTGGTATCAGAAACCAGAGCCTTACCGCTTGGCGACACCCCAATTGCGTTAAACAAACAGCTTAACGACTTTAAAGTGGCTGGGGTACGAGGATTCGAACCTCGGAATGCCGGAATCAGAATCCGGTGCCTTACCGCTTGGCGATACCCCAACAATGTTCAGTTTACCGAATCGTATTCGATAACGTAAATATGGTGGCTACGACGGGATTCGAACCTGTGACCCCATCATTATGAGTGATGTGCTCTAACCAACTGAGCTACGTAGCCAGTACTGCAATCTTCGATGGCTGGGGTACCTGGATTCGAACCAGGGAATGCCGGTATCAAAAACCGGTGCCTTACCGCTTGGCGATACCCCAATACCGTCGCGGTGAACCGCAAATATCGAAGAAATATGGCTGGGGTACCTGGATTCGAACCAGGGAATGCCGGTATCAAAAACCGGTGCCTTACCGCTTGGCGATACCCCATCCGTGCAACGCTTACCTGGGAATGGTGCGGGAGGCGAGACTTGAACTCGCACACCTTGCGGCGCCAGAACCTAAATCTGGTGCGTCTACCAATTTCGCCACTCCCGCAAAAAAGATGGTGGCTACGACGGGATTCGAACCTGTGACCCCATCATTATGAGTGATGTGCTCTAACCAACTGAGCTACGTAGCCATCTTTTTTTCGCGTTACCTTATCGGCGTTGCGGGGCGCATTATGCGTATAGACCCTTGCAGCGTCAACACCTTTTTCAATGAAAATGGCCGGAATGTGACTGTTTGGTTAGGTTGCGAACAGCGAGGCCGAATATTCGACAATTATTGGTTATTAATCGATTTTATGCGGGGAAATGAGAGGCAAAAAAATCAGGCCCCGGAGGGCCTGATGATTATCTGAACATTATTTATAGGCAGACTGGTGAACGCCCACTGCGCGTCCTGACGGATCGTTCATGGCTTTGAAAGATTCATCCCATTCAATGGCTTTCGCAGAAGAGCAGGCGACCGATGGGCCACCCGGTACGCACTCGGCTGCACTTGGAACCGGGAACAACTCCTCAAAGATCTCACGGTACAAATACGCTTCTTTCGACGCTGGCGTGTTGTACGGGAAACGGAAGCTCGCCGTTTCCAGTTGTTGATCAGAAACCTGTTTCGCCGCCACCTCTTTCAGGGTGTCGATCCAGCTGTAACCCACGCCATCGGAGAACTGCTCTTTCTGACGCCACGCCACGCTCGCTGGCAGGTAGGATTCAAAACATTCGCGCAGGATATGTTTCTCCATTTTGCCGTTGCCGCACATTTTGTCCTGCGGGTTGATACGCATCGCCACATCCAGGAATTTTTTATCGAGGAACGGTACGCGGGCTTCCACACCCCAGGCAGACATCGCTTTGTTGGCGCGCGCGCAGTCAAACATGTGCAGCGCCTGTAGCTTACGCACCGTTTCTTCATGCAGTTCTTTGGCGTTCGGCGCTTTGTGGAAATAGAGATAACCGCCAAACACTTCGTCAGAACCCTCGCCGGAGAGGACCATCTTGATGCCCATCGCTTTGATCTTCCGCGACATCAAATACATCGGCGTGGAGGCGCGAATGGTGGTCACATCATAAGTTTCAATGTGATAGATCACATCGCGGATCGCATCCAGACCTTCCTGCACGGTGAAGTGAATTTCATGGTGCACCGTACCGAGATGGTTCGCCACTTCCTGGGCGGCTTTCAGGTCAGGTGCCCCTTCCAGACCCACGGCAAAGGAGTGCAGCTGTGGCCACCAGGCTTCAGAGCGCTCCTGATCTTCCACGCGACGGGCTGCGAATTTCTTGGTGATCGCGGAGATCACGGAGGAGTCCAGCCCGCCGGAGAGCAGTACGCCGTAGGGGACGTCTGACATCAGGTGGCTTTTCACAGACTCTTCCAGTGCCTGACGCAGTTCGGCTTTGTCCGTCACGTTGTCTTTCACCGCGTCATAATCAAACCAGTCGCGCTGGTAGTACGGGCGGATTTCACCGTCTTTACTCCAAAGATAGCTGCCTGCCGGGAACTCTTTGATGGTGCGGCACACCGGGACCAGCGCTTTCATCTCTGAGGCAACGTAGAAGTTGCCGTGTTCATCGTGCCCCATGTACAGCGGGATAATACCAATATGGTCGCGGCCAATCAGATAAGCATCTTTTTCGCTGTCGTACAGCGCGAAGGCAAACATACCTTGCAGATCGTCGAGGAACTCCGGACCTTTCTCCTGATACAGCGCCAGGATCACTTCGCAGTCTGAGCCAGTCTGAAACGCGTAGCGATCGCCGTACTCGGCGCGCAGCGCCTGATGGTTGTAAATTTCACCGTTAACAGCCAGCGCGTGCGTTTTTTTCTCGTTATACAGCGGCTGTGCGCCAGCGTTGACATCAACAATGGAGAGACGTTCATGAGCCAGAATCGCTTTATCGCTGGCGTAAACGCCTGACCAGTCCGGACCGCGATGGCGCATCAGGCGGGACAATTCGAGTGCTTTTTTACGCAGTTCGCCCGCGTCAGTTTTAATATCCAGTACGCCAAAAATAGAACACATAACCTTCTCCGTTAACCCTGTTGCGTTGTGATGTTGCTTGCTTATGAAAATGCCGCAAAAGGGGGAGGGGGCGCAAGCGTTTTACGGGTGAAAACGTAAAAAGTGCAATGGCAATTGCTGAATCTTAAAAAATGAGTATGACTAAAGCGATTTTATTGATGTTTATTCAATGAAAGGTGGGTTTCGTTAGATGACGTAAGGATTTCAGGCGGCGGAAATGAAAAACCACGCCCTGAGGCGTGGTTCTGAATTAAATTACGTCGATTTCGTCGACGGAGGGATATATCCAGCTTGGGCGGAACGGCATCGTATCAATGTCATCAAGCTGCGAGACGCCAGACAGCACCAGAATGGTTTCAAGCCCCGCCTGGAAGCCAGCCAGAATATCGGTGCGCAGGTTATCGCCCACAATGACGGTTTCTTCTGAGTGTGCCTGCATCGTATTCAGCGCGGCGCGGATGATCCACGGGCTCGGTTTGCCGACAACAAACGGCTTACGGCCAGAGATTTTTTCGATACCGGCACACAGCGCACCGCAGGCAGGATAAAAACCACGACCGTGCGTATCCGGGTTGGTGGCGATAAAACGTGCACCGTTGGCGACAAAGTAAGCTGCTTTATGCATCATCTCCCAGTTAAAGGAGCGCGTTTCGCCCACGATGACAAAGTCCGGGTTCACGTCGGTAATAGTGAAGCCCGCTTTATATAGCTCGTGGATCAGCGCACCTTCACCAACCACATAGGCTTTTTTGCCTTCCTGACGCTTCAGGAAATCCGCGGTCGCCATTGCAGAGGTATAAAACACGCTGTCCGGGACGTTGACGCCTGCGGTTGCAAAGCGGTTTGCCAGATCCTGACCAGTCTGTGAAGGGTAGTTCGTGAGAAGAACCAGTGGCATTCCTTTGTCGATGATGCGGTGAAGAAACTCCGCAGCACCCGGCACGGCAACGTTGTCGTGCATCAGCACGCCGTCGATATCACAAATTACATTCTTAATGGTCATGGACAATCCGACATCAAAAAAAGAAGGCGTTACTATAAGGTCCGATCAGGATTCCAGCAAATGTTGCAGCAGGATCCCGTTGAGCATGGCACGTTTTACCAGGGCGAATGCGCCAATCGCCGAGCGGTGATCGAGCGTAGAGCGCACCACCGGCAAGTTCTGGCGAAAGGCTTTCAGCGCCTGGGTATTGATGCAGCCTTCAATCGCGGGCAGTAACACTTTTTCGGCTTCCACAATCTCACCGGCAATCACCACTTTTTGCGGATTGAACAGGTTGATGGCAATGGCGATGGTTTTACCCAGGTGGCGTCCTACCTGTTCGATCACTTCGCAGGCCAGCGCATCACCTTTATTAGCGGCTTTGCAGATGGCGCCGATCTTACAATCGTCCAGCGTGACGCGGCTCTGGTAACCCTGTTCCAGCAGGTGGCGAACGCGATGTTCAATGGCGGCATTGGCGGCAACGGTTTCAAGACAGCCAAAGTTACCGCAGTGGCAGCGCTCGCCAAGCGGTTCAACCTGAATATGACCAATCTCGCCGACGTTGCCGTTACGGCCAATAAAAATGCGGCCATTTGAGATGATGCCCGCACCTGTACCACGGTGAACGCGCACCAGAATAGAGTCTTCGCAATCCTGGCTCGCACCAAAGTAGTGCTCCGCCAGCGCCAGCGAGCGGATATCGTGACCAACAAAGCAGGTCAGCTTAAAGCGCTTTTCCAGCGCCTCAACCAGCCCCCAGTTCTCTACCTTAATATGCGGCATGTAGCGAATAACGCCGCTTTCCGGGTCAACCAGGCCGGGCAAAATCACCGAGATGGCGATGAGTTCACGGATCTTGCGCTGACAGCTTTCGATAAAATGCGCAATGGTATTCAGTAACGCGTGTTCAAGCGTCTCCTGCGTGCGCTCAGGAAGGGGGTAGTGCTCTTCGGCAATGGCCTTACTGCTCAGATCGTAGAGCGTAAGCGTGGTGTCATGACGGCCTAAGCGGACGCCAATCGCCTGAAAATTGCGGGTTTCCGTGACAATGGAAATCGCGCGGCGGCCCCCGGTGGAGGCCTGCTGATCGACTTCTTTGATCAGGCCGCGCTCAATAAGCTGACGTGTAATTTTTGTCACGCTGGCGGGAGCAAGCTGGCTTTGTTCGGCTATCTGAATGCGTGAGATTGGCCCGTGCTGGTCAATCAGGCGATAAACTGCCGCGCTGTTAAGTTGTTTAACGAGATCGACATTACCGATTTGAGCTTGTCCGCCTGGTGTCATACTTTTACTTACTCAGTGACGACCTCGTTACCATTAACGATGGTCTTAATAATTTTATAATCGTGTGTGAACGCCGTCAGGTTTGCAACCATACCTGGCGCAATACCGCCAAGCTGTTTATCGACGCCAATGGCGCGCGCCGGATAAAGCGTGGCCATGCGCAACACTTCCTCAAGCGCAATGCCGCAATGCTCAACGAGGTTACGAACCCCTTCGATCATTGTCAGCGAAGAACCGCTCAGCGTGCCGTTCTCATCCACACACAGTCCATTCCGGTAGTATATTGTTTTACCAGCAAAAATGAACTGGTCAATATTCGCCCCTGCCGGAGCGGTGGCATCCGTGACCAGGCAGAGCTTGTCGCCCTTAAGGCGCTTGGCGTTGCGGATATTGGTGTAATCGACATGCAGGCCGTCAGCGATAATGCCGCAGTAGACGTCCGGTTCATCCAGAATTGCGCCGACCAGCCCCGGTTCGCGGCCGGTAATATACGGCATTGCGTTATAGAGGTGCGTGGCAAACGTGATGCCCGCGCGGAAGCCAGCTTTCGCCTCTTTCAGCGTCGCGTTCGAATGACCCGCAGACACCACAATCCCGGCGGCAGCCAGCTTGCTGATCACGTCCGTGCCGGTCATTTCCGGTGCCAGCGTCACTTTGGTGATCACATCGGCATTGGCGCACAGGTAATCCACCAGCTCGGCATCGGGTTTACGCACGTAATTCGGGTTATGGGTGCCTTTCTTGACCATGTTCAGCCATGGTCCTTCCAGGTGCAAACCCAGCGCCTGATTCGGGTGTTTTGCCAGGTAGTCGCGCATCACGCGGATACCCTGTTTCATCAGGTCATCGCTGCTGGTAATCAGTGTTGGCAGATAGCTGGTGCAGCCCGATTTCTCGTTGGCTCTTTGCATGATTTCCAGCGTTTCAACCGTTACCGCCTCTGCGGTATCGTTAAACTGGACACCGCCGCAGCCGTTGAGCTGTACGTCGATGAAACCGGGGGAGATTACTGCTCCATTGAGGGAACGCTGTTCGATCTCCGGCGGCAGTTCCGCCAGCGGGCAAACACGTTCAATCAGGCCATTGGCGATAACGATCGCATGGTCATCCAGAATTTCATGGCCGGTATAAATCCGACCGTGGGTTAAAGCGTACATATCGACCCCCGGTTAAAAAAAGCGACCGCCCCGGATAAAAGAGGCGGTTATTCAATTACAGACCTTTAATGTTCTCAGCTTCCAGCTCGTTGAAGTATTTCAGCGTTTTCACTTTCAGCTCCATGGTGGACGGTTCGTCACACACGACAACCGCTTTTGGATGCAACTGTAAGCAGCTGATCGTCCACATATGGTTCACGTTACCTTCAACGGCAGCCTGAAGCGCTTGCGCTTTCACCGCGCCCAGCACCAGAATCATCACCTCTTCGGCATCCAGCAGCGTGCCCACGCCCACGGTCAGGGCGTATTTAGGTACCTGATTGACGTCGCCGTCAAAGAAGCGGGAGTTAGCCACACGCGTGTCATGGGTCAGCGTTTTAATACGGGTGCGGGAAGCCAGTGACGATGCCGGTTCGTTGAACGCGATGTGACCGTCGTTGCCTACGCCGCCCATAAACAGGTGGATTTTACCGTAGGAACGGATTTTTTCTTCATACTGACGGCATTCTGCGTCAATATCAGGCGCGTTTCCATTCAGCAGATTAATGTTTTCCGCCGGAATATCAACGTGATCGAAGAAGTTGCGGTGCATAAAACTGTGGTAACTTTCCGGATGTTCCTTTGGCAGGCCGACATATTCGTCCATGTTGAAGGTTAAAACGTGTTTGAAGCTAACCTGGCCCGCTTTGTGCATTTCAACCAGAGCTTTATACGCGGTCAGGGGTGTACCGCCGGTTGGAAGACCGAGAACGAAAGGACGATCGGCTGTTGGTTTGAACGCGTTGATGCGGTTAACGATATGACGCGCAGCCCATTTTCCGACTTGTTCAGCTGTTGCCAAGGGAATCAGTCTCATTATTCACCTCTAAAGTTTAAGTAAAAGTGGGCGGATGATTAGTGCAACCTGAACTAAGCGTAACCTGGAACCTTTCAGGCCGGATCAATCCGTCTTGATTTTTTGAATGATAAAATAAGTTTTCGTCGTTAGCCAGCGAAAGGGAGGGTTTAATACGATATTTGGTGACAATAATCACAAAAAATAGGTGTTTAATTTGCGATACGAATTAATTTTTCACACACTCACACTGCCAGTGAATCATCAACTGTATCTATCGTTCGTGACACAATAAAAACATAGTTTATGCGCGAGTCTTAACAATGGGTCTCGTAGGGGGAATAGGATGAATATTTTAGGTTTTTTCCAGCGCCTCGGTAGGGCTTTGCAGCTCCCTATCGCCGTGCTACCGGTTGCAGCATTGCTGCTGCGATTCGGGCAACCCGATCTTCTTAACGTGCCGTTTATTGCCCAGGCAGGCGGCGCAATTTTTGACAACCTGGCGCTGATTTTCGCCATCGGTGTGGCGTCAAGCTGGTCTAAAGACAGCGCTGGTGCCGCGGCACTGGCAGGGGCTGTCGGTTACTTCATCCTCACGAAAGCGATGGTAACCATCAACCCTGAAATCAACATGGGTGTGCTGGCAGGTATCATTACCGGTCTGGTCGGTGGTGCCGTGTACAACCGTTGGGCGGGTATCAAACTGCCTGACTTCCTGAGCTTCTTCGGCGGTAAACGTTTTGTACCGATTGCGACGGGCTTTTTCTGTCTGATCCTCGCAGCCATCTTTGGCTACGTGTGGCCACCGGTGCAGCATGCTATCCATGCGGGCGGCGAGTGGATCGTGTCTGCGGGTGCAATGGGTGCGGGCATCTTCGGTTTCATTAACCGTCTGCTGATCCCAACCGGTCTGCATCAGGTACTGAACACCATCGCGTGGTTCCAGATTGGTGAGTTCACCAACGCGGCTGGCGCGGTGTTCCACGGTGATATCAACCGCTTCTACGCAGGCGACGGCACCGCGGGCATGTTCATGTCTGGCTTCTTCCCAATCATGATGTTTGGTCTGCCTGGCGCTGCGCTGGCAATGTACCTGGCTGCGCCGAAAGCGCGTCGCCCAATGGTTGGCGGGATGCTGCTGTCCGTTGCGATCACCGCTTTCCTGACCGGCGTGACCGAGCCACTGGAATTCCTGTTCATGTTCCTGGCTCCGCTGCTGTATCTGATGCACGCGATCCTGACCGGTATCAGCCTGTTCGTCGCCACCCTTCTGGGTATCCATGCTGGCTTCTCCTTCTCCGCAGGCGCTATCGACTATGTGTTGATGTACAACCTGCCAGCGGCAAGCAGCAACGTCTGGATGCTGGTGGTGATGGGTCTGGTGTTCTTCGTTATCTACTTCGTTCTGTTCAGCGCGGTTATTCGTATGTTTAACCTGAAAACGCCGGGCCGCGAAGATACGAAAGACGATGTGGTGACCAGTGAAGCAAACAGCAATACCGAAGAAGGTTTAACCCAGCTGGCAACCAGCTACATTGCCGCTGTAGGCGGTACTGACAACCTGAAAGCGATCGATGCCTGTATTACCCGTCTGCGTCTGACCGTAGGTGACTCTGCACGCGTGAGTGATGCAATGTGCAAACGCCTGGGCGCGTCAGGTGTGGTGAAACTAAACAAGCAAACCATCCAGGTTATCGTGGGTGCGAAAGCCGAATCGATCGGCGATGAAATGAAAAAAGTGGTTGCCCGTGGGCCGGTCGCTGCCGCCTCAACGGACAGCGCGCCAGTAGCTGACGCGCCGGTTGCAAAACCGCAGGCGGTGCCAAATGCGGTGACCATCGCTGCGCTGGTCTCTCCGGTGACAGGTGATCTGGTTGCGCTTGAGCAGGTGCCTGACGAAGCGTTCGCCAGCAAAGCGGTCGGTGACGGCGTGGCGGTGAAACCAACGGACAAAACCGTTGTATCTCCTGCGGCCGGTACTATCGTGAAAATCTTCAACACCAACCACGCGTTCTGCCTCGAAACCGAAAAAGGCGCGGAGATCGTTGTCCATATGGGTATCGATACCGTTGCGCTGAACGGTCAGGGCTTTACTCGCCTGGTGGAAGAGGGTGCCGAAGTGGTGGCAGGTCAGCCGATTCTGGAGATGGATCTGGATTACCTCAATGCCAATGCGCGCTCCATGATTAGCCCGGTCGTGTGCAGCAACATCGACGACTTCAGCGGTCTGGTGATCCAGGCGCAGGGTCAGGTGGTTGCAGGCCAGACGCCACTGTATGAGATTAAAGGCAAGTAATCGCTCCTGAGTAGAGTTATGCCTTTAGCGGCGGGGGATATCCTCCGCCGCTTTTTTTTGCAGCATTTGCCCCCATTATTTTCTTCCGGGACGTTTTAAGGGTTGTCACTACGTCCGGCTTATAAGATCATATGCCGTTATACGTTGTTTACGCTTTGAGGAATCCACGATGAGTGAGGCAGAAGCCCGCCCGAGTAACTTTATTCGTCAGATCATCGATGAAGATCTGGCCAGTGGTAAGCACACCACAGTCCACACGCGTTTCCCGCCGGAGCCAAATGGCTACCTGCACATTGGTCACGCCAAATCGATCTGCCTGAACTTTGGTATTGCGCAAGACTACCAGGGGCAGTGCAACCTGCGTTTCGATGACACCAACCCAGTAAAAGAAGACATCGAATACGTTGAGTCGATTAAAAACGACGTGCAATGGCTGGGCTTTAACTGGTCTGGCGATATCTGCTACTCCTCTGACTATTTCGATCAGCTGTATGCCTATGCGGTTGAACTGATCAACAAAGGTCTGGCGTACGTCGACGAACTGTCTGCTGACGAAATCCGTGAATACCGCGGTACGCTGACTCAGCCTGGCAAAAACAGCCCGTTCCGCGACCGCAGCGTGGAAGAGAACCTGGCGCTGTTTGAAAAAATGCGTGCCGGTGGCTTCGAAGAAGGCAAAGCGTGTCTGCGCGCCAAAATCGATATGGCGTCTCCGTTCATCGTGATGCGCGATCCGGTGCTGTACCGCATTAAGTTCGCGGAACACCACCAGACCGGTAACAAGTGGTGCATCTACCCGATGTACGACTTCACCCACTGCATCAGCGATGCGCTGGAAGGCATTACGCACTCGCTGTGTACGCTGGAATTCCAGGACAACCGTCGTCTGTACGACTGGGTGCTGGATAACATCACCATTCCTGTGCATCCGCGTCAGTACGAGTTCTCTCGTCTGAACCTGGAATACACCGTCATGTCCAAGCGTAAGCTGAACCTGCTGGTGACCGACAAGCACGTCGAAGGCTGGGACGACCCGCGTATGCCGACCATCTCTGGCCTGCGTCGTCGTGGTTATACTTCTGCGTCCATTCGTGAATTCTGCAAACGTATTGGCGTCACCAAGCAGGACAACACCATCGAAATGGCGTCTCTGGAATCCTGCATTCGTGAAGACCTCAACGAAAACGCGCCGCGCGCGATGGCCGTGATCGATCCGGTTAAGCTGGTTATCGAAAACTACCCGCAGGGCGAAAGCGAACTGGTCTCCATGCCTAACCATCCGAACAAACCGGAAATGGGAAGCCGTGACGTGCCGTTCAGCGGTGAAATCTGGATCGACCGTGCTGACTTCCGCGAAGAAGCCAACAAGCAGTACAAGCGTCTGGTGCTGGGTAAAGAAGTGCGTCTGCGTAACGCCTATGTGATCAAAGCCGAGCGCGTAGAGAAAGATGCGGAAGGTAACATCACGACCATCTTCTGTACGTACGACGCAGAGACGCTGAGCAAAGATCCGGCTGATGGTCGTAAAGTGAAAGGTGTAATCCACTGGGTGAGCGCACAGCATGCGCTGCCGGTTGAGATCCGTCTTTACGATCGTCTGTTCAGCGTGCCTAACCCAGGTGCTGCGGAAGACTTCCTGGCGGTTATCAACCCTGAGTCGCTGATTATCAAGCAGGGTTATGCCGAGCCGTCTCTGAAAGCCGCTGAAGCGGGCAAAGCGTTCCAGTTCGAACGTGAAGGCTACTTCTGCCTGGACAGCCGTTACAGCACGGCAGAAAAACCGGTATTTAACCGTACCGTCGGCCTGCGTGATACCTGGACTAAGATCGGCGAATAATATTGCTGCTCTGGTCAAGGAGAAACAAACGCCGCTTATTGCGGCGTTTTTTTTATTTAATGATCATGGTATTAAGCCAGGGCTTAAAGATAAGCCGCTAAAATATCAGGTCAATGTGGTGCCACTTATTTTTCTAAAAAAAGTTTGTATTTTTACGAAATATAAAGAGGATGAAAAATAAACAGCAAATACCTGCGCGACCCGATGAAATTTCTGATATTTCCCCGCCAATCCTCGCTCTCCTCTAAATGTTACAAAGCACTACGAATTATGTGCACTTCGTCATAATCCTGACTTTTGCCCACGGAAAAGCATTGATAATTCGCGTCGCGAAAAATAACCTAAAGACGGTAGTTAATTCGAGGGTATTTCTGACTACCCCTGACCTTTTGGTCTTTTCTGTTTTTCGCCGTTTAAGGCGTTTTAATTCGTCAAAGAGGAATAATCTATGCGTACGTTCAGTGGCAAACGTAGTGCGCTGGCGCTGGCTATCGCCGGTGTCACAGCAATGTCGGGCCTGGTGGTTGCGCCAGAGGCAAAAGCAGCAGGTTTCATTGAAGATTCTACCCTCACGGGCGGTGTTTATTACTGGCAGCGTGAGCGTGACCGTAAAGACGTTGCGGAAGATAAATACAAAACTAACCTTTCTCACTCCACCTGGAACGCCAACCTGGATTTCCAGTCAGGCTATGCCGCCGATATGTTTGGTCTGGATATTGCGGCATTCACGGCAATCGAAATGGCTGAAAATGGCGACAGCGGCCACCCGAACGAAATTGCGTTCTCCTCCAGCAATAAAGCCTATGACGAAGACTGGTCCGGTGATAAAAGCGGTATCAGCCTGTACAAGGCAGCAGCGAAATTCAAATACGGCCCGGTGTGGGCACGTGGGGGCTATATTCAGCCAACCGGTCAAACGCTGTTAGCGCCGCACTGGAGCTTTATGCCGGGTACCTACCAGGGCGCGGAAGCCGGGGCTAACTTTGACTACGGCGATGCGGGCGCGTTGAGCTTCTCGTATATGTGGACCAACGAGTACAAAGCACCGTGGCACATTGAGATGGACAAGTTCTACCAGGGCGATCGTAAAACCAAAGTGGATTATCTCCACTCTTTGGGTTTGAAATACGACTTTAAAAATGACCTTGTCCTGGAAGCAGCGTTTGGTCAGGCTGAAGGCTACATGGATCAGTACTTTGCTAAAGCATCGTATAAATTCGATATCGCTGGCAGCCCACTCTCTACCAGCTATCAGTTCTATGGCGCACGTGACAAAGCCGATGCGCAAAATAACTTAAGGACTAATGATGAGGTCGCGCTGGCCAACGACTTATATGACGGCACGGCCTGGCTGCAAGCCTTAACGTTTGGCTATAAGATCGGCCAGGTGGATCTGCGCCTTGAGGGTACATGGGTTAAGGCTGACGGTAATCAGGGCTTCTTCCTGCAACGCATGACGCCAACTTACGCTTCATCAAACGGTCGCCTGGATATCTGGTGGGATAACCGTTCTGATTTCAACGCCAATGGTGAAAAGGCGGTGTTCTTCGGCGCGATGTACGACCTCAAAAACTGGAACCTTGCAGGATGGTCAGTGGGTGCGTCCTACGCTTACGGTTGGGATGCTAAACCAAGCAGCGCGCCGATCTACGATCAGAGCCAGCGCCTGAAAGAGTCTGCCTATAGCCTGGATGCTGCCTACGTCCTCCAGGATGGCCGTGCCAAGGGAACCATGTTCAAGCTGCATTTCACTCAGTATGACAACCACTCCGATCTGCCAAGCTACGGCGGGGGATATAACAACATCTTCCAGGATGAACGTGACGTGAAATTCATGGTCATTGCGCCATTCACAATCTTCTGATGAACACGCTGGCGGGTGAAGTCCCGCCAGCATGGAGACTGCACATGATGAAAAAATGGGTAATCGTTGCGCTGCTGGCATCGGGGCTGGTGGCGTGTGCGCAGGATCAGGCGCAGAAAGAAGACTCCCGTCTGAAGGAGGCGTATAGCGCCTGCATCAATACAGCACAAGGATCGCCAGAGAAGATTGAAGCCTGTCAGAGCGTGCTGAATGTGCTGAAAAAAGAGAAAGCGCATGAGCAGTTTGCGACGCAGGAAAGCGTTCGCGTGATGGATTACCAGGCCTGTATTCAGGCGCGTAAAACCGGTAACGATCAGGAAGTGGCGAAGCGTTGCGATAAGATCTGGGACGAGATACGCAATAACAACAAATAAGTTGTTTTCACGCCCGGTGGCGTTGCGCTACCGGGCTTTTTATTGCCCAAAAAAGGCAAAAAAAAGCCAACCTTTCGGCTGGCTCAGAGTATGAACACTCGCTTATTTTGCGTCGTGCGCATGTTCATTTTCACGGCAATCGCCTTCAGCGCAGTGACCGTACAGGTACAGGCTGTGGTTGGTCAGGCGGATGCCATGACGGGCGGCGATTTCACGCTGGCGTGATTCAATGGAATCATCGCTGAATTCAATGACCTTGCCACAGTCGAGGCAGATCAGGTGATCGTGGTGGTGCTGCTGAGTCAGTTCGAACACGGATTTACCGCCTTCGAAATTATGACGAGTAACAATGCCCGCGTCATCAAACTGGTTCAGCACACGATAGACGGTTGCCAGCCCAATCTCTTCACCCATATCGATAAGACGCTTATAAAGGTCTTCCGCACTGACATGGTGATTGTCTGGCCCCTGAAGCACTTCAAGGATTTTTAACCGAGGAAGCGTTACTTTCAGGCCAGCTTTCTTTAATGCGGTATTGTTGTCAGTCATGCGGAATCTGTCCTGTTGCTAAACGATTCACTTCAAAAGAAGAAGTGACAGAAAATGCACTTGGGATAATGCGTCTCATTATAGAACTGCCATGGCTAAATGAAAACTGCAAGTCTCAAGCAAAGTATGCTTATAAAAACGTGGTATCACCAACAAACTTGTTCGATGGCACCCACTTTTTACCAGGGGGATATTGTACAGGTCTGGACGAAAAAGTTAAAAGTTTGTAGCAATTAATTTAATCGGTTTTACCTGGAAACGGGCGCAACCGGAGTTGCGCCGTAGGGATATCAGGCGTTAAGGATATCGTCCAGGTTCAGCTCTTCACGAACCTGCTTAACCCATTTTTCTACACGTTCAGCGGTCAGCTCTGGCTGACGGTCTTCATCAATGGCCAGGCCAACGAAGTGATCGTCATCGGCCAGACCTTTGGACGCTTCGAAGTGGTAACCGGCAGTTGGCCAGTGACCGACGATCGCCGCACCGCGTGGCTCAATGATGTCGCGAATGGTGCCCAGCGCATCACAGAAATACTCTGCATAGTCTTCCTGATCGCCACAACCGAACAGGGCAACCAGCTTGCCGTTGAAGTCTACTTCTTCCAGCGTTGGGAAGAAATCGTCCCAGTCACACTGTGCTTCACCGTAGTACCAGGTCGGGATGCCCAGCAGCAGGATGTCATAGCCCTCGAGATCTTCTTTGCTGCTCTTGGCGATGTCATGCACATCAGCAACGTCTTTACCGAGCTGTTTTTGAATGTTTTTTGCGATATTTTCAGTATTGCCGGTATCACTGCCAAAGAAAATGCCGATGATTGCCATGAGTAAAATAACCTCTTGAAACTTAATGGTATGGTGGCGCAAATTGTCCACGGATAAGGGCAATAATAGCAGAACAGGCAACCCTGCGGAAACAGCTATCACGCAGGACTGCACTCTGTGCTACATGAAAAAGATAATATTGGGGATTTTCTGACTCACGCCTTGCCGCGTAACGTCTCAAGCTGGGCGATCAGCATCTCTTCGATCAGTTCGCTGCGGCTGATGTTGCGCGCGTCAGCTAACTCGTTAAGCGCATCGACGGCATCGGCATTCAGCTTCAGTTCGACACGCTTAAGTCCACGATTTTTATCGCGTTTAAGCTGGTTGCGTTTATTGATACGCAGCTGTTCATCGCGCGAAAGCGGATTCGTTTTCGGTCGTCCCGGTCGACGCTCATTCGCGAACAGATCTAGTGTCGTACGGTCCGTTTGTTCTTTGGCCATGATTCTGAGACTTCGGGGGAAACACGCCGCCCTGCTAATGCCCGGGCGATAAGCGCGCCATCATACATTACCCAAATCCACACGCCAACGACTGGAAGCCCGTCGGCTTCCGGTCGCTGGCTTTTTAATCAATTCGCAGTATCAGTAAGATAGCGGCGAATGGCGCGCAGGACGGCATCCGGTTTTTCCGCGTGTACCCAGTGCCCGGCACCGGCAATGACGTGAGCACGGGCCTGCGGGAACTGTGCCAGCAGCGTGTCTCGGTACGCGTCAGTAACGTAAGGGGAGTTGCCGCCGCGAATAAAGAGGGTAGGGTGTGGCCAGGCGGGCACGGTTTCCCAACCCACAATATGCGAATACTGATCCCAGAGCACCGGGACGTTAAAGCGCCATTGTCCGTCAACAAACGATTTCAGCAGGAACTGCACCACGCCTTCTTCATCGAGATGCTCGCGCATAACGGTAGCCGCCTGCTGGCGTGTGGAGACGCCTGACGCCGTCACGGCGTTGATTGCAGCGAAAATCTCATCGTGACGACGAACGTCATAATTGACGGGTGCCACGTCAATGACCACCAGCCCGGAGATCCGCTCAGGGGCCAGCGCAGTGAGCGCCATCACCGCTTTGCCGCCCATTGAATGCCCGATGAACGTCGCTTTCTGGATATCGTTCGCATCGAGGGTGTCACGCAGATCCTGCGCCATGGCGGCGTAGGTCATCTCCTCCGAGCGCCCGGAAAGTCCGTGATTGCGCATATCAACCTGGAGGATCGCGTGATCGGTCACTAAATCGCGCGCCAGCACGCCCAGGTTATCCAGGCTACCAAACAGGCCGTGAACCAGTACGATGGGAGAATTATTGTTCGGCGATTGTGCAGTTTGCGCTCGGGTATTCAATTTCATGGCAAAGTTCTTTTTTTAGGTTTGTCAGGTTAGGGTATCATGTTGACCATTCTGCCGCCCGGGGGCAAGGATCCAGTTTAATCCGACTTTTGCCGCCAACCTGGTTTGACGCTATCCGCTGTTGGGATTTGACCTTATAATCTCAACGACTTGTATTCAGATAAGATATCGCACTGGATTAAGATGAAAACAATCGAAGTTGATGACGAACTCTATCAGTATATTGCCAGCCAGACGCGGCATATTGGGGAGAGCGCGTCCGACATTTTACGGCGCATGCTTAAAATTTCCGCCGCCTCACAGCCCACTCCTGCCACTAAAGATGTCGTGTCTCAGCCGAGCGTTGTTGCACAAGTAAAACCTGCCGTCATGCCGGCAAAAGACAAAGTGCGCGCGATGCGCGAGCTGCTGCTGTCCGATGAATATGCAGAGCAGAAAAAGGCGGTTAACCGCTTTATGCTGGTGCTGTCTACACTTTACTCTCTGGATCACAAAGCATTTGCTGAAGCGACAGAGTCGCTGCACGGTCGCACGCGCGTTTACTTTGCAGGCGACGAGCAGACCCTGCTGCAAAATGGCAACCAAACCAAACCCAAACATGTTCCCGGTACGCCATACTGGGTGATCACCAACACCAATACGGGCCGCAAGTGCAGCATGATCGAACATATCATGCAATCCATGCAGTTCCCGGCGGAATTGATCGAAAAGGTTTGCGGTACAATTTAACCCTTGCATCAGAAGGACCAGGCAATGGCAAATCACAGCCGTGCAGGACAACCTGCACAACAACGCGATTTGATTAACGTCGCTCAACTGACCGCGCAGTACTACGTGCTGAAACCGGTCGTGGGCAACGCAGAACACGCAGTGAAGTTTGGTACATCTGGCCACCGCGGCAGCGCGGCGCGCCATAGCTTTAACGAACCGCACATTCTGGCCATTGCTCAGGCCATCGCGGAAGAGCGCGCCAAAAATGGCGTCACCGGTCCGTGCTATGTAGGGAAAGATACCCACGCCCTGTCTGAACCTGCTTTTATCTCCGTACTGGAAGTGCTGGCGGCGAACGGCGTAGACGTGATTGTTCAGGAGAACAACGGTTTCACGCCAACGCCTGCGGTGTCTAACGCTATTCTGGTACACAACAAAAAAGGTGGCGCGCAGGCTGACGGTATTGTCATCACCCCGTCCCACAACCCACCGGAAGATGGCGGCATCAAGTACAACCCACCTAACGGTGGTCCGGCAGATACCAACGTCACGAAAGTGGTGGAAGATCGCGCCAACGCGTTGCTGGCTAACGGTCTGAACGGCGTGAAGCGCATCTCGCTGGATGAAGCCATGGCCTCCGGTCATGTGAAAGAGCAGGACCTGGTGCAGCCGTTTGTGGAAGGGCTGGCGGATATCGTTGATATGGCCGCGATCCAGAAAGCTGGCCTGAAACTGGGCGTGGATCCGCTGGGTGGCTCCGGTATCGAATACTGGAAACGCATTGCTGAGCACTACAAGCTCGATCTGACCATCGTGAACGATCACGTTGATCAGACGTTCCGCTTTATGCACCTGGATAAAGACGGCGCAATCCGTATGGACTGCTCGTCCGAATGTGCAATGGCTGGCCTGCTGGCGCTGCGTGACAAGTTCGACCTGGCGTTTGCCAACGACCCGGACTACGACCGCCACGGCATCGTCACCCCGGCAGGGCTGATGAACCCGAACCACTACCTGGCAGTGGCGATCAACTACCTGTTCCAGCACCGTCCGCAGTGGGGGAAAGAGGTGGCTGTTGGTAAAACGCTGGTCTCTTCCGCCATGATCGACCGCGTGGTCGATGCGCTGGGCCGCAAGCTGGTGGAAGTGCCGGTGGGCTTCAAATGGTTTGTTGACGGTCTGCACGACGGCAGCTTCGGCTTCGGCGGTGAAGAGAGCGCGGGGGCATCGTTCCTGCGCTTCGACGGTACCCCATGGTCAACCGACAAAGACGGCATCATCATGTGCCTGCTGGCGGCGGAAATTACCGCGGTTACGGGTAAGAACCCGCAGGAACATTACAACGAACTGGCGGAACGTTTCGGCGCGCCAAGCTATAACCGTATCCAGGCTGGCGCCACGTCTGCGCAAAAAGCTGCTCTGTCAAAACTCTCTCCGGAAATGGTCAGCGCCAGCACCCTGGCAGGTGACCCTATCACCGCGCGTCTGACGGCAGCACCGGGTAACGGCGCATCCATCGGCGGCCTGAAGGTGATGACCGAAAACGGCTGGTTCGCCGCGCGTCCATCCGGTACGGAAGATGCGTACAAAATCTATTGTGAAAGTTTCCTCGGCGCTGAGCACCGTCAGCAGATTGAGAAAGAAGCGGTAGAGATTGTCAGCGAAGTGCTGAAAAACGCATAAGTCGTGTTCGGGTGCGGGCTGATGCCCTCACCCCGGCCCTCTCCCACGAGGAGAGGGAGAAAACATTAAAAACGGCAACCTCAGGGTTGCCGTTTTGCATTGACTTCGTAGGCCCGGTAAGCGTTAGCGCACCGGGCTTTTTTTTAGCTATGTTTGTTCTTCAATTCAAATCTCGGCGACACCAGACCGTACAGCGTCCAGCCCATAAACGTCACCATCGCGCCGTAGAGCATCGCCTCCTGACCGGAGGAGTAGAGCGCGTAGAAGCTGTAAATCGCCCCAATCAGCGCCACGATATTGGCCGCCCGCGCTTTGCGCGGATCCACCTTCGCCACCTTCTGAATGATCACCAGCGCCGCCATCGACAGAATGTACGGAATGATGTTCGTCACCACCGCCAGGTTGACCAGCACGTTAAACTGGCTGTTCAGCGACGGGCTGATGGTCATCAGCGACAATCCGCTCTGGAAAATTACAATTGCCAGCATACCCTGTACCGGTGCATCCGCTTTGGTGACGCGGGAGAAGATTTTCGGGAAATAACCTTCGTCAGCGGAAGATTTGAATACCTGAGCAATGGTGAACTGCCAGCCCAGCAGCGAGCCGCAGCAGGACATCACCATCAGTCCCATGATCACTTTCCCGACTTCCGGCGTAAACATCTGCGCAAACGCCAGCCCGAACGGGGCCGTGGAGTTAGCCAGATCCATATTAGGTACAATCCCCGCAATCACGTTGGTCGAGATGATGTAGATCACCGCCGCCCCCAGCGTTCCGCCGAGTACCGCGATCGGCACGTTTTTCTCCGGGTTTTCCACCACTTCCGCATTCGCGCAGGCCGACTCCAGACCGAGGAAAGCCCACAGCGTCATGGCGATGGACGATCCCACGGCGGTGAAGAACGGCACGTGATGAGGATTCCAGGAGTTGGCGTACAGCGTCGGGCTGAACCAGAACCAGCCGATGATGCACAGACCGACCACCGGGATGATCACGCCCCAGACGGTGATGCTGCTGAGTTGTCCGGTAATGCGCGCGCCGCCAAAGTTAGCGACGGTGCAGATCCACAGCACGCCGATGGTCGCCAGCCCAATCTGCACCGGCGTCAGCGTCGCGCCAAACAGCTCCGTGCCGTAACCGACGGCGGAAATGGCAATCGCCACGTTAGCGATCAGCAGCGACACACCGTAGGTATAGTTGGCCATAAAGTTACCGGACTTACCGAACGCATATTCGGCATAGCCCCCCATCCCGCCTGACTTGCGGCTGAACATGCCGCACTTGGCAAACGCCCACGCCAGCGCCATCGAACCTACGGCGGTAACAAGCCAGGAGATAATCGAAATCGTCCCCACTTCAGCGAGCTTGGTGGGCAGCATGATGATCCCGGAACCCATCATATTTACCATAGTGAGAATAGTGAGTTGCACCACGCCCATCTTGTTGGCCTTACTCATAATTTTTCTCCTTTCAGCAGCGATGGCTGAGCGGCAGGTTGTTTGATGACATAGCAGCGCACCTCTTTGCGACCGTCACACTCCTCGACGTAAACCCCCTGTAACTCAGGGGCAAAACCCGGCAGCAGATTGATTCCCTCTTCCAGCGCGGCAAAATAGCGCAGCACGGAACCGCCCCAGACTTCCCCCGGCACCACGCACAGCACCCCCGGTGGGTAAGGCAGCGCACCTTCCGCGGCGATACGGCCTTCTGCATCGCGCAGGGACACCAGTTCAACCTCACCGCGCAGATAGGCATAGTTCGCCTCCTGCGGATCCATCATGACGCGCGGGAAGTGAGACTTGCGGAACATCTCTTTTTGCAACTGTTTCACGTTGTGGCGGGCGTAGAGATCGTGCATCTCCTGGCAGATCTGGCGCAGGGTATAATCCGCATAACGTTCCGGATGTTGCTTACAGAGAGAGGGCAGAACCTCTTTCAGCGGCACATCGCTCTGGAGCAGTTTCTCGAAGCGCACCAGTTGGGCGACGAGCTGCTGCAATTTGCCCATGTCCTCTGCCGGGGTGAGCAGGAAGAGAATGGAGTTGAGGTCGCATTTTTCCGGCACGATGCCGTTTTCACGCAGGAAGTTGGCGAGGATGGTGGCGGGCACGCCGAAATCATCGTACTCACCGGTGCGGGCGTTGATGCCCGGCGTGGTCAGCAGCAGTTTGCACGGGTCGATAAAATACTGGTGTTCGGCATATCCCTCAAAGGCGTGCCAGCGTTCGCCCGGCACGAAATGGAAGAAGCGCAGATCGGTGGCAATGTCCGCCGTATCCCAGCTTTCCCACGGACGACCATCCACCGTCTCCGGCACAAACGGGCGAATAAACTGACAGTTCTGAAGGATCAGTTTCCGCGCTTCGATACCCGTCACCACGCAGTCCATCCACATGTTGCGCCCACTTTGCCCCTCGTGCATGCGGGCGTTAATATCCAGGGCGGCAAACAGCGGATAAAACGGGCTGGTGGAGGCGTGCATCATAAAGGCATTGTTGAGACGCTTATGCGGAACATAGCGCGGCTGGCCTTTGATGTGGCTGTCCTTCTTATGGATTTGCGAGGTTTGCGAGAACCCCGCCTGCTGCTTATGCACCGACTGGGTAACCAAAATGCCCGGATCGTTTTCGTTCAGCTCCAGCAGCAGCGGCGAGCAGTCGGCCATCATCGGGATAAACTGCTCGTAACCCACCCAGGCGGAGTCAAACAGAATGTAATCGCACAGGTGACCAATCTTATCCACCACCTGACGGGCGTTATAGATGGTGCCGTCGTAGGTGCCCAGCTGGATCACCGCCAGGCGGAACGGACGTTCATCCCGCGCGCGGCCTGGCGCGACCTCTGACACCAGCTCCCGCAGGTAGCGCTCTTCAAAACAGTGTGCGTCAATCCCGCCGATAAACCCGTACGGGTTGCGCGCCGTTTCCAGATATACCGGCGTCGCTCCTGCCTGTAACAGCGCGCCGTGGTGATTAGATTTATGGTTATTGCGATCGAACAGCACCAGATCGCCTGGCGTGAGCAGGGCATTGAGCACCACCTTGTTAGAGGAAGAGGTGCCGTTCAGCACGAAGTAGGTTTTATCGGCATTAAAGACTTTTGCCGCATGCTGTTGGGCGATGCATGGCGCGCCTTCGTGGATCAGCAGATCGCCCATTGCCACGTCAGCATTGCACAGATCGGCGCGGAAAAGCGTTTCGCCAAAGAAATCGACAAACTGATTCCCGGCCGGATGGCGGCGGAAGAACTGACCGCCCTGATGCCCGGGGCAGTCAAACGCGCTGTTCCCCTGCTGGACGTAATCGACCAGCGCGCGGAAAAACGGCGGACGGAGCTGAGTTTCGTACTTCTGCGCAGCCGCTTCAAGCTGGCGTCCGTAGTACGCATTGCTGGTGTCAGAGCACTCAAAAACACCGTGAATACGCGACAGAAATTCAGCCGGAACCCTTTCTTCTTTATGCGTGGCAATAAACACCGGAATACCGAATCCCGTGGCTTCTATTTCTTCTATGACGCCATTGAAAATATCGCTGACGGCCAGGACTACGGCTGCCACATCAATATAATCCGATGCGCTGATATCCACAATGTCGCGTGAAGTGGTAAAGCATTCAGGGCAGGCACGGCTGACGGCAATTTTTAACATTTTCATCTTTTTCTCTTTATTTCAGGCAATATGAGGCCCTCGACTTCTTGCGATAAAGAAATCGATTATTTCCGGGAAAAAAAGCAAAGCGTGTCCGCTGATACGAAATCAGTTAATTGCTTTTTTGCTGAGTAGAATTCAGTCCGCCCGGTTGCGGAGAATCTGAATCACAAGGAATGAGCGCAGGTGTTCACAGGCAACAGCCTGTAAAATAGCGTGTTTCAGGATGACCTGTAAGCAGATGCGCCAGAAGTCGAAGGACTACCGGGCGTTAAAGAGATGAAAGTCAAAACAGTTTCGGTGGGCAAACATCATGATATGTGTTGTCCGCCTTATATGGGGCATTAAACGATTATTGTTTTCCATGTTCAGTTTCCTTTCAGTAATTGAAAGCATGGTCATTTTATCCAGAGAAAAGGGATTAACTGTGAAACTGATCACCAATAACCGATCATTTCAGAAATAATTAGTCGTTTTGAGTGAATAACGCAGATCAAAATGCTGTTTTGTTGGTTTCGTGTTAAATCGATGTTTGCATTGTGTTTTGGAAGGTCGGATATCACCATGAAAATAATCTCTTCGTTATTTTCATGGCATATTCAGGCTGGTGGGGTTATTTATTTAAAATGAATATGAATACTTATTCAGATCATAAACCGATATCCGATACCGGTTTCTGTTAATAAATGACGAGGGCGCGCGGGATCGGCTTCCAGTTTCTGACGAAGGTGTCCCATATAAATGCGTAAATAGTGACTATGCTCGACCGCATTCGGCCCCCAGACCTGGCTTAACAGCTGTCGCTGCGTTAACACTTTGCCATGGTTATTGAGCAGCACGGCCAGCAGACGAAATTCGATAGGCGTGAGGTGGATCTCCTCTTCCCCTCGCACGATACGGCGGGCGGCAAGATCGACGCGGATATCGCCAAAGGCGTACACCGGATCAGAAGGGGACGTGGCACTGTGTCGACGCAGCGCCACACGAAGCCGGGCCTGCAACTCGCCAATGCCAAACGGTTTGATCAGATAATCATCCGCTCCGGCATCCAGGGCGGCGATTTTATCCGTCTCTTCAGTGCGGGCAGAGAGCACCAGAACAGGCATCTGACTCCACTGACGCACCTCACGGATAAAATCGATGCCGTCGCCATCCGGGAGTCCCAGATCCAGGATAACCAGGTCTGGCTTGCGGGTGGCCGCTTCAATTAACCCCCGTTGAAGCGTACCGGCTTCATGAACGCGCAAACCGTCGCCTTCCAGCGCGGTACGCAGAAATCGGCTGATAGCAAGCTCATCTTCAACAATCAGAACGTTAATCACACATCCTCTGGTAATTCATCAAGTTCTGGCGGGGTTTCTAGAGGAAGTGTAACACAAAAGCGTGCGCCACCTTCCGGGCGGTTCTCTGCGGAAATGGTGCCGCCATGCACGTCGACAATCGCCTGGCAGATCGCCAGCCCCAGCCCAACGCCCGGAATGGCGGACTCCTTATTACCGCGCGCGAATTTTTCGAATATGGCGCGCTCCTGACCCGACGGAATCCCCGGCCCGGTATCCCAGACCTCGAGCCGCAGCGCACTGTTATCCACCCTGGCAGCAATCCCCAGACGGGCCTTTGCCCCGGCGTATTTAGCGGCATTTTCCAGCAGGTTAATCAGCACGCGTTCAAACAGCGGGCCATCAACGTGGATTAACGTCAGGGGGTCCGGCATGTCCAGCTCAATATGGCGCCCGCCGAGACCCGGCTCCAGCATCTTCAGCGCACTGCCGACAACCTCCTCAAGGGTGAGCCACTCTTTTTTGAGGTTAAATCCGCCGGACTGAATGCGCGCCATATCCAGCAGGTTATTCACCAGGCGCGTGGTATTCAGCACGTGCTGGCGAATTTCGCTGGCCTGCATCGCATGTTTTGAACCTTCCGCCGCCAGATCCAGCGTCAGAATTTCGGACTGACCAAACAGCACGGTGAGCGGGGTGCGCAAATCGTGTGACAGCGCGGCCAGCAGCGAGTTTCGGACGCTTTCGCGCTCGCTTGCCAGCCGCGCCTGCTCTTCGCTCGTGGTGAGCGCCAGCCGTTCAAGGGCGCTGGCGACCAGCAGGGTGAAGGTTTCCAGCAGGCGCTGCTGCTCGGGGATCATCAGCTGACGCAGGTTAGACGGCTCGACGATGACCAGCCCGTGATTTTTATCCGCGCTGCGCAGCGGCAGGATCTGATAAGGCACGCCGGGCAGGGTGTCGGTTCCGGCACCGGCAGGTAACCCCTTATCGAAACTCCAGCGGGCAATCGCTTCATCCCAGGGCGTCATGCCCGAAGCGGAGGTCAGCGGGCGAAGGCGCCCCTGCTCGTCGGGGAGCAAAATCAGGTTACTGGCATGAAAGGTCGAGCGGATAAACTGCTCGCTGGTCTGCACGATATCCCGCTGCGTGCGGCCGACCGCCAGCGATTTTGACATTTCATACAGATGGCGCGTGCGCTGCTCGCGGTAGCGGGCAATGCGTGCCTGGTAGCGTACACCGGCCGTCAGATTCCCGATCACCAGCCCGACGGTAAGCATCACGGCAAAGGTCAGGATGTATTGCACGTCCGAGACAGCAAGCGTCCCGCGCGGCGCAATAAAGAACAGATCGAAGCTGATGACGTTGATCACCGTTGCCAGCACCGACGGCCAGCGGCCATAAAAGAGCGCGACCACAACGACACCCAGCAGATAAATCATGACCAGATTGGCGGCATCGAAGGCGATCAGCCACTGGCTGGCAATCACCGTAATCAGGGCGCAAAGCATCACGGCCACCAGGCAGCCCCGGATCTGAATACGCCATTTATCACCAAAAGTACGTGCGTCCGGCGTACGGGTGGGCAGGGGGGCGGGCTTGTCATCCAGCGCGACGATGACTAAATCAAGGTCCGGTGCGCGGTGGGCCAGCCTGTCGGCAAATGATTCACGGCTAAACCAGCGGCGATGCTGGCGACGCCCAATGACAATCTTGCCCAGGTTGTGCTCACGCGCGTAGCGCAAAATAGCTTTATCTTCCTGCGGATCGGACAGGGTTGCGGTTTCGGCGCCCAGCTCCTGCGCCAGCCGCAATGCGCTCAAAATGGCGCGACGTTGATTTTCCGGCAGGCTGTGAAGCTGCGGCGTTTCGACGTAGACCGCGTGCCAGACGCTGCCAAACTTCGCTGCAAGCCGGGCGGCGGTACGCACCAGTTTTTCATTGCCGCTGCCGTGACCAATGCATAACAGAATGGCGTCCCGCGTGTGCCAGACGCGCTCCTGCCCCTGTAGGTCTCGCCAGGCGCGCATCTGGTCATCAACGCGATCGGCGGTGCGGCGCAGGGCCAGTTCGCGCAGGGCAATCAGGTTACCTTTGCGGAAAAAATGTTCGATGGCGCGTTCGGCCTGGCCGGCAATATACACCTTGCCTTCGTGCAGGCGCTGGCGCAGATCGTCCGGCGGCAGGTCAACCAGTACCACTTCATCGGCGGAATCAAAAAACGGATCGGGGACGGTTTCCCGCACCTGAATACCGGTTACGCCGCTCACCACGTCGTTCAGGCTTTCCAGATGCTGAACATTCACCGTGGTGAAGACGTCGATGCCTGCCTCAAGCAGCTCCTCAACATCCTGCCAGCGCTTTGGATGGCGTGAGCCAGGGGCGTTGCTGTGCGCCAGTTCGTCCATCAGGATCAGCGCGGGGCGGCGGGCGAGGGCGGCATCAAGGTCGAACTCCGTGACCAGCCGCCCGCGATGGCTGATCCTCTGGGGCGGCTGCGTCGCCAGCCCCTTCAGCAGCGCCGCCGTCTCTTTGCGACCGTGGGTTTCCACCACGCCGATGAGAATATCAAGCCCCTGCGCCCGCAGCCGCTGGGCTTCCGTCAGCATGGCGAAGGTTTTCCCAACGCCCGCGCAGGCGCCGAAGAAAATTTTCAGCTTGCCGCGATGGGCTTCAGCCGTCTGTTCAAGCAGCCTGTCGGGATCCGGGCGCATGGGCTCGTCGGTCATTTAGTTCTTCCTTAGCGCATCCAGCGCCAGATTCAGCTCAACAATGTTCACTACCGGCATGCCGATGAAGCTGACCAGCGGCTTATGCGTATGTTCTGCAACCAGCTGGCTTACCTGTTCGGCGGTCAGCTGGCGGGCGGCGGCCACGCGCGGGATCTGCCACACCACCGCATCCGGCGTCAGGCTGTAATCCAGCCCGCTTGCGGAAGCGGTGACCAGTTCAACCGGCACCTCCCGGCTGGCCTGTGGATTCGCGGCGCGCAGGGCGGCAACGCGTTCAGCAACGGCTTTGTCCAGGTCAGGATTGCTGCCAGCCAGATTGCTGCCGCCGGAGGCCATTGGATTATACGGGCTTTCCGCAGTGGCGGAAGGGCGTCCCTGGAAGTAGCGCGGGTCCGTAAAGTTCTGCCCAATCAGACGCGAGCCGCGGCTTTCACCGTTCTGGATGATCAGCGAGCCGTTGGCCTGGTCCTCAAACCACCACTGGCCCAGCACCGTCGTCATCAGCGGGTACAGCCCGCCGGTAATCAGAGACAGCAGAATAAACAACAGTATAGCGGGACGTAACATCGTCATTCGATTCACCTTTTAAACCAGCCTGAACAGCGTTAACAACACGTCGATAACCTTGATCCCGATAAAGGGCACCACCAGCCCGCCCAGGCCGTAAATCCACAGGTTGCGGCGCAGCATGGCGGCGGCCGTCAGCGGCTTATAGCTCACCCCTTTCAGCGCCAGCGGAATAAGAAAGACGATAATCAGGGCGTTGAAGATCACCGCGCTCAGAATGGCCGAGGCCGGAGAGTGCAGGTGCATCACGTTCAGGGCATTCAACTGCGGGTATGTGGCCGCGAAGGCCGCCGGGATAATGGCGAAATACTTCGCCACGTCGTTGGCGATACTGAACGTGGTCAGCGAGCCGCGCGTCATCAGCATCTGCTTCCCGATGTGTACCACTTCAATCAGCTTGGTCGGGTTCGAGTCGAGATCCACCATGTTGCCCGCCTCTTTTGCCGCCTGGGTGCCGGAGTTCATCGCCACCGCCACGTCGGCCTGCGCCAGTGCCGGGGCGTCGTTAGTGCCGTCGCCGGTCATTGCCACCAGACGGCCTTCCGCCTGATACTGACGGATCAAAGCCAGCTTCGCTTCCGGCGTCGCTTCGGAAAGGAAATCATCCACGCCCGCTTCAGCGGCAATGGCGGCTGCGGTGAGGCGGTTATCCCCGGTGATCATCACCGTTTTAATGCCCATCTTACGCATCTGGGCGAAACGCTCTTTAATACCGCCTTTCACGATATCTTTCAGGGCGATCACCCCCAGAACGTTTGCACCTTCCGCCACCACCAGGGGTGTCGCTCCCTGACGCGCCACGCTTTCCACCAGATGGTCGACTTCCGGAGGGAAGTGTCCGTTATTGGCTTCAATATGACGGCGAATGGCATCAACGGACCCTTTACGGATCATCCGGTCCTGAATGTTGATCCCGCTCATGCGGGTTTGCGCGGTGAAGGGCACGAACGTGGCGTGCAGGCTTTGTACGTCGCGCTGGCGCAGGTTAAAACGCTGCTTAGCCAGGATCACGATGCTGCGGCCTTCCGGCGTCTCATCGGCCAGAGAGGAAAGTTGCGCTGCGTCGGCCAGCGTTTTTTGATCCACGCCGGGAGCGGGTAAAAAGTCAGAGGCCTGACGATTCCCCAGGGTGATGGTCCCGGTTTTATCCAGCAGCAGCACGTCTACGTCACCCGCGGCTTCAACGGCGCGTCCGCTGGTGGCGATGACGTTCGCGCCCAGCATACGGCTCATCCCCGCCACGCCAATCGCGGACAGCAGGCCACCGATAGTGGTGGGGATCAGACAGACCAGCAGGGCGATCAGTACGGTGATGCTGACCGCTGTACCACCGTAGGCGGAGAAGGGCCACAGGGTCGCCGTGGCCAGCAGGAAGACAAGGGTCAGCGCCACCAGCAGAATGGTCAGGGCGATCTCGTTCGGCGTTTTACGACGCTGGGCGCCTTCCACCATGGCGATCATCCGGTCGAGGAAGGTTTCACCCGGGTTGACGCTGCACTGGATCACCAGCCAGTCGGAAAGAATGCGTGTCCCGCCGGTAACAGAGGCGAAATCCCCGCCGGACTCACGGATCACCGGTGCGGATTCCCCGGTAATGGCGCTTTCGTCTACCGACGCGCCGCCCTCGATCACTTCCCCGTCGCAGGGGATGATGTCGCCAGCTTCCACCAGCACCACGTCGCCTTTACGCAGTTCATCCGCTGGCACGTGGTCCATCTGCGCGCCATATTTAGGTTCACGTAATTTGCGCGCAAAGGCGGTCTTTTTCACCCCTTTCAGGCTGTTGGCCTGCGCCTTACTCCGGCCTTCCGCCAGCGCTTCGGCGAAGTTGGCGAACAGCACGGTAAACCACAGCCACAGGCTGATGGCGGCAGTAAACGTTGCATTCCCTGAAAGGTGTCCCGTTCCCATGGCAATCGCCAGTGCGGTGGTGAGTAAACTTCCAGTCCAGACAATAAACATCACCGGGTTATGCCACTGCACGCGCGGGCTGAGTTTTTTTACCGCATCCATGAGGGCCTGACGAACTAACGTCGGTTCGAGCAGGGCCAGTTGTTTACGACTCATGACAAATTCTCCGCAAAATCAGCGTAAAGAGAGGTATTCCGCAACCGGGCCTAGCGCGAGGGCGGGGATAAAGGTCAGGGCACCCATCAGCAGAACGGTGCCAATCAGCAGGCCGACGAACAGCGCGCCGTGAGTCGGTAACGTACCGGTGGTGGTCGGCTGGATCTTCTTATTCACCAGTGCTCCCGCGATCGCCATGACGGGAATAATCACCCCGAAACGCCCGACGAACATGCAAAATGCCAGCAGGCAGTTCCAGAACGGCGAGTTGGCGCTTAACCCTGCAAAGGCGCTGCCGTTGTTGTTGGCGGCAGATGAAACGGCGTAAAGCACTTCGCTAAAGCCGTGAATGCCCGGGTTAAAGATGCCGCTGCGACCGGCTTCGGTCATCAGCGCCAGCGCGGTGCCGAGCAGCACAAGGGCGGGGGTAACCAGGATCGCCAGTGCGGTTAGCTTCATTTCGCGGACGTCGATTTTTTTGCCGAGATACTCCGGCGTGCGGCCGATCATCAGCCCGGCGATAAATACGGCGAGCAGAACGAACAACAGCATCCCGTACAGCCCCGAGCCAACCCCACCGAAGACCACCTCGCCAGTCTGCATCAGCCACATGGGGATCATGCCGCCGAGCGCGGTGAAAGAGTCGTGCATGGCGTTCACCGCCCCGCAGGAGGCCGCCGTGGTGACCACCGCATAGAGGCTGCTGGCAAGAATGCCGAAGCGGCTCTCTTTGCCTTCAAGGTTTATATTGCTGTTAGCGCCCAGCTGCATGAAGTGGCTATTGCCGTTCCATTCGGCCCACATCACCAGTGCGACGCAGACCACGAAGATCAACGACATTGCCCACAGCAGCGTGCGTCCCTGACTGCGATCGTTAACCACATCGCCAAAGGCGAAGCAGAGCGCGGCGGGGATCAGGAAGATCGCCAGCATCTGCACAAAATTGGTTAATGCCGTTGGGTTTTCAAACGGATGCGATGAGTTGGCGTTAAAGAAGCCGCCGCCGTTGGTACCCAGCATCTTGATCGCTTCCTGCGACGCCACTGGCCCCATTGGCAGAAGTTCTCTGGCGCCTTCAAGCGAGGTGTAAGGGGTATAAGGCAGCAGGTTTTGCAGGGTGCCTTGTTGAATAAAGAACAGGGCAATAATCAGCGCAACAGGCATCAGGATCCAAAGGACGATGCGCGTGACGTCAACCCAGGCGTTGCCGAGGGTGCTGACATTCTGACGGGCAAACGCGCGCGTCAGGGCGAAGATCACCGCGATACCGCTGGCCGCAGAAAGAAAGTTTTGCACGGTTAACCCGGCCATCTGGCTGAAGTAGCTGAGCGTGGTTTCCCCTGCGTAAGACTGCCAGTTGGTGTTGGTGACAAAGCTGACCGCCGTGTTCAGCGCCAGATGCCAGGATAAACCGGGTAACTGCTGCGGGTTCAACGGCAGACTGCCCTGAAGCATCAGCAGCGTAAAGAGGGCAATAAGTCCCACGATATTCAGAAGCAGGATTGCCATCAGGTACTGGCGCCAGTTCATTTCCCGGTCGCTGATACCTGAAATGCGCCAGAGCACGTTTTCAATGTTTCTCGTGCCCGGCAATGGCACGTTGTTGATCAGCCGCGCCAGCGCTGTTCCCAGCGGCCTGGCGAGCACAAACAGCACCAGTAAAAAGCTGGCAATAAGCAAAAACGCCTGAGCAGCCATCAGAACGCCTCCGCATTAATCAGGGCATAAATCAGATAACCCAATAACAGGAACACCAGCACGATGCCGGCAATCAGACCTGCACTCACACTCCACCTCCGGGTGACTTTTATTGTTGTACAAACGGTAGGATTTATGGCGCAAAGATTTCGCAAAAATCAGAAGGGTGGGTGTAAAAAAAGTATAAAAAAGGGAAAGACCACAATTTAACTATTGGTAAGTAAATTGTTAACTTTTTTGTAACTTAATTACGGGCGCGAATGTAAATATTCACGAAATGGATGAAAATGAGTGGTCGGATGAGTAGTAAAATTACAAACAAAGCGGTATTATTTTAACCAGGTCACAGATTTCACATTTTCCGGAGAAGGTTTCCGGCCAACTACAGGGGAGAAAATTATGGATCTTTATAAAGAGTTTCCGGCTCATATCATTTTCATGCGTCGCACTTTCGCCGTAGTGGCTGGCGTGCTGGCCCTGTCGGTGATGCTGTTCTGGAAAGATCGCGCACGTTTCTACAGCTACCTGCACCGCGTCTGGGCGAAAACCAGCGAAAAGCCGGTGTGGATGGATCAGGCAGAGAAAGCCACCTGCGATTTCTACTGATACGGCGCGACGTCGTAGCCATAAAAAAACCGCCTACAGCAATGTGGCGGTTTTTTTGTCCCTCGGGATTCGCGGTCCGTTGGGTGGTTTTCAAGCTCTCACACAGAGGCTTACAAGCATACTTCTGCTGGTTTAATAAGCAAACGCTTCACTCCTAAATAAATTCTTAAAAACAGGTTCAATGGATTACGTTTTGCTCACGTGATGCCTACTATGCAGCGTCCCTTTCCGCCATCTCGCAAATGGGCACCGGTCCCGGGAAAGGTGTTACCACAACCGTGAGTCAGGCTCCACACAGAGCTTGTGTCCACCGATTTATCACCGGTGGTGATAGGTGGAGCGGTTAGCAGCAGGGACCGCATAGTGAAACGCTATTTTTGCATCGCGTTCATTGTCGCCAGCGTACTCGTTGTAAAGAGTGATAAACCGGATGTGTTTATTGCCTTTACCCCGATAGCGCAGGACAAGTAGCGTTAAGGCCGCCTTGTGCGGCCTTTTTTATTTCATCCCGTCTACACTTCATGGCAAAGTAGTTCAATGCGTGCCTTTTTCCTTTTACGGCATGCCCTTACGGACATAATGGACAATCGCCTGGAGTTTTATGCCCACCCATCTGGTTTGGTTTCGCGCGGATTTACGCATTCACGACAACTTCGCTCTCGCGGCGGCCTGCCGCGCTAAAGACGCGAATGTGCTGGCCCTGTTTATCGCCACGCCTGAACAGTGGCAGCAGCATGACATGGCGCCCCGGCAAGCGGCATTGCTCAGCGCATATCTGAATGACCTGCAACATTCCCTGGCCGAAAAAGGCATTCCACTGATCTATAAAGAGGCGACTGATTTTGCCGCGCAGCGCCAGACGGTGCAGGCAATCTGCCAGCAGCACGCAGTAACGCATCTTTATTACAACTATCAGTATGAATTTAACGAGCAGCAGCGGGATCGCCTGCTGGAGAAAACGCTTTCGGGGGTGATCTGTGAAGGCTTTGATGACAGCGTGATGCTCGCGCCGGGTAGCGTAATGACCGGCAGTCACGAGATGTATAAAGTGTTCACCCCGTTTAAAAATGCCTTTATCAAGCGGCTGAAAGAGGGGCTGCCAGAGTGCGTTACCGCCCCGGCCGTGAGAGGGGAAACGATAACGGAGCTGCCAGCGATCAGGCTGAATTATCCCCAGCAGTCGTTCGATGAAACGGTATTCCCCGCCAGCGAGAAAGCGGCCATCGCCCGGTTGCGTCAGTTCTGCACGCAGGGGGCGGCGGAGTACGAGGCGCGTCGGGATTTCCCCGCGATTGAAGGCACCAGCCGCTTGTCGGCCTGTTTAGCGCTGGGCGCGCTCTCGCCACGCCAGTGTTTACATCGGCTGCTGGCGGAAAAGCCTCATGCGTTAGACGGGGGAGCGGGCGCAGTGTGGCTGAACGAACTGATCTGGCGTGAGTTTTATCGCCACCTGATGACGTATCATCCTGATTTGTGTAAACATCGGCCCTTCATTCGCTGGACCGAACAGGTACAGTGGCAGTCGAATGAGACGCTGCTTAAGGCATGGCAGCGTGGGCTCACCGGTTTTCCGATTGTTGATGCGGCTATGCGGCAACTCAATGAAACCGGGTGGATGCATAACCGTCTTCGTATGATTACCGCCAGCTTCCTGGTGAAGGATCTGCTTATCGACTGGCGAACCGGAGAGCGTTATTTTATCTCTCAGCTGATCGATGGCGATCTGGCGGCGAATAACGGCGGCTGGCAGTGGGCGGCCTCCACCGGAACGGATGCGGCGCCCTATTTTCGGATCTTCAATCCGACCACGCAGGGACAACGATTTGACGCCGACGGCGAGTTTATTCGTCGCTGGGTGCCTGAACTTAAGGATGTTCCCGCCAAAGCCATCCATGAACCCTGGGTATGGGCGGATAAACAGCGTGTTACCCTGAACTATCCCCGTCCCATTGTTGACCATAAACAGGCGCGCGTCGCCACGCTGGCGGCGTACGAAGCCGCCCGAAAAGTTTGAGAGAATGATGATGAAAAACAGTGAACTGGAACGCCTGATTAACGAAAAACTCAACACCGCCTCGTTTAGCGACTATGGTCCGAATGGCTTGCAGGTTGAGGGGCGCGACACGGTGCAAAAAATCATCACCGGCGTGACGGCAAGCCAGGCGCTGCTGGATGAGGCGGTGCGCCAGGAAGCCGATGCGGTGATCGTCCATCACGGTTACTTCTGGAAAAACGAATCGCCGATTATCCGCGGTATGAAGCGCAATCGCCTCAAAACGCTGCTGGCGAATGACATCAACCTGTACGGGTATCACCTGCCGCTTGATGCACATCCTGAACTGGGGAATAACGTTCAGCTGGCGCAGCTGCTGGGGATTACCGTGATGGGCGAAATTGAACCTCTGGTGCCGTGGGGTGAACTGTCGATGCCGGTGCCGGGTCTGGAGCTGGCCTCGTGGATCGAAGCGCGCCTGGGGCGTCGTCCGCTGTGGTGCGGCGACACCGGGCCGGATACCGTGAAGCGTGTAGCATGGTGTACCGGCGGCGGCCAGGGCTTTATCGACAGCGCCGCACGCTTCGGTGTTGATGCGTTTATTACCGGCGAAGTCTCCGAGCAGACGGTTCACTCTGCCCGTGAACAAGGCCTGCATTTTTACGCGGCAGGCCATCACGCCACCGAGCGTGGCGGCATCCGCGCCCTCAGCGAGTGGCTGACGGAAAATACCGATCTGGATGTGACCTTTATTGATATCCCTAATCCGGCCTGATGAGAGGTAGTTAAGTGCAGCGAGCGCGTTGTTATCTTCTGGGTGAAACCGCAGTGGTTCTGGAGCTTGAGCCGCCGGTGACGCTTGCCACGCAAAAGCGTATCTGGCGGCTGGCACAGCGTCTGCCTGAAATGCCGGGCGTGGTTGAAGCTATTCCGGGCATGAACAATATCACCGTGGTGCTACGCGATCCGCACACGGGGGCGCTGGATGCTATTGAGCGTCTGCAACGCTGGTGGGAGGAGAGCGAGGCGCTGGAGCCGGAATCGCGGGCAATTGAGATCCCCGTTGTCTATGGCGGCAGGGGAGGCCCCGACCTTGGCGTGGTGGCCGGGCACTGTGGATTAACGGAAAAGCAGGTTGTAGAGCTGCATAGCTCAGTCGACTATGTTGTCTGGTTTTTGGGATTTCAGCCGGGCTTTCCCTATCTGGGCGGGTTATCGCCCCAGCTGCATACGCCGCGGCGTGCTGAGCCGCGCCTGAGCGTACCGGCGGGCAGCGTGGCGATTGGTGGCGAGCAAACGGGAATTTATCCGCTCGCTTCACCGGGAGGCTGGCAGCTGATTGGGCACACCTCCACGCCGCTATTTGAACCAGGCCAGGACGCGCCGATACTCCTGCGTCCGGGAGATACCCTGCGCTTTATCCCGCAGAAGGAGGGGGTATGTTAACGCTTATTCGCGCAGGGCTTTACACCTCGGTACAGGATGCCGGGCGTTTTGGGCTGCGCCAGTCCGGCGTGAGCTACTGCGGTGCGCTTGACCGTCCGTCGCTGGAGATTGCTAACCTGCTGGTTGGTAATGCAGGCAGCACGGCAGCGCTGGAAATTACGCTGGGCCAGTGTGAGATTGAATTTGGTGAGGAAACCTGGTTTGCCTTAACCGGTGCAGGCTGTGATGCGACGCTGGACGGCAAAGCGGTGTGGACCGGCTGGCGCCTGCGGGCGAAGGCCGGGCAGCGTTTGACGCTCAAGCGTCCGCTTCACGGCGTGCGTAGCTATCTTGCGGTGGCGGGGGGCATCGACGTGCCGGAGGTGTTGGGATCGTCCAGTACCGACCAGAAAGCAGGTATGGGCGGCCATGAAGGACGGCTGCTGCGCGACGGCGATCGTCTGCGAATAAAACCCTCAACGCGGCATTTCACCACCACGCAGGGTGTGAAACAGCTGCTGTGGGGGAACGTGATCCGCGCCTTACCGGGGCCGGAATACCAGGAGTTTGATGAAGCCGCGAAAGAGTCTTTCTGGCGCTCGCCGTGGAAGATCAGCCCGCAGAGCAACCGCATGGGTTACCGGCTTCAGGGCCAGCCGCTGACCCGCACGACTGACCGGGAGCTGCTTTCCCATGGCCTGCTGCCGGGCGTGATTCAGGTGCCGGGCAACGGGCAGCCCATCGTACTGATGAACGACGCGCAAACGACGGGTGGATATCCGCGTATTGCCTGCATTATCGAAGCGGATCGCTACCATCTGGCGCAAATTCCTCTCGGTCAGCCGATACATTTTGTGCAGTGTTCGCTGGAGGAGGCGTTGAAAGCCCGGCAGGATCAGCAGCGCTATCTCGAGCAGCTGGCGTGGAGGCTTGATGGTAAAGATTGATTTAAATGCCGATCTGGGGGAGGGCAGTAGCGCCGATGAGGCGCTGATGACGCTGGTCACCTCGGTCAACATCGCCTGCGGCTTTCACGCGGGCGATGCGCAGACCATGCTGGAGAGCGTGCGCAATGCCATGAATAACGGCGTTGCGATTGGCGCTCACCCCAGCTTTCCCGACCGGGAGAACTTTGGCCGCACGGCGATGGATCTGCCGCCGGAGACGGTGTACGCGCAAACGCTCTATCAGATCGGCGCGCTGGAGGCGATAGTGCGCGCTGAGAATGGCGCGCTGCGCCACGTGAAGCCGCACGGCATGCTCTATAACCAGGCGGCGAAAGATCCGGCGCTGGCGGATGCCATTGCCCGCGCGGTGCGGGACTGTAATCCGCAACTGATTCTGGTGGGCCTGGCGGGCAGCGAGCTTATCCGTGCCGGAGAACGGCTGGGGCTGACGACGCGGCAGGAAGTGTTTGCCGATCGGGGATACCTGCCGGACGGCAGCCTGGTTCCGCGTACGCAGGCCGGTGCGCTGATTACCGACGAAGCTAAAGCACTGGCGCAAACGTTGGAGATGGTGCGCTTCGGGCGAGTAACCTCAACGGAGGGGACAACGGCAAACGTTCAGGCCGATACGGTGTGTTTACACGGCGACGGCGAGCATGCGCTCCAGTTTGCGCGACGCCTGCGGGCGGCGTTCTCGGACGAGGGCATTCTTGTCAGCGCTGAATAATCATGAAAGGACAATAACATGCCAGAAGGTCCGGAGATCCGCCGCGCGGCGGATAGCCTGGAGGTGGCGATAAAGGGCAAACCTCTGACTCACGTCTGGTTTGCTTTTCCTCAACTGAAACCGTTTGAATCACAACTGGTGGGGCAGACGGTGACCCACATTGAAACGCGCGGCAAAGCGTTACTCACCCACTTTTCCCATACCCTGACGTTATATAGCCACAATCAGCTTTACGGCGTCTGGCGGGTGGTGGAGGCGGACGAGCAACCGCAAACGACCCGCGTGCTGCGTGTAAGGCTACAAACGGCGGAAAAAGCTATCCTGCTTTACAGCGCCTCTGATATCGAAATGTTAACGCCGGAGCAGCTGCTGACGCATCCGTTCTTACAGCGTGTCGGGCCAGACGTGCTGGACATGCGCCTGACGGCGAGCGAGGTGAAAGCCCGGCTGTTATCCCCCACATTCCGCAACCGGCAGTTTTCCGGGCTGTTGCTCGATCAGGCATTTCTGGCGGGGCTGGGAAATTACCTGCGGGTGGAAATCCTCTGGGAAGTGGGGCTGGCGCCGCAGCACAAAGCGTCGCAGCTGAGCGATGAACAGCTGGAGGCGCTGTCGCACGCGTTACTGGCTATTCCGCGGCTGTCGTACAACACGCGTGGCGTGGTGGATGAGAACAAGCATCACGGGGCGCTGTTCCGCTTCAAGGTGTTTCATCGGGCGGGTAAAAAGTGCGAGCGGTGCGGTGGGGTGATTGAGAAGGCGACGATCTCTTCCAGACCGTTTTACTGGTGTCCTGGGTGCCAGATGTAAAATCAAAACGGCAACGAAAGTTGCCGTTTTTAATATTTTCACCCTCTCCCTGTGGGAGAGGGCCGGGGTGAGGGCATCAGGCCGCACCCAACGTTTATTAGCGCTTAATATCAGACTTAAAATCACGCTGCTCGTAGCCGGTGTACAGCTGACGAGGACGGGCGATTTTCATGCCTTCGCTGTGCATTTCGTTCCAGTGCGCAATCCAGCCCACGGTACGCGCCATGGCGAAGATCACGGTGAACATGGAGGACGGAATACCCATCGCTTTCAGAATAATGCCAGAGTAGAAATCGACGTTCGGGTAGAGTTTCTTCTCGATGAAGTACGGGTCGTTCAGCGCGATGTGTTCCAGCTCCATCGCCACTTCCAGCAGATCATCTTTGGTGCCCAGCTCTTTCAGCACTTCGTGGCAGGTCTCACGCATAACGGTCGCGCGCGGGTCGTAGTTTTTGTAAACACGGTGACCGAAGCCCATCAGACGGAAGGAGTCATTCTTGTCTTTCGCGCGGCGCACGAACTCAGGAATGTGCTCCACGGAGCTGATCTCTTCCAGCATCTTCAGCGCCGCTTCGTTCGCGCCACCGTGCGCCGGTCCCCACAGGGAGGCAATACCCGCGGCGATACAGGCGAACGGGTTCGCGCCAGAAGAGCCTGCGGTACGGACGGTAGAGGTAGAAGCGTTCTGTTCGTGGTCAGCGTGCAGGATCAGAATACGGTCCATGGCGCGTTCCAGCACAGGGTTTACTTCGTACTCTTCGCACGGCGTGGAGAACATCATGCGCAGGAAGTTACCCGCATAGGAGAGGTCGTTGCGTGGGTACACAAACGGCTGACCGATAGAGTATTTGTAACACATCGCCGCCATGGTAGGCATTTTGGACAGCAGACGGAACGCCGCGATATCACGGTGACGTGGGTTATTCACGTCCAGAGAATCGTGGTAGAACGCCGCCAGCGCACCGGTAATCCCGCACATGACCGCCATCGGGTGAGAGTCACGACGGAACGCATGGAACAGACGGGTGATCTGCTCATGGATCATGGTGTGACGGGTCACGGTGGTTTTGAATTCATCGTACTGCGCCTGCGTCGGTTTTTCGCCGTTCAGCAGGATGTAGCACACTTCCAGATAGTTGGATTCGGTGGCTAACTGATCGATGGGGAAGCCGCGATGGAGCAGGATACCTTCGTCACCGTCAATGTAGGTGATTTTGGATTCGCAAGATGCGGTGGAGGTGAATCCAGGATCAAAGGTGAATACCCCTTTGGAACCCAGCGTACGGATATCAATAACATCCTGACCGAGCGTGCCTTTTAGCACATCCAGTTCAATAGCATCATCACCATTTAGGGTGAGTTTTGCCTTTGTATCAGCCATTTACGGTCTCCTTAGCGCCTTATGCTTAAGACTGCTTTTACCGGATTTGCCTTCAGCTGTTAATCACCGTTACCAGATTGTTATTTGGCTTACCGCTCAGCTCACGAGGAGAAACCAGGGTACAGAGCTATGGCGCCTTGCAGGTAAACGAATGAAATATCAGTGAAACAACAGCAAATCAGCGTTTTTGCAGTCCGAATTATTCAAACCTGTATATCACTAATAACTGTCCTGATAACTTCGGTCAATACCATCACACTGTTACATAACTATTTGTCAGGTGAAAGAGAGACCTCATAACTTTTGCGCATTATATGCCTTTTCTGATGACGTTTGTAACAATATTGTTTAACATTTGTCAAATCAGATGATTAAAAATTAAAAAGATGTTGTTATCGTGACCCCGATCACTGTTCCAGAGAAAACCCAACAAACTGTATGTAGGTTAATTGTAATGATTTTGTGAACGGCCTATACTGCCGCCAGGTCTCCGGAACACCCTGCAATCCCGAGCCACCCAGCGTTGTAACGTGTCGTTTTAGCATTTGGAAGCAATGTTTTGCATGACGCGCAGTTATAGAAAAGGAACGCTGTCTGACCCGCATCGCAGTCCGGAGGAAGGAAACAATAAGAACAGCATGTGGGCGTTATTCATGATAAGAAATGTGAAAAAACAAAGACCTGTCAATCTGGATCTCAAAACGATCCGATTCCCTGTAACAGCAATAGCGTCCATTCTGCACCGTGTTTCTGGTGTGATTACGTTTGTGGCGGTTGGTATCTTGCTGTGGTTACTGGGAACCAGCCTCTCATCCCCTGAAGGATTCCTCCAGGCCTCAGCCATTATGAACAGCTTCTTCGTGAAATTTATCATGTGGGGCATTCTGACCGCGCTGGCCTATCACGTTGTTGGCGGCGTTCGCCACATGCTGATGGACTTTGGCTACCTGGAAGAGACGTTCGAGGCCGGTAAACGTACCGCTAACATTTCATTTGTGATCACTGTCGTGCTTTCACTTCTCGCAGGAGTTCTCGTATGGTAAGCAACGCCTCCGCATTAGGACGCAACGGCGTACATGACTTCATTCTGGTCCGCGCTACCGCCATCGTCCTCACGCTGTACATCATCTATATGATCGGTTTCTTCGCGACCAGCGGGACGCTGACGTGGGAAATCTGGAGTGGTTTCTTCGGATCGGCCTTCACCAAAGTGTTCACCCTGCTGGCGCTGTTCTCCATCCTTATTCATGCCTGGATCGGCATGTGGCAGGTGTTGACCGATTACGTTAAACCGCTGGCGATTCGCCTTCCGCTGCAACTGATTATTGTTGTTGCTCTGCTGGTTTACGTCATTTATGGATTTGTTGTGGTGTGGGGTGTGTAATGAAACTGCCAGTCAGAGAATTTGATGCTGTTGTGATTGGTGCGGGTGGCGCAGGTATGCGTGCCGCACTGCAAATTTCCCAGAGCGGCCAGACCTGTGCGCTGCTCTCTAAAGTTTTCCCGACCCGTTCCCACACTGTGTCTGCGCAGGGCGGTATCACCGTTGCGCTGGGTAATTCCCATGAAGATAACTGGGAATGGCACATGTACGATACGGTAAAAGGTTCCGATTACATCGGTGACCAGGATGCCATCGAATATATGTGTAAAACCGGCCCGGAAGCGATTCTGGAGCTGGATCATATGGGTCTGCCGTTCTCCCGTCTGGAAAATGGCACTATCTATCAGCGTCCGTTTGGCGGCCAGTCGAAGAACTTCGGCGGCGAACAGGCGGCACGTACCGCGGCGGCGGCTGACCGTACCGGCCACGCGTTGCTGCACACGCTGTATCAGCAGAACCTGAAAAATCACACCACCATCTTCTCCGAGTGGTACGCGCTGGATCTGGTGAAAAACGCCGATGGCGCCGTGGTGGGGTGTACCGCACTGTGCATTGAAACCGGTGAAGTGGTTTACTTCAAAGCCCGCGCAACCGTGCTGGCGACCGGCGGCGCAGGCCGTATCTATCAGTCCACCACCAACGCCCACATCAACACCGGTGACGGCGTTGGGATGGCGATCCGCGCGGGCGTGCCGGTGCAGGATATGGAGATGTGGCAGTTCCACCCAACCGGTATCGCCGGTGCGGGCGTACTGGTCACCGAAGGCTGCCGCGGTGAAGGTGGTTACCTGCTGAACAAACACGGCGAACGCTTCATGGAGCGTTATGCCCCGAATGCGAAAGACCTGGCGGGTCGTGACGTGGTGGCGCGTTCCATCATGATCGAAATCCGTGAAGGCCGCGGCTGTGACGGCCCTTGGGGTCCACACGCGAAGCTGAAACTCGACCATCTGGGTAAAGAAGTGCTGGAATCCCGACTGCCGGGCATTCTGGAACTGTCCCGCACCTTCGCCCACGTCGACCCGGTAAAAGAGCCGATTCCGGTTATCCCAACCTGTCACTACATGATGGGCGGTATTCCGACCAAAGTGACCGGTCAGGCGCTGACCGTGAACGAGCAGGGCGAAGACGTGGTGATTCCTGGCCTGTTCGCGGTAGGCGAAATTGCCTGCGTATCCGTTCACGGCGCAAACCGTCTGGGCGGCAACTCCCTGCTGGACCTGGTGGTATTCGGTCGTGCGGTGGGGCTTCATCTCCAGGAATCCATCGCCGAGCAGGGCGCGCTGCGTGATGCGACCGACGACGAAATCGATGCCTCTCTGGAACGCCTCAACCGCTGGAACGGCAACCGTAACGGCGAAGATCCGGTGGAAATTCGCAAAGCGCTGCAAGAGTGTATGCAGCACAACTTCTCGGTATTCCGTGAAGGTGACGCGATGGCCAAAGGGCTTGAGCAGCTGAAAGCGATCCGCGAGCGTCTGAAGAATGCCCGTCTGGACGACACCTCCAGCGAGTTCAACACCCAGCGCGTTGAGTGTCTGGAGCTGGATAACCTGATGGAAACCGCGTTTGCAACCGCCATGTCGGCAAACTTCCGTACCGAAAGCCGTGGCGCCCATAGCCGCTTCGACTTCCCGGATCGTGATGACGAAAACTGGCTGTGCCATTCCCTGTATCTGCCAGAGTCGGAAACCATGACGCGTCGTAGCGTTAACATGGAACCGAAACTGCGTCCGGCGTTCCCGCCGAAGATTCGTACTTACTAATGCGGAGACAGGATAATGAAACTCGAATTCTCAGTTTATCGTTATAACCCGGATGTAGACGATGCTCCGCGTATGCAGGATTACACCCTCGAAGCGGAAGAAGGTCGTGACATGATGCTGCTGGATGCCTTAATCCAGCTGAAAGAAAAAGATCCTACGCTGTCATTCCGACGCTCCTGCCGTGAAGGGGTATGTGGCTCAGACGGTGTGAACATGAACGGCAAAAATGGCCTGGCCTGTATCACGCCGATTTCAGCGCTACAGCGTCCTGGCCAGAAAATTGTGATCCGTCCTCTGCCTGGCCTGCCGGTCGTGCGTGATTTGGTGGTGGACATGGGACAATTCTATGCACAATATGAGAAGATTAAGCCTTACTTATTGAATAATGGGCAAAATCCACCCGCTCGCGAGCACTTACAGTCTCCTGAGCAGCGTGAAAAACTCGATGGGTTGTACGAGTGTATTCTCTGTGCATGCTGTTCAACGTCATGCCCGTCATTCTGGTGGAACCCGGATAAATTTATCGGCCCTGCGGGTCTGCTGGCTGCCTATCGCTTCCTGATCGACAGCCGCGATACCGAAACCGAGACTCGTCTGGAAGGGTTAAGTGATGCTTTCAGCGTATTCCGCTGCCATAGCATCATGAACTGCGTCAGTGTGTGTCCTAAGGGGCTGAACCCGACGCGCGCCATCGGCCATATTAAGTCGATGTTGTTGCAGCGCAGTGCGTAAGTAACAACGCCGGATGGCGCTGCGCTTATCCGGCCTACGTAACAGTAGGCCCGGTAAGCGTAGCGCCACCGGGCAAATTGCAGAAACCTTTAAAAACTGCCCTGAAGTTTAGACAGTTTCTAAAGGTTCCTTCGCGGGCCAAATGAAAAGAGCTCGCAGGTGAACCCCGGCACGTACACGTGGTGTGCGTGGTAGTTTCTACGGCGAAAGTAAGCATAAAAATGCTTAAGGGATCACGATGCAGAACGGCGCAATGAAAGCCTGGCTGGACTCTT
>OKBG01000011.1_pt1 | contig 115410 bp, 98 predicted proteins | sample 1610361 | NCBI WGS metagenome assembly OKBG01 (sample SAMN04436645, study PRJEB24849) | human gut metagenome | biome: human gut; feature: NICU; material: stool | host: Homo sapiens | place: USA: Saint Louis, MO | collected 2010-03-25
CATAGCGGAAGCTGACCTGCGTCTGCGGCCTGTTGCGGTCCCGCGGCTGGCTGATGACCTCCGTCAGGCGGTGCTCGTTGTCGTAGCGGTAGTGCCAGCGGGTCTGGCCGTTATCCTTCTCCACGGTGCGACCATGGATGTCATAGCGCCAGCGAATGCCATTCAGCTGCGTCAGGCGGTTGTGCGTGACCTTCTCAGCCGAGCCTTCGAGCGGGTTACCGGCTGCATCCCAGCGCCACTGCTCCTGGCCGGGCAGCGTGCCGTCCTGAACCAGCAGACGTCCGGCGCTGTCATACTGCCAGCGGTACCAGCTGAACGGGTTATCGTCCCGTTCTTCCCGCACCAGGTTATTGCGATAGTCGTAATCCCAGCGGCGGGACCAGCGGCGCGGCGACGGGCGCTGGGCATTGCCGGTAAAAACGTCCCGGCGATGCAGTCGACCGAGACGGTCATATTCGCTGCGTGTGGTTAGCAGCCCCTGCGTACGGCTGGTTTCACGGTGAAGTTCGTCGCGGGTAAAGTCGGAGACCGAGAGCTTATCAAGGGCAATGCTGAGCAGATGCCCGCTGCCGTAGTAGAACTGTTTCAGCTCCCGGCCATCGGGCAGCGTGACGGAGGTGCGGTTACCCAGCGCGTCATACTCCCACGCCAGCTCCCCGTGTTCGCCCGTTTCGCGCGTGACGCGCCCGAGCGCGTCATAATCAAACACAAGCTCCTGCTCGGCCTCGGCGCTCCAGGCATCGGCTGAAAGCGCGGGATGCAGCCCAATCCGGCTCAGAAGGCCGGACGGGGTGTAGTGGTAGCGGGTCTGCCCCTCCGGCGTGGTGCGGGCGACCAGCTGGCCGCTCGCGCTCCAGGCGAAGGCATGGGTAATGGCCTCCGGATGTCCGGCAGCAAAGGTACGCGCTATCGTACGCCCGCAGGCATCGTAGCGATACTGCGAGGCCACGCCATCCAGCCCCACCTCTTCCAGCAGCAGCGAGTCTGCGCCCCAGCGGAACTGATACGCTTCGCCGTTTTCGTTTTCCAGGGCAATCAGACGCCCGCGGCTGTCCCAGCGGCGGCGCACCTCTTCACCCTGCGTATTACGGGTGGCGGTTAAGCGCCCTGCCTCGTCGTATCTGAACTCGCTCTCTTTCCCGTCGGCGCCCGCATGCTTCACCGGCAGGCCACGTTCGTTCCATTTGAGCGACTCAGTCCAGCCTTCTGGTCGGTCGAGCTGCACCGGACGCCCCGCGGCGTCGTAGCGGTAACGCGTCTCTTCGCCGTCGGCGCTTATCTCAGCCACCAGCCAGCCCAGCGGATGATAACGGTATTGTGTCACACGGCCCGAACAGTCCGTCGCACGCACCATCTGCCCGGCCTCGTTGTACTCCTGGTAACGGCTGTTCCCGGCGGCATCGACTTCTTCCACAACCTGACCAAACTCGTCCCGACGCAGCAGCGAGGTCTGCCCCATCGGATCCACCACGCGTTTCAGCCCGTGATGTTCGTCATACAGGAACCGGGTGGCGCTACCGTCGGCTTCGATGATGGACGCCGGAAGCGCACGGTGCTCCAGCCAGGTGGTGGTGCGGGTATTGCCATCGGCGTCGATCTCCTGCACCCGGTTGCCCATCTCGTCATAGACGAAGGTAACGGCATTACCCAGCGGATCGATGCGACGCGTGAGGAGTTCGTTGTCATCCCACTCGTAGCGCCAGTTCTCACCGCGCTCGTCAACATAGCGAACAATCAGGTTTTGCGCGTTCCAGTAATGCTTTCGCGTCTGACCGTCGTAGTGATCGACGGTCGTCAGCCCGGCGGCTAAATCGTAGCTAAAGCGACAGCCGTCGCCGGTGCTGGTGCGGTTTTCCACCACGCGCCAGTGGTCGAATTTTTGCCAGCGGTATTCACTCTCCAGCCCGCCCGGCAGACGGTGCCAGACCATCAGGTCGTCATCGTTATAACGGTATTCACGCGTCACCACGCCGGAGGCATCCGTCGCGCTCGCCAGCTGGCCGCGCGCGTCGTAACCCCACTTCATCAGTGGCCATGTCTGGTTGCCGTCAAAATGGCTCGCGGAGGTAACGCGCTGCGGGAAACGTTCATCTTCGTAGCGCAGGGTGACATCAATCGCCCGCGGCTCATCGTGCAGACCGATCAGCCGCCCGTGCTCGTCCCATTCCGTCAGCAGCGCGTTGCCGTATTCATCACTGAGGGAGGCCAGACGCAGGATGGAGGGGTTAGCGCGAGTCGGCTTATACAAACGCCACACCGCGCCGTCATCGTCGGCAATCGCCACGTCGCCGCTCTCATTGCGGCGGATGATAATGCCTTCGCTGATGCTGTAAAACGCGCGGTCGACCGGCGGCAGTTCAAAGCTCAGCTCGCGCCCGGTTTCATCGAACCAGGTGGCGTTGTTTTTTTCCAGCGTCAGATAGCTGTCAAAGGTGGTTGCCCAGCCCAGTCCGAACAGCCCTTCACGGGTGGTGAGGCTGTTGTAGCTGCGCTGCCAGCGCAGCGGGAAGCGCCCCGGCAGCGAGAAATCGAGTTCATCGTCGTCGTTCAGCACCTTTACGCCGGTGGCGGCATGAACCGGGTGCGAGGAGCCGAACACGGCGTTGACGGCCATATCAGCCAGCATCCCGCCGCCAGCCGACGCCAGCGCGCAGGGCATATTTTTCAAAATTTTGCCCGGACGCCCGCGAAGCAGAGAGAGAGCAATCATCCCCAGCGCCAGACCCGGCGTTTTGCCGCTTTTGATGTCGCGGACCGTGAGCGTGTCCCCGCCAATGATCACGTTCGGGGAGACATCGTCGGAAACGGTGCCTTCGCAGGTGGAGCGATCTTTCGCGCGTACCGCAGGCTGTCCGTTGATAAAGACGCTTTTAGATCCTTCCGCCAGATACTGTGGCCCGGAGTGTTTATCACACGCCACCTTGTCTTCTTCCAGCGGCGAGGTCCCTGCGGCGGCAGAGGCGACGCTCGGCTGCCACATCTCGCTGCCGAACTGTCCGGCAGCGGAGAGCAGCATGCCCGCGTAGTCGGCAAAGCTGCCCGGAGACTGCGGCTCAGGCGAAGGGGTATCGGCAGGCGTTAACGTCCCGGCTGCGCGCGCAGCGGGGAGTTTATTTGTCAGAACATTACTCGAACCGGTGGTGATTTTGCCCGCAGGCGACGGCGGGAAAAGCGCGTTACCCAGCCCTTCAGCGGCATTGCTGATATCGTCGGTGATCCCGGCGACGTTCGCCAGAACCCCGCCGATAATGCCGCTCAACAGACAGCTGGATCCAATCGCCGCCACGCCTGCTGCGGCGGCCCCGGCTCCCAGCAGTGGGGCCGCGACGGTCGCTGCTGCGCCCACCGCCGCGCCAATCACCGCATAGGCAGCACCTTCCGCCACAATGCTGGTGATGTCAGCAAAAATGCTGGAGTGAATAATCTCGTCGCCCTTACGGGCCGCGTTGTTATCGCTCATGCCTTACACATTCCGGTTGTCGTTTAGCGTCAGACTCTGCTTCAGTGTGCTCCAGCGCGCCTCGTCCTCTTCGGTAAAGGCTTTTAAGGCTGAGAGGGTAAAAATCATCAGTACCGACTTGCCTGGCGTCTGTACGGCAAGCTGTTTTTGCCACAGGCGCTGGCCGTTACGGTCAAAGGTGGTTTCAACTTCCAGCCCGTTAATGTTTCCGTCTGGCCCGGCTTTTACGTGCTGGAATTCGCTCTGGGCGATCTCACCCATCTGAGGACGCAGCACATCCCACTGGCGGTGAAACTCTTGTTCGTAGTCGCTGCCGTCCGGGATAACGCCGCGGCTGACCACCACGGACAGCCCGCTCTCGTCATCACGAATGATGTTCATGCTGTTGTCCTGCCAGGCGGCAGGAAAAAGGGTAAAGGAACCTTCCTGGAGGGTGTATTTCATAAGTGAACTCGGGATGATTTATTAGAAAAAATAAAATTAAGAGCGCTAAAATTTATACAACCAATATTAATTATTGCTTAGCCATTCAGAGGAACAGGATCATTCGAACGTTAGCACTTTCTTTTTTTCCGCAAAAACTTTAGGGGCAGCGATATTATTTGACCTTTGATAATTATTTTTTCACAGCCCGTAAAGTTGCCTCGCAACTTAATGTTCGTAGCGTGACATAACTACCCTGCCCAGGCATTCCTGATTCAGAACTGGAAAGCTAAATGCCCATGCTAGCCCGCGTTCATCAGTAGGGGTGCGATATCCAACGGATTGTCCCGGCGTGTTTCCACGGGGGATATTAGACAACTTCAGATCCGGAAAATGAGATTTGACTTGATCAAGAGTAATACATGGTTGATTAATTACGAAAGAAACCAAAGATACGCTGTTATCGCCATTTCCCCATAACCGAACATCCACATTGCTGATCCGTGTTCCATCAGTTAACGTAAAGGGAGCTGAAGTATAACGGTCTTCTTTCTCCTGTGTATTATTAATCAGCGGTTGGTTAAACAGTTTACTGACATCCTCAACTTGTTTACCCCACACTGATTTCATTTCTTTAATGATTTGCCACAACGAATCTTGATTCATTTTATCCTGCCCTGCATAGGTAAATATTGAGAATAGTGGAAGAACAATGAAGAATGTAGCTTTAATCATCCTACTTTCCATAGAATCCTCCATAGTAATCATTATAATTTAGATTAGTCCCTGAGGCTATTTCGCCTTTACCATACACTTTTCCTATTGCTTTAGCAGCATCAATTCGAGATAACTCACCGTTCACCATTTTATCATATGCTGAATTATATGCTTTTAGGTTTTCGGCACTTCCTGCTATATCAATATCAATACCGCCGTTTGAAAGGATCTCGCGTTGTATTTTAATATTATTCAGTGTTGCTCCACCTTCATCCATAAGCTGGCTGTTGATGAAGTTTTCCTTACTAGAAGAATCTACCGCAACAGGATAAGTTGCATGCCCTGCCTCATGTGCCAGAGTTTGCACCGTTGTGGCTGTATCCTCCATGTGTTCAGGGTCCATAACAATCAATTTGTTATTAGTGTCAGCGTAACTCCCCCCTCCTGCGGCTCCCGGCTGAATAGCCCACCCTTTATCTTTTAGATCTTTTAATTGTGTCTGAAGCGTTGGTGACTTATTGATTTCCTTAACTACATCTTCACTGAAGGGCATCACATCAGAGTTGTAGGAATTATTTTGATAAACGTAACTCCCTTTTAATGGTGGCGCTGATACAAATTTTGTTGTTGGTTTAGGTCTGGTTGCTGCTGGCGCTGAAGCTGCGGGAGCCGGATTCTTAGCACTTTTATTCGGCGAAAACTTCTCCTGCACCGCCGCATCAATATCCCCTTTATGCCCCGATCCCGGTGCTGTTGTGCCCGGTTGGGTGCCCGACGTATTCAGATGCAGCTTACCGCCCGTGGTGATATACCCATCGCCCTCAACGAAGAAGTTAAACTCTTTGCCGATCAGGTTAATCTTGCCGTTAGCGTTGAGTTCAATCGCGCTCTCACCCGAGACCAGCCGCAGCTTCGTCCCGGAAGCAATGACGTACTGCTCCACCGCCGCATCCAGCTTGCCTTTCCCCGTCAGGATCTCGGTTCCGCCTTTCACGGCCTGGATCTGATTAGCCTCCACGCGATGCAGTTCATTTTTCTTCACGTAATGACTGCGTGCGCCGCCGACGCTGTGCGTTTCATCATTTTTAACGCTGGTGTCCATGTTGCGCTCGGCCTGGATCCACACCTGCTCTGCGCCCGCCTTGTCCTCAAAGCGCAGGGCGTTGGCGTTGTCCACGGAACCGTCTTTTGTCCGGCTCATAAAGCCCATCTGCGTCGCGGCAGCCGGCAGCGCCCACGGCGGCATGCTGGCTTCGTTATATACACGGCCGGTGATAATCGGACGGTCCGGGTCGCCGTTGATAAAGTCCACCACCACCTCGTCGCCGACGCGCGGGATCTGCACCCCGCCGTAGCCCTGGCCCGCCCAGGCGCTCGACACACGCACCCAGCAGGAGCTGGTGTCATCGCCCTTCGCCAGACGGTCCCAGTGGAATTTCACCTTCACGCGGCCATATTTGTCCGTCCAGATACTCTCGCCCTGCGGTCCCACGACTTTCGCCGTCTGCGGGCCGTAGGTGCGCGGCCACGCCGTGCTCTGCGCCGGACGGTACGACACCGACGCCGGGATAACGGTGAAATCGGTGCGGTGAATGGTTTCACCTTCGCCGCTGGCGTATCGGTTCTCCTCGAAGTGATACCCGGCCGCCGTCACCAGATACTCGCCGTTGTCGCTGAAGAACGGCGCGTTGGTTAACGTGAAGGTGTGGCCCGGCGCAATGCCCGCTGCGGTAGCCGTCGCCTGAATCTGCTGATGCTCCACCTGCCAGCGCTCCTGACGGATACGGGCGTAGAACTCCGCATGGCCTGTCTCCACAAAGCGCCCCGGCCAGTCGTACACGTCGATGCTGCCCGGTTTCGGGGACGCCGGGTTCTGCTGGGCCTGGAAAAGCCACGCGTTCGGCTTGCGGAAGTCGTAGTCGTCGAGGCTGTAAATCCCCGGCGTGACGCTGTCCTCCAGCGCCCACTGGCTGATGCCCTCTTCATCCGTACTGCCGCCGGACGGCGTCTGATGGTACGGGATGACCTCATAGCCGCTGAACGGCTGATGCTGGGTCGCGGCGTCGGTGAGTACCAGGGTATGCTTGTCCGCCTCGTGGCTGAAGTAGTACGCAATCCCTTCCAGCTCCATCAGGCGGCTGATGAAGTCCAGGCTCGATTCCTGATACTGCACGCAGTAGTCCCATACCCGGTAGCTGCCGGTGAGTTTGTCCTCAACGTTAACCTGATGCTCCCCCAGCAGGGTTTTGACAATCTGCGGTACCGTCTGCCCCTGGAAGATCCGCAGGTTACGGTCACGCTTCATTGGCCACAGGTCCGGCTCCACCGTCAGCTGGTACACCGCATAGCGGGTGCCCGTCAGCTCCACGGCGCTCACCGCCACGCGCGTGACTTTGCCGTTGATGTAGCGGGGGGTAAGCAGGTTCTGCGTCGGAATCGTCACCGTGACCGGCTGGCCCAGCAGCTTGCTGCGATCAATGCGCGCATCTGTGCCGAGCAGGGTCAGCGTCAGCGCGAACGACTCGGACATCGCCTCGCGGCCGGAGAGTTTCCAGAAGAGCAGCCCCTCAACCGGGAGCTGAACGGTAATTCGGTTGAGCATAATCTTTATTCCACTGTAGGCTAATCTCAGTGCCAGAAGTTAACTCAGCGTCAGTGCGCAAAGCGGAAACGCTGTTGATGTGATAATGAGTAGCTGTAAGATTGACTTCGCTGCCACAAATAAAAACAATTTTCCTGTGGTTTCATTTATATAATGAAACATTAATGTCGTGCTTATTTAAGCCATAAACCTGAAAACATAAGTATGCTCCCCAGGGAAACTGCACTTTTAGCGACAATAAGTAAGCCAGGTGCAGCGACGCGTGTTACAGACGATACTTTTTCATAATTTTCTGCGTTGTATCTTTTGTGCCCCCCCATAATCCCGGAAAATAACGTGCACAGCAGGACTACTGTGACCTTTAATCCCCAGACGCACAGAAAAGACATGGATAAGATGATCGAATAATGTTTGGCCGTTGCGACGGAAAATAATGACATTGACTGAGCAAGCCATTTCAACGTAAAGCCAATGACGACTGTAGCCACTAGCACCAGAATGAACATCAACCCCGCCAGGAGCCATTGTTTTTTGTTAAATAAATCTTTTCCATTCCAGATTAGCGCTAGCGTCCAAATCATAAAGAGAATAAAGAAAAACCAATGCATCACAACATTCCCCATTTACACATTTTAATCTCCTATCAGGACTGTAGGACTGCAAATGGGTAAGTATTTACGATATCTATCTACATATTTTAACAACACAATCAAATTAGCAGGTAAATCAATCATCATTCACCCATGATAAAAACATATTTAACATTAAACCCTAAAATTCATTAGGATATTTCATCTTGAGATTTTGTTGCTTTATGCTGTAATTGGCATCAACCTCATGCGGCAGCCTAACCTTTAACCCTCGGCGGATTTGATCCACAATAAACCAGGCATCCGACAACCTTTCAAAAAACAACTCATCAGAATTATCAAATTCCTTCGCTGCATACATACCGAAAGTCATTTTCCATAATCTCGCCTTGTCCTTTTCCTTGCCTTCGATTAAATCCCGTAGAAATAATAATTGTTGTACAATAGAGCCGTACATTTGTAAAAGAGGAGCATGGGGATTGAGATTTTTTACCTCAGCATATCTCTTTTTTGCTAATATTAATGCTTTATCAACATAATTTAGAGCTGTCTTGTCATTCATTATATGGAGTCCAAATATCACGCTTAGTGGTAAACCATTGTATCCCCCACCTTCTGTCTGGAAAGGTTTGTCTGGTATAGACCAGGTGTCCAAGGCTGGTGTGGCACTACTTCGATGCATTTCTCCTTCTTGTTGCGCCTGATAAGCTTTTACTTCTTTAGGAACAATTAACCCCGTATCCCTGACCTGTCCTTCTGGGTTAATGCCAAGTTTTGTGGCAGGGGTCGATTCGTCAAGAGAATACCAGTTTCCTTGCCAATTCCCTGGGGATTGATTCTGATAAGCTATTTTCCCTTTATTGATTGTTTCAATTGTCATTCTCTGCTCAAGATCTATACCGGTGCGATAAGCTGGTATTTTACTTTCTTCAACACCCTGAGAACGCATAAAATCATCAACAATTTTTTGATTTGCACGGATATTAATATCTCTATTAAGATCACCCGTGCGTCCAAATTTTTCATTCAGTTCAGCTCTTCGGGCCGAGATATTTGGCTTAACCGGTTCGAGAACAGGCTTACCAGCCCGCCACGCATCAAACCTTGCACCACCCTTCATGCCAGCCCCGCCGCCGATAACAGAGCCGATCAGCATCCCCCATTTCTGCCCGTCGCTACCTTCGCCAAACAGCATTCCACCCGCGTAGCTACCAACAGTGCCACCGCCCATCGCACCGAGGGTACTCAGAAGTGCGATTGCCGGACTGGCCAGCACCGCCATCGCTCCGGCACCAACGGCGAGCATCGTCCAGTTTACCCATTCAGCGATTTCAGGACTTATTTCATCGGTTTGAACTTTGCTTCCACCAATTATAACGTTACGCGATCCCTGACTAATCTCAGCGCTACACGTCAATTTATCGCCAATGCGGGAGGCGGGAAAGTTGTTGATGTAAACCTTTATCAACCCTTCCGCAACCCGTTGCAGGCTACCGCTGTGCTCGTCACACTCTCCGGCTGATAGATGAGCGCGGATAGCCTTTCGGCTGTTGATAAAAACGTTGGGTGAACCATCTTTCAACGTACCTGTCGTGTGGCGTGGAGCCCATGACATACTGCCGAGGAGTTCTCCTAACCCACCCGCAGCACATGCCCCAGCCGCAACGGCAGAAACAGCAACCAGCGCGGTCCCTCCAGTGACGACAACGGCAGCAGCGCCCAGAATGGCCCCACCAACCAATCCTGCAATCATCCAGCCTTTTGAGGCTGTATGAGCAATCTCATCATCTTCGCGAGCGGCCAGACATTCGGACATAATTATTCGGCTCGCTGTGCCATCAGATATCCACGTATCCGATCGGGTGTACTAAGTTGGTCAGAGCCAGCGACCTGACGGCAAACGGAAAGCTGTGAAAGCAAGTGATGTGACTCGTCTGCGAAAGTCGTCCACAGCGCGTAACGAAGGGGATGGCTGCCCGGAACGGGTGCAATACTGAGCGGTTTACCCTGTTTTTCAAAAAGCAAATACTGCCCCTCTTTCACCCGCTGAAGCGAAAGATGTCCATAAAGTTCCTGAATATTTTCAAAAACACTAAGTACCTTACTCTCAATATATAATTTGCATTCGATAAATGCTTCGCCAGTTCTTCATCCGTAGTTGAGAATTCTTTTGAGGCTAGTGTTCCCAAATTTAATGAATGTTCGCTATCACGTCGTTTACATTCCAGCGCCGCCCCGACAGCATCTCCCGCAGCCAGCCCCACTAAAGCGCCTACTGCATTATAGAGTGAGTTCGTTTCCGATATGACGAGAGGTAATGATTTATCCCATACTTCAAACGCATGCGCTTCTGCTGTATCCATTCTCTTTATAGACTTACGGCTATTTACCGGCATCAGGTTACGGTAACGATCGGCATAATGATTAATAACAGCATCTTCGCTGTGAAGATCGAGCAATACGGATCCTTATGCGAAAATAAAAATCGATGAATTTGCACATGAAACGTCAATAATCATTCGGATTTTTTTCCGCATAATTACTTAAGTCATTCTCTTGCCAGTAACATATCAACGGCATAGCACTTCGGAACACTGCGTTTCACCCTCCAGGCAAAAGATCATTAATTATTTGAGAGATACAGTCCTTTCATAATTAAAAATCCACAAGGTGTAAATTTTTAAAAACTCTGAAAAGATGAATAAAATGCCGTTCAGCCAGACGTTCGACTCACCCACCAGATCCAACGCCAGTGGAAAAAGCGAAACAGAGCATCGAAAGGAGACCAGTCGCAAAAATTCCTGACAGAGCGCCAATCTCCTCGCAAAGGGCTTGCTTAGGCAAAAGAGCCATGCTGAAGCAAAAAGCGATACCAATAATACGAAATCGAAAATAAAGAACAGAATAACCAGAGCGCTATACCCGCCAGCAGACAGCGTGTTTACAACCGTACTGAAGGCGTGTATATCGGAAATAAAAGGGATCCTGTCATGACGCACGGACTGGGCACAATAGAGCACAATGGCCAGGGCATCCATGCATCCCCAGAAAATGAAAACCTTATCTCTGACTTTCATGGCCGTTAAGCAATCACTTAACCGGCGCAGGTGGCCACTCACCCCCTTTTTGGATAACTTTCTCTTTTATTTCGTTTAATCTCTCGTATTGCTCACTGCCTCGGTCAAGTCCATTCAGCGCGTCCGCGAGCGCATTGCTCATCGACCAGCCATTTTTGGCCTTAATTGATGGGTCCGCTCCACGATCGAGCAGCAACAAGACATGATCGTAAGCCTGGTTATCCAGGGCATCAAACACCAGCGTTTTACCCAGTGAGTTGGTTGAGTTGACGTCAGCACCGCGATCGAGCATGGCTTCCAGCGTCTCTGTATTTTTCGCTTTAAGCGACTGGAAGACGATCGGTTCGTGGAAAACCTTATCTTTCACGTTGGGTGAGAGGCCACCGTCCAGCATCGCGTCGATCCAGTCCGCGCTGTCTCCCTTCAGGGCAAATTCAGCAGGACTGCTTTTTCCCTGTGGTCGAGGCTGGAGTGGATCTGCGCCAGCCTGAACAAGCACCGTAATCACCTTTAAATGGGTCGATGTTTTTTTATCATTAATCGCGTTGCCAATGGCCCAGAAAAGCAGGGTCATATCCTGCTTTCCAGGTTGATCAAGGTCGCTGTCTGGCGCAAGCGTCTTCACCGCATCGACGTCGCCTTCTTCAATCGCTTTCGCCAGTTCAAGCTGCTGACCGCTGAAGTAGTCCTGTGGATTAAGGTCCATATCCTGCTTACACCCCTGAATCATGAATAAAAAACATATCGCGACAAACGCCATCAACCGTTTTTTCACAATCGACTCCCGATAATCGACATATCCTCATCCTTCTGTTGCTCTATGCAATCAATCGCCTGATTAATCCCATGGCGATCCAGCGCGCTTCCGGTGCCACCGGGAAGATCGTGAGGTATTCCGGCAGCATTAGGGCTTAGCGCAGAGATCTCCTCCTTGAGGATCCACGACGGGACATGCCCTTTCATCATTTTCAGATCTTCCCAGGCGTTAACTTCCTGAATCTTCGTGAGCAACTCCCCTTCAACCCGATACGCCTGGATATTATCCGTACTGCCTAATACCTTACCGCCATATTTTTCTACGGTTCCTGCATTCAGACCTGCGGCATTGAACGTCCATCCCGCTTTCCCGCTGCCCATGGAGGTTGCAGAGGCGAGGCCACCGCCAAGGGAATGTCCGGCAATATCAATATTCTGGCCTGACCTTGCCAGCTCCTTACCAATACTCACGGCCTTTTTATAATAATCTGAAGCCATACCCATGCCCTGCGAGAAGTTATTCGACCAGTCAGCCCCGTTTACCACCGGCGCCAGCTCCCCTTTGGTCAGTAAAGAGGAGACATTCTCAGACAGTGAGGCGAAACCAGGCTCGCGCGATCCCCTGAAGACCAGCGTGGGGTTCATGTCAGTGCCGAACACTTCCGGCTTCGGTTGATAGACGCGCGCCAGAAAATTGGGGGGTGTGTCATCGTCAAAGAGCATCGATTTGTTCAGCCCGAACTTTCCTAACAGCGCATCGTCATTACTGATATCCGTCCACCCCTCCGGCACGTCCGGTGTGGTTTCCAGCGGGTTGACGGTCTTGTAAATATTCTCCGCAAGCTTCGCTTTTTCCACCGCGATATTATTCGCCGCCAGACGCTTAGCGGCGATCTGCGCATCCGGATAAAGGCTATTGCTCCCCTTCGCGATCAGATCTTTACGCGCCTGCCAGCGTTCTGCTTTGCTCATCTTCTGAAGCTGCGAGGCATAGGTTTTGCCGTCTTTACCCGGGGTCGGCTCATCCGGCACCTGCGCCGTTTTAGCTTTCACTACCTGTTTCGGCAGTACCGTTGGCGCAGGGCGAGATCCGTATGTTCTCACCATGGTTTCATAGCGGTCGACAATCGTACTCACCGGATACCAGCCCAGGCCGACCAGTGAGGCAGCCTGGAGTTGCCCTTTGGCATTGATGTAAAAAATTTCCGTTACTGATGACCAGTCACGAAAACTTTCGTCAATGGCAACCACCCTGCCCATCTCTAAATCCTGCGCAATCAGCGTGCGGGTATCGCGCCCGGACTGATAAGGATTCGCGCCGGTGATCGTGCGCAGCAGATCGTAGCGCGTGAAGAGCGAGCGCAGCGAATGGTCGGGAACCGACATAATCCACTGTCCGGCAACGGACGGGCGGATAATTTTTGCAAACAGCGCTGGCGAGACGTTCTCGTGGAACAGATAGACAAACTTGATGTTATACATTCGCTCCGTCCTGTTACCCGCAGGCCTACGGATTCACCAGCCAGGTGCCTGGCTTCGCAATATCCAGCGTCTGGGTACGCGTTCTTCCATTGCCTTCCAGTTCAATGCGGGTTTCACCCGCTGGCAATTTCAGCGAAGCGTAGCCGTTATTGCCCGGACGCAGCGCTTTAGACTCGCCGTTCACCTTCAGCGTCTCGCCATCGAGCATGCGGATGTAGACCAGCGCGACCGGGCTGGCATCGACAGGCGGCGCACTCTGCTGCGCCGTAGCCGGTGGCGTGACCGGCTCGCTCACCTCTGCCGTTGCCGGTCTGGTTTCCGCTGCGGCAGAGGTCTCAGCCGGAGGGCTGACGGCAGGGGTTTGCGCCGTCTGCTCTGGCGTTTCCTGACCGCCGCCGCCGAACAGCATCGCACCGGCAACCACCCCAACCAGCACGCCCGCGGCCACCAGCCCCGGAAGCTTGTAACGACGCCAGTCGAGCGCGGAAGCAGACGCCTCCTCTTCCACCGGCACCAGCATCGTGCCGGTCTTCTTCGCGGTCAGTACCTCGTCGATACCGGCGACAGGCATCTCAATCAATGCCGCAAACTCCTCAATGGATTGCGGACGGTCTTCCATATGCAGCGCCAGCGCCTTGTCGATGGCCTGAAGCAGCGGAATGGAATAGCCCTGCGGCATCAGCTCCACCAGCGGTTTGCAGGTGTCCTGAATCGAACGCACCACGCTGACCGGCGGCGGAGAGCCGACGATAAGGGTGCGCAATACGGCGCCGAGCGCGTAGATATCCGTCCACGGCCCCTGCTCGCTTTCATTGTCGTCGGTATACTGCTCGATAGGCGCAAACCCCGGACGCAGCATGGTTTCCGTCTCATCCGAGAGGTTACCGATGGTGCGACGCGCCGATCCGAAATCAAGCAGCACCGGCAGGCCGTTGTCCTGAATCTGAATGTTATCCAGCGAGATGTCGCGGTGCAGGTAGCCTTCGTCGTGGATCGTTTTGATGGCACCGAAGAGCATGGGCAGCATGCGGCGGATCCACGCCTCGTTAATCAGTTCCGGTTTTTCTTCCCGCAGACGCGACAGCGTGGTGCCGCTGTAAAACAGCGTTCCCATATAGGCCGTGTCGTTTTGCACCCAGAAACGCAGTACGTGCAGCAGGTTCGGGTGGTTGAAGCGCGCCAGCAGGCGGGCTTCCTGGATGAAGCTGTTCAGGCCAGCAGAAAACGCTTTGCCAAAGCGCTCGCTGCGCAGTACCAGCGTCATGTCCTCGCCGCGCACGGCGAGGGAGGAAGGCATAAACTCTTTGATAGCGATAGTGCGTTCGAGCTGGTGATCCCAGGCGCGATAGACGATGCCGAATCCGCCGCCGCCAATCACCTCTTTTATCTCAAACTCATTGAAACGGTACCCGACCGGGAGCGCGTTTGGGACAGTCCGATTGTTATCATTATCCGTCATCTTTTACAGTTCTCTTGATGATTATTACGCGGCAAACTGACAGTGGAACTCGCCCTGCTCGCAGGTGACATGCAGACGTCGGTACTGCTCGTCGCTGCGGCTGGCGGTAAGTAAAATCTGGCTCATCTGAGGCAGCAACGTATTGGTCAGAATCGCATCCACCATACGCCCGCCTGACTCAACCTCGGTACAGCGCTGAACAATCTGTTCGACCACGCTGTCGTCAAATTCAGAAATAATGTTGTGATTCTCTTCCAGACGACGCTGAATACGCCCGAGCTGGAGACGCACAATCTGCCCCAGCATCTCGTCGCTCAGTGGGTAATACGGCACCACCAGCAGGCGGCCCAGCAGCGCAGGCGGGAACACCTCCAGCAGCGGCTGGCGCAGGGCGCCGCTTAACGCGTCAGGCTCCGGCATCAGGTCCGGGTCGGCGCACATGGCGGCGATCAGGTCGGTGCCGACGTTAGAGGTCAGAATAATAATGGTGTTGCGGAAATCAATGTGACGCCCTTCGCCGTCTTCCATCCAGCCCTTGTCGAAGACCTGGAAGAAGATCTCATGCACGTCCGGGTGCGCTTTTTCAATTTCGTCCAGCAGCACCACGCTGTAGGGACGGCGGCGCACGGCCTCGGTTAAGACGCCGCCTTCACCATAGCCCACATAGCCCGGAGGCGCACCTTTTAACGTCGAAACGGTGTGCGCTTCCTGGAATTCACTCATGTTGATGGTAATGACGTTCTGCTCGCCGCCGTAAAGCGACTCCGCCAGCGCCAGCGCGGTTTCGGTTTTACCCACGCCGGACGGCCCGCAGAGCATAAATACGCCGATCGGTTTGTTGGGATCGTCAAGCTTCGCCCGCGAGGTTTTTACCCGCCGGGCAATCAGATCCAGACCGTGACGCTGACCAATAACCCGCTGGTTCAGCGTGTCGGCCAGGTTCAGCACCGCGTCGATCTCATTTTTCACCATCCGGCCCAGCGGGATCCCGGTCCAGTCCGAGACCACCGCAGCCACCACGTTTTCATCCACCGCGGCAAACAGCAGCGGTTCGTCACCCTGTAAGGTATGCAGCGCCTGCTGCTGCTCTGCCAGCTGGCTACGCAGTTCAGCCGTATCCTCATCACCCGCCGCAAACAGCGCGGCACGCAGACGGATAATCTCCTGCACCCGCGTGCGCTCCTCTTCCCAGCGACGGGCCAGGGCTTCGCGTTTGCTTTCGTACGCGTCTCGCTCGTCGGTTAAGGTTGCCACACGCGCCGGATCGCCTGCGCCCACGCGCGCTTCGCGTTCGGCAATTTCCAGCTCCACGTCCAGAGCCGCCAGGTGACGCAGGCAGTCTTCCAGCTGGGCAGGCGGTGCGCTCTGGCTGACGGCCACGCGCGCACAGGCGGTGTCGAGCAGCGCCACCGCTTTATCCGGCAGCTGACGCGCAGGAATATAGCGATGCGACAGTTTCACTGCCGCGCTCACCGCTTCGTCGAGGAGTAAAACCTGATGATGGGTTTCCAGCGGCGACACGGTGCTGCGCAGCATCAGCACGGCTTTGGCTTCGTCCGGCTCGTGAACCTGCACGGTCTGGAAACGGCGGGTCAGCGCCGGATCTTTCTCGATATATTTCTTGTATTCCGCCCAGGTGGTCGCGCCGATGGTGCGCAGTTGTCCGCGCGCCAGGGCAGGCTTGAGCAGGTTAGCGGCATCGCCGGTGCCCTGCTGACCGCCAGCGCCAATCAGGGTGTGGATCTCATCGATAAAGAGAATAATCGGCGTGGCGCTGGACTGTACCTCGTTAATCAGCGCCTGGAGGCGCGCCTCAAATTCCCCTTTCATGCCCGCACCGGCCTGAAGCATGCCGATATCCAGCAGCCACAGCTGAACGTTTTGCAGCGGCTCCGGCACGTCGCCGTCAGCGATTCGCAGCGCCAGCCCTTCCACCACCGCCGTTTTCCCGACGCCAGCTTCCCCGGTCAATAAAGGGTTGTTCTGGCGACGACGCATCAGAATGTCGACCATCTGGCGGATCTCTTCATCGCGTCCCACCACCGGGTCAATTTTCCCTTCCCGGGCGCGCGACGTCAGATCCTGCCCATACTGCGCCAGCGTGCCCTGCGCAGCCGGTACTGCCCCGGCAGGCGCGTCCGCTGCGGCGGTGGCCTGCTGGCTCTCTTTGCTGCTGGCGCAAATGGCGTCGAACTGCTCGATCAGCACCTCAACGTTCAGACGGGTGAACTGCGCCGAAATGCTTTTCAGCACGTTAGCCAGATTCCACGTTTTCAGTATGCCGATCAGCAAATGGCCGCCGCGGATGCGGCTGACGCCAAACTTCAGCGAGCCGTAGACCCAGGCGCGCTCGACGGCGCTGTCGATATGCTCGGAAAGATCAGACACGGAACTTGCGCCACGCGGCAGGGCATCCAGTGCCGCCACGATATCGCGCGTCAGCTGCTGTTCATCAAGGGCGAAGTGACGGATGACCTGTTGCAGATCGCCATCCTGCTGTTGCATCAGCTGATGCAGCCAGTGCACCAGTTCAACGTACGGGTTGCCGCGCAGCTTACAGAAGGCAGTCGCGCTTTCCAGAGAGGTAAATAACAGCGTATCCAGTTTGCCGAAAAGCACGGCACGGCTAATTTCTGACATGTTAGTTTCCATTAACAATGATTCGGTATACGGAAGGATTATCGCTCTGCGCGATACACCAGATCGCCACGCGGAACAGGCTGAGGCTGAAGGCCCAGCCAGGTGTTGTACCCTAATCGCCCGGCGCTGCCGAGCGTGGCGCCCTGCACCGCATCGGCGCGCAGGATCACCCGTGTTTCCCATTCAAATTCCACCCCGGCGTACTGTCGTACCCAGTCGCGCAGTTCGGTGACCCACCCTTCGCCCGGCAGAAAACGGTTGTAGTCGTCTGCGCTCAACGGGCCAATCTCAAGCCGGAATTTATGCTGCACGTCGCGTACCGCAATGCCGAGAAAGGCAGACTCCCCCATGCGCGGCAGACGCCGCCCCTCACCCAGCTGTGCCTGCTCCCGCGTGGAGAGCGGCATCCACTGCGGGACGTTGGCCACCAGCCTGACCGGCACGTTGAAATAGTTGCGCAGGATCTTCTCCAGCCCTTCCGGGTCCCGCCCGTGGCGGGTCAGGTGCCCGGCGTGGGTAAAGCGGGCATGCGCGCTCAGGCTGCCTTTCGCCATCTGACCCGGCTGGCCCATGCCAATCAGCGACGCCAGATACCCTTCGAAGCGCCGGTTGTCGTCGCGATCCAGTGAAACGGCAGGCTGCGCGTCCGCCCAGGCGCGGTAGAACAGCAGCGTCAGGCGGTGGTGAAAGAGGTCGGCAAACGCGCTGAGGCTGTGATCCTGATGATGATGAATACGCTCGCGGGCATACTCGGTCATGTGCACCGGCAGCGGGCCGTTAGGACCAAACAGGCCGAAGCTCAGAATGGAAACGTCATGCAGCCCGTTCTCTTCCCGCTGCCGGACCTCAGCAACCGTTGACGGCGCAAACCCCATTGAAGGCTGCTGACCAATACGCAGCGGCTCAAATTTCGGCAGCGGCGCGCGGCCCAGCGGATAACGTTCACCGCCCTGGGCATCAATGCGTCTTAACAGCTGGAAGAGATCGTAGCGCCACGGCGTCTCGCGCACTCCGCGCCAGAACGCATCGGGCAGTGGCGTCAGGCGATGCACGCGCAGCGTTGCAGGGGCAACCTCACTCATACCAGCGCCCTTTTACCCATGCGCGGTGCCCAGTAGCCGATCTCGCCGCGCTGCTGGCTCTTGAGCGTGAACTCCGTAAAGCTGTTGATGGAGACCAGGCGGGCAAAAAGACGTTCCAGCACGCTGCCAAACAGCCACGGGCTGGCGCCGGAAAAGGCGCGTTCATCCACCGTCAGGGTGATGCCGATCCCGCGGGCGAACACCACCGGGCCGGGTTCCGGTACGCGGCGGTGCACCGGCTCCAGCACGCAGTGGCGAACGCCCTCCACCTGACGGGCAACCGGCGTCTCGGCCAGGTTGGCGTACAGCCCTAACAGCTGACGCAGCGCGGCAGCGCCCTCTTCGTTTTCGCTGTCCATCAAACTGAGGTAGTTCATTTGCAGCTGGCTGATAAGCCGCCAGGTGCTGAACCCTTCCGCCAGCGCCGGACGCGGCGGCGTCGGGCCTTTACGCAGGGTTAACGCTTTAACCGGCATGGAGTCGGCCATAATAAATTGCCCAAGCTCCTGCTGAAGCATCAGCGGCAGGTCGCGGCTGGTGCACAGCACCTCGGCGGAAATGTAGCGCAAATTCTCCTGCCACGGCGCGTGCTGCGCATCCACCAGCGAGACGAAGACCTCCGAGCCGATATAGCCCGTGCGGGTGCCATAGCGCAGCGCGTGTTCCGAGAGGACGCGCTGCTCACGGCGCAGGGAAAAATAGGCGCCATAGTTACCCGCGTCTCCGCTCCAGGTACTCCAGAACGGACGAAACGTCTGGTCGTCCCGCTGACCATCCGCGCTGGCATAGATTTTTTTCACGGCATAAATTTCATAATCCAGCGGTCGGATGTTATCCACCACCAGATGGTATTCATGCTGGCTTTCGCTCAGCTTCTGCCGGGCCGCCACCTTCGGGAACAGGTTGATCACCGGCGTGCAGTGCAGCGCCAGATGGCTGGCATCCACCACGCGCTCCAGCTGATCGTCGCTCTTGTCGAGCAGAATGAAGATATCAAACGCTTTTTCGTCTTCGCAGCGCTGGATCAATTTGCCCAGCCCGCTCAGGCTGATGAAGCGAAAACGCGCCGGGAACGCAAAGTACTCCTGCAACAGGCGATAGCCGTCGAAGTTGCGCAGATCGTCCGGGAGCAGCGCCTGGTCCGCATTAAAGCCTTCCTGACGCAGGGCGTCAGACGACAGCAGCTGGCGCTGGGGCTGCTTGCTGACCGTCTGGCAGACAATACCCGCGTGGTGCTCCATCACCAGCTCCAGCAGCTTCAGCGCCTCGATGTCCGGGCCGCTTAAGAAGAACTCCAGGCGGTCAAAGTCCAGGTGCCCGAGATGCTGCGGGCCATCGCAGGCAATGCGGATCCGTAAGGCGCTGCTGATCCCCCGCTGGCTCAGGCCGAGCTGGGCCAGCGGCAGATCGGCGGGAACGCCGCCCAGCTCGATCCGCTCAATTTTTAACGGCAGCAGGTTCACCTCGTGCGCCGTGGTATAGCTGCACGTAACGCCGGTCTTTTTCAGCGCCAGGCTGTCCATCATGGTGCCGCGCGGCACAATAAAGCCTTTGCTCAGGTCGCCGCGGCTGCTGTCGGGCTGAATTTCAGCGATCGCCATCGACGGCGTAGGCGCCAGATAATTTGGCGCAATCATCTCCAGCATACGCTGTGAAAAGCGCGGAAATTCGGCGTCCATTTTCATCTGCACGCGGGAGGTCAGGAAGGCGAAACCTTCCATCAGGCGCTCAATGTACGGGTCCGCCACTTCGATGCCGCGCATGCCGAGCCGCCCCGCCACTTTCGGGTAGCGCTCGGCGAACTCTGCGCCCATCTCGCGCAGATAGGCCAGTTCACGGTTGTAATATTCGAGCAGTTTGCTTTCCATAATTACCCCGCATCCTTCAGTTCAAAATGGCCGTTCTCAAGATCGACGTCGGTGCGAAAGAGAAATTCCAGCGGATACGGCACGCACCACAGGCGACCTTTGATTTCGATAGACAGAACGTTGTGCAGATCTAACGAGGAGGTATCGGACACGCAGCGAACCTGAAGCCCCTGCGGCAGGATCCGCGGTTCAAAGTTAATAATCGCTTCGGTGAGCTTGCGCTGAATGTCGTGCCATTCAATATCGGACATTCTTTTCCCCGCCAGCGGCGCCACGCCAAAATTCACGACGGAACGGCTCACCTGCGTCAGCCCGCTCAGATCGCTGGAGGCATCGTGGTTAATGGTGTTAAACAACCACTGTAAATCCCGCAGGACGTTACGACGCAGCGCAGCGTGGGTGATCAGATTGCTGTTGGCGGATTCGCGTTTTTTTTCCGGATCGTTATCCGTCAGGCGATCCAGCAGCGAGGGCTGCATTTTGTCGCGCGCCCCCACCTTCTCCTGCCTGCTGCGGGCCTGCCAGCCACTGCGCAGCAGATCGCCTTCGCCAGCGGGATTACTCATCCGCACCATCCGTGGTAAACGTTACCAGGCTCAGGGTGAGCAGCGGGTTTTCGCTTTGCTCGCTCAGCCAGGCCTTTTGCCCCAGACCTTCATACAGGGTGCCGTCGTCGTCGAGCGGAAGCCACTCGGTGGTGCGCCCCAGCTTAACGCTGTCTGGCGCCCCGTCAGCAAACGGATAACGCGCCGGGATCTGACACACCTGCTCGGTGCCGTCCGTGAGGCGGACCAGCGCATGACGCCACACCAGATCGGTCACGCTGGCCGGAGCCTGAAAACGGATCGTGTCGATGGCGCAGAATGGCACCCAGAAGTAGCGACCATTGACCAGGGTTTCACACACCGGCCCCAGACGGGCATCGCCGTCCATCAGCCATTCAAAGGTGTGGCTCTCTTCTTTCTCCAGCGTGACCTGCCCGCGGCTTGCCGACGCCTGTTCGAGTGCCGACAGACGCAGGGCTTGTGCCTGCCCGGCGCTTTCCGTCAGCGCCTGGGCTAACGTCGTCAGCCACGGCCACTGCGCCTCCGGCATTGCCGGACGCGCCTCGCCCGCGAACACGCGCGCCCGCTGCTGTTCACCCTGAATGGCCTGCTCCAGCAGCGTTACGGTCGGTTTTGCCTGCGGCTTCAGCACCAGCCAGCTTTTCAGCTGGGTCAGGGCGCGCGCCCAGTTGCCGCTGAGGATCAGAAACTGCACAAACGCGGCGCGCAGATCGGCATCCGCCGGACGGGCTTTGATATCGGCTTCCAGGCGAAGCAGCGCGTCGCTAATCGACTCACCCGCCAGACGTTGATAAAGCGTATTCATAGCCCCTCCTTAATTCGCCGCGCGCCAGGCGCCCACTGCCGGATCGCGCAGCTGCGGACGCAGCGTGTCAATCAGAACAACGTTCAGTTCCGCGCCCGGTGCTACCCATGCGCTCCAGATCTTCTTCACCTCCGCGATACGCGCCTGGAGTCTGGCGTCGTCGCTGGCGATCTCACGGGTGATTTCCACCGCCACCGTGCCGTTGCTCTTCCAGCCGTTCAGGGTGCTGTCGTACGGCAGGATCATCCAGCTCTGGTCGCTGTTCTGGGTGCTGAAAACCATGCGTTCTTTGTTGACGGAGGTGATCAGCGCGCTTTCAGGATCGACCGCGTTGTTCAGCCCCATTACCGGGAAGCCGTGAATGTAGGTGACGGGAATCGCTTTCTGCGTCCCGTTACGGTTCTGCGTCACCACGGTATGGCCGCTGAGCCAACTGCCGTTGCCACAGCGGGTGGTGTCGGAGTCCGGAATAAACAGCGCTGGCGCGGAGGCCCCGCCCTCCCAGAAGGTGCGCAGGTGGCAACCGTCCTGAAGAGTGAACTCCTGCCATGGCGTACGATCTGCCGCTACGGTGTGCGTCTCCGGATTCTGGTCAGGCGGCAGCAGCGCGCCTGAAGTGGTGGTGGTGGTCGTTGCTGCCGCCGTTTCCTGCTGCTTCACCACCAGCGCCCAGTCCTGCGCTTTAGCCGCTGTGCCGCGGGCAAGCGTCGTGCCTTCCGGATCGTTCAGCGTCCAGTTCAGGGTATTCAGCTTGCTGCACTGGTGCTCCAGCAGCGAGCCAAGGCGCGGCACGAAGTTTTCCAGCACCGACACCTCTTTCTTGCCGTTCGCCACAATACGCAGCGCCACGTCCGATTTACACCAGCTTTGCGGCGTATTGTCTTTAATGTTGTCGATCCAGATATCCAGCTTCTGCGCAGGAGACTGCACGATGCGGAAGTTTTCAGCCTGTGCGGTGGTCGCCACCGTCAGAAGAGCCAAACCCGATAGCCAAAGTTTCATATCAATCCTTGTGTGTCTAATCAGTTCCGCAGGGAAGAAATTGTGCTGCGTCAGAGAGCGTATGCAGCAAAGTGGTGTCCTGGGGGTTGCCCATCCACACCGCGACGGCGGTATAGTTGTCCTGAGCGTTGCCCTCCTGTTCAGCATTCTTTTGAATGATTTGGTTCATTAAGGTCAGCCACTCCTGTGGCGTATTGACCATGTGCAGCGACTGCTTCATCTGCTCTTCGCTGACGCCGTGCCAGAAACCGTCGGTGCAGAGCAGGAAGGCATCACCGTCTTCAACCTGCACGACATCGCTGTAGCTCGCTTCCGGTCCGCCATTCTCAATGCCCAGCGCCAGATACAGCAGGTTGCTGTTGAGATCGTCAGTCTGATGCCCGGCATCTTTCATCTGCTGAACGAGGCTGTGATCGGTGGTGACATGCCACAGCCAGCCGCGGCGAAACAGGTACAGGCGGCTGTCTCCGGCGTGCGCCCAGTAAGCCAGACGGTAATCCCTGTCGATAAACAGGCTGACCAGCGTGGTGCCCATCCGGCGATAGTCCTGTACGGCCTGTTGTTCGCTGAGAATGGTGCGGTTCGCCGTTTGGACGTAGTCACGAATATGCTGTGCATTCAGGTGCTTGTCGCCGTCAAAGCGGGAAATAATGCTGTTGCGGGCCAGTTCAGCGGCCACCTCGCCGCCCGGCAGGCCCGCGATGCCGTCACAGACGACAAAGCAGGCTGAACGTTCCCCGATGGTTTCTCCCGTCTGATCCTGGTTGCTGGCGCGCGTCCCCTGGCGGGAGAGAGAAGCCGTTGCGATATTCATTTTTCTTCCGATCCGCTTTGTGAGTCTTTGTACTGATTGACCTCCATGTCATAGGCATGGAGGAAGGCTTCGCCAAACAGGGTATGGAAGTCATCTTCGATCTCGCCCGCCGTCTCGCCATAGCTGCGCACGAAATAATCCCACAGCGCGGCTTTACGGCTGCCCGGCAGCGCCAGGCGCGACGTCATGCCGTTCTGCTTCGCCTGCTCTTCCAGCTGTTCCGGGTTAAAGGATTGCAGCATGGCGGCGATAATGGCGCGAATACCGGAGATCATCCCCAGCTGGTGCGCCTGGAGATCGATCAGCGCATCACGCACCGATTTGGTCGGTGGCATAAAGCCCGGCATCGGCGTGCCGAACATCTGGATCAGCACCGTTTTCCCGGTTGGCAGCAGCTTGAACGGGTTATTCGCATCGTCGAGCACCATGGTCATATCGGCTTTCACCCCACGCTTGAGGATGGAGCGCGACGAGAGCAGCGCCACGGTCCCCTGCGAGAACATGCCCAGGATCTGCCCCAGCTGACGCATATTTTCCCGGTCAAACTGCGGCACCGGCTGCATTTCGCTCAGGCCCATGCCCTCCAGCAGCGCCTCCAGCAGTTCGCCCTGGAGCACCTCGCCCCGCTCGCCGGTCTGCGCGGAGGCAGCAGGTGCAGCCGCGTTTTTAACCGGGTCGATACGCAGACGGCCTTTAGGCGTCTGTGCACTACTGCGTGCGACGGCCTGCGGCGTTGGCATGGTGAAGCCAGCGTAATCGGGACGCACAGGCTCTTCTTCCGTAAGCGGCGCGTTCTGCGGTTCAGACGGCTCCGGATCGAACAGCGGAGAGCTGGCCAGCGCATCCTCTTCCTGTGCGGCTTGCGGTTCAGGCTCCGGCTTCTCAGCCGCGATGTCATCCGGATGGGTTAACGGCGCGCCGCCCATCAGACCGAGAGGATCATCGTGACGCGCGGCAGGCGCACTTGCCGTGCCGCCAAACAGGGCTAACGGATCGAGTTCATCCGACGCCTCTTCCTTTGGCTGGGCGGGTTTGCTTTCGTCCGGCTGTACCAGCGTTGAAGGGGTGACATCGTCGAAAATGCTCTCTTTTTTAAACAACGCGTCATCGCTGAACAGCGTGTCCGGGTCAACGTTTTTCCGTTCAAGCGACGGATCGGCATCGTTGAACATTGCCAGCGGATCGTCGGCGTTACGCTCCGGGGCCGCAGGCTGGGAGAACGGGTCGTGGGAGGCGGCGGGCTGCGGTTTTGCCCGGTTGCTGGAGATGCTGTCGGAGATGGAAAACTCCTGCATCAGGCTGTCCCAGATTTCCGACGGCACGGCGGTAGGCTCGGCTTTCCCGCGCGGCGCGGCGCTGGCCGGTTTCGGTTGCGGTGCCGGAGCAGGTGTCGCCGATGGACGTGCCTGCTGCATGCTGGCCGCCATCCGGCTTACGGGCTGGGTATCGTGAATAAGTTCGCTGACTTCGATGCGATAGTCATCAATCCCGAGAATATCCCCATCCTGAAGCTCAACCTGACGCCCACGCTCCAGCGGAATATCATTCAGTACCACGCGGGTAACGCTGCCGCGGTTCGTGACGCGGCATTCGCCACTGGCGTCGACGTGAACGATGGCCTGCAAACGCGAGATAGTGCGATCGTTGTCCGGCAGCACCAGATTGTTATCCGTACCGCGCCCAATGGTGCCGCCCGGGGCATAAAAATCACAGCTGCTTTGCGGCGGCTGATGACCGGGTTTCGTAGAAATAATCGTGAATCGCATGGCGTATTCCTGCTGGTATGATTAGCGCTCAAACGCTGCCGCTCTCGGGGTTGAGAACGGCGGGGTTTGGGGGTTAATTCAGAAAGGCATCATTAAAATTTTCAAAATAAGATTAGACACTATTAATGCTCGAAAGAATTAACAGCAGTAAAAATATAACAGTGGCAATAAGTATTTTTCTTCTATACGACTTAACCCATGACAAATCAAAATCAGAAAAAATTTCATTGCACGACTGTGGCTCAAGCCAACGATACTCAGTTAATCTCACACGCTTACCCTGTAAGACTCGTGATAAAATTGTGGTGAGGAAACCAAATCCCCAGAACCCAAGATTTTGCCAGGTTTGATAATCTTCTTTTTTGAGCAACTGTTGATTTGTTAATATCGAATATATTTGGTTAACCTGGCGATAATTTTTCCGATAGTCTATATAAAATGAAATGACTATGCCTATAAAAGCAATAAAGAGAAAGATAATAACAGCAGAGTAAATATTATTAAAAATCACTTTATTCTCCGCTAAAAATTAAATTGTTTAGCTGTTCTCCGACAAACCCACCGATTTGTGTTCCGCCCGCTGCCCCGACGGCACCAACCACTAAACCACAGATGAGTGTACCTGTCCCCGCTGTGGGCACACCTAATGCAAGACAAACAGGAGCCGCAAGGGAGGAGCCTAATGCAGCACCAGCGACACCGCCTCCAAATTTGCTATATTCAGTCACTGCAACTCTGCTGCACTCATGTTCTCTTCCAGTAGTACAGGCATGATAAACTTCGTTAGACGTATTCATAAAAGAAAAACCTAAAGCAACCCATCCACCTGCTTTCAGGTAAGAGCTAATTCTGGCAGCTCTGTCAATATATGTTGAGTATCCAGGGATTGCGCCAATACCAACTGTACTCCATTCATGGACTATTGATTTCGTGGACAGTCCTAATGCTCTCTTAAGATCCGCATAATCTTTAAACTTAAGCTGTTTTTTAGTTATTTTATTTAACAAGGGTTTCAATTGCGCGAAAAGCGCATTGCGCTCAGCATAAAATTGTTGGCCAAAAAGCGCACCTTGTGTCCTGTACTGATTTTGATAGGTGGCTTCAATTTTAATTAAAATATTTTCAATTTGCTTAAAATATGACTCACCTGTACTGCTCACGCCCCCGACGATTGTATCGCCCCAGCCTGTTATGGCTTTTATATTATCATAATTATTTTTCAAAAATTCAGCGGTGGCTCCATCCAAAGTCGCAAGCGCGTTGGTCACCTTCTTTTTCGCAATGGCTAAGCTATTGATCTGTTGAGTTTGATTATCGCCAAGCGGGTCAGCAACAATTAATATTTGTCCGGGTTTGAGCCACGCAGTGTCTTTATTCAATTGCATAAAATACTCCGATTTTTCATTGCGCGCAGTGCCAAATAGCTGTCTTGCCTGAAAATCCAGAGTGCCGGGTTGCTGAACGACACAGTAACCTGGAGCAACGTTTGACGGACTTGCCATGGAAACACCTTGTATTTTTAATGTGTAGCTTTTGCAGAAAGTTTATTTTTGGACATTGAGTTCGCGAATCGCATCGCTATGGGAAATTAAGCTGCACTTTAATACCTCATAGCTTACCGGTGCCGTACCACCTAGCTTTTGTTTCAGTAAGGAGTTAATAACCTCGTCGGCTTTTTCGAAATTCTCGGCAGGCAGGTTACTGACTTCCAGCCATGCTGCGGCGCTTGCCTTTGCATCATTTTTCAGCGTCGCACTGTCCGCAATCTTGCCGATACAGCGATTCTGCACCCAGTTTTCAAAAATCTGTTGTTGAGAAAAGGTGTTAACGTCCGGGAGAGTATGGGCGATGGTATATGAAGTATTTAACGCGAGTACGAAAGCGAGTAAACGTTTCATTTCAGGCTCCAGAGCGTAGCGCTGCCAGGAATAAACGAACCATTACCGGGAGAACCCAAGAAATGGCAATCATCGGAGCAAATATTCCCATTCCAGAGCGTGACATGTCCAGTGGCATCGCTCCAGCCGTGACCGCTAAAGATAATAATACCTTGCTTACCTGCAAATTGGCTTGGTGTTGGAGACGTCACCGTCATATCTGCATTACCCAGTACAGTTGGCAGAAAAGCAATCATATCCTTTACGCGATACATGTAACGTTTTTTATCACTCCCCGTAACCGTCGCATATCTGCTATTGGAGGGAATTGGAACGCCACAATAATTTAAAACGTAGCTCATACGAATAGGGCATGCATTTTGAAAAATTCCGGCTTCAATATTGTGCTGGACTTTTCCACCCAATAATTTGCCCACCGTTTCGACATTGACATTAACTTCTCTGAATCTGTTCCAGGCGGCACCAAAAGCAGGACGCATAAGTATTTTCCCTTTTAGAAAGCACAGGATAAAGTGAGCCCTTTCGGGCCCACTTCTGTTACGCTTCTTTGTTTTCTTTGATGTTCCAGCCAGCGCTGCTTTCAGCACCTTTACCACCGGCAGTGGTCTGCTCCCAGTACTGCTGTTTCACTTTCGCAGCCTGGAATGCATAGGTCACGCCAACGGTATCGCCGTTGTCTGCGCCGGTGTACTGAACGGAAGTCACGAGAACGTCTTCCAGGGTGATGCGGGTGTATTCAACCTGCTGACCACCCGCTTTGCAGACGGACAGTTCAACTTTGGTCAGGTGCTTACCGCTTGCGCAGTGTTTCAGGATTGCTGTAGTGGATTTGTCGATCAGAGCGTTAACGTGCAGGTCGTTAAAGTTCACTTTACCGGCACCGCCGCCACCGCCAACGCTCATATTACCTGGCTGGGACGCGCCCCAGGAGAAGGAGGTAATATCAGTCCAGCCGGTGTGGTTAGAATCTTTAGATTCGCCCGTAACACCCTCGACCTTCAGAAACATATCAATAGCCATAATATCTACTCTTCGTGGATGAACAATATTGCTTTCGAAAAAGCCCTTATATGGCAAACAGGAAAGCATGGGGCTGAATAAAACCGTCCATATTTTACCTCTGCCTCATATCAAACGACCCGTGTCATTTGACAGTCTTACATTCCTCCGAAATAACGGAATGAATGTGAAGTCTTTATTACTGTGCTTTATTGTGGAACCAGTTAAGGACAGCATTAACAATTTAGCCGTCTTTCTTGCCGGGTGGCGCTGTGCTTACCCGGCCTACATTGAGCAACGATATCAATAGATTGCACGTTTGATTGTAGGCCCGTGCAAGCGTAGCGCCGCCGGGCGAAACTCACAAAACGCACGTAGTCAGCAGTCTGACGCTCTTACGCGTCTTTCGTCTTCAGCGACGGCAGTTTAGATACCAGGCGCAGGGAAACGGTCAGACCTTCCAGCTGGTAGTGTGGACGCAGGAAGAACTTCGCGGCGTAGTAGCCCGGGTTATCTTCTATCTCCTGCACCTGCACTTCCGCAGCCGCCAGCGGTTTGCGGGACTTGGTCTCCTGCGAGGAGTTGGCCGGGTCGCCGTCCACGTAGTTCATCACCCAGTCGTTCAGCCAGCGCTCCATCTCTTCGCGCTCGCGGAAGGAGCCGATTTTGTCGCGCACTATGCACTTCAGGTAGTGGGCAAAGCGGCAGCAGGCGAACAGGTACGGCAGACGAGAGGCCAGACGCGCGTTAGCGGTGGCATCCGGGTCGTGGTACTCGGCCGGTTTTTGCAGTGACTGCGCGCCGATGAAGGCGGCAAAGTCGGAGTTTTTGCGGTGAACCAGCGGCATAAAGCCGTTTTTCGCCAGCTCCGCTTCACGACGGTCGCTGATGGCGATCTCGGTCGGGCACTTCATGTCCACGCCGCCGTCATCGCTCGGGAAGGTGTGGCACGGCAGGTTTTCCACCGCCCCGCCGGACTCCACGCCGCGAATCGAGGTGCACCAGCCGTACTCTTTGAAGGAGCGGTTGATGTTGGCCGCCATCGCATAGGCAGCGTTTGCCCACGAGTAGCTGTTGTGGTTCGCGCCGTCGGTCTGCTCTTCAAAATCAAAGCTGTCGACAGGGTTGGTGCGAATGCCGTACGGCAGACGCGACAGGAAGCGCGGCATCACCAGGCCGAGATAGCGGGCATCTTCCGACTCACGCAGTGAACGCCAGGCGGCGTATTCGGTGTTCTGGAAAATCTTGGTCAGGTCGCGCGGGTTAGCCAGCTCCTGCCAGGACTCCATCTGCATCACGCCCGGCGCGGTGCCGGTGATGAACGGACAGTGGGCCGCAGAGCCGATGCGCGCCATCTCCCCCAGCAGCTCAACGTCCTGCGGGCTGTGGTCGAAGTAGTAGTCGCCCACGATGCAGCCAAACGGCTCGCCGCCAAACTGACCGTACTCCTGCTCGTAGATTTTCTTGAAGATCGGGCTTTGGTCCCAGCCCACGCCCTTGTAGCGTTTCAGGGTACGGCCCAGCTCCTGCTTGGAGATGCTCATAAAGCGGATCTTCAGCATCTCGTCGGTTTCGGTGTTGTTCACCAGGTAGCTCAGACCGCGCCAGGCGCTCTCCAGCTTCTGAAACTCCTCGTGGTGTATGATCTGGTTCACCTGCTGTGAAAGCTGCTCGTCAATACCGGCAATCAGGTTCTGAATGGTGCGGTAGGTATCGTTTGAGAAGGTCACGGTATTTTCCAGCGCCTGCTGCGCCAGGGTTTTTACCGCGCTTTCTACGGCAGAGCGCGCCTGATCGGTTTTCGGGCGGAACTCTTTATTCAGCAGCGCGCTGAACTCGTCCTGGCTGAACGCCTGGCCCGCCTGTTGATCGTGTTGTTGAGTCTGGTTGCTCATCGATTATTCCTCGCTACCTTTCGCACTTTCGTCATTTTTTGGCAACTGGCTCAGGGATTTGAGCAGCGTCGGATCCTGGAGAATTTTCGCGATCAGCTCTTCCGCACCGTTTTTACCGTCCATGTAGGTCAGCAGGTTGGAGAGCTGGGTACGGGCTTCCAGCAGCTTGTTCAGCGGCTCGACTTTGCGGGCCACTGCGTCCGGCAGGAAGTCGTCCATGCTGTCAAAGGTCAGATCGACGTTGAGCTTACCTTCGCCGGTCAGGGTGTTATCCACCTGGAACGCCACGCGCGGCTTCAGCGCCTTCATGCGTTCGTCGAAGTTGTCGATGTCGATTTCCAGGAACTTACGCTCGTCGACGGCTGGCAGGTTTTCCACCGGCTTGCCAACCAGATCGGCCATAACGCCCATCACAAACGGCAGCTGAATTTTGCGTTCTGCGCCGTAGATCTCGACGTCGTACTCGATCTGCACGCGGGGAGCACGGTTGCGTGCGATGAATTTCTGTCCACTGTTACTCATTGCCATGATGTTCTCCATCAAAGATGCGCGGTGAAGGTGAAACGGCAGACTCCATGCCTGTCGTCATAATGCCAGGACGCGTCATTCGCGGCGTCCAAAGATGTTTTCCAGTTGGTTAACGCCGTCTGGCGCCAGGTCGCGAATAATGTCCATAAAGTTGAGTTCAGACAGCCGCTGCACCCGTTCAATCATCAGCGGTGCGGGATGGCTGGGTTCATACTGCGCAAAATACTGTTTCGCTTTTTCCAGCATCAGCTGCGCGTCGGCGCGGCTGGTGACCTGCACGCTGCGCCAGTCCGTCACCTGCTGGACAGGCTGAGCGGCCACCGGCTGTGGCTCGGCGTGTTGTTCAGCCTGCGCGTCCCGGTTCGGTAGCAGCTTGCTGATATCGGTCACCTGGCAGGCGCTGGAAACCAGCCCGACGGTTTTCAGCAGCTGTTCCATCTCCGGTACGCCACTTTCACCGAGATAGCCGGTAAGCCGTTCGCGGATAGCCAGCAGGCGTTCGTTGATCACGATAACCGCTTCGGTGCCGGGCTGATCGCCCCGGGCCAGCTCATCAATCAGCCGTGGGCGACCGCCCGGATAATCCGGACACTCGGTTTTACTGCCGTCAAGCAGCGCCTGGGCGTCACGGAGCGAAATCTCATCGCCGTTTGAGCGGAGCAGTGAGGCGTTGCGCACCGCGACCGTCAGGTCGGATTTATCGCTCAGCCCGGCGAGGGCGTTAATGCGGTAGAACGGATCGGTTTCGCCATACTCTTCCAGCAGCGGGTACAGTTGCTCCCAGTAACGGGACAGGGCTTCCTGCACCAGCAGCAGCCCGTCGGCGTAACCGGCCAGCCCGCGACGACGCGTCCAGGCATGGGTTAACGCCAGCATGACGCGAAGATCTTTGGTGTGTCCCAGCAGGCTGGTGGCAAGTTTTTCTACCGTGTTCCAGTCGGCGGGTTCTGCCGGGATGATGGTGTCGCCAAACTGCTGCTCGGCTTTGCCCTGGCTGGCCTGCCCCATGGCCTGGAAATCAGCGTCGTACTCCAGGTTTTCACCGCAGGGGTTGTCGGGGCTTATCGGCGCGAGAAAGTCATCGATATTCATAAGGTCCCTGCTTATTCAAACATAGGCGGGTAAAGACCGTGGCGGCCCGGACGGGCACCGCCTGCCGGATCGAACAGCAGCGTAAAGAGCTGCCCGGTGAAGTTACCGCTGTGGACGTGGGTGTAAAGCGGATAGCCGTCGCAGCGGTTCGTCCACCAGTAGCTGGTCTGGCGCAGCGGATCAAAACACTCCGCCGCCTGCGGCCAGCCCAGCGTGCTCTGACCTTCATCGTCGTAGCCAATCACATCGAGAATGTCGGAACGCTTTTGCGGCTCAACCGGCTGGGGTGCCGGGATGGTCATCAGCATTTCATCCAGCTGGGAGGCAGAATAACTGTTACGCACCGCGTGCAGCCCCAGACGGCCAAGCTGCTGATACCAGCTTTCAGCCTGCCCAAGCAGGCGAGATGACCACTCGGCCGGGGTAAAACTCAGTTGAAGACATACCGGATAGTGGCGGCCTACGCTGTCACGGCCCGGCAGCAGGCAGCCCATCTGAATCATCTGGCTGCCGAGCATCGGCGGGACGACAAAGTTCCACACCGGGGCTTTAGAAAACGGGCGCTCGCCGCTGCGCTGTTCTTCCTGTTGCCAGGCCAGCAGGCCGACCTGGAACCAGTGCGACCACTGGCGTTGCAGGGTATCCGGAAAGCGACGCTGCAAAAAATCTCCGGCGCTGGGTAATTTGCCATACCAGCTATAACGGTTCATCGCAGGGGTATTCGTCATACGGCTGTCCTTGCGGTTATGGGCATGAGAAACGGGGAAGCTGGAACGGGTTGCGGATGCTGTTTGGGGCAAACTCCAGCGTGACCTGATGTCCGTCGACGTTGAAGGTCGCCTGACGGCTCAGGCTACCTGCGCCAGGGCTGGTGCGCGCCTTGTCGAAAAAGCGGTTGAGTGCCCAGGAACCGTTGGTTACCAGCGTTGCGGTGCTGCCATTGGCCAGACCAAGCTGCATACGCACCTGATTCGTCCCGCCCGGCCCCGGCCAGGTCATGATCTGTACCGCCTGCGGACCGTGGCTGTAGCGCAGCAGCTGACCGTCCACGTCCAGCGTGAGGTTCAGAATGGTGTTGTCCATCCGCACGGTGCGCACCGTTACCTTGAAGGATGGCGTGGTAGCACCGTTGGCAAAGAAAGCATCGCGGACAGACTGCGCCTGCTGGAACGGACGCAACAGCCCTTCACTGCCCGGCAGCGTTTTACCGTCAATGCCCGGCATAAAGCGCCAGTTCGCCTGGGTGGTGTCCACCTTGTTGGTCAGATTGTCGCGGAAAAAGGTGTCCATCAGCCCGGTGCCCGGGGCGAACATGCGGGCGAGATCGTCCGGCGTCACCTCGGTGCTGGCGCTGCGTACCAGCGGATAACGTCCGGCAATCGCCTGACGGCAGAATCCACCCACTTCCACATTAATACGCTTGCGCACGTTCTCCAGATCGCGACGCTGGGTGTCGCTGCTGGCGCCGACGGCCATATTGCTGAACATGGTTTGCAGCCCGCCCGGCAGTCGGCCCGCGCTGGCTTGCAGGCGGCTGATGGCATCGCCGCCCGGCGCGGGCATACCGCTGTTTGCCGCATCCTGAACGGCGGTCAGGTAGCGATAAAGCTCGTCAACCTGCTTAAGAAAATCATCAAAGACGATAGTTTTGCCGCCCTTCTCCAGCGGCTGCGCCAGCTCAATCATCGGCGCATAGTGGTCAGTCACCAGTTGCTCAGGCGCCTGCGTCACAACCGCACCCTGCGTCGGGGCATTGTCGCCGTTGCTGAACAGCGCTTCCAGGGTACGGGTGGCCCGGTTGCTTTGGGCTTCCGCTTTCTGCGCATCTTCCGGCGCTGGTGCGGTGCGCGAGAGGGTCAGCACCTTGCTCAGGTTGAGCACCAGGCGGCGCAGCGGCGAGTTGGTGCCTGAAAGCAGGCGCGCGGTGTTGATGCGCTGGGAGAGATCGGCGCTGTTATTGAGCTGAATGTCAGCGAGGAAGCGATCCCAGTTGACGATAAAGTCGCGCATATAGAGCTGACGCACGGCGTTGTCGATCTGCTGTTTATCTTCCTGGGCGGTGGTCGCACCCAGTACCCAGGCATCGTCCTCGTGCAGGGCGGTGGTCACGCTGTCGATCTGGTCGTTAAAGCTTTTCCAGTATCCGTCCGGCGTATAGAGACCCGGCACGCCCTCACTCACCGGCTTGCCGCTTTTACGGGAAAACACCAGCTCGCTCTGCGGGCCGCCGAGATCGGAAAGCGAAACCGGCTTGAGGTTCTCATCATGCTCCAGCAGACGTTTCAGGCGGCCATATACGCGTGTTGAGAGCGGCTGCTGGTTGATGAGCGCCCTCTCGCGGGCCACCAGATCCTCATCCTGCGCATACGGTGAAGCCTGAATTTTTGGCTCCAGCAGCTGGGTCAGGTGCCATTCCAGCTCCTGAAGCTGGGCCTGCGTCACGTTCTGCGGCAGGTTGCGTTGCAGGTTGAGCATCACCCACGAGTGCAGGAATTTGCCATCGTAATGCTTAGGCTGGTAGAGCATCTGATAGGCTTTCAGCGCCTCATAGCTGTACTCCACGTCGCTGCCGTTATCGTTGCGAAGCCAGGTGGTGATGTGCATCGCCACGGCGGGGAGCAGCATCTGATCCAGCGCTTTCTGGTACAGCGACTGCGAGGCATCGCTGACGTCATCCCCGCGATAAAGCCCCATGCGGCGGGAAACCGGCGGGTCGTTAACGTCAAAGGCTTCGCTTTTCGGCAGATCCACCAGGCTGTTAAGCAGCGGCAGAAGCGCAAACAGATCGCGCTGGGGCTGGTTTTGCAGCGCCTTACTCTGCTGCTCCAGCATCGGCACTTTTGCATCCACCTCTTCCAGATAAGCTTTATTTTTGGCGTAACTGGTCAGCCACAGGCCCCCCAGGATCACCAGCAGGGCCAGCAGCGCCGCGTAGCCGGACCACATCACGGCGCGGTTGCGCAGCTCCCACCAGCGGTTTTCCCCGGCGATGCCCGCTTCCTGGAAAATCACGTTTTGCAGCAGGTTTTTAATGAAGAAGCTCTGGCCCTTCGCGCCCGGGATCGGTGCCTCTTTGCTCACCGAATCCCAGCGCGTGCTTTCTTCCCCTTCGGGCAAGGAGAGCGCGCGGTTAAGCTCGCCCATCACGCGGTCAAACGGCATCCCTTCCTGGGTACCGCTGGCAAAGTAGATGCCGCGCGGAGAAAATTCGGTTTCGAAGTTTGAGCGAGCAAAAACCGTGCTCAGGTAGTCTGCCAGCAGCGGACGCAGCGCGGCGAACTCCTGCGGGAAGAGATAGGCTTCCGCACGGGTTTTGGCGTCATGCTCTTTGAGCATGGTTTCCGGCAGGCCAGCATCCAGACGCTGTTGCAGCAGGGAAAATTCCTGCTGGAAGTTGCCCATCAGGTCGTAATCGGCGTGTTTGGTCTGCTCCCACGGCAGCGTAAAGCCCCAGATCTGGTCGCGCTGGGCTTTGTCGTAATCGGCAAACCAGGCGCGGAAGCCTTTGAGCAGGTCCGCTTTGGTTACCATCACATACACCGGGAAGCGAATACCCAGCTGTTCGTGCAGCTCAGAGAGACGCTGGCGCAGGTTGACCGCCTGCTGGCGGGAGGCCTCGGCGGACTGCGAAAGCAGGTCGGAAATGCTGATGGTGATGATCACGCCGTTGATGGGCTGGCGGCGGCGGTATTTACGCAGCAGGTTAATAAATTCCAGCCATTCCCCGGCGTCCTGAACCTGCTCGCTCTCCTGAGTGGTGTAGCGCCCTGCGGTATCCAGCAGAACCGCCTCGTTGGTGAACCACCAGTCACAGTTGCGCGTGCCGCCAATACCGCGCAGCGCGGTTTTACCGAAGCGGTCCGCCAGCGGGAATTGCAGCCCGGAGTTGGCCAGCGCAGTGGTTTTACCGGAACCCGGCGCGCCAATAATGACGTACCACGGTAGCTGATAGAGGTATTGCGTGCTGAAGCGCTGCGTCCACTGCGCGCCATGCCCCGCTTTGCTGAAGTGGGCTTTTTTCAGCATCTGGGCCGCTTCATCGAAACGCCCGGCAAGGATCTGCTCCTCGCTGTTCAGGCGTTTCTGCGGATCGGCCGCCTCCGGGCTGGTGGTATTTTCGTTGAGCTTGTCCATCAGCTTACGGTTCAGCCAGGCGTTATACAGCCGCGGCAGAATGTGGCTCTGGGCCCAAATCAGGTAGACCACCGCAATGCTGATGACGCGGTTCTGCTCTGATTCAAGGGGCCGGGTATCCACGATGGACAACAGCGGGCCAATCATCCAGATGACCGCCGCGAGCGCCGTTACGCCCAGGAAGCTCCACAGAATGCGATTGGTCAGTATAGAAAGTAGAGTAGTCAGCATCCTTAGTTTCCTTGCGGCAATCCGTTCAGCTCGGCCTGGGTATTTTCAGGCGACACCAGCAGCGTGATCTCCACGCGGCGGTTACGGGCGCGATTTTCAGGCGTCGTGTTGGGCGCTACCGGGTTGATCTCTCCCCGCCCTTCCGCTTTGACGCGTTCAGGCTGTGACAGGCTGCCCTGTAGCTGTTTTTGCACCGAACGGGCGCGCTCAAGCGAGAGTTCATAGTTGGAGGCGAAGCGCGCGCTGCGGATCGGCACGTTGTCGCTGTACCCCACGACCAGAATTTTGCCGCTGACGTTATTCATGGCCTGGGCGATGCGGTCGATGACCGGCTCATAGCGATCGCGCACCACCGTTGAGGCCGAAGCAAACAGTCCGTCCCCTTTGAGGATCACCACGCTGCGATCTGCCTCATCCTTAACGGCCACCAGACCGGCATCAATTTCCGGTTTCAGGAAGCCGCGCAGGTTCAGCACCGCTGGCAGCTGACGCGCAGGCTGCTGGATCGTGGTTTCCGGCAGTTGGGACTGGTAAATTTTCGCCAGCACCGGGCTGGTGTTATCACCCAGACGCCAGTTCAGCACGATATAGAACAGGCAGGCGATAAAGCCGACCAGCGCCACGCACGCCCAGAGAGGGATCATCGGTCGCCAAAGCTTACGCAGAACGGGGCGGTCTTCCGGGTGCGGCGAGAGCGGCGGCGGGTAGCTGCCGCGCACGCCACGGATCATCTGCCACAGGCGCTGTTTGATGGTTTCAAGCTGGGTGCGGCCATTGTCCAGCACGCGGTAGCGGCCTTCAAAGCCGAGCAGCAGACAGTAGTTGATCATCTCCAGCAGCAGAATGTGCTCGCGCGGATTCTGCGACAGACGCGCCAGCAGCTGGAAGAACTTCTCGCCGCCCCAGGTTTCGTTATGAAACGTCACCAGCAGACCATTGCTTGACCAGACGCCACTGCTTCCCCAGGGGGTCAGCGCGGCGGCCTCGTCCAGCGCCGTGCAGAGGCAGTAGCGCGCGCCGACAATCACTTCATACGGTAAGCCCGCCTGCTGGCACCGCACTTCGAAACGGCGAATTTCGTCAATCAGGCGCTGGCGCAGCCCGACCTGATCGTCGTGGGAAACCGAATGACGGATTTGCGGAATCGCATTGAGCAGCGGATTGGCGGCCGCCACCAGCTGATTGTTCCCACTGGCTCCGGTAAACACGGCATCACTGCCGGTATCCTGTCGTTCCTGCATATTAAGCGCTCGCTTTATTATTCTGTCGGGCTACGGATGGCCCAGAACTCCATATCGAGACCCGGGAATTCCCCTGCGAGATGCAGCGCGAATGCCCCGGACTTGTCCATCTCGTGCCACAGTTCGCTGCCCCTTTCGAGTTCGAAATAGCTGTAGCCTGCATGCCACGGGATCTGCGGCGGCGCGACGGGCATTGCCCGAAGCATGATGCCCGGCAGTTGAAGCTGGACCAGATCGCGAATTTTCGACACTGGCGCAACCTTCATCTGGGCAGGGAAATGGGTTTGCAGGTGTTCGCCGGGGACATTGGCTTTGACGGCCAGCACGAAGCCGAATTCGCGGACCATGCTGGTCTCCGGCACGGTGGCGATGTTCAGCCCGTGAGAGCGTTCGTGCAGCGGCAGCTGGATGGCATGATCTTCCATGACCAGCGACAGCCCCTGGCGCAGCATCAGCATCAGTTTGCTGAAGCAAACGGCGAGATCGTCATGGTCGTATACCGGCAGAATGCTCTCTGCGGTACGCTGCGGCGTCCAGGTGGCTAGCTCCGTGGCAAACGGCAGCCAGCTGCCCCACAGCGCTTCAGGGTGAAGCAGCGGCAGCGTTTTTAAATGCGAGACGTCGCCCAGGTGGCGGTTGATCAGCGAGAGAAGCGTGAACTCGACCATCTCGGACGTATTGAAACGCCCCGGCTGGCGCAGGCGGCCGCCGATCTGCTGGCTACGCTGCACCAGCAAGCCGTGCAGGTCGTTGATCATGCCGTACAGCTGCGGGCTGTTATTGGCATTCAGCATTGGCGGGATGTAGCTGTTATCGAGCCGCACGTGGTTGTCGTTGCGCTTTTCGGTGACGAACGCCACGCCGATGGCGGTCCATTCTGCCGTCAGATCTTTCTCCAGCATCAGGGTCAGACGCAGGCGGCCAAACTGGACCGTCGCCTCCCCGACCGACATGGCGTTATCGTCTTCCACTTCTTGTTCAAACGTAATAAAACGCGCCAGAGAAGCCTGCTCCTCGCTGAAAATCACCTCTTCTCGCCCCCCGCGACGAACCGGCAGCGCAAGCACTACCTTTTCATTGGTGAGATTGTCGGGAATTTTTAGCGGGGCCGGACCGTTGCGGTCGCTGCGAACCTGGAAAAAAGTGCCGTCAGGCAGCAAACCGCTACAGTAGCTCAGGGCAATGCAGCCCTGGCGGAGCATGGCTTCATCCAGCTCAAGGTCGAGGAACCCCCAGAGATACGATCGCTGCAAGGCCCCCCACTCACGAACGTGGTTGAGGAGGTAACTTTCTGTCCGCTGAAAATGGTGGGGACGCAGGAACATGCCCTCGGTCCAGACGACCTTTTCTGCTTTCGTCATGATGATCTCTTTCCTGTTATGAAGGGCGTTACTGGCTGATGACCCGGATACCATTTACGTCAAGGAAGACGCTGGCCTGGAGTTCATCTGCGGACCATTTCCAGAACTGGTAAATCGCGTTTTCGCCGGGAACAGGCAAAGGAAGTGAGACGCGCCATTTTTTGCCGTCGAGCGCCTGGTATTCCGCCATCACGCCGATATAGCGCGCTTCCGGTGAGCTTTGACCGCTCAGGGTTTTCGAAAGCTGGCCCGGCATCAGGAAGAATACATCGCTGTTCAGCAGATTCGCGCCAAGCGTGGCTGACGCGTTGTTCTGTAAGGAGTAGAAGTCGCTGGACATGAAATCCGCATCAGATTTCAGCAGCAACACTCTGACCTTAAGCGGCGCAGAATCATTGATTTGAGGATGAGCCTGAAACTGAAGATTGTATCGGGAGGGGTCGCTGTGTGAAGACGACGTACAACCACCGATCAGCGCGAATATCAGCGCAAAAAAAGGGAACCACATCCGATAAACATTTTTATTATTCATAAAAATACGCTCGTGAAACCCGTTTAGTTCAGGATCCAGGTACCGTTCGCGCTGTCTTTGCAGGCTTTGCTGTTGCCATCGACATCAACACAGGTGGTTTTTTTGCGCGCTTTCGGGCGCAGCGCCTGTTTACGCACGGTGGCTTCGTACTGGTCGGCCTTGATCACGGCACGCATCGGCACATAACCAATCAGCTGTTCACTCCCTTCATCGGCCAGCGCCATCCAGAAATGTTCAACCTGCCCCAGCACAACGTAAGTTTTGCCGGTCTCCAGCGTACGGATCACTTTTCCGCCGTAGTCAGGACGGCTCATCAGGGATGCCGGGTACATGGCACGATATGGCTCATTCACCTGAGTGAACTCCGCCGGAGGCGTAACAGCGTGACGGTGTGTTAGCGTGATGCCATTAACCTGGCTGGTCACAATCGTATCATCGGTGATCGCTGGTTTCTGCGGCGCCTTACAGCCCGCCACCGCCATAACAAACAGAAGTGATAACAATACGCGCAGTTTCATATGCTTTTCCGTAGCGATATTTAGAGGATGAAGTGAGGGGATAAAATTTGACTTAGGTGCTATTGTTAAAATAGTCAGGATATTTTCAGCATGTAACTATTTTAAGGCATAGCTACCGCACGAGCCCGACAGAAATCGGCCCAGCATGCTCCTGACATATTTTGACAAACGGTAGACAAGTTTACATGAGCTTGTCATCAATTCAATATTTCCCGCCTGCTTAATGACGTTTAATGATACGCCCAATGCATTATAGGATTAATCTCATAAAAAATGCGCACTTAGATGAAATCGTCTTTTTCTTAGACAATATTCGCACATAACTCTATGAAAATTAATGGCTAAACAGGCAAAAGAGAACCGCTATCATTAACGTAACCCCTTATTATCGCCACTACCATAATTAGTAGAATTTCATTTTTTCTGTGCGCTGCGGGATATATCTGGGATATTTTCATTGTTGCATCCTGAAGATAACTTTAATTGCACAGGCGTACCCCTCATTAACAAAAACTGAAGAAGAAAATGGCAGGGATTTAATTTCGCGTTCCGAAATAACATTATCGAAATTATCCTCAGGGGTTATTTTTTGTGCATGAATAATTAAGCCTGACTACATCTTTTAGTTGGATTGTTGTTCAGCGCGCTCCCGCACACCCCATAAACTGGGGGTTTCAGCGTCGTTGACAAATAATCTCACGCAAGAAGTTTTACCGTTACTACATATTTCGTTTACTTCTTACCAACATCTGGCGTTTCATTCTTTCCCCCGGGCAAGCCTCTCCACGCCTCCGGTGTCTTGTCTACGGTAGTCGTCTGCCGCTTGACTTATTTTGTGATAAAGGTACTTTTCAGGACATGAAGAAGATCCTGATTATCGTACCTGACGGTGGCATGTTGTTTGAGGCCGCCGGTATCGCCGACATTCTGATGCAGGCCAACCGGCTGCACCCGGACGGCCTTGCGCAGCCCCGCTATCGCATCATTATCGCCACCACCCAGCCTCACCTGGTGATCCACGGTCAGTCCGGATTAAACCTGCTGGCGGACTATCGCCTGCCGGAGCTGGATCCGCGCGCGCCGCTGGACACGATCATTATCACCGGTCGCGGCATGAATGAGCAGGAGAGCACCGCCGTGGTGGACTGGCTGCACCTGGCCGCGCCGCATGCGCGCCGCGTCGCCTCTGTCTGCGGCGGAGCCCTGCTGCTGGCACAGGCCGGACTGCTCAACGGGCGCCGGGCAACGACCCACTGGCGGCTTCTGGAGACGTTAAAAACCTGCTATCCGGCGGTCAACGTTGAGGGCGGCCCGCTCTATGTTCAGGATGGTCCCGTCTGGACGTCCGGCGGCGTCAGCTCCGGCTTTGATCTGACGCTGGCGCTGGTGGAAGACGATTATGGCTTCACCCTCGCCCGCAACGTGGCGCAGGATATGGTGATGTACCTGCGTCGGCCTGGCGGCCAGCTACAGTTCAGCCGCTATAACCTGGAGCAGTCCGGCGCGACCGGACCTGTCAGCGAACTGCAAAGCTGGATCCTGCAAAATCTCACCGCAGATTTATGCGTCGAGAAGCTGGCCGAACGGGTCGCCATGAGTCCGCGCAATTTCACCCGCGTGTTTACGCGTGACGTGGGTGTGCCTCCGGCCCGATATGTTACCGAGGCGCGCCTGGCTGCCGCCCGCCAGCTACTGGAGCAGACCCCGGATCCGCTTGATGTGATTGCTGAAAAAAGCGGGTTTGGTACCAGCATTAACCTGCGCCGCGTTTTTGAGAAGCAGCTTCATCTCACACCGGGCGAATACCGCCAGCGCTTCCACTGCCGCAGAATGGCGTAATCTGATCCTTTTTTGTCATTTACGCCATCCGGCCTGACGCCTACAGTGACTCCAGACAACACAGATAAGGAGTACATCATGGTTAAGGTCGGTATTAACGGTTTCGGCCGTATCGGACGTAATGTTCTGCGCGCGGCGCTGGGCAACCCGGATCTCCAGATTGTGGCCATTAACGATCTGACGGACAGTAAAACCCTCGCTCATCTGCTGAAATATGACTCTCTGCTCGGTACGCTGCCAGTGCCCGTTGAAGCGGCGGACGGCGCGCTTCAGGTTGACGGGCAGCGCATCACCGTATTCAGCGAACGCGACCCGGCAAACATTCCGTGGAAAGACGCCGGTGTCGAGGTGGTGATCGAGGCCACCGGCTTCTTCACGGAACGTGAAAAAGCGGCGGTGCATATCACCCGCGGCGGCGCGAAACGCGTCATTATCTCCGCGCCTGCTAAAAATGATGATCTGACGGTGGTGATGGGCGTGAACCACACGCTGTACGATCCGGGCCAGCATGTTGTGGTCAGCAACGGGAGTTGCACCACTAACGGGCTGGCACCGGCGGCGCAGGTGCTGCACCAGCAGTTTGGCATCGAACATGGGCTGATGAACACCACGCATGCCTACACCAACAGCCAGGCGCTGCATGACCAGCCGGAAAAAGATCTGCGCGGCGCGCGCGCGGCAGCATTATCGATTGTCCCTTATTCCAGCGGCGCGGCAAAAGCGCTCGGGAAAGTGATCCCCGAACTGGACGGCAAACTTACCGGGTATTCCCTGCGCGTACCGGTTCCGGTGGTATCGATTGTCGATCTGACCGTAACGCTGAGCCGCAACGTGACCGCCGAAGAGGTGAATGACGCGTTCCGTCAGGCCGCCGCCAGCGGGCCGCTGAAAGGCATCCTGGGCTACAGCGATGAACCGCTGGTCTCCAGTGATTATCAGGGCGACCCGCGCTCATCCATCATCGACGGGCTGTCAACGCTGGTGATTGGCGGGAATATGGTGAAGATCCTGTCGTGGTATGACAACGAATGGGGCTTCTCGAACCGTCTGGTGGATCTGGCGGTGCTGATGGATAAGAAAGGGTTGTAGCCGACCGCATTGCCGGGTGGCGCTTGCGCTTACCCGGCCTGCAAAATGGCCCCTCTGCCAGCTAACAGGGGGGCACCATGACACCTTTCAGAAATAATATTTAAACCGCACACGACCGCCATAACGATCGTCGTTCTTATCGCTTCCCTCTTTCGGCGACGCGTTCACCCACGAAGCGTAGGCGCCCAGATAAATATTAAAGTTCTTCATCTTCATTACGTTGGGAATGAGGTATGACGCATGGACAGTGTGAATATCATACTCACCCGGATCGGTGATCCAGCAGTCATTCTCACACTCTGCGTCAAAGGTGGAGGTGTTAAATTCTTCGATTTCGTTATGGGCATAAATATAGCCCAGCTCAACGTTACGCCACAGGGCATTGATACCCGTGGTGAAGTCCGTTTCGTCTGCGGCGTCCAGATACGCTGTGTTGAGATTCACGACTACCCCATCCTCCGGGTCGGTTTTCAGACCATCCCAGGTCATGGTGAATCCGTAACCAGTGCGGTCAGACTGATCGACCCAACGACCCGCGTCATCCCGATAGCCATAAGCATTGTTGACCAGATTGGTTTCCATAGCGATGGCCGTTGAGAACGGGCCGTCCTGCCACGAAATAACCGGCCGGACATAGGCGACGTTCTTGTCATTTTCCAGTTCCGCACCATGGTAGCGCTGGTCGACATACAGATCGCTGCCGTCTTTGAACAGCGTATTCAGCTCGAAATACCAGTTATCCAGCGTTTTACTCATCAGGAAGTTTCCGCCGCTGTCGGTACGGCCACGCCCCTCTTTCAGCATATAAATGTAACCGTAGCCGTCGCTATAAAGATCGTCCGCGGTATTGCCCGAGTATTCAACAAAGGTATCCTGGTTGAGCGGGAACATATCGTAGGCTTCAAAACGTCCCACTTTAATTTCCCAGTCGTTTTCTGTGCCAAAGAAGAATACCGCATCATCAAGGTACATTTGCCCGGCTAAATCTCCCAGCGGCTGCACAGAAAATCCGGCAAAATGACCGTTATCCATTTTTCGGTAACCATCAAAGCCCAGCAAAATTCGACCATTAATATCCCAGCGTTCTTTATCGCCCGGCGCCCAGTCGCTATTAGCGCTTTGCTTAACAGAAGTCAGGCTGCCGGTTTTGCTGGCAGCATCCATATTAAATTCCACATCGCCATAAAATTTTATATCGCCAAAGCCCGAAAGCGTCAGCTTCGGTGGTGCATCTTTATTGACGGGCTCTTCTGACTGCACAACCACGGATGCGACCTGCTGGCTGGCCGCCTGCTGTTGTTTCAGCGCCTCGATTTGCGCCTCCAGTTGCGCCAGTTTTTCATCAATGCTCGTCGCGTTTTGTGCAGCAAAAAGAGAGCCAGAACAGAGTGCCCCCACGAGGACAACCATTTTTTTTAATTGCATAGAATCCATCCTGAAATAAAAGTGAACACCCACGGTGATGGGTCACCCTATTTCGTCTAAATGCTTTTCGGCGGGCTATTATGTTTTTTGTTATATCGATTATGATTTTTACTTTGTGTGACCTTCGCGGAAACTTATTCGCGGAATGAAATAAATAAACGCAACCCCGCTCACAGAATTAAAAAAGGGTGCAAGCCATTAGCCAGGCCTATATTCATAGCTTTGCCTGATAGGATATTTAATAATTATTACTCTTTAAAAAACATTTCCTGGGCAAATACTTTTCGCCGCGCGTCTCGCGCCCGGGCGCGGCGGTAAATTGTCTGGTAATGCGCAAAATGGGATATCCAACACGCGAAGCGGGCAATATTCGTCTAAGGTTTTCAGGTGATTGACGACAGCGGTGACGCTGCCCAGCGACGAATGGAGATGAACCGATGATAAAAACTCGAATGCTACGCCCCGGCTTGTTACACCTTGCGTTGGCAGGCGCACTATTCGGTGTAACCGCATTGGGTTACGCTGAAGACCAGCCAGCGAGCCAGCAAAGCTCACCTGATATTCTCCTTGGCCCCCTCTTTAATGAAGTCCAGAGCGCCAAACTGTTCCCGGATCAGAAAACCTTCGCGGATGCCGTTCCCAAAAGCGACCCGCTAACGATCCTGGCGGATTACCGGATGCAGCATACCCAGTCCGGTTTTGACCTGCGCCACTTCGTGGAGATGAACTTTATCCTGCCGAAGGAAGGTGAGAAATACGTTCCCCCGGAGGGCCAAAGCCTGCGAGAACACATAGACGATTTGTGGCCTGTGCTGACCCGCACCACCGACAAAGCGAACAAATGGGACTCTCTTCTTCCCCTGCCAAAACCCTATGTCGTGCCGGGGGGACGCTTCCGCGAAGTCTATTACTGGGACAGCTATTTCACTATGCTGGGGCTGGCCGAGAGCGGCCACTGGGACAAGATCGGCGACATGGTGGACAACTTCGCTTACGAGCTTGATACCTGGGGCCATATCCCTAACGGCAACCGCAGCTATTACCTGAGCCGCTCTCAGCCGCCGTTCTTCTCGCTGATGGTGGAACTGCTGGCCACGCATGACAGCGATGCGTTAAAGAAATACCGTCCGCAGATGGAAAAGGAGTATGCCTACTGGATGGAGGGGGCGGATGGGCTTCAGCCTGGTCAGGCGAACAAACGCGTGGTAAAGCTGGATGACGGCTCCCTTCTCAACCGTTACTGGGATGACAAGGATACCCCACGTCCTGAGTCCTGGCTGGATGATGTCACCACCGCCAAAAATAACCCTGACCGTCCGGCTACGGAGATTTACCGCGATCTGCGCTCTGCCGCCGCCTCGGGCTGGGATTTCAGCTCCCGCTGGATGGACGATCCACAGAAGCTGGGCACCATCCGCACCACCAGCATCGTGCCGGTGGATCTGAATGCGCTGATGTTTAAGATGGAAAAACTGCTGGCCCGCGCCAGCCAGGAAGACGGTGATACCGCCAGCGCAAACAAATACGACGCGCTGGCCTCCGCACGTCAGAAAGCGATGGAAAGCCATCTGTGGAACGATAAAGAGGGCTGGTATGCGGATTACGATCTGAAAACCGGGAAAGTGCGTAACCAGCTGACAGCCGCGGCCCTCTTCCCGCTGTATGTGAAAGCTGCATCGCAGGATCGCGCCGACAAAGTGGCCGCAGCCGCTTCGTCACGCCTGTTGAAACCGGGCGGAATTTCTACCACCACCATCAACAGCGGACAGCAGTGGGATGCGCCAAACGGCTGGGCGCCGTTGCAGTGGGTTGCGGTGGAAGGTTTGCAGAACTATGGTCAGCAGAAAGTGGCGATGGACGTGACCTGGCGTTTCCTGAAAAACGTTCAGCATACCTACGATCGCGAGAAGAAACTGGTTGAGAAATACGACGTCTCTTCGACCGGTACCGGCGGTGGTGGCGGTGAGTATCCGTTGCAGGACGGTTTTGGCTGGAGTAACGGCGTGACGCTCAGAATGCTGGACATGGTCTGTCCGAAAGAGAAGCCGTGCGACAGCGTACCGGAGAATCAGCCTGCGGCTAACGATGACGTTGCCCCTGCGAAACAGGCGGCGCAGTAGCGCCCCTCACCCTGACCCTCTCCCCGGTGGGGCGAGGGGATGGTTCCGTGCAATAGATTGGCCCGGTAGCGAAGCGCTACCGGGCTTTTTTCAGAAGCTGTAGCTCGCTCCGACCTGGAACGTGCGATCTCGGCCTATCCAGCAGTTGGTCGCGTCATAGCAGGTGAGCGTCTCTTTGTTGGTGACGTTCTGCGCGCTCGCTTTCAGCGTCAGCCCCTCCAGCGATGGCGCCAGTTCGCCCATGCGGTAGGATGCCGCCAGATCGTACTGCGTTGTACCGCCCAGCTTGCCTGCGTCGTTGGCTGGCGAAATTTCCATCGGTCCGGTGTAGCGTGCACCTGCCCCCAGCGTTAAGCCTCTCAGCGGGGTGCTGTCAAAGGTGTAGTCCCCCCACAGATTAAAGGCGTTCTCAGGGACCTGCGTCGGTCGTTTGCCCTGGTACTTGTCATCTTCAGTGTTGATGGCGTGGGTATAGGCGTAGTTAGCAATCAGCGTCAGGTTATCCGTTGGACGACTGACGGCAGAAAGCTCCGCACCTTTCGATTCCACTTCCCCGGTCTGGCGATAGTTCAGGAAGCCCGGATCGCTGGTCACCACATTTTTCTGACGAATGTTAAACACCGAGGCGGTGAAGGTGGTTGCGTATTCCGCCAGCAGGTATTTCACCCCACCCTCCACCTGCTTGCTGGTGGTGGGCTTAACGTCTTTCGCAGTCAGCGTGCCCTGCGGAGATACCGGGGCGAACCCTTCCGAATAGCTGATAAACGGCGAGAGTCCATTGTCGAAGGCATAAAGCGCACCCAGGCGTTTCGTGAGGCGATCCTGCGATACCCAGGCTTTGTCACCGTTTTGCAGATAGTTGGTGGTGACGGAACGGTAGTCGTCATAGCGCAGGCTGGCCAGTACGTTCAGCCCGCCAAACGCAATCTGATCCTGGAGGTAATAGCCATTCTGCTGATAGCTGAGACGGTTTTTCTGCGCGGTGTAAAGCCCCAGCGCATCGTTATCGATCTGCGCGTGATCCGGATTGCGCATATCGATACCCGGTGTGGATGAGGCGTAACGATAATGGAAGTGAGAATTCAGCTTCTGATAGTCAAAGCCCGCCAGCAGATGGTGTTTCCACTCTCCCAGCGCGACGGTTCGGGTCACCTGGTTATCAATGTTGAAACTCTGCAAATCTTCATCCGTGGTATAGGCGAAGCGGTTGAGCTGGTAGACCTCGCTGCCCGTCCCGGTGGAATAGGCGCTGCGCTGGTGGGTGTCCACATCAAAGTAGCGCGCTTTCTGGTTAAAGCCCCAGCCACTGTCAAACTCATGTTCAAAGCTGTAGCCCACCATCCACTGGCGCTGTTTAAAGCCGCTCCACTCATCCCCGGCATAGTCACGACGATCGGCGTATTTCGATCGCAGATAGCTTAGCGGCATCGGGTCAGACGGCGTCAGGCTCGGCGTATTTTGCGCCAGCGCGTCAATGGTCAGACGCGTTTTGTCATCCGGCTGCCAGGTCACGGAGGGGGCCACCAGATAGTTTTCATAGCGCGTGGTGTGCGCCTGTTCGTCACTTTCCGTCGCTTTGCCCAGCAGGCGATAGTTCCAGTCGCTGTTCGCGATCTGCCCCGTAGAATCCAGATACCCCTCTTTCAGATTACGGTTTCCGGTGTTAAAGCCCAGCTCCGTTTTCGCCTCTTTTTGCGGCTTTTTACTCTGGATATTGACCAGCCCGCCCGGGGAGCCGCCGCCATAAAGCACGGACGACGGCCCTTTCAGGATATCGACGCTCTCAACCAGCAGTGGATCGATTCGCGCTTTGGTGTTCCCGGTGACGTTATAGGGGAGTTGCAGGCCGTTGTAGAACTCCTGCTCGACGTTGAACCCGCGAATTTTGTACTCGCTCATGTAAGAGGTGCTCCCGCGCACCTCCGTGGAAACGCCCGGCGCATAGCGCAGGATCTCGTTTATAGAACTGGCGTGCCGCTGCTCAATCTCTTTAGCGGCGATGGTGTTGATCACCTGCGGCGTTTTACTTTCCGCGACGGCTGATTTCGTGGCGCTGTTGGTCCAGCCGGGAAGCGCGCTGCCCTGCTCTGTGCCGGTCACCACCATGGTGGATTCTTCTGCGAAAGCCTGTGTCTGCAATGCCAGCGTGACGGCGCCTGCCAACGCGCATAACGCAAAACGTGAAGTACTCATAGTGTCGTCTTGTTATAAGATGATATTGGGAACGTCAATTATTATCATTTCCATTAGCAAAGCAATATCAGCAGAGAAAAACAGATCGTTTGTATTAAGTTTCATGCCAGCGTGCCGATAACCCAGAGACAGTCTGTCATCTATCGAGGAGCCATCTGGCGTGAGTAGCTACAGTGAGCAGTTCCTGAAACAAAATCCGCTGGCTGTATTAGGGGTGTTACGCGACCTGAAAAAAGGTGAGGTGCCGCTGCGCATCAACTGGTCAACCAGTCAATTTATCAGCAAGATCCTGGACGTAACGGCAGAACACCTGATCGTGGATCTGGGTAGCCAGAACGATGAAAACCGTGCCGCGCTACAGGCAAAAAATCTCTCGGTGATGGCCGAAACGCAGGGGGCTAAAGTCGAGTTTGTGCTGCCTCGCCTGACCACGATCGCCTACCAGGGTTTGCCTGCGTTTATCGCCCCCTTGCCCGCTAACCTCTGGTTCGTGCAACGCCGGGAATACTTTCGCATCAGCGCCCCGCTTCACCCGGCCTATTTCTGTAAGGCAAAAATGCCGGACAAAAAAGAGATCCGCTTTCGTCTCTTTGACCTGTCGCTGGGCGGTATGGGCGCGTTGATGGATACGCCGAAGCCGGAAGGCCTGGTGGAAGGTATGCGTTTTAGTCAGATTGAGCTGGATATGGGCGGATGGGGACGCTTCTGGTTTGACGCCCAGCTGATTGCCATCAGTGAGCGCAAGGTGGTGGACAGCAAAAACGAAACCATTACCACTCCACGGCTGAGCTTTCGCTTCCTGAACGTCGGGCCAGGCGCCGAGCGCGAACTACAGCGCATCATCTTTTCACTGGAGCGTGACGCGCGGGAACGCGCGAACAAAGTGCGCTGAAAGGCGTCGGGCAGCGTGCTGCCCCGCCCGACAAAGGGGTTACATCGCGTCCATCGCTTTCTGTACTTTCCAGATATAACGCGGCGCCTGTGCTGACGGATGATTCTTCACGACGTGCTCGAAGAATTCATCTTTATCCATATCGTTGATCTCTTCTATCGCCTCTTTGCGATCGGATGAGAAGGTTCGGAGCAGCGCGCCAGCGCCGTTCACGTACGACACCACCAGCGCATATTGCATCACTTCCGGATCGTCAATCCCCTTCAGAATGCCATGCTCCAGAATGCTCAGGTAAGCGGTTCCCATAGAGATATTACGTTCCGGGTTTTTCAGTTCGCTGGTGGATGGCTGTCCCTTCCAGCCCATGTAGCGATAGACCTCTCTCCCCGCCGTCGAGGCTTTTAACTGCATCAGCCCCACCGCATTCGATTTGCTCACCAGCGTCGGGTTGCCGCCGGATTCCACGGCGATGATTGCCGTAATCAGACGCGGGCTAACGCCCCAGGCCTTCCCGGCTTGTTCGCTGATCGGCATCCACTGCATGGCCCGCTTTACCGGCACTTCAGGGTTCCAGGGGGGATTTTGATAATCATGTTTTGAACTACAGCCAGCGAGCAGCACAATCAAAAAAGCAAACCATCTCAATTTCACGTCATCTATCCTTATAGCCGGTCATCGCGGTACGTCGCCCCTTGAAGCAGGCGGCGTATAAGCGGCATGATATAGACAATTAGATTCTCATTCAGCAAGGAATTGCCATGCCTCAGTTTCATCTCATCGCACCGTCGGGCTACTGCATCAACCAGGAGGCGGCACAGCGGGGCGTTCAGCGCCTGCTGGAAATGGGCCATCAGGTAGAAAATCAGACAATTATCCCCCGCCGCATGCAGCGTTTTGCCGGTACGGAAGCGCAAAGACTGAGCGATATCAACAGCCTGGTGACGCTGGAAGGCAAAAATAACATTGTGCTGGCCGTGCGCGGCGGCTATGGCGCAAGCCGACTGCTGGAGAGCATCGACTGGGCCGGGCTGGCCGCACGCCAGCAGCAGGATCCGCTGTTGATCTGCGGACACAGCGATTTCACGGCGATCCAGCTCGGCCTGCTGGCGTTGCATAACGTCATTACCTTTAGCGGCCCGATGCTGGCCGGTAACTTTGGCGCGCCGGAGCTGGATGCGTTTACGCAGGACCATTTCTGGCGCGCCCTGCAAAACCCGACCTTCACCATTGAATGGCAAGGCAGCGGACCGCACTGGGAATGTGAAGGGCAACTGTGGGGCGGAAACCTCGCGATGCTGGTGTCGCTGATGGGTACGCCGTGGCTGCCGCAGATCACGGACGGCATACTGGTGCTGGAAGATATCAACGAACACCCGTTCCGCGTGGAACGCATGCTGTTGCAGCTGTATCACGCCGGGATCCTGGATCGGCAGTCGGCCATTGTACTGGGCAGTTTTAGCGGTTCAGCGCCCAACGATTACGATGCGGGCTACACGCTGGAAACCATGGTCGATTTCATTCGTTCCCGGCTGGATATCCCGGTGATCGCCGGTCTCGATTTCGGCCATGAGCAGCAAACCGTGACGCTGCCGCTGGGTGCCCGGGCGCGCCTGACGCACGATAATTCAGGCAGTCGGCTGACAATCAGCGGTCATCCGGTCTTAAAGGCATAAAAAAGCCGTTATTCCCCCTCAATAAAACGCAGTGAACGTTGTTAATATGTTAGGGTTTTAATAACAGCGTTCACATTGAGGTGGGAGTAAGAAAACATTGGGTGCCACAGCGATAATCAGTCTTTTCATTCTGGGTTCCATCCTGGTAACCTTTAGCATTTTATTAAGTTCATTTTCATCGCGTCTTGGCATACCTATTCTTGTCATTTTTCTGGCTATCGGCATGCTGGCCGGGATCGACGGTATCGGCGGTATCCCCTTCGATAACTACCCTTTCGCCTATATGGTGAGTAACCTCGCGCTGGCGGTGATTTTACTGGACGGCGGCATGCGCACCCAGGCAAGTTCGTTTCGCGTGGCCTTAGGCCCGGCGCTGTCTCTGGCGACCGTCGGGGTGCTGATCACCTCCGGTTTGACCGGCATGATGGCAGCCTGGCTGTTTAACCTCGATATAATGGAAGGCCTGCTGATTGGCGCAATTGTCGGCTCTACCGATGCGGCAGCGGTTTTCTCGCTGCTCGGCGGCAAGGGGCTGAACGAACGTGTTGGCTCAACGCTTGAGATTGAATCCGGCAGTAACGATCCGATGGCGGTGTTTCTGACCATCACCCTGATTGAGATGATCCAGCAGCATGAAACCGGCCTGAGCTGGATGTTTGCCTGGCACATTCTTCAGCAGTTTGGCCTCGGGATTATTATTGGTCTCGGCGGCGGTTACCTGTTGCAGCATACGATCAACCGAATCACACTGCCTTCCGGCCTTTACCCGCTGCTGGCCCTGAGCGGCGGCATTCTGATCTTCGCCGTCACCACCGCGCTCGACGGTAGCGGCATTCTGGCGGTTTACCTTTGCGGTTTTCTGCTGGGCAACCGGCCGATCCGTAACCGTTATGCGATTCTGCAAAACTTTGACGGGCTGGCCTGGCTGGCGCAAATCGCCATGTTCCTCGTGCTGGGCCTGCTGGTGACGCCGTCGGATCTGCTGCCCATCGCTGTGCCAGCGCTGCTGTTATCGGCGTGGATGATCTTCTTCGCCCGTCCGCTGTCGGTGTTTGCCGGCCTGCTGCCGTTTCGTGGGTTTAACCTGCGCGAGCGGGTGTTTATCAGTTGGGTGGGGCTGCGCGGTGCGGTGCCGATTATTCTGGCCGTGTTCCCGATGATGGCCGGGCTGGACAACGCCCGCCTGTTCTTCAACGTCGCCTTCTTCGTGGTGCTGGTGTCGCTGCTGTTCCAGGGAACGTCGCTGGGCTGGGCGGCGAAAAAAGCCAAAGTGGTCGTTCCGCCCGTTGGCTGGCCCGTCTCCCGCGTGGGGCTGGATATTCACCCTGAGAATCCGTGGGAACAGTTTGTCTACCAGCTGAGCGCCGATAAGTGGTGCGTGGGCGCGTCCCTTCGCGACCTGCATATGCCCGCTGAAACGCGCATTGCGGCCCTGTTCCGGGATAACGCCCTGCTGCACCCGACCGGCAGCACGCGGCTGCGTGAGAACGATATTCTCTGCGTGATTGGCCGCGAGCGCGACCTGCCTGCCCTCGGCAAGCTGTTCAGCCAGTCGCCTCCGGTGGCGCTGGATCAGCGTTTCTTCGGCGATTTTATCCTGGAAGCCAGCGCCCGCTTTGCGGATGTGGCGCTGATTTATGGCCTGGAAGGAGGACTGGAGAATCGCGATAACCAGCAAACACTGGGTGAGATTATCCAGCAATTATTAGGGGCTGCGCCGGTCGTTGGTGACCAGGTGGAGTTTGCCGGGATGATCTGGACGGTAGCGGAGAAAGAAGATAACGCGGTGCGCAAAGTCGGCGTAAGGCCGATGGAGGAGGAAGCGGAGTAGCGGCTTTTTTGCCGGGTGGCGCTAACGCTTACCCGGCACATCGTGAGGTTACACCGTCACAACCGGCACTCTTGGCGCCAGCGCGCACATCAGTTCATACCCGACGGTGCCCGCTGCGGTCGCCACGTCATCAATTTTGACCTCGTTGCCCCACAGTTCAACCGGTGAGCCGATCCCCGCCTGGGGGCACGGCGTGAGATCAATGGCCAGCATGTCCATTGAAACGGTGCCGACCGTCCCCGTGCGCACGCCATCAACCCATACCGGCGTGCCGCTCGGGGCGATACGCGGATAACCGTCTGCATAGCCCCCCGCCACAATACCTATACGCTGTTCGCCCGCTGCCCGGTAGCGGCTGCCATAGCCCACCGTATCGCCCGCTTTCAGCGTCTGTACACCGATGATCTCACTGCGCAGGGTCATCACCGGCTTCAGGCCGCTGTTGGCAATATCCTGCCACTGCCCGGAGGGTGACGCGCCGTACAGAATGATCCCCGGACGCACCCAGTTGTAGTGCGCCTCAGGATGCCAGAGCGTAGCCGCGGAGTTCGACAGTGAGCGCGGACAATCCAGCCCTTCTGCCGCCTGCTCAATGCGCACCATGGCATCGGCAATGCCGTCCGGCTTTTCCGCATCGGCGAAGTGCGCCATCAGCGTCATCTCACCGACGTTTTTCAGCGCACGAAGCTGCTGCCAGACCGTATGCACCCGCTCAGGCTGGAAGCCCAGACGGTTCATACCGCTGTTCACTTTGAGATAGATATCCAGCGGGGCATGCAGCTTCGCATCCTGAATGGCCTTGATCTGCCAGTTACTGTGCACGCTGGTCGTCAGACGATACTTATCCAGCAGAGGCAGATCTTGCGCATGGAAGAACCCTTCCAGCAGCAGGATTGGTCCCTTCCAGCCGCGCTCGCGCAGCAGGATGGCCTCTTCCAGATTGAGCAAGGCAAAACCATCGGTGGCGCCAAGCGCACTCCAGATACGGTCGATGCCATGACCGTAGGCGTTGGCTTTCACCACCGACCAGACACGAGAACCCGGCGCAGCACGGCGAACAATTTGCAGGTTATCCTTCAGCGCCTGCAAATCCAGCTGGGCCAGAATAGGACGGGACATGACAACTCCTTAATTATGCGCGCCGTGCAGATGCTGTGGACGCGATGGGGTAAACCCTGATTGATAGCGTGCCGCGCTTAAATCGTCAAACGGAATGGCCGGTGTACGCCCGGAAATCAGGTCGCTCAGCAGCTGGCCCGAACCGCAGGCCATGGTCCAGCCGAGCGTGCCGTGACCGGTGTTGGTCCACAAATTTTTGTACGGCGTGCGGCCCACTATAGGCGTGCCGTCTGGCGTCATTGGACGCAGTCCGGTCCAGAACGTGGCCTGCTCAATGAAGCCGCCACGCGGGAAGAGATCGCCCACGACCATCTCCAGCGTTTCACGACGCGGTTTGAGCAACTCGGTATTAAAGCCCACGATCTCCGCCATGCCGCCAACGCGGATCCGGTTATCAAAGCGGGTGATGGCGATTTTGTAGGTTTCATCAAGAATGGTAGAGACCGGCGCGCCGTTGTCCTCTTTCACCGGAATGGTCAGGGAGTAGCCTTTCAGCGGATAGACCGGGATATCCAGGATCCCTTTCAGCATCGCGGTTGAGTAGGAGCCAAACGCCATCACGTAGGCGTCGGCTTTAATCACCTCTTCCCCACACTTCACCCCGTAAATCTTCTCCCCTTCCGACAGCAGTTTGTCGACAGAAGTATTGAAGCGGAATTTCACCCCGGCCTGCTCGCACATGCGCGCCAGACGCTGGGTGAAAAGCTGGCAGTCGCCGGTTTCATCGTTCGGTAAACGCAGACCGCCCGTCAGCTTGTGCGCGACCTCGGCAAGCGCCGGTTCCACCTGCGCCAGCTGGCTGGCCTCCAGCAGCTGATACGGTACGCCCGCATCTTCAAGCACGGCGATATCGCGGGTCGCGTTTTCGTACTGTTGCGCGGTACGGAACAGCTGAAGCGTGCCGCCCTGGCGCCCTTCATATTCGATGCCCGTTGAGGCACGCAGCGCTTTCAGGCAATCGCGGCTGTATTCCGCCAGGCGCACCATGCGCCCTTTGTTTTCCATGTAGTGGCGGGTGTCGCAGTTGCGCAGCATCTGCCACATCCACTTAAGCTGGAACTGCGTACCGTCCAGGCTTATCGCCAGCGGCGCATGTCGCTGAAACATCCATTTAATCGCCTTCAGGGGAACGCCCGGGGCCGCCCACGGCGCAGCGTAGCCCGGGGAAATTTGCCCCGCGTTCGCCGCACTGGTTTCCAGCGCCGGACCGGATTCGCGATCGATCACGGTAACCTCATGTCCCGCCTGACTTAAATACCAGGCGCTGGTTACGCCAACGACACCACTTCCCAGTATGACAACACGCATAGCCACTCCATTATGAGCAAAAGAACAATCATCTAATTACAGATTGATAACCTAGTTGAAAATATTATTCAACATATGACTTTTTTATGGTGACTTATCTCACATATCCCGCTGTATCAGGGGATAGCGCTTATTTGGGATCTCCTGCTGCGCGTTATTTTTAACCAGTAGAAAATTCTGCGAGCACCGCTTTTTTTGCCGTATCGAAAACGGGAAATCGCAAAGAAAAAATTTCTGCGCCCCGCGTATTTGAATGGGGTGATCTATGCTTGAAAGGAGGCTCTCCAGTCAGAGAGAGCGACCAACAACGAGGGCGCGCTAATGGCTACACTAGATTCCATGTCCAGGGACAGTACCCGTCTGAGCGATGGACCCGACTGGACCTTCGAGTTGCTGGATGTCTACCTGGCGGAGATCGACCGGGTGGCCAAACTCTATCGTCTGGATACCTACCCCCATCAAATTGAAGTCATCACCTCGGAACAGATGATGGACGCTTACTCCAGCGTCGGGATGCCAATTAACTATCCGCACTGGTCGTTTGGCAAAAAATTCATTGAGACAGAGCGGCTGTATAAGCACGGGCAGCAGGGACTGGCGTATGAAATCGTCATTAACTCTAACCCGTGTATCGCCTATCTGATGGAGGAAAACACCATTACCATGCAGGCGCTGGTGATGGCGCACGCCTGCTACGGACATAACTCGTTCTTCAAAAATAACTATCTGTTCCGCAGCTGGACGGACGCCAGCTCCATCGTCGATTACCTTATCTTCGCCCGCAAATACATTACCGACTGCGAAGAGCGCTACGGCGTGGACGAGGTGGAGAAGCTGCTGGACTCCTGCCACGCGCTGATGAACTACGGCGTTGACCGCTATAAGCGCCCGCAAAAAATTTCGTTGCAGGAAGAGAAAGCCCGGCAAAAGAGCCGCGAGGAGTATCTGCAAAGCCAGGTGAATATGCTGTGGCGCACCCTGCCGAAGCGCGAGGAGGAGAAAACCGTCGCCGAGGCGCGTCGTTACCCTTCCGAGCCGCAGGAAAACCTGCTCTACTTTATGGAGAAAAACGCCCCGCTGCTGGAGCCGTGGCAGCGTGAGATCCTGCGCATCGTGCGCAAGGTGAGCCAGTATTTCTATCCGCAGAAGCAGACTCAGGTCATGAACGAAGGCTGGGCGACCTTCTGGCACTACACCATTCTTAACCATCTGTATGACGAAGGAAAAGTCACCGAGCGGTTTATGATGGAGTTTCTGCACAGCCATACCAACGTGGTGTTCCAGCCCGCGTATAACAGCCCGTGGTACAGCGGCATTAACCCCTACGCGCTTGGGTTTGCCATGTTCCAGGATATCAAGCGTATCTGCCAGTCGCCTACTGAAGAGGACAAATACTGGTTCCCGGATATTGCCGGTTCCGACTGGCTGGAAACGCTGCACTTCGCGATGCGTGATTTTAAGGATGAGAGCTTTATCAGCCAGTTCATGTCGCCGAAGATCATGCGTGATTTCCGCTTCTTCACCGTACTGGATGATGACCGCAACAACTACCTGGAGATCTCCGCCATCCACAATGAAGAGGGCTATCGCGAGATCCGCTCGCGCCTGTCATCCCAGTACAACCTGAGCAATCTTGAACCGAACATTCAGGTCTGGAACGTGGATCTGCGCGGCGATCGCTCTCTGACGCTGCGCTATATCCCGCACAACCGCGCGCCGCTGGATAAGGGGCGTAAAGAAGTGCTGAAGCATGTGCATCGCCTGTGGGGATTTGACGTATTGCTGGAGCAGCAGAACGAAGATGGCAGCGTGGAGCTGCTGGAACGGTGCCCGGCGCGGATGAATACGCTTTAGTGGGATTTTATGCCGGTCAGGCGAAGCCGCCACCCGGCGAAAAAAAAACCTCTCAATCGAGAGGTTTTTTCTTTTACCGGCCCTGAATCGCTAAATCACCCGGCAGGGTTTTCTGCATCCGGTGCCAGATTTCACCGGAGTCGTGGCCATAACGACGCACCGTTTCATAGACCTGATCGTGCAGCCCTTCGGTGCAGAGTTTGCTCAGTTTATGGTAGAAGCCGAGCGCCAGACTGCGGGCTTCAGGGTTGGCAAAGTAGTGACGACCTATGCGCGTATATAACCCTTTCATCCCATTGAGGATCAGACCGTAAACCGGATTGCCGGAAGCAAACGCCAGACCGCGGAACACGTTGTAATCCAGGGTCGCAAAGGCATCCGCGTGGTCTTCCACCTCATTGGCGGTGGCGAGCACTTTCAGCGCATCTTCAGGGTGCTGACGAAACGCGGTGCGGATGAAAATGGTGGCGATGTTGGTGCGCACGGAAAGCAGATTATCAATCAACTGCGGTACGCTTTCGTGGTCGAGACGCGCCAGCGTTTCCAGAATATTCAGCCCGGACGTTTCCCAGAAGTTGTTCACTTTAGTGGGTTTGCCATGCTGTATCGTCAACCAGCCATCGCGCGCCAGACGCTGGAGCACTTCTCGCAGCGTGGTACGGGTGACGCCAATCAGTTCAGAGAGTTCGCGTTCAGCAGGTAGAATTGATCCCGCAGGGAAACGATTATTCCAGATGCTTTCAATGATGTACTCTTCCGCGAAACCCGCCGGGCTCTGCGCCTTAATGACCATAGTGAGATTTCCATTACACAGCTTTTAGCAAATTGCACTCATCATACCAGAGGCGCGCAGAGGCAGATAGCGCAGCAGAGACAGAAAAGAGGGATCGCTGTTTCATTTTTATGAAATTTACAAAATGGCTTTATCCCCCTCTCTGCCCTCATTTTTGCGTATACTGATGTCTTGTCTTATTTGGCGGGGAAAGGACGTCTGTCGTGGAAATTTCATTTGGGCGCGCACTGTGGCGCAATTTTTTAGGCCAGTCACCGGACTGGTACAAACTCATTTTACTGGTATTCCTGGTCGTTAATCCCGTTATCTTTTTGCTGGATCCCTTCATTGCCGGATGGCTGTTGGTCGCCGAGTTTATCTTTACCCTGGCGATGGCGCTGAAGTGCTATCCGCTGTTGCCCGGCGGGCTGCTGGCGCTGGAAGCCGTGATCGTTGGAATGACCAGCGCGGAGCACGTTAAAAACGAGATTGCGTCGAATCTCGAAGTCCTGCTGCTGCTGATCTTCATGGTGGCGGGGATCTACTTTATGAAGCAGCTTCTGCTGTTTATCTTCACCCGTTTGCTGCTGAGCATTCCATCGAAATCGCTGCTCTCGCTGGCGTTTTGTCTTGCCGCGGCCTTCCTGTCAGCCTTCCTGGATGCGCTGACGGTCGTGGCGGTGGTGATCAGCGTCGCCGTCGGTTTTTACGGGATTTACCACCGTGTGGCCTCGTCTCGTCCCGGCGAAAACTTACAGGACGACAGCCACGTTGAAGCGCATAACCGTGACGTGCTGGAACAGTTCCGTGCGTTTCTGCGGAGCCTGATGATGCATGCGGGCGTGGGGACGGCGCTGGGCGGCGTGATGACCATGGTCGGGGAGCCGCAAAACCTGATCATCGCCAAAGCGGCGGAGTGGCATTTTGGCGAATTTTTCCTGCGTATGGCGCCGGTTAGCGTGCCCGTACTGATCTGCGGGTTAGCAACCTGTGTGCTGGTCGAAAAATTCAACCTCTTTGGCTATGGCGCGAAGTTGCCCGATCCGGTCCGCAAGGAGCTGCAAAAGTTTGACGAGCAGAGCCGCAAACAACGTACGCGCCAGGAGACGCTGCGCCTGATTGCACAGGGCATCATCGGCGTATGGCTTATCGCCGCGCTGGCCTTCCACCTTGCCGAGGTGGGGCTGATTGGCCTGTCGGTAATTATTCTTGCCACCAGCCTGAGCGGCGTCACGGACGAACATGCTATCGGTAAGGCCTTTACCGAAGCGCTGCCCTTTACCGCGCTGCTGGCGGTGTTTTTTGCCGTCGTGGCGGTGATTATTGACCAACATCTGTTCGCGCCGATTATCGCGTTCGTGCTTCAGGCTGCGCCTGACTCGCAACTGACGCTGTTCTATCTCTTTAACGGTCTGCTGTCCTCCATCTCCGATAACGTTTTTGTCGGGACGGTGTACATCAATGAAGCCAAAGCCGCGATGGAGCAAGGGATTGTAAGCACCGGTCAGTTCGAGCTGCTGGCGGTGGCCATCAACACCGGAACGAACCTGCCCTCCGTGGCAACGCCGAACGGCCAGGCGGCATTTCTGTTCATGCTGACCTCGGCGCTGGCACCACTCATACGACTTTCTTATGGAAGAATGGTCTGGATGGCGCTGCCGTATACGGTGGTGCTCACCCTTGTTGGTTTGCTGTGCATCAAAATTACTCTCGTTCCCTGTACGCAATGGTTGTTGCAAGCAGGTATACTTGCGGCGCATTAAAATTCGTTTACACTGCGCTGTCTAAGCATGTTCCAGGGAAATGATTATGTTGCGATTTTTGAACCAGTGCTCACGCGGTCGCGGGGCGTGGTTACTGATGGCCCTGACCGCCTTTGCGCTGGAAATGGTCGCGCTGTGGTTTCAGCATGTGATGGGGCTGAAACCTTGCGTACTGTGTATTTATGAGCGTTGTGCGCTGTTCGGCATTATGGGCGCCGGTCTGGTGGGTGCGATTGCGCCAAAAACACCGTTACGCTATGCGGCAATTGCCATCTGGCTGTACAGCGCCTGGAAAGGCATTGCGCTGGCCTGGGAACACACCCAGATGCAGCTTCACCCGTCACCGTTTATGACCTGCGATTTTGCCGCCCGCTTCCCGAGCTGGCTGCCGCTGGATAAATGGCTGCCGCAGGTGTTTGTCGCCTCCGGTGACTGCTCCGTGCGCCAGTGGGAGTTTCTGACCCTGGAGATGCCGCAATGGCTGGTGGGCATTTTTGTCGCCTACTTCGTGGTGGCACTTCTGGTGCTGATTGCCCAGCCGTTCAAACCAAAGAAACGCGATCTTTTTGGCAGGTAAAAGCAAAACGGCAACGTCAGTTTTGCAGGTCGGGTAAGCGTAGCGCCACCCGACACCATTGCGCACAATAAAAAACCCGCCTCGGCGGGTTTTTTATTGTCACCGATTAGGGTGATTCATGATGTGGTCTTCCCAGTCCCGCACCTCGGACTCTTTCACCGCAATGTGGCGCACGGAAATACGTTCGCCGTGCATCGCCGCTTTCGACCCCGTCAACAGCGGGTGCCATGTCGGCAGATCTTTTCCTTCCGCCAGCAGGCGATACGCGCAGGTATGCGGCAGCCACTCAAAGGTCGGCAGATTTTCACGGGTTAACTTGATGCAGTCCGGCTCATATTCGAAACGGCGCTCATAGTTGCGGCACTGGCAGGTTTTGATGTTTAACTGCTTGCACGCTACGTTGGTGAAGTAGATTTCGTCCGAATCTTCATCCATCAGCTTATGCAGACAGCACTGCCCGCAGCCGTCACACAACGATTCCCACTCCGCGTCGGTCATGTCGTCGAGCGTTTTGCTTTGCCAGAAAGGAATGTCGTTCATCAGGATGTCCACACGTCAAAATAGAGCGCACCTTATAACGAGTCTGGCACGTTGATGCAAGTTTTGCCGCCCTTTTCAGGCGGCAAGATGCTTTTACAGCACGCGGGTTTTCAGCGACAGGCCGTTAAAACTGACGTCCAGTTCGTCGCCACTGTGCAGCGGCCCCACACCTTCCGGGGTGCCGGTGAGGATCACATCGCCGGGTTTCAGGGTGAAGAAGCGGCTCATGTAGGCAATCAGCGGGACAATCTTATGGATCATGTCAGCGGTAGTGCCCTGCTGGCGGATCTCGCCGTTGACCTTCAGACTAAGCGGCGTGTTCTGCGGATCGTCGGTAAATTCGCCGACAGGAACGAAACCGGAAATCGGGCATGAATTATCAAATCCCTTGGCTTTTTCCCACGGCTGCCCTGCTTTCTTCATTTTGCCCTGTACGTCGCGCAGCGTCAGGTCGAGCGCGACGCCGTAACCCGCAATGGCTTTCTCAACGTGCTCTTCGGTCGCCTGACGCAGCGTTGCGCCGATCAGCACCGCCAGCTCCACTTCATGATGCACCGAACCCAGTCCCTGCGGCAGAACCAGCGGCTGGCGAATATCACACAGTGCCGTTTCTGGCTTAATAAACAGAACCGGCTCTTCCGGCACGGCGCTGCCCATCTCCTGAATATGTTTTGCATAGTTGCTGCCCACGCAGACCACTTTGCTGACGGGATAATCCAGTAATGCACCTTGCCAGTTATGATGTTGATACATGGTCGCCCCCTAATCGGTTGATGAGTTGTTCCCGGAAGGATCCGGGCTTATTTCTTTCCGCTCACCTCAAGATGCTGTTTTAATAAATTTTCCGGTGGCGGCGGAAGCTGTAAATAATAGCCCTGCTCGGTTAACGCCTTTTTGACTTTCTCCAGATCGGCGTTCACCAGCTTCTTGCGGCCATCCAGCGGCAGCAGCATCGCCAGCTGTGGTCGGCCAAAGCTTTTCATTAATTCCTCAGGCACGCGGGAAAAATCGTCTTTCTTTTCGACATAAAGGTAAGTCTGGTCGCGGCTGGTACTTCTGTAGATCACACAAAACATGTTTTTACTCTGAATTAATGGGTGGTTGCTTGCCTCAATATACTCCTGACTATAACATGCCTGATACTCTTCGGAATATCGCGGCGATGTGTTGCGGTTAATAGCAAATTGAGTAAGGCCAGGATGTCAAATACGCCCATCGAGCTTAAAGGCAGTAGCTTCACCTTATCAGTGGTTCATTTGCATGATGCAAAACCCGAGGTTATTCGTCAGGCGTTAGAAGACAAAATCGCGCAGGCTCCCGCTTTTCTTAAGCATGCTCCTGTTGTCGTCAATGTAAGCGACCTTGAGGGGCCGGTTAACTGGAAACGGCTTCAGCAGGCCGTCGCCGCTACGGGCTTGCGCATCGTCGGCATTAGCGGCTGCAAAGACGCTGAGTTGAAAGCTGAAATTGAACGCGCGGGTTTACCCTTGTTAAACGAAGGCAAAGAAAAAGCCCCACGAGCCACGCCTGCAACCGTTCCCGCTCCCCCGCCTCCGGCGCAAACTGTAACCCCAGTCACAAAAACGCGATTGATTGATCTGCCGGTTCGTTCCGGTCAGCGCATTTATGCGCCAAACTGTGATCTGATTGTGACAAGCCACGTCAGTGCAGGCGCGGAACTGATTGCAGATGGCAATATTCACGTTTACGGTATGATGCGTGGGCGCGCGCTTGCGGGCGCCAGCGGCGATCGAGAAGCACAAATTTTTTGTACTCATCTGACGGCAGAACTGGTGTCTATCGCAGGTGAATATTGGCTGAGCGATAAAATCCCAGCCGAATTTTATGGCAAAGCGGCTCGTCTGCAACTGGCAGATAACGCTTTGACCGTTCAACCGTTAAATTGATCCCTTTTAACAAGGAATTTCTATGGCACGCATTATTGTTGTGACTTCGGGTAAAGGAGGCGTTGGCAAGACCACCTCCAGCGCGGCCATCGCTACTGGTTTGGCCCAGAAGGGAAAGAAAACCGTCGTAATCGACTTCGATATTGGTCTGCGTAACCTGGACCTGATCATGGGTTGCGAACGTCGCGTGGTCTATGACTTCGTGAACGTCATTCAGGGCGATGCCACCCTTAACCAGGCGCTGATTAAAGACAAGCGCACCGAGAATCTCTACATTCTCCCGGCATCCCAGACCCGTGATAAAGACGCCCTGACCCGCGAAGGCGTGGAAAAGGTGCTCGACGATCTGAAAAAGATGGAGTTCGACTTCGTGGTCTGCGACTCCCCGGCCGGTATCGAAACCGGCGCGCTGATGGCGCTCTACTTCGCGGATGAAGCCATCATCACCACCAACCCGGAAGTCTCGTCAGTACGTGACTCCGACCGTATTCTCGGCATTCTGGCCTCGAAATCCCGTCGCGCGGAAAATGGCCAGGAGCCAATCAAAGAGCACCTTCTGCTGACCCGCTACAACCCGGGCCGCGTGAATAAAGGTGACATGCTGAGCATGGAAGACGTGCTGGAGATCCTGCGCATTAAACTGGTTGGCGTGATCCCGGAAGATCAGTCCGTGTTGCGCGCCTCTAACCAGGGCGAGCCAGTGATCCTGGATACACAGGCAGACGCGGGTAAAGCGTATGCGGATACCGTTGACCGTCTGCTGGGAGAAGAACGTCCTTTCCGCTTCATTGAAGAAGAGAAGAAAGGTTTCCTCAAACGCCTGTTCGGAGGATAAGTTATGGCATTACTGGACTTTTTTCTCTCGCGGAAAAAAAGCACCGCCAACATCGCAAAAGAACGTCTGCAAATCATCGTGGCGGAACGTCGTCGTAGCGACGCCGAACCGCACTACCTGCCGCAGCTGCGCAAAGACATTCTGGAAGTGATCTGCAAATACGTGCAGATTGACCCGGAAATGGTCACCGTTCAGCTGGAGCAAAAAGACGGGGATATTTCGATTCTGGAGCTGAACGTGACGCTTCCGGAAGCGGAAGAGTCGCGTTAAACCGTTTGTGGTTTGTCGTGTAGGCCGGGCAAGCATTGCGCTGCCCGGCAATTTCCCCGGTGGCGCTGCGCTTACCGGGGCTACAATTTTTAGCGTGGATAGCCTTCCAGCAGGGTATTCAGGCGTTCGGCCATCAGTTCCCCTCGCCATCCGGCGACCAGTTCCGGTAAACCATTTTGCGGTTTCAACTTCCAGTGCCAGTTCAGCAGCTGGTTAATCTGACGACGTGAAGCCAGCAGTTCGGCACTCAGTTTGCTTTCACCCGCCACCGTCTGCACCAGCGCTTTGATATCTTTAAACGCTTTGCGGTAGCCCGGCATGTCCATCAGGTTAAGCAGCGGCTCTGGCAGTGCCTCTTCCGGCAGCTGTTGGGCTTTCTCCACCAGCGCGAGCAGCGTTTTGCCGTGGAAGCGGATTTCACTTCCGGAAAGGCCAATGCTGTCCAGTTCACCAAGGCTACCCGGCATATAGCGCGCCACCGCCCACAGGTGTTCTTCACGCACCACGAAGTTGACCGCAAGATCGCGCTCGCGCGCTTTACGCAGACGCCAGTCAGCCAGCAATTGCAGACAGGCCAGTTGACGGGTGCGCAGCTGCCAGGCGTTGGTGATGTCACGCCAGGCTTCTTTCGGGTCAACCACTTCCTGACGACGCTGCTGCGTCATGCGGCACTCGTCCAGGGCAGCAGACAGCCAGCCGGAAGCCTCCGCCTCTTTCATCAGCTGGCCTGCGATCGGCAGCAGGTAGAAGACGTCTGCCGCGGCATAGTCAAGCTGACGCGCCGTGAGCGGTCGCGCAAGCCAGTCGGTGCGCGATTCGCTCTTATCCAGCGTCAGACCGGTGTACTCTTCCACCATCGCCGCAAAGCCCCAGGAGAGCGGACGACCGCTGAACGCCGCGAGGATCTGGGTATCAATCAGCGGTTGCGGCATGATGCCAAAGGTGTTGAGGAATACTTCCAGATCTTCACTGCCCGCGTGCAGATATTTGGTCACGGCGGTATCAAGCAACAGTTCGCGCATTGGTGCCCAGTCGGTAATGTCGAGTGGGTCAATCAACGACACGTGTTTGCCGTCATACATCTGAATCAGACCCAGCTGCGGATAGTACGTTCGGGTGCGGACAAATTCCGTATCCAGGGCGATAGCGGGAAAATCACGCGTCACCTCGCACAGCGAAGCCAGCTCGTCGTTGGTAGTGATCATCTGGTAATTCAAATCGGACTCTCTTTTGTTTGCGCCCATAAAAAACGCCGGCTTAACCGGCGTCTGGGCGATTAACGTGAAGCTCAGGCCTTATTGTCCACTTTGGCACGGGCTTCGTCACGTAATTCTCGTCGTAATATCTTCCCGACGTTGGATTTCGGTAGCTCATCGCGGAATTCCACCAGCTTCGGCACTTTATAGCCCGTCAGCTGACGGCGACAAAACGTTATCAGCGCATCCTCGGTAAGAGAAGGATCTTGCTTGACCACAAATATCTTCACCGCTTCGCCGCTGCTGCCGGAGGGAACGCCCACCGCCGCCACTTCCAGCACGCCGCTGTGCTGCATCACCACGTCTTCGATTTCGTTCGGATAGACGTTAAACCCTGACACCAGGATCATGTCTTTCTTGCGATCGACGATGCGCAGGAAGCCTTCATCGTCCATCACCGCGATATCGCCCGTATGCAGCCAGCCGTCTTTGATGATCTCATCCGTGGCATCCGGACGTTGCCAGTAGCCCAGCATTACCTGCGGCCCTCTGACGCACAGCTCCCCCGGCTCGCCATGAGGCACTTCGTTATCCTCATCATCCACCAGTTTTGCTTCGGTCGACGGGACCGGCAGCCCGATACTGCCGCTGTGGTAGTCGATGTCATGCGGGTTGACGCTGACCAGCGGGGCGCACTCCGTCAGACCATAGCCTTCCAGCAGATACTGCCCGGTGAGTTTCACCCAGCGCTCGGCAACCGCCTGCTGAACCGGCATCCCGCCGCCCGCCGAGAGGTGCAGCGTGGAGAAATCGAGCTGCTGAAACTCTTTATTATTGAGCAGGGCGTTAAACAGGGTGTTCACCCCAGTCATGGCGGTGAACGGATATTTCGCCAGCTCTTTGACCAGCCCCGGAATATCGCGCGGGTTGGTGATCAGTACGTTTTGACCGCCAAGCTCGATAAACAGCAGGCAGTTCATGGTCAGCGCGAAAATGTGATACAGCGGAAGCGCGGTGATCACCAGCTCCTTGCCCGGGTGCAACAGTGGCCCGTAAGTCGCATTTACCTGTTCAAGGTTCGCCAGCATATTTCGGTGGGTCAGCATCGCCCCTTTGGCCACGCCGGTGGTGCCGCCGGTGTATTGTAGGAAGGCCAGATCCTCGGACACGATTTCCGGCTTCACGTACTGCATCCGGTAGCCCGCATGCAGCGCGCGGCGGAAGGAGATGGCATCCGGCAGGTGGTATTTCGGCACCAGTCGCTTAACGTATTTAACGACAAAGTTGACCAGCGTTCCTTTCGCGGTAGAGAGCTGGTCGCCCATGCGCGTCAGGATGACGTGTTTAACCTGGGTTCTGTCAACGACTTTTTCCAGCGTGTGGGCAAAGTTGGAGACAATCACAATCGCCGCCGCCCCGCTGTCATTCAACTGATGCTCCAGCTCGCGCGGGGTATAGAGCGGGTTAACGTTAACCACGATCATCCCTGCCCTGAGGATCCCGAACAGCGCCACCGGGTATTGCAGCAGGTTTGGCATCATCAGCGCGACGCGATCCCCTTTCTGCAAGCCCAGCCCTTCCTGTAAGTAGGCCGCAAACGCCCGGCTGCGCTCCTCCAGCTTACGGAAGGTCATCACTTCGCCCATATTCACAAACGCGGGCTGGTCAGCGTAGCGCCGTACCGAGTGTTCAAATAATTCAATCAGGGATTGATAACGGTCAGGATTGATCTCCGCAGGGACATCCGCGGGATAACGGTTAAGCCAAACCTTTTTCAATGCATCACCTCTGAAATGAGTGTTCGTCGTCATCACAGCCCCGATAATAAACAGTTTGTTAACATTATATTAACTCAGCGTACCAGTTTATTAATTGTTCAGATTGCAGGTTGCGAAGCGCGTCACTCTTTTTTTTCGTTTTATCCGTAAAAAAACAGAGACAGCGGCTGAGCCGCTGTCTCTTTCCTAACAATAACAGTAACTTACTCAGTTACGATTGTTTGAACCTGTGCAGGGCCTGGATTATACCAACCCCAGCCACCGTAGCCGTAACGATACGGATGCGGACCCCACATCCACGGATCGATTGGCTGTGGCGGCATCACCACCTGCTGGGTGATACGCCAGCGTTTGTAGCCGTTCACCTGCATGGTCATAAATTTGTAGGGCGTATTGCCGATTTTACCCGCTTCCAAACCGGTAATCGGCCCGACGACGGTCACCAGTTGCCCGCGGAAATCGACCGGATCGAGGAAGCCGCTGACGTCAGCGTAGATCCGCCCGCGCGAGGCTTCACCCAGAACAGGCCGCGCGCCGCTGTCCAGCGGGACGGTGGCAATCTCCAGACGGGTTTTCCCCTGCTGGTTGACGACGTCAACCACCTTGCCGCCAAACCGCGCTTCCTGCCCGACATACAGCTCCGGGGCATTCATCACGCGTACCAGATCCTGCTGTGGCGTCGGGCTGGTGCCCTTAATCGCATCAGGAACGGTGACGCACCCGCTCAGTGCTATGGCAACCGCGCCTGCCATAAGAAAGCGTACAACTTTAGACTGAACCGCCATGATGCGACTCCTTTTTCTCAGTTCCTGTTACTGAGATTCACTCGCGGCCAGGAAGTTTCTTCCACGCGACGGTGTTTCGTAAATAAACCGGTTCAGCGTGTTCAACCGCCACGGTTTTTCCTACGTCAAGTAGCTGACAGGCAATCGGCAGCATATCTTCGGCGGCAGGCAGGAGCATGTTACCGTCCACCAGCGTCACGCCGGTGCCGCTCGCCATCTCCGGCCACGCCGCCCAGCCCGTGCCGACCGTCGCCCACTCGCCGGACAACTGCTTCAGGCGTTCAGTAACGGCTTCAGGCTTAAGCACCGCTTCCGTCTCTTCACCGTGCCAGACACCGTTTTCGTCACGGGTGTACTCCGCCCAGTAGACTTCACCCATGCGGGCATCAATCGCGGCCAGTACGCGGGTGGCGCCGGTCATGCGCCAGGCCCCCTGAGCCATGGTCGCCAGGGTTGAGACGCCAATCATCGGCAGGTCAGCGCCCAGCGCCAGCCCCTGCGCGATGCCAATCCCGATACGTACGCCCGTAAAGCTGCCCGGGCCACGGCCATAGGCCAGCGCGTCGAGGTCAGTCAGGGCGGTGTTGCCCTCGGTCAAAATGGTTTTTACCAGGGGCAGAATACGTTGGGTGTGTTCCCGTGGGCACTCTTCGAAATGAGCAAAAATCGTACCGTCGTTCCACAGGGCAACGGAACAGGCCTCTGTCGCGGTATCAATAGCCAGAATTCGCATCAGTCGTCGCGCTCTCGCAATGGTCAGTCACAAAATGGCGCGCATCTTAACACACTCTGGGGAAAATTACTCCGCCGTTGGGTTCGCCAGGAAGCGGACCGCGCGTTTAATATCCCGCGTGCGCGGCGCGGGCGGCAGGCTGGCGAGGAAGGTGGCGCCGTAGGGACGCATCACCAGGCGGTTGTCGCAGATAACCAGCACGCCGCGGTCGGTGACGTCGCGGATCAGACGCCCTACCCCCTGTTTAAGGGTAATGACCGCGTCCGGCAACTGAACGTCGTCGAACGGATCGCCCCCCCGCAGGCGGCAATCCTCCATACGCGCTTTCAGAAGCGGATCGTCCGGCGATGTGAACGGCAGCTTATCGATAATCACCAGCGAGAGCGTATCGCCGCGCACGTCCACCCCTTCCCAGAAGCTGCTGGTCGCCACCAAAAGGGCGTTACCGGCGCTGACAAACTGCTGGAGCAGTTGCCCTTTACTGGTTTCCCCCTGTAACAGGACCGGCAGCGTCATGGTGGCGCGGAACTGTTCGGCCAGATCGCGCATCATGGCGTGTGAGGTACAGAGCATAAAGCAGCGCCCGTTGTTGGCCTCGATCATCGGCTTCAGCATAGCTGCCAGATGGCGCGCCGCCCCCGGCTGATTGGGCAGCGGCAGATTGCGCGGCACGCAGAGCAGCGCCTGTTTTTCATAATCGAACGGGCTGGGCAGGAGCAGTGATTCTGCCTGATCAATGCCGAGACGCTCGGTAAAGTGGTGCAGATCGTCATTGACCGACAGCGTGGCCGAGGTAAAGACCCAGGTGCCGGGCTTTTGCGCCATCACCTCTTTGAATTTATCGGCAACGGTCAGCGGCGTGAGCGCCAGGGTGAAGTGGCGCGAGGTACATTCATACCAGTAGCTGTAGCCCGGCTGGTTGATCTCTTTCAGCCGTTTCAGCCGTCCACGGTAGAGCGTGGCGCGCTCGAAGGCGGCATCCAGCAGTGCTGAACGTCCGAGGGACAGCTTTGCCACGTCGTAACAGAGTTCAAGGGCATCATCGAGCAGCAGCAGCGCGCGCTGGATATTGTTGTCTGCGAGCAGTTCACGCAGGTTGCCGCGATAGCCCGGCTCGCCAAGCTGTAAGCGGAAATCCTGCGCGCTTTGCGCCAGGCGATCCGCGCACTTCTGCAACTGCTGGGTATCTTTGAGTTCGGTGCGATAGGCAATGGTGATATCTTTCGCCAGATCCTGAAGCTGACGGCTGGAGAGCGACTGGCCGAAATACTGGCTGGCGATGTCCGGGAGCTGATGGGCTTCATCAAAGATCATCACCTCCGCCTCCGGGATCAGTTCACCAAACCCGCTGTCCTTGACCACCATATCTGCAAGGAACAGATGATGGTTCACCACCACCACGTCGGCGTCCATCGCCTTTTTACGCGCTTTTACCACAAAACAGTCTTTATACAGCGGGCAGTCGCTGCCAAGGCAGTTGTCATTGGTGCTGGTCACCAGCGGCCAGGCCGGGGAGTCTTCCGGCACGCTCGCGCAGGTGCTGATGTCCCCCTCTTCCGTCTGGTTGGCCCAGGCGCGCAGGACGATCACATCACTCAGGGTCTGTACCGGCAGGTCGCCACCCGCCAGCGCCTGCTGTTCGAGACGCTCCAGACACAGGTAGTTAGAACGCCCTTTCAGCAAGGCCAGACGCCCTTTGTATTTTAGCGCTTTCGCCACCGTCGGTAAGTCGCGGCTGTAGAGCTGGTCCTGGAGCGCTTTTGACCCGGTAGAGATGATGACCTTCTTTTTCGCCCGCAGCGCAGGCGCGAGATAAGCGTAGGTTTTCCCCGTCCCGGTTCCGGCCTCCACCACCAGCGGCTGCGCCTTGTCGATGGCATGCGCGACGGCGTGCGCCATCTGACGTTGGGGTTCACGCGGTTTAAAACCGGGAATAGCCTGTGCTAACTGACCTTCTGGGGAAAAATCGTCTGCCACGGTGTTCTCTCACTGTATTTTTGCACAGGGATTATGTCAGCCCCTTCTCTCCGGTGCCACCCCAAATAGTGACGACGGCGGAACAATATGGCAGTCTTGCCGCCTGACGACGAAAGATAACGAGGATACGTTTATGACAATTACGCGCATTGATGCCGAAGCCCGCTGGTCTGATGTGGTGATCCATAACCAGACGCTGTACTACACCGGTGTCCCTGCCAATCTGGACGCCGATGCCTTCGAGCAGACGGCGAACACTCTGGCGCAGATCGACGCCGTACTGGAAAAACAGGGCAGCGACAAATCCCGCATTCTGGATGCGACGATTTTTCTGGCGAATAAAGACGATTTCGCGGCGATGAATAAAGCCTGGGATGCGTGGGTTGTGGCGGGTCACGCGCCTGTACGCTGCACCGTACAGGCCACGCTGATGAAACCGGAATATAAGGTTGAGATCAAGATTATCGCGGCAGTGTAAGCCGCTTATTCTTCATCTTCATCCTCAAAGCGCGCCACGATCCGCTCGCCGGTATGCGTGGCGCGAAGTTCTTCCGCGACCTGTGAAATTGCCTGTCCGCTGCTCATCCCCTGGGACATCAGCTCCTGAATACGTTCAACGGCTTTCTGCTGTTGGTCATGGCTGAGAGAAGGTAAACCTGCAAACATCGTTAACTCCTGCTAAATTATTCGCGCTAATTATTTCACGCTACCCGGTAGTATGCCATACATGAACATGCGCTTCCCCACTGTTATGACCTTGCCCTGGCGTGCAGATGCCGCCGAGTTCTGGTTTGCCCGTCTGAGCCACCTTCCTTTTGCCATGCTGCTGCACTCTGGCCATGCGGATCACCCCTACAGCCGCTTCGATATTCTGGTGGCCGATCCGGTAAAAACGCTGAAAACCGATGACCTTTCGCCAACGGACGATCCGCTGATGCAGCTTCAGAATGAGATCCATGCTCTGGGCTTATCTGCCACACCGGATCCGGATCTGCCTTTCCAGGGGGGCGCGCTGGGCCTGTTTGGTTACGATCTGGGGCGCCGTTTCGAAAAGCTGCCCGAGCATGCGCAGGCGGATATTCCCCTGCCGGATATGGCGGTGGGGCTGTATGACTGGGCGTTGATTGTGGATCACCAGAAAAAAACGGTTTCTCTGCTGAGCCATCATGACGTGCAGGCGCGTCTGGCCTGGCTTGAGGCGCAACGTCCCGCCGCACCGGAACACTTTATGCTGACCTCCGGCTGGCGCTCGAATATGACCGCGCCGGAGTATGCGGAAAAATTCTCCCGCGTGCAGGCGTATCTGCACAGCGGTGACTGTTATCAGGTCAATCTTGCCCAGCGTTTTCAGGCGACGTATCAGGGGGATGAGTGGCAGGCGTTTACTCGCCTTAATGCCAGCAATAAGGCCCCGTTCAGCGCATTTGTACGCCTTGAGCACGGCGCCATCCTCAGCCTGTCGCCTGAGCGTTTTATTCACCTGGCTGACGGTATTATTCAGACCCGCCCGATAAAGGGCACCCTGCCACGCCTTGCCGATGCCGACGCCGACCGCCAGCAGGCGGAGAAGCTGGCGGTCTCACCGAAAGATCGCGCTGAAAACCTGATGATTGTCGATCTGATGCGGAACGATATTGGCCGGGTCGCCGAACCAGGCAGCGTGCGCGTGCCGGAACTGTTTGTCGTCGAGCCTTTCCCGGCGGTGCATCATCTGGTCAGCACCATTACCGCGCGTTTGCCGTCCTCGCGAACCGCCTGCGATCTGCTCCGCGCCGCGTTTCCGGGCGGCTCCATCACCGGCGCGCCGAAGGTCCGTGCGATGGAGATCATCGACGAACTGGAACCGCATCGCCGCAATGCCTGGTGCGGCAGCATCGGCTATATAAGCCTGTGCGGCACCATGGATACCAGCATCACCATTCGCACCCTGACGGCCTGCGACGGCAGCCTCTACTGTTCCGCAGGTGGTGGCATTGTGGCCGACAGTCAGGCCGAGGCGGAATATCAGGAAACCTTTGATAAAGTGAATCGTATCCTGAAACAACTGGAGAACTCACGGTGAAGAAAGACAACCTGACGCTGGATGATTTTCTGTCGCGCTTTCAGCTTCTGCGGCCCCAGGTTAACCGCGCCACGCTGAATCAACGTCAGGCGGCGGTGCTGATCCCGGTCGTGCGTCGTGAACAGCCGGGTCTGTTGCTTACCCAGCGCTCACCGCATATGCGAAAACACGCCGGTCAGGTTGCGTTCCCCGGCGGCGCGGTGGACAGCACCGATGCTTCCCTGATTGCCGCCGCGCTGCGCGAGGCGCATGAGGAAGTGGCCATCCCCCCGGCGTCGGTCGAAGTCATCGGCGTGCTGCCGCCTGTTGACAGCGTAACCGGTTTTCAGGTCACGCCGGTCGTCGGCATTATTCCGCCCGATCTTCAGTATCATGCCAGCGTCGATGAAGTTTCAGCGGTGTTCGAAATGCCGCTGGAAGAGGCCCTTCGTCTGGGCCGCTATCATCCTCTGGATATTCACCGCCGCGGGCACGATCTTCGGGTCTGGTTGTCCTGGTATCAGCATTATTTTGTCTGGGGCATGACGGCAGGCATCATTCGTGAGCTGGCCCTGCAAATCGGCCTGAAGCCTTGACTATACTTTACATTCCACCCTTTTCTGGCAGGTTTGCGATCGGCGTCGCGCTATTAGCAAAACCATCGTTAACCATTAGTTTAATTCATGTGAATAGTTAAGCCGAGGTGGGTGTTCCCTCTTACACTATGCGCAGTTATAACATCGTTACTGGAACCCCAGTAACCCTGTCAGGAGTGTGAAAGTGATTAGTATATTCGACATGTTCAAAGTGGGGATTGGTCCGTCTTCTTCCCACACTGTAGGGCCGATGAAGGCCGGTAAACAGTTCGTCGATGATCTGGTCGAAAAAGGATTACTGGAAAGCGTTACCCGTGTTGCCGTAGACGTTTACGGTTCACTGTCATTAACGGGTAAAGGCCACCACACCGATATCGCCATAATTATGGGTCTGGCGGGCAATATGCCGGACACCGTTGATATTGATGCCATTCCGGCATTTATCCGCGACGTGGAAACGCGCGGTCGTTTGCTGCTGGCTAACGGTCAGCACGAAGTGGACTTCCCGCAGGATGACGGGATGCGTTTTCGTAGCGACAACCTGCCGCTGCATGAAAACGGCATGACCATCCACGCCTGGAACGGCGAAAAAGAGATCTACAGCAAAACCTACTACTCCATCGGCGGCGGCTTTATCGTTGACGAAGAACACTTTGGCAAAGAGAGCGCGGGCGATGTGAATGTGCCCTATCCGTTTAAATCGGCCACTGAGATGCTGGGCTACTGCAAAGAGACCGGTCTGTCCCTGTCCGGCATGGTGATGAAGAACGAACTGGCGCTGCACAGCAAGAAAGAGATCGAAGACTATTTTGCTAACGTGTGGCAAACCATGCGCGCCTGCATTGACCGCGGGATGAACACCGAAGGCGTTCTGCCTGGACCACTGCGCGTCCCGCGTCGTGCTTCTGCCCTGCGCCGCATGCTGGTCACCACCGACAAGTTCTCCAATGACCCAATGAACGTGGTTGACTGGGTCAACATGTTTGCCCTCGCGGTTAACGAAGAGAACGCGGCGGGGGGTCGCGTTGTGACGGCACCAACCAACGGCGCGTGCGGCATCGTTCCGGCGGTGCTGGCCTACTACGATCACTTTATCGAGCCTGTGACGCCGGACATCTATATCCGTTATTTCCTCGCGGCAGGCGCTATCGGCGCGCTGTACAAGATGAATGCCTCTATCTCCGGCGCCGAAGTGGGCTGTCAGGGTGAAGTGGGCGTGGCCTGCTCCATGGCGGCAGCGGGTCTGGCGGAGCTGCTGGGCGCAAGCCCTGAGCAGGTGTGCGTGGCGGCGGAAATCGGCATGGAGCACAACCTCGGTCTGACCTGTGATCCGGTTGCCGGCCAGGTGCAGGTGCCATGCATTGAGCGTAACGCCATCGCCTCCGTCAAAGCGATCAACGCCTCGCGTATGGCAATGCGCCGTACCAGCGAGCCACGCGTGTCGCTGGATAAGGTGATTGAAACCATGTACGAAACCGGCAAAGACATGAACGCGAAGTACCGTGAGACCTCGCGCGGCGGTCTGGCTATTAAGGTGCAGTGCGACTAAGCCTTCCTTTCGCCCATCTGCTACGGATGGGCGAATTTTCCCCTCTCGTCTCGTCGCTTTACGTATTCCCCACTACACTGTCACTGTTGCGTCTGGCTTTTCTGGCCGATGCTTATCAGGCGACCGTTCATGCAAACTGCACAAACGATCATAAAAGACTATCGCCGAAAACGCGTTATCGTCTGTGTCACGGTTGCGCTCGTTACGCTCGTCCTGACGCTGGGCATTCGCTTTATTTCACAGCGCAACATAAATCAGGATCGGATCCACGACTTTACTCTCCACACCGTGCGCGCGCTTGATAAGGTGCTTCTCTCGTTAGAGGCCCAGCGCGAAATGCTGCTTTCTCTGGTTGGCATACCCTGTTCTGAGGCGAATCTGATCCTGCGAAAACAGGCGGCGATCCTCCAGACCGTTCGCTCCATCGCCCTCGTTAAAGATGGAATACTGTATTGCTCAAGCGTCTATGGCAGCCGAAATGTGCCCGTCAGTGAGTTTGTGCCCCTGCTTCCGGTCAGTGAATCCAGGCTGCTGCTGTTGACCGATCGGTGGCTGGTAAAAGGCAGCCCGGTACTGATTCAGTGGTCTCCCCTCCCGAGCGACGGCAATGACGGGGTGATGGAGGTGGTGAACATCGATCTCATCACTAAAATGATTCTGGAGCCGCAGCGGCCGCAGATCACCGACGTTGTCCTGAAAGTGGGTGATAAGTTCCTCCGCGACGGGCAACAGGTGACGAATACGCCGACTATCAATGAAAACGCCTCCCTGCTGGAGCAGTCGTCACAGCATTACCCATTCAGCGTCACGGTGAGCGGCCCGGGGCCAGGCGAAATGGCGTTGAAAACGCTGCCCACCCAGCTGCCGCTGGCATTGATACTCAGTTTACTGATGGGCTATATCGCCTGGCTCGCCACGGCGCGGCGCATGAGTTTTACCTGGGAAATTAATCTGGGCATTGCGGCACGGGAGTTTGAACTCTTCTGCCAGCCGCTGGTGAATGCCCGCACCCGGGAGTGCGTCGGCGTCGAGATCCTCCTGCGCTGGAACAACCCGCGTCAGGGATGGATTTCGCCCGATGTTTTTATCCCTCTGGCCGAAGAACATAACCTGATTGTTCCGCTTACCCGCTATGTCATCAGCGAAACGGTGCGTCAGATAGGCTATTTCCCGGCCTCACGGGATTTTCATATTGGTATCAACGTGGCTGCCAGCCATTTTCGCCGCGCGGTGCTGATCCGCGATCTCAACCGCATCTGGTTTAACGCGAACCCTGTTCAACAGCTGATTGTGGAGTTAACCGAACGCGATGCATTGCTTGATGTGGATTACCGCATCGTGCGTGAGCTTCACCGCAAAGGCGTGAAACTGGCGATAGATGATTTTGGTACCGGCAACAGTTCACTTTCGTGGCTGGAAAAACTTCACCCGGATGTGCTGAAAATTGATAAATCCTTCACCACCGCGATCGGCACCGACGCCGTGAACTCAACGGTAACGGATATCATTATTGCGCTGGGTCAGCGGCTGAATATTGAACTGGTTGCGGAAGGGGTTGAAACGGAGGAACAGTCACGCTATTTGCGCCGTCACAGCGTGCATATTTTGCAGGGGTATTTGTATGCGCGGCCGATGCCGCTGCGGGAATTTCCGAAATGGCTGGCGGAAAGTCACTCTCCGCCAGCCCGTCATAACGGGCACATCGTGCCCTTATTGCCGCTACGCTAGATAGCGTTACTCTTCTTCGTCGTGTGCAGAGTGCTCTTTAACAATACGCACCATGTCCACGCGATAGTCGTTGGCTTCAACGATGGTAATTTGCAGCGGCGGCAGTTCGAGCACATCACCGATGCGCGGGATCTGCCCGTTAACGGCAATCACCAACCCTGCCACCGTGGCGATGTCTTCATCGTCATTGACCACGTTTTCCACGCCCAGCGTGTGCGAGAGCGCGTGCAGATCGGTAGTACCTTTCACCAGCCAGCCGTCACCGTCGGCAACGATTTCCGGCGTTTCATCCGCATCAGGGAATTCACCGGCAATCGCTTCCAGCACGTCCAGCGGCGTCACCAGACCCTGTACCACACCAAATTCGTTGGTGACGATAACAAAGCTCCCGCGGGCACGACGCAATACGCCCAGCAGGTTGATCGGATCCAGCGTTTCCGGCACGACAATCGCAGGCGACGCGGCCGCAACGGCCTCGACGTTAACCCCCTCTTCAAGGGCTACCAGCATCTCTTTTGCGCGCACGACACCGATGATTTCATCCAGCTCACCCCGGCAGACCGGGAACAGGCTGTGCGGCGAGGAGAGCAACTGCTGACGAATTTCATCAACGCTCAGGTTGGCGTCCACCCAGCTGATTTCACCGCGCGGGGTCATAATGCCGCGCAGGGAGCGGGAAGCCAGCGAAAGCACGCCATTGATCATGTAGCGTTCTTCTTCCACAAACGCGCCTTCCGGCACCGGAACCGGGTTGCGGTTCTCGTTATCAGCCTGCACGTTCACCTGACGACGCCCGCCCATCAGTCGCAGAATCGCATCTGCGGTACGGGCTCGCAGCGGCTGATTCGACTGCTGTTTAATAAAGTTGCGACGCGCAATCTGGTTAAACAGTTCAATCAGAATCGAGAAGCCAATCGCGGCGTACAGGTAGCCTTTCGGAATATGGAAGCCGAAACCTTCTGCCACCAGGCTCAGACCAATCATCAGCAGGAAGCTCAGACACAGCACGACGACCGTCGGATGCTGGTTGACGAAACGCGTCAGCGGTTTAGACGCCAGCAGCATGACCGCCATCGCAATCACAACCGCCGCCATCATCACCGGCAGATGGTTCACCATACCGACCGCCGTAATCACCGCATCCAGCGAGAAGACCGCATCAAGCACCACAATCTGAAGAACAACCACCCAGAAGCTGGCATACCCCTTACCGTGACCGTCATCATGCTGCCGGTTCTCCAGCCGTTCATGCAACTCTGTTGTGGCTTTGAACAGCAGGAACAGTCCCCCCACCAGCATGATTAAATCGCGGCCGGAGAAGGTGAAATCCATGACGGTGAACAGGGGCTTCGTCAGGGTGACCATCCACGAGATCACAGACAGTAAGCCCAGTCGCATGATCAGCGCCAGCGAGAGGCCGATCAGACGGGCTTTATCACGCTGTTTCGGCGGCAGTTTATCCGCGAGGATGGCGATAAACACCAGGTTATCAATACCGAGAACGATCTCCAGCACGACCAGCGTAAGCAAGCCTACCCAGATTGACGGGTCCATTAAGAATTCCATGACACGCTCCTGCTAAAGGAATGACAAAACGGTGCCCCGCTACTGACGGGCATTTCAAAGGGAAAGAGAGTCGATGCGTGGCGAAGATCGCCGGTGAATAAGGCGCGGGATGGCCTGGAAGATGACTGACGTCGGTGACGGTCCATATAGTGGGCTGTAGCCCTATACTCCTGAATAATTAAACGGACGCTAAACATATCAGAGACAATTGGTTTTTAGCAAAGATTTACGTTCCTTTGCAAACTTCTGTAACACACGCGGATTATCTTAGAGAAAAATCTGTAAGGCGTAGCTAAATTACGGATCTTCATCACATAAATTATTTTTTCACTATCTAAAATAATTCGTGGAAGTCTTAGTTTTTTTAACTCTAACCCTTATCTGAATCGATTCGGTTCGCCAATACGATTCTCAGTACGCCTGCCTGGCAGACGTATAAATGATAATAAAAGGAGGTAGCAAGTGACCATTGCTATTGTCATAGGCACACATGGTTGGGCTGCGGAGCAGTTACTCAAAACAGCAGAAATGCTGTTGGGCGAGCAGGAAAACGTCGGCTGGATCGATTTCGTTCCCGGTGAAAATGCCGAGACGCTGATTGAAAAATACACTGCTCAGCTTGAGAAGCTGGATACCAGCAAGGGCGTGCTATTTCTCGTGGATACATGGGGCGGCAGCCCATTCAACGCTGCCAGCCGCATTGTCGTCGATAAAGAGCATTATGAAGTCGTCGCCGGGGTTAACATCCCTATGCTGGTGGAAACCTTTATGGCGCGCGACGATAACCCAGCCTTTGATGAACTGGTGGCACTGGCGGTTGAAACCGGTCGCGAAGGTGTGAAAGCACTGAAAGCGCAGCCGGTTGAGAAACCAGCCCCTGTTGCGGCAGCGCCAAAAGCGGCGGCACCCGCAAAACCGATGGGTCCGAACGATTACATGGTTATCGGCCTGGCGCGTATTGATGACCGTCTGATCCACGGCCAGGTGGCGACACGCTGGACCAAAGAGACCAACGTACAACGCATCATCGTGGTCAGTGACGAAGTGGCCGCCGACACTGTCCGTAAAACCCTTCTCACCCAGGTTGCTCCGCCGGGCGTCACCGCGCACGTCGTGGATGTCGCCAAAATGATCCGCGTTTACAACAACCCGAAATATGCGGGCGAGCGCGTGATGCTTCTCTTCACCAACCCGACAGACGTCGAACGCATTGTTGAAGGCGGCGTGAAAATCACCTCCGTTAACATTGGCGGTATGGCATTCCGTCAGGGCAAAACGCAGGTCAACAACGCGATTTCAGTAGATGCGAAAGATATCGAGGCCTTCAATAAACTGAATGCCCGCGGTATCGAACTGGAAGCCCGTAAGGTTTCCACGGATCAGAAACTGAAAATGATGGATTTGATCGGCAAGGTGGGGAAATAAGCCCGGGCCGGTTTTTCATATAGAGCTTATGTAATAGGAGAAGTGCAATGGAGATTACTACTCTTCAGATTGTACTGGTGTTCATCGTCGCATGTATTGCGGGTATGGAGTCCGTACTTGATGAATTTCAGTTCCACCGTCCACTGGTGGCCTGTACGTTGATTGGCGCCGTTCTCGGTGACATGAAAACCGGTATCATCATCGGTGGTACCCTGGAAATGATCGCCCTCGGCTGGATGAACATCGGTGCGGCAGTGGCGCCAGATGCCGCGCTGGCGTCCATTATTTCAACCGTTCTGGTTATCGCTGGTCACCAGAGTATTGGTGCCGGTATCGCGCTGGCTATCCCACTGGCCGCAGCGGGTCAGGTGCTAACCATCATCGTTCGTACTATCACCGTTGCCTTCCAGCACGCGGCGGATAAGGCGGCCGAAAACGGCAACCTCACCGCGCTCTCCTGGATCCACGTGTCTTCCCTGTTCCTGCAAGCGATGCGTATCGCGATCCCTGCGGTTATCGTGGCGATCTCTGTCGGCACCAGCGAAGTTCAGGGCATGCTGAATGCGATCCCTGAAGTGGTCACCAGCGGTCTGAACATTGCGGGCGGCATGATCGTGGTGGTTGGTTATGCGATGGTCATCAACATGATGCGCGCAGGCTACCTGATGCCATTCTTCTACCTCGGCTTCGTTACCGCTGCGTTCACCAACTTCAACCTGGTTGCGCTGGGTGTGATTGGTGCGGTGATGGCGATTCTTTATATCCAGCTCAGCCCGAAATACAACCGCGTCGCGGGTGCCCCTGCGCAGGCAGCTGGTAACAACGATCTCGATAACGAACTGGACTAACAGGTGAGCGAAATGGTTGATATGACTAAAACTACCACTGAGAAAAAACTCACTCCGGGTGATATTCGTGGCGTGTTCATCCGTTCTAACCTGTTTCAGGGTTCATGGAACTTCGAACGTATGCAGGCGCTCGGCTTCTGCTTCTCCATGGTACCGGCCATCAAACGCCTGTATCCGGAAAACAACGAAGCACGCCGTCAGGCAATTAAGCGTCACCTGGAATTCTTCAACACCCATCCTTATGTTGCAGCGCCTGTTCTGGGCGTGACGCTGGCGATGGAAGAGCAGCGTGCGAACGGGGCTGAGATCGACGATGGTGCTATCAACGGTATCAAAGTCGGTCTGATGGGGCCGCTGGCAGGCGTGGGCGACCCGATCTTCTGGGGTACGGTGCGTCCGGTCTTTGCGGCACTGGGCGCCGGGATCGCCATGAGCGGCAGCCTGCTCGGTCCCCTGCTGTTCTTCATTCTGTTCAACGCGGTGCGTCTGCTGACCCGTTACTACGGCGTGGCGTACGGTTACCGTAAAGGGGTGGATATCGTTAAGGATATGGGCGGCGGCTTCCTGCAAAAACTGACTGAGGGGGCGTCAATCCTCGGCCTGTTTGTAATGGGAGCCCTGGTGAACAAGTGGACGCACGTGAACATCCCGCTGGTGGTTTCGACGATCACCGGTCAGGATGGTCAGACCCGTGTCACCACCGTGCAGACTATTCTGGACCAGCTGATGCCGGGCCTGGTCCCGCTGCTGTTAACCTTCGCCTGTATGTGGCTGCTGCGTAAAAAAGTGAACCCGCTGTGGATCATCGTTGGCTTCTTCGTCATCGGTATCGCGGGCTACGCCGTCGGCCTGCTGGGTCTGTAATAAAATGCGTTACCGACCGGGGGCTTGCCCCCGGTCTTTTTATCTGGAGGATGAATGACTGTCACGGACACCGTACTGGTTTTATTTATTGTTGCCCTACTGGCTTACGCGATCTATGACGAGTTCATTATGCCTCGCCGCCACGGCGAGACGCTGCTGACCCTTCCCCTTTTACGCCGTGGACGCGTTGATGCGTTTATCTTCGCGGGTCTGGTAGTCATCCTGATTTACAATAACGTGACCAGCCACGGTGCAATATTAACCACATGGTTATTATGTGCGCTGGCATTAATGGCCATTTACCTGTTCTGGATCCGCGCGCCTAAACTCATTTTTAAAAAACACGGATTTTTCTTCGCCAATGTCTGGATAGAATATAACCGTATTAAAGAGATGAATTTATCTGAAGACGGGGTACTGGTGATGCAATTAGAACAACGCCGCCTGCTCATCCGGGTTAAAAATATTGATGACCTGGAAAAGATCTACAAATTACTCCTTAAAACTCAATGAGTTAATATTATAGCATCGGCTATATATTGCATTATTCTTCAATGCGCAATATAGCCGTTGCTATATCTTCTCTGCTAATTAACTTATATTTATTAACGATATTTTCACGCATAAATCTAAATGAAAATCGTTATCAACGAAGTGGCTAAATAAAGCCTTCTTCGTTGTTGTTTTATATTCTCAAAATATGTTAAGGTTGCGCCCGTCGTTGGGGAGTAGCCGATTTCCTGCTTACAGGAAATGTACGTGTCAACATACTCGTTGAAAAACGTGGCGCGTACGGATCGCTTTCAGCACACTTACTGTGCAGAAGTGATCAGGCGAGACCATAGATACATCAACTGCTGTTTACTGGGGGCAGTGATGTGTCATATGGATATCCCCGGTCTGGACGCTCTTATGAATATCTCCGCTACAATCCTTCTGGCTTTTGGCATGTCCATGGACGCGTTTGCCGCCTCTATCGGTAAAGGTGCTACCCTCCATAAACCTAAATTTTCCGAAGCCCTGCGTACCGGTCTCATCTTTGGCGCTATCGAAACGCTGACGCCGCTTATCGGCTGGGGTCTGGGAATGCTCGCCAGCCAGTTCGTGCTGGAGTGGAACCACTGGATTGCCTTCGTGCTGCTGGTGTTCCTCGGCGGACGCATGGTGATTGAAGGGTTTCGTGGCAACAGCGATGAAGATGACGCGCCGCTGCAACGTCACGGCTTCTGGCTTCTGGTGACAACCGCCATCGCAACCAGCCTGGACGCAATGGCCGTGGGTGTTGGTCTGGCGTTTTTGCAGGTCAATATTATCGCCACCGCGCTGGCGATTGGCTGCGCCACGCTGATCATGTCAACGCTGGGGATGATGGTGGGTCGCTTCATTGGCCCGCTGTTGGGTAAACGTGCCGAAATACTGGGCGGTATCGTACTGATCGGGATTGGTGCCCAAATCCTTTGGGCACACTTCGCGGGTTAACCTTCGCGCTGCCAGCAATGGATGCTGAAATCCGTCTGGCAGCAAAATTCAGTCTGTGCTGCCAGCGTTTCCCACACCTCTGGTTTTGCCCTCCATGCAAAGGGCGTCATTTGCAGTAACGCCACCGCTTCGCTTCCTTGTAACGTCATGTCATACGCCACCGACTGCGCCTGCTTTAACGCAAAGCCCGCCAGTTGTTCAGAGTGAGGCGCATGCAGGTGGACTTCATCATAGATCAGCCCTTTCAGCTCCAGCAGGTGACGTGGCCCGGGCGTGACGGTGATAACCCACCCGCCGGGCTTAACGACGCGCGCCAGCTCCTCTGCCTTGCACGGCGCATAGATACGCACCACGGCGTCCATACTCGCCTCCTCAAACGGCAGGCGGTGGCTGGAGGCCACGCAGAACGTTACCGCTGAGTAGCGTTTGGCTGCCGCACGGATAGCCACCTTCGAGACGTCCAGCCCGTAAGTTTCAGCGCCCTTCTCAGCCGCCACGTCAGCAAACGTGGCAGTGTAATAGCCTTCACCGCAGCCGATATCCAGCATAGCGGATGCGCCTTCTGTCAGAGATCCACGGAGTAAGGCGACAACCGCATCCCTGAGCGGTTGATAGTGCCCGGCATCAAGAAACGCCCGGCGCGCCTGCATCATCTCTGCGCTGTCACCCGGATCCCGGGAACGCTTGTGCTGTACAGGCAGAAGATTCACATAGCCTTCTTTCGCCCGGTCAAACTGATGTCCCTGTGGACAGATAAACGTTTTCTCCGCGCGCGTCAGCGGCGCGTGGCAAAGGGGACAACTGAAAGACATGACAACTCCAGGGCGTAAACCGAAAGGCGAAGTGTACCGCTATTCGCCAGGGTTATAAACGGCTGGGTGGCGCATCACGATCAGATGGTCAGAATCTGCCGGCAGCCCGTCTGGCTTCACGTTTTCCAGGCGCAGAACGTTGCCCATAATTTCGCTGAATACGGGTGCGGAAACGGCCCCGCCGTAATAGGCGCCGTTTTGCGGATCGTTAATCACCACCACCAGCGCAAATCGGGGATCGCTGGCAGGCGCAACGCCTGCGGTATAGGCGACGTATTTATCCACATACTGCCCATGCTCATCGATTTTTTTGGCCGTCCCGGTTTTTATCGCCACGCGATAGTTACGCACCGCCGCTTTGATCCCCCCACCGCCGGGTAACGCGACGCTCTCCATCATGTGTTCCACCTCGTGAACAATTTCCTCGGGCATCACCCGCTTGCCAATCACCGGCGGATCGATACGGGTGATGGACAGAGGCCGTTCAATACCATAACTGCCGATGGTGGCATACACATGCGCCAACTGGAGAGGGGTGACCATCAGGCCATAACCAAAGGCAAAGGTCGCCCGGTCTAACTGACTCCAGAATTTTCGCTGCGGCAGTAAACCTGCGCTTTCTCCCGTTAAACCAAGCCCGGTACTCTCGCCAAAACCAAAGTTTTTATAGGTATCCAGTAACCGTTGCACGGGCATCGCTAGCGAAAGACGGGATACGCCTGTGTCGCTGGATTTTTGCAAAATCCCGGTCATCGTCAGCTCGGGGTAGTAACCCACATCACGAATACGATGACCATCAATGGTGTAGGGATGCGTGTCTATCACGCTGTCAGGCTGAACCAGCCCCTGCTGTAGCGCCGTCATTAACACCAGAGGCTTAACGGTAGAGCCTGGTTCAAAGGTGTCGCTGATCGCACGATTGCGAAAATCATCCAGCGTTGCCCCTTCCCGGTTGTTGGGGTTGAAGTCGGGGAAGCTCGCCATCGCCAGTATTTCGCCCGTCTGGATATTAATCAGTACCGACGCACCAGATTCGGCTTTGTTCCACGCCACGGCGTTATCCAGCGCGTCTTCGGTGATGGTTTGCAGGCGTTCATCGATACTAAGCTGGATATTATGTGCAGGTACGGGAGCCACCTCCGTGAGGTTTTCAACCACGTGTCCGTAGCGATCTTTCCTGACCAGCCGCACGCCTGCCTTGCCGGTAAGCTGCGTGTTGAAGCTTTTCTCGACGCCCTCAATGCCCTGACCATCAATATTCGTGAAGCCAATCAGGTTAGCCGCCACATGTCCGGCAGGATAAAAACGGCGGGACTCATCGCGGAGATTGATGCCGGGAAGACGCAGCTTATCGATCCACTTTGCCTGGGAGGGATCAACCTGACGGGCAAGGTAAATAAATCGCCCGTGCGGGTTGCTGTTGATTCGTGATGCGAGCGTGCTCAGAGAAAGGTGTAAGGCATTTGCCAGAGCCTGCCAGCGCGAGTCAAAACCGACCCCTCCTTTTTCCAGCACTGTTTTAGGATCGGCCCAGACGGCCTGGACAGGGACGCTTACCGCAAGGGGACGCCCTTCACGGTCTACAATCATCCCACGCGGGGCGTCTATCGCCACTTCGCGCAGAGAACGCATATCCTCCTGCTTTACCAGATTATCCGGTTTGATAATTTGTAGCCACGCCACGCGGCCCAGCAGAAATGCAAGGCTACAAAAGATGGCGAGACACAGCAGTGCAAAACGTGCCGGAATAAAGTTTCCGTTGGTCGTTATTGTATTTTTTTTCACCTTAACCCCAGGGCTGTTGATCAACGCCCTGATTTAACGGGAAAAACGGCTAATCAGGCGGGAAAACAATGCTAATAACCTCGCGGCTTTGCAACAAGATAATAACAGAGGAGGATTACGTAATATTTTGAAAAATAAGCGAATAAAAAAGCCCCGCATCGGCGAGGCTTATGTCTGAGATCGAAGCGCCGGGCGCTTCAGTCAGCAGTGATTCGATCAGATAGCAGTTACGTTAACCGCAGCTGGGCCTTTCTGGCCATCCTGAATTTCGAACTCAACGTTCTGGCCTTCAGCCAGAGTTTTGAAGCCGTTACCCTGGATAGCGGAGAAGTGTACGAACACGTCTTTGCTGCCATCAGCCGGAGTAATGAAACCAAAACCTTTAGACTCGTTGAACCACTTAACTTGACCTTTAATCTTTGCCATTTGCAAAATTCCTTAGAGTGTTTTCTTAGCCCGCAGGCTTTGACTTAGATAAAACTGAGACATTACTGCTTGAGGCACTAATATAAGGTTCGGCAGAGAAGCGGTATTCAACGACAACGTGTTTACTCAGGACTTCTTTACTGAAAATGCCACACATAAACAGAACTGTACCTCGTTTGACCCAAAACGTGTTATCACACACAACGTTTAATATGGCAAGCCATTTTTAAACGTGTCTCGATCCGCCGCACAAATTCAGGCTTTACTTCTAACAATCTGCACAGTTATGCGAATTGTCGAATGAAGCACCACCTGACCTGACTGCCCGCAGGGTGCAATGACGCGCCCTGTAATCAAAGACTTTTTAAACATAGCTCAATCATTTCAAAGCGTCCATCCCAATCCCTGTTTTTCTTAAAAGTAATGACTGAGTTAGAACATTTTGTGAAAAGTTATGCTGAAAACATTGCAACGCACCAATGTGTGACAGGGAATATACGATGTTAATTCCATTTTGCTAACTGTATTAAAATCCACCATTTAATAAGCGTTATTCTGCACCAAAATAATGAAATTTTTATGACTCTGCCTCAAAAGAAGGCAAGCAAAACGTTTCGATAAAAATAAAACACTTCAGGAAAGATAAAGCACACTCTTTATTCAACGAAACCGTAATTGTTGAATAAGGATAAATATTCGCCAATTTTCAGTATGCTGAAACAATAGTTAACGGCTGCTTAATTACATGCAGAGATGTTGAGGGGCACATTTGATCAGGGAGGGGATTTACGCCGTACGTCAGGCCACCTCCCCGCTCCGGGCAGACTATCGTTCGGCTACCAGGCGAATGAAGTCTTCCTCGTCTTGTTGAGCAACGGCGTCCTTCGCTACCTCTTTCGCTTCCGGCTCGTTGGCTTCACACAAACGACGCAGCAACGCATTCTGCCGTTTCTGCTGATCGAGCAATGCTTCCAGCAGCTCAACCTGCTCGTTGGTGCGGGAGCTGGCGCGGTTAACAAAGAACCACAGCACCAGCCCAACGACCAGCACCACCAAAGACATGACCAGGGATGCAATGCTCAGCAGCCCCGAATTCAGTAACTCACCCATTTCACCACCTCAGTAAAAACCGCCATTTTACCACTGCCGCCACGTAAGGACATCACTCAGCGTAAAAATGGCCTCTACCAGGGGATAAATTTATTGATTGAACAAATGCCGCTAAAGAACTGTACATCCTGATCGCACATCACATTGATAGTCTGCGTCCACAGCACCACGCATGCTATCAACACGATAATCAGAATTACCCAGCGTATTTTTTTCACTCCACACTCCGTCTTATGACCTGATGCAGCCAGGTTATCACGGTTATCTTAAACAGGGGCTAACTGTACCTTCAACAGACTCTTTTCGGAATCGTGCACTTGTTTCACTGCGTAAACCCGTTACGCTTACTCCATGACAACAAAGAAAAAAGAGGCAACGATGCGTTTACTTATTCGTACGGTAATTGTACTGGCCATTGTGTGGATCGGCCTGTTATTAAGTGGGTATGGCGTACTTATGGGGAGCAAAGAAAATGCCGCGGGTCTGGGTATCCAGTGTAAATATCTCACCGCCCAGGGGGTAAGCACGGCACAGTACATCCATTCAGACAGCGGGGTCATCGGGTTAACCAACTGTCCTGTGCTGCGAAAATCATCTGTTGTGGTTGATAACGGCTAATCAGCGCTGAATTTTGCTTACAAAAACGCCGCACTGTTGCGGCGTTTTTGTTGGGTCGTCGATCAGAACGGATAGTCGTTATAGCCCATCTGCTCTGAAATTTTGCGCGCTGCGGTATGCAGAATCGCCACATATTCATGAAGACGCTCTTCGGAGAAACGCAGCGTTGGGAACGAAATGCTCAGGCCCGCAATGACAACGCCGAAGCGGTCAAATACCGGCACACCGATGCAACGCAGCCCCTCTTCCTGCTCTTCGTTATCTTCCCCATAACCCTGCTCACGCACCTGATCCAGCACGCTCAGCAGTTCATCCGTACTCGTAATCGTGCGGTCGGTGCTGCGTTTATATTCCACACCGTCAAGGATTTGCTTCACCTCTTCGCGATCGCGCCAGGCCAGCAGCACTTTACCAATTGCGGTGCTGTACAGCGGGTTACGACGACCGATGCGTGAATACATGCGCAGGTTGTACATGGAGTCAATTTTGTGGATGTAAACAATGCTGTCTTCATCCAGTGCGCCAAGGTGAATGGTCTCTTTCGTCAGCCGCGAAAGTTCGCGCATCTGAATGTCAGCGCTGCGGATCAGATCCACGTTTTGCAAGGCGCGGGCACCCAGTTCAAACAGTTTCAGGGTCAGAGAATATTTTTCTGATTCTCCTTCCTGCGCGACATAACCCAATGATTTCATCGTCTGCAAAAAGCGATAAACGGTGCTTTTCGACATCATCACACGCTGCGACAACTCTGTAATACCAATTTCACGCTCTTCTCCGAGCGCCTGCAAGATGCCAAACACCTTCAGCACGGAAGAAACAGAATCTGGCTGCTTATCCAAATCTGCGATTGCCATTTATCACCTCATGGAGAGTGTTTTATAAAAATCAGAACCGGTTTTTATTATAAATTCGTGTGATGCGTGCTGCAATCTGTCTGGCTTTACTTCGTTACAAATCTGCGACATAAAACCGAAATAACGATGCTAAAATAGTTACCCTGAAAATAATTTCACGTTGAGTCATTCTTTTCCCATGCAAAAAAACGTTTCTGATGGCCTGCCCTTACCGCAGCGGTATGGGGCAATTGCCACTATTGTCATCGGTATTTCGATGGCTGTCCTTGACGGTGCGATTGCCAACGTGGCGCTTCCTACCATTGCCAAAGACCTTAATGCTTCTCCCGCAAGCTCCATCTGGATTGTTAATGCGTATCAGATAGCGATTGTGATTTCCCTTTTGTCACTCTCATTCCTGGGCGATATGTTTGGTTATCGCCGGGTTTACCAGTGCGGGCTGGTGGTCTTTACCCTCACCTCGCTCTTCTGTGCTCTTTCCGATTCTCTGCACACCCTTACGCTTGCGCGTATCGCACAGGGCTTTGGCGGCGCGGCGCTGATGAGCGTGAATACGGCCCTGATACGACTCATCTATCCTCATCGCCATCTTGGGCGCGGCATGGGCATTAACTCCTTTATTGTTGCCGTGTCGTCTGCCGCCGGGCCGACGATTGCCGCCGCCATTCTGTCCGTTGCCTCGTGGCAGTTGCTGTTTGCCATTAACGTGCCGCTGGGCGTTGTGGCGATCTTCTTCGCCCTGCGCTATTTGCCGGAAAATGGCCCGAAAAGCGCTATGCCGCGTTTTGATCTGCCCAGCGCGGTGATGAACGCGCTGACGTTCGGCCTGCTGATTACCGCGCTCAGCGGCTTTGCTCAGGGGCAGTCTCTGACGCTGATCGCCGCAGAAATCGTTGCCATGCTCACCATCGGCTTTTTCTTCGTGCGGCGTCAGTTGGCCCTGCCTGTGCCATTATTACCTGTCGATTTACTGCGTATTCCGCTGTTTTCGCTCTCCATTTGTACCTCCATTTGTTCGTTCTGCGCCCAGATGCTGGCGCTGGTTGCGCTGCCGTTCTTTTTACAGAGCGTGCTTGGTCGTTCGGAAGTGGAAACAGGCTTGCTGCTCACCCCCTGGCCTCTGGCAACCATGGTGATGGCTCCGCTGGCGGGTTACCTTATTGAGCGAGTTCATGCCGGACTGCTGGGGGCGATTGGGCTGGTCGTCATGGCGGTGGGACTGTTTGCGCTGGCGCTCCTGCCCTCCTCACCGGGAGATCTGGATATTATCTGGCGCATGATCCTCTGCGGGGCCGGTTTTGGACTGTTCCAGTCTCCCAATAACCATACGATCATCACCTCGGCCCCACGTCATCGCAGCGGTGGCGCCAGCGGGATGCTGGGTACGGCAAGATTGTTAGGGCAAAGCACCGGGGCCGCGATGGTGGCGTTGATGTTTAACCTTGCCGGGCAGAATGCGACACACGTTGCGCTGGTTACCGCTGGGACACTGGCGACACTCGCGGCGATCATCAGCGGCCTTCGTGTCACCCAGCCAAAGGCGCAGGCATAAAAAAACCGGGCGGAGAAGCTCTCCTGCCCGGTTTTTTTCTACCCGATTACGTTACTTCAGGTATTCGCCGCTACGCAGCGCTTCAATACGTTTATCCAGCGGCGGGTGAGACATGAACAGTTCGCTCAGCGATTTTGATTTACCGTTGATGCAGAAGGCCATCATGCTGTTCGCTTCCTGCGGCTCGTAGCTGGTTTTCAGACGTTGCAGCGCGGCAATCATCTTCTCACGGCCCACCAGCTTCGCTGAACCGGCATCCGCGTGGAACTCACGGTGACGGGAGAACCACATGGTAATGATGCTTGCCAGGATACCAAACACCAGCTCCAGCACCATCGAAACAGCAAAATAGATCAGCGGGTTGCCGTTGCTCTCTTCACCCTCATCGCGGTTGCCTCCCATAAACCCGGCAGCAATTTGCGCCAGAATACGGGAAATAAAGATAACGAAGGTGTTCACCACACCCTGGATCAGGGTCATGGTGACCATATCGCCGTTGGCGATGTGGCTGATCTCGTGAGCAATAACCGCTTCCGCTTCGTCACGGCTCATGTTTTGCAGCAGACCGGTACTGACGGCCACCAGGGACGCGTCACGACGCGCACCGGTAGCAAATGCGTTGATATCCGGCGCGTGGTAGATGGCTACCTGCGGCATGGCAATGCCCGCCTGTTTTGACTGCTGAGCAACGGTGCTCATCAGCCACTGTTCCATATCGTTACGCGGTTGCTCAATAACTTCACCGCCAACGGATTTCAGTGCCATCCACTTTGACATCAGCAGTGAAATGAAAGAGCCACCGAAACCAAACAGCAGCGCCATAATCAACAGACCCTGAACGCTGCTCGACTGAATTCCCGTCAGGCTTAGCACCAGCCCGAATACCACCATGACCGCCAGGTTGGTGAGCAGGAAGAGCGCGATTCGCATCATAATATTCTTTTAACCTCAGTTTAACAAAACGCACTATGCGATTACCCACATCGTATGGGTATTGCGGCTATTTTCAAGCATCCAGACGGGGTAAGTCACCAGAAAGACACAACTTTACACAATTGGAAATCTGTCTGACGGAAGGATGAGGAACAAAAAGAAACAGGCACAATTTCTTGTGCCTGTTGGGGGATTATTTTGCCGGAGCAGGTTGCACGGCTGGCTTCTCTTTCTCCAGCTTCGCGAGATCAAGCGCGATATGCACCGTCTCGTCCAGATACGGATCGGGCTCCTGGTAATCCTTCGGCAGATCGTCCAGTTTTTTGAGCAGAGGCTTGCCTTCACGTTTGAAGCGATCGTTGATACGCGCCAGACGTGTTGCGTCATCTTCATTGTTCTCTTTTTCACGCTGGGCGTAGTTCAGAGAGACAATGTTCCGTTTCGCTTTAAGCGCGTTGAAACGTGCGATGTCCTTCATGATGTACTGGAATTCCGGATCCTTCCCGATGCGATCGTTGTGATTTTTCAGCAGTTCCGGTCCGAACTGTTTCATATCACCCGATTTCACGAATGTCGCGGCATCAATGCTATCCCACGGCAGCGCGTTATCTTCAAACTTCTCGCCCGTTTCCGTCTCTTCAGTACCTGTCGGCATCAGGATATCCGGCGTAACGCCTTTGCGCTGGGTACTGCCGCCGTTGACGCGGTAAAACTTCTGAATGGTGTACTGTACTGAACCCAGCGCTGGCCATTCAGGGCGCAGCATCTGGTCGTAAATACGGTTCAGAGAGCGGTACTGCTGCACGGTGCCCTTGCCAAACGTCGGTTCGCCGACGATTAACGCACGGCCATAATCCTGCATGGCAGCAGCGAAGATTTCCGATGCAGAGGCACTGAAGCGATCGACCAGCACCACCAGCGGACCTTTATAGTAAACCACGCCATCGGTATCGGCATCTTCACGCACTTTACCGTTGTTATCACGCACCTGTACCACCGGGCCAGACGGGATAAACAGCCCGGAAAGCGAGACGGCCTCGGTCAATGCCCCGCCGCCGTTGCTGCGCAGGTCAATGATCACGCTGCTGACATTCTGCTTCTCAAGCTTCTGGAGCTGCACTTTCACATCGTCGGTCAGGCCAACGTAGAAGCCTGGGATATCCAGAACGCCAACCTTCTCTTTACCCACGGTTTTCACCGACATTTTCACCGCGCGATCTTCCAGACGGATACGCTCACGGGTCAGAGTAACGATACGGGTTTTGGTCCCCTTACCGGCTGGCAGGATCTCCAGGCGAACTTTGCTGCCCTTCGGCCCTTTGATCAGCGCAACAACGTCATCAAGACGCCAGCCAATCACGTCCACCATGCTCTTTCCGGTTTGACCGACACCGACAATACGGTCGCCTACGCTGATCGCTTTGCTTTTCGACGCAGGGCCACCGGCCACCATGGAGTTGATCACGGTGTAGTCATCGTCCATCTGAAGCACCGCACCAATGCCTTCCAGAGACAGGCTCATTTCGGTATTGAACTGTTCGGTGTTGCGTGGAGAGAGATAATTGGTGTGCGGATCAATTTCATGCGCAAACGCGGTCATCGCCAGTGAGAAAACATCTTCACTGTTGGTCTGCGCCAGACGACGAATAGCGAATTTGTAGCGACGGTTTAACGTCTCACGAATCTCTTTTTCGTCTTTGCCCGTGAGCTTGAGGCTCAGTTCGTCATATTTGACTTTTCCGTCCCACAGCGCATTCAGTTCAGCCTCGTCTTTCGGCCATGGCGATTTGCTGCGGTCCAGATTAAAGGTGTCGTTGCCGGTGAAGTCCATCGGACGTTCCAGCACCTTCAGCGCGTATTGATAACGTTCAAAACGGCGCTTTTGCGATAAATTGTACAGATCGTAGAACAGATCCAGCTTTCCGGAGCGCAGCTCATCACCCACGTCGGATTTGCGTTTAGCGAACTGTTCGACATCGCTGGCCAGCAGTACGTTATGGCTGTAATCCAGCAAGTTCAGATAACGGTCAAAGATTTTGGCCGAAAAGGCCTGATCGAGATCGAACTGACGATAGTGCGAACGAGTAAAGCGCGACGTCACGCGCTCACTCACCGTCGCGTGCTGAGTCTCTTCCTTGAGAACCGGAATTTGATCTACACGCATAATATCGTCCACAGCGAAAGCGTGGCCTGTTATAGCAAACAGGCCAGCCAGCGCGGTGAGCTTAAAAAAAGTGTTCATGCCAGGCTCGGCCTCCGTTTCAGAACAACAAGTGTTCTGCGCGTACAATCATTGACATACCAGAAGTCAGCTGTACACGAACGCCATCTTTGGTGATTTCCAGTACGGTGGCGTCCATCGCGTTGTTACCCGCTTTAACCTTCAGAGACTGACCCACGCTGAGCGCGTTGATGTCAGAAACCGGGGTGTGGCGCGGCTCTTCGCGCGGCGCACGTGGGGCTTTAGCTGCTGGTTTGTCAGCACGCGGTTTGCGATCGTTATTTTCAGCACGACGCGGTGCCGGGCGCGGTTTACGCTCGCGACGAGGGGCGTCTTCCTGACCGTTAGCCGCTGCGGCTTCGCGTTTTTTCGCCTGCTGTTCCGCACGCTGTGCCTGCACGCGAGCTTTGGCTTCTTCAAGCTGCTTACGCGCATGTTCTACGTGCTGCTCGTCCAGCTCACCGCACGGGTTGCCATCGAGGTCGACACGGGTCGCACCCGGCTTGATACCGTACAGGTAACGCCAGCTCGAGGTATAAAGGCGTAAGGCAGAACGAAGCTGCGTTTTGCTGAGGTTCATCTCCCCCTCAACGCGCGCGACCAAATCCTGAAAGATACCGACTTTCAGAGGACGCGCTTCACCTTCAGCGCTGAAGCACTGCGGGAAACGCTCGGCCAGAAATGCGATAACTTCTTTACTGCTATTCAACTTAGGTTGATTTTCCATGAAATTTCCTGATTACAACGGACGTTGCCAACAAGCGCAGGCATGAACAGGCGACATTATAATGACGCTATCAGTAAATGCTACGTTATCCGTTGATTATCCTGCGACGCTCGCAAAGAATTTATGATAATCGGTCTCTGCCAGAACATTTTCCAGGTTTGCCGCCAGCGCGCGCAACCCCTGCTCATCCTCGGCAGTAAAGCGACTGAAGACCGTGCTGTCGATATCCAGAACGCCAATAATCTGATTTTTAACCACCAGCGGCAGTACGATTTCAGAATTGCTGCTGGCATCGCAGGCAATGTGGCCGTCAAACGCATGAACGTCCTCGACACGCTGAACCTGCCGGGTCGCCACTGCGGTACCGCACACGCCGCGACCTACCGGGATACGCACGCAGGCGAGTTTCCCCTGGAAAGGCCCCAGCACCAGCGTGTCACCTTCGAGCAGATAAAAGCCCGCCCAGTTCACGTCAGAAAGGCGTTCGAACAGTAACGCACTGGTATTTGCCAAAGTGGCTAAGAAACTGGTTTCCCCCGCCATTAATGCCTTAAAATCGCGATTCAGATCCGCGTAGAATTCTGTTTTGTTCATTATTCAATCACTTAGTTAACTTACATATTTACCGCATAGCCTATTAAAATAAGCATTAAATGCGCTCATGCTCAAGATGAATCCGTTCATGAGTTATTATAACTTTCAACAATACTTATCTGTGTGCGACTGATGGCCCTAAAAACACCCCAAATTACGCCGACACGAAAGATCGTTGTCCGTACGGTAAGCCAGGCTCTGCCTCGTGCACATTATCAGCGTTGTCCGCAGTGCGATACGCTTTTTATGTTGCCGAAGATGAAATCGCACCAAAGCGCTTTTTGTCCTCGCTGCGATGCCAAAATTCGCGATGGTCGGGACTGGTCATTGACGCGGCTGGCGGCCATGGCGGTCACCATGCTGCTGCTGATGCCCTTCGCCTGGACCGAGCCGCTGTTAAAGCTCTACCTCCTTGGCGTGCGTATTGACGCTAACGTGTTGCAGGGGATCTGGCAGATGACGCGCGAGGGCGATCCGCTTACGGCCGCCATGGTGCTGTTCTGCGTCGTCGGCGCCCCACTGGTACTGGTCGCGGCAATTGCCTACCTGTGGTTTGGCAACATCCTGGGGATGAACCTGCGCCCGGTCCTGCTGATGCTGGAAAAGCTCAAAGAGTGGGTCATGCTGGACATCTATCTGGTCGGCGTGGGTGTGGCCTCCATCAAGGTGCAGGACTATGCTTTTTTACAGCCTGGCATTGGCCTTTTCGCGTTTATTTCGCTGGTCCTGCTGAGTATTTTGACCCTGATTCATCTGAATGTTGAACAGCTTTGGGAGCGATTTTACCCTCAGCGCCCCGCGACCCGACCTGATGAAAACCTGCGCGTCTGCCTGGGGTGTCATTACACCGGTTTCCCGGATAAACGCGGGAGGTGCCCGCGCTGCCACATTCCGTTAAGATTGCGGCGCAACAACAGCCTGCAAAAATGCTGGGCGGCGCTTATTGCCTCTCTGGTCTTTTTGTTCCCGGCCAATATGCTGCCGATCTCCGTGATTTATGTGAACGGCGCCCGTCAGGAAGATACTATCCTTTCAGGGATTATCTCTCTGGCGCACAGTAACGTGGGGGTCGCCGCCATCGTTTTCATCGCCAGTATTCTGGTGCCCTTTACCAAAGTGGTGGTGATGTTTACGCTGCTTATCAGCATTCACTTTAAATGCGAACAAGGATTACGCACCCGCATCCTGCTTCTGCGATTCGTGACCTGGATTGGTCGCTGGTCGATGTTGGATCTGTTCGTGATTTCGCTGATGATGTCGCTCATCAATCGCGATCAGTTACTTGCTTTTACCATGGGACCCGCAGCTTTTTATTTCGGCTCTGCGGTGATATTGACTATTCTTGCAGTGGAATGGCTGGACAGCCGCTTACTTTGGGACGCACATGAGTCAGGAAACGCCCGCTTCGCCGACTGAAGCGAGAATTAAAACAAAACGCCGCATTTCGCCATTCTGGTTGCTGCCTGTCATCGCGCTGATGATCGCAGGCTGGCTTATCTGGACGACCTATGAAGATCGCGGAAGTACCATCACGATTGATTTCCAGTCTGCGGACGGCATTGTCGCCGGACGCACCCCCGTTCGCTTTCAGGGGGTGGAAGTGGGCACCGTGCAGGATATTTCCCTCGGCAAAGGGCTGAACAAAATCCAGGTCCGGGCGAGCATTAAGTCTGACATGCAGGATGCCCTGCGCGCCGAAACGCAGTTCTGGCTGGTCACGCCTAAAGCCTCCCTGGCTGGCGTTTCCGGGCTGGATGCGCTTGTCGGCGGTAACTATATCGGCATGATGCCCGGGAAAGGTGAGCCACAGGATCACTTTGTTGCGCTGGATACCCAGCCGAAATACCGGCTGAATAACGGCGATTTGATGATCCACCTCCGCGCGCCGGATCTCGGCTCGTTGAACAGTGGTTCTCTGGTCTATTTCCGCAAAATTCCGGTGGGCCGCGTTTACGATTACGCCATTAACCCGAACAAAGATGGCGTGACCATTGATGTACTCATCGAACGGCGTTTTACCAGCCTGGTGAAAAAAGGCAGCCGCTTCTGGAACGTCTCCGGCGTCGATGCCGACCTGAGCTTAAGCGGCGCGAAAGTGAAGCTTGAGAGCCTGGCGGCGCTGGTGAATGGCGCTATCGCCTTCGACTCACCTGCTGACTCCAGCCCTGCCGAGGCAGAAGATACCTTTGGCCTGTACGCTGACCTTGCGCACAGCCAGCGCGGAGTCATCGTCAAATTGACCCTGCCGGATGCCAAAGGCCTGAAAGCCGGTTCGACCCCGCTGATGTATCAGGGATTAGAGGTCGGTCAGCTGACAAAACTAACCCTCAATGCGGGCGGCTCCGTTACCGGCGAAATGACGGTGGATCCGAGCGTGGTGGATCTCCTGCGGGAAAAAACGCGCATTGAACTGCGTAATCCGAAGCTCTCCCTCAGCGACGTCAGCATCAGTTCTCTGCTGACGGGCAGTACCTTTGAACTGATCCCCGGTGAAGGTGCGCCGAATAAAAACTTCGTTATCGCACCAGCGGATAAAGCCCTGCTGCAAAAACCAGGTGTGTTGACGGTGACGCTGAATGCGCCGGAAAGCTATGGTATCGAAGCCGGGCAACCGCTGATCCTGCACGGTGTGCAGGTGGGCCAGGTTCTCGAACGTAAGCTGTCGGAAAAAGGGGTCTCCTTCTCCGCCGCCATCGATCCGCAGTACAGCAACCTGGTCCACGGCGACAGTAAATTTGTGGTTAACAGCCGGGTCGACGTGAAGGTGGGTCTGGACGGGGTTGAGTTCCTCGGCGCCAGCGCCAGCGAATGGGTTAACGGCGGGATCCGCATTCTGCCGGGCAGCAAAGGTGCGCTGCGCGAGAGCTATCCGCTGTTCGCCAATCTGGACAAGGCCATTGAAAACAGCCTGGGCGACCTGCCGACCACCACGCTGACCTTAAGCGCTGAAACGCTGCCGGATGTCCAGGCAGGCTCCGTCGTGCTTTATCGTAAGTTTGAGGTCGGGGAAGTGATCACCGTTCGTCCCCGTGCGGACGCGTTTGATATCGAGCTGCATATCAAACCGGAATACCGCAAGCTGCTCACGCCAAACAGCGTGTTCTGGGCTGAAGGCGGCGCGAAAGTGCAGCTTAACGGCAACGGGCTGACCGTACAGGCCTCTCCCCTCTCCCGTGCCCTGCGCGGTGCGATCAGCTTTGATAACCTGAGCGGCGCGGGCGGCAACATGCGTAAAGGTGACAAGCGGATCCTCTTCCCGTCTGAAACCGCGGCGCGCGCCGTCGGGGGTCAGATTACCCTACACACTTTTGACGCCGGTAAACTGGCGGAAGGCATGCCCATCCGCTATCTCGGCATTGATATCGGGCAGGTCCAGAAGCTGACGCTGATCACCGCGCGCAATGAAGTCCAGGCTACCGCCGTGCTTTATCCGGAATATGTGCAGACCTTTGCCCGGGCAGGCTCGCGCTTCTCGGTGGTTACGCCGCAAATTTCTGCCGCAGGGGTTGAGCACCTCGACACCATTCTTCAGCCGTACATTAACGTTGAACCGGGTCGCGGCAACGCACGTCGCGAATTTGAGTTGCAGGAGGCAACCATCACCGACTCCCGTTATCTGGACGGTCTGAGCATTGTGGTTGAAGTGCCGGAAGCCGGTTCGCTGGGCATCGGCACGCCGGTGCTGTTCCGCGGCATTGAAGTGGGGACGGTCACGAGCCTGACGCTGGGTAATCTTTCCGATCGCGTGATGGTCGGCCTGCGCATCAGCCAGCGTTATCAGCATCTGGTTCGCAACAACTCGGTGTTCTGGCTGGCTTCAGGCTACTCGCTGGACTTCGGCCTGACCGGTGGCGTGGTCAAAACGGGGACCTTCAACCAGTTCATTCGCGGCGGCATAGCCTTTGCGACGCCTCCGGGTACGCCTCTGGCACCTAAGGCGCAGGCAGGAAAACATTTCCTGCTGCTGGAAAGTGAACCGAAAGAGTGGCGCGAATGGGGAACGGCGCTGCCACGTTAATCTCGCAGGCTCCGGTGTCAACGCGCCGGAGCCTTTATGTTACACTGCGCACCTGAATGTTTCCCTGTGGTGTGCCCGTGGCTCAAAACTCCGTATTTCTTCCTGAACAATTCCTCGCACAGATGCGCGAGGCGCTTCCTGCTCATCTCTCTTTCGACGATTTTGTCGCCGCCTGCCAGCGCCCTTTGCGCCGCAGTATTCGCGTCAATACGCTAAAAATCAGCGTCGGGGCGTTTCTGGATCTCGTCTCCCCCTACGGCTGGCAACTGACGCCGGTGCCGTGGTGTGAAGAAGGGTTCTGGATCGAGCGGGATGACGAAGAGAGCTTGCCGCTCGGCAGCACCGCCGAGCACCTGAGCGGGCTGTTTTATATTCAGGAAGCCAGCTCCATGCTGCCGGTTGCCGCGCTGTTTGCCGATGATAACCAGCCTGAGCGGGTCATGGACGTGGCGGCGGCGCCTGGCTCCAAAACCACGCAGATTGCTGCCCGGATGAATAACCGCGGCGCGATCCTCGCTAACGAATTTTCTGCCAGCCGCGTCAAAGTTCTGCATGCCAATATCAGCCGCTGCGGGATCCACAACGTCGCCTTGACGCACTTCGACGGTCGCGTGTTTGGGGCTGCCCTGCCGGAAGCCTTTGATGCCATCCTGCTCGACGCGCCCTGTTCCGGCGAAGGCGTAGTGCGCAAAGATCCTGATGCATTAAAAAACTGGTCTGTTGCAAGCAACCTGGAGATCGCCGCCACGCAACGTGAACTGATCGACAGTGCGTTCCATGCCCTGCGCCCAGGCGGGACGCTGGTTTATTCCACCTGTACGCTTAATCGCGATGAAAACGAGGATGTCTGCCTGTGGCTGAAGCAACGCTATGCGGATGCCGTCGAGTTTCTGCCGCTGGACACCCTCTTCGACTCGGCCAGTCATGCGGCCACGCCTGAAGGCTTCCTGCACGTCTTCCCACAGATTTACGATTGCGAGGGCTTCTTTGTTGCGCGTCTGCGTAAAACCCGTGCCGTCGATCCCCTGCCTGCGCCTGCGTTTAAGGTCGGCAACTTCCCGTTCGCGCCGGTCAAAGGCCGTGAAGCGGCACAGGTGCAAGCGGCTGCGAGCAAAGTGGGCCTGCACTGGGATGAGAGCCTGCGCCTCTGGATGCGTGACAAAGAGCTGTGGTTGTTCCCGACCACTATCGAACCGCTGATAGGTAAAGTGCGTTTCTCCCGCCTCGGTATTCGCCTGGCGGAGATCCACAACAAGGGCTATCGCTGGCAGCACGAAGCGGTCATTGCGCTGGCAGGTGATGAGAACACCTTCGCCCTGACGCATCAGGAAGCGGAAGAGTGGTATCGCGGTCGTGACGTTTACCCGGAGAACAGCCCGGCGCAGGATGAAGTGATCGTGACGTATCAGGGCTTTCCGCTGGGGCTGGCAAAAAAAGTCGGCTCGCGGCTAAAAAACAGCTATCCGCGCGAACTGGTACGCGATGGTCGCCTGTTTACCGGTAACAACCGCACTGCCTGAAAAAAACGCATTTTTTTACTGGCGATTTCGCTCTCCTTGTCTAGGATCAAAAATGGGTGACTGCACTGGTCATACCAGATTTTGGGCAACAAACCGGAGAGCATTATGACGAAAACCAGCGTACGCATTGGCGCTTTTGAAATCGACGACGCTGAATTGCGCGGCGAAGCACAAGGCGAACGAACGTTAAGTATTCCCTGCAAATCCGATCCGGATTTGTGCATGCAGCTGGACGCCTGGGATGCCGATACCAGCGTTCCGGCGATCCTTGATGGGGAACATTCCGTTCTGTACCGTGAGCATTACGACAGTAAAACCGATGCCTGGGTCTTGCGTCTTGCCTGACCCAAAGAGAACCCGCCCGAAGGCGGGTTATTTATTACTGAAGCTGCACCAGCGTCAGAAAGCCTCCGAACACCGCCCCCGTATCGATGTAGTGCAGATTGTTGAAATCATATCGCTTGTCCACGGGGGTATGTCCGAACCAGAAGTGATCCGCACCACTTATGCCCTGCCCTTTACCCACCATAAAGCCCATTAAGCGATCGCGATCCCACAACACGCGCCGGGCATCTACCGGCTTATGCCAGGCATATTCAGCGGAGGGATAATCCGCATGAGCCACCACGTTCAGACCATTCTTGCAGGTTATTTCAATGATGTGCGGTAAGGCCCGACACGCGTCGAGTAAACCCTTCGCCTGTTTTTGTTTAGCCGCATTAAGGCCGGTAAACCACATACCGCCATTAATCGACCAGAGACTAAAATCATTATTTTCAAGCGCATCTAATGCCATTTGTTCGTGATTACCGCGTACCGCATAAAACCACTTTTCCTGCATCAGCTCTAAACATTTTACGCTGTCCGGCCCGCGGTCGATAATATCCCCCACCGAGATCAGCAGATCTCTGTCAGGATTAAAATGCCGCTTTTTCAGCTCATCCATAAGCCACTGATAGCAACCATGAATATCGCTGACAACCCAGACATGGCGCCAGTGGTCTCCCTCAATTTTCTGATACATAACGCCTCCTGTAAGAAGTATAGCTGCCACAGAAAATGTCATAAGCGGGCGTGAGATATCGCGAATCCAAACAAACCATCAACCAGCCGGAAATAAAGATCGCTGCGCTATTAATCCCTTATTCCCTGGCCCTTAAGATAGAGCGGAATAAATAGAGGGATTTTTACGTGTCAAACATACACCTGCAAAACGATGTTTATTATCCGCATCGCACAAATATTATTTCTGAACTGGTGAGCGGGAAACGCGTTCCTGGCCCTATCTGGCACAAACGTGATTACCGTTTAAAGTTTCTTCTGCGCTCGCTCTTATTCTGGTCCTCCACCCATCGCATGCTGGAGGCGCTATCCGGACGCGATGATTTCGACAGGCTGCTGGCCTCTCAAATCACGTTGCCGAGCAAAACTCACCGTCAGTATCTGATGCGCGGCCTGACCTCTCACGACCGGGCCGATGCTATCGTCAGCCACTATCACTGGATTGATAGTCTGAAAAACACTGCACTCGCCCACGCGCTGACCAGCCCACAGGCGTTGCCAGTTATCCGGTTCGAGGCAAAAAACGGCGAAATTTATACCGTCCACGCCTCGTCCGCAGGTAAGGCCGAACGCGAAGGCGAAAGCACGCTTTGGCTGCATGACAATGACAATACGCTGCTGGCCAGCCTGACGTTCTGTGTCGCACGCAGTAACGGCCGTACGGTGCTGGTGATCGGCGGCCTTCAGGGTCCGCGTCGTCATGTTTCTCGGGAGGTGATTAAACAGGCCACCCGTGCCTGCCATGGTCTGTTCCCGAAACGCGTACTGATGGAGGTGATCTTCCAGCTTGCGTCACGCTCGAACATCAGTGCTATTTTTGCCGTCAGCGATGAGGGACATGTTTTCCGCGCGCTGCGCTACCGTCTGAGCAAAGGCCGTCATTTCCACGCCAGCTACGACGAGTTCTGGGAAGGCCTGAACGGAAAGAAACTTTCCCCCTTCTGCTGGCAGTTGCCGCTCCAGATTGAGCGTAAAGCGCTGGAGGAGATTGCCAGTAAAAAGCGCGCCGAATACCGTCGCCGCTTTGCGTTACTTGATGATATTGCAGCTTCCGTACATGCGCGGATTGAGTCGACAGTCGTCCAAGGCAAAAAACAAACAAAAATTTAACAAAACAGCCAAAAAGGACTGGACTTACGCCTGCCGGGTTGTGGTATGTTTGAAGCAGGCGCACAGGAAGTGAACCTCCTGCTGAGACGAAAACCGGAATTTATCGTTTATTTTCATGCAGATAAAAAGAGACCGAATACGATTCCTGTATTCGGTCCAGGGAAATGGCTCTTGGGAGAGAGCCGTGCGCTAAAAGTTGGCATTAATGCAGGCTCAATCGCCTTGCCCTTTAAGAATAGATGACGACGTCAGGTTTTCCAGTCCACAGTAAAAGTGGCCTGAAAAAAAGCGTCAGAACATCACTAAATGTGAAAAACCGCAGAGCTTTTACAAGCACCTGCGGTTTTTTTTTACTGGAAACCTGACCGCTAACAGAGCTTTTCAGCGCGCGCAATAAACGGTGCCAGACTCTTCTTCTGCCCGGGGTTTGCCGGATCGTCGACCTGGATCACGCTGACGGGCTGTCCGTTACTTTTCCCGCTGGCGACCTGCTGCTCCGCCACGCCATTTAACGGATACTGCACGAGCGTACTGGGATTGATGACATACAGCGCGTGACCGGGACGGCAGGTGAGCATGACCTCTTCACGATTAAATGCCCAGTTGTCCTTGCCCACTTCAAACCGGCTGACGGTGATAACCTGCGGCGCGGCCAGCGCACTGCTGGCACAGGTGAGAAGTAAAAGAGAAAGCAGTGTCTTTTTCATATGTCTATTTAACCTTGTCAGAAGGGTTCCCAGGTCGCGAACAGGCTGACGGCCGCCAGTACCAGCGCGCCCAGCACCACTTCTGCCTGTGTCATCCTGATAAAAATCTGTTGTTCCCGCCCGGTCTCAGGGCGAAAGCGTGGCACAAGAAAATACCGATTCGCCAGCGCAATTGCCACCATCATCATCACCAGAGCACATTTGAACAACAACAGCTGGACATAAGGCGCCTGCCACGGCACGTTTATGCCAACAATAAAGAGCGTATTGATTATCCCGGTCAGCAGTACGCCCGCCACGGCGTAATGCCCCACCCGGGAGAAGCGCATCATGGTAAAGATTGCGGCTGGCTGCCAGCGGCCTTTCGCCAGTTGCATGCAATACAGCAGCGGCAGTAAACCGCCCACCCAGGTCGCGGCGCAGAGCAGGTGAAGCGCATGGTTCAGACGATGCAACGCGCCCGTCGCGCCACCGTTCATCGCGGCATGTCCCACGCCCGCCAGCAGCACCAGTTGCCCCATCGCGAGCAGTAACAGCCGTGAGCCTTTTTGCGGGGTAAGCCATGCTGCGCCCGCCGTCACAGCGGCCAGCACCATTTGCCACAACCAGACGCCACCGAATTGCGTTCCCAGCACGCTGTGCCAGACCGCCGGGCGAATGACATCACCCCAGCCGTTGCCCATTAACCCACTTTGCAGGCCGAACATCAGCAGGGCCGCCATCAGGCTGACCAGGGCCGCGATGTTCTGCTGCCGCTGGAAACGCTGCGTCATGAGGCGCTGCAACGAAGACGGCGCAAACCAGACGCTGTAAAGCGCATTGCCGAAAAGCAGGATCAGCGCCGCAAAATGGATAAAGCGTAACGCGACGTAGCTCAGGGCCAGCATACTATTTCACGCTAAAGTGATAGCTGCCTTTGGTTTTGTGGCCGTCCACGGAGACCACATGCCAGTCCACCGTATAGGTGCCGGTCGTCAACGGTTTCTCAAGGGGAACAATCAGCTTTGCATTATCCTTCTCGTCACGCTTCACCGCGCCGGTTTTGATCTTCTGCTGCTGCGCATTCGTCACAACAACGCCGCTAAAAGCTGGCTCAATGCCTTCCGAGAAGTTCAGGGTAATGACCTCGGGTGCCACCGCGACGGTATTTTCCTGCGGGGATTGCTGCTTAAGATGCGCATGGGCCAGAACTGCGGGCGTGATGGCCGAAGAGAGCAGAAAGACCAGCGCGCACGCGATACGGGAAGGGGTAAAATGCATCACAATCATTCCTTTTCGTTATGCCTGAATGCTAAAGAATAACTCTGTATAATTAACGAGTCGAGGAACATCCTTTGCTCCCTTGTCATCGTTGCACAATCGCGGTAACGTTGCCGCCGCAGAAAAAGGAGAAGGAAATGAACGTTAACCTGGCCGCCCTTCCTCAGGACGAGATGGACAAAGTGAATGTCGATCTCGCCGCCGCAGGGGTCGCATTCAAAGAGCGTTACAATATGCCCGTCGTGGCTGAAGTGGTAGAGCGTGAACAACCCGCGCATCTGCGTGACTGGTTTCGCGAACGTCTGATTGCGCATCGCCTCGCCTCCGTCAATCTCTCGCGCCTGCCGTACGAACCTAAAGTTAAATAAGCTTAACGTCTCGTTACACTTCCTTACGCGTTATGTGGCAGGATAAGAAAACCCTGATAAATTTAGGTGTAATCTTAAAATCCCAGCGACTCAGTGTATAAGGAAGTCACGATGTCCCGATGGAATATTGCCGCGGCCCAGTATGCTCCGCGGCACAGCTGTGTTGATGAGCACGTAAAACACCACCTGCACTTCATTGCCGAAGCTGCCTGGCATGGGTGTGATTTAATCGTCTTTCCGGAACTTTCGCTTACCGGTCCCGGCGGAACAACCTTACCCCCCCCCCCTGACGATTTGCAGCTTGCTCCCCTCCTTCACGCCGCGCAGACACGTTTCATCACGGTGATTGCCGGTATTACGCTCCAGCAACACGACCAGCGTCAGAAAGGACTCGCGCTTTTCGCGCCCAGTCTGTCAACCATCCGGCGTTATCCGCAGGGTAACGGGGCGGGCGTCATCCCTGGCGATAAACGGCTCACCATCGTGGATAACCAGACAGACGCCCCGGAACTGGACCCGGAGGCAACGCTGTTCACCAGCAGCCTGGCGGTGGGCGAGCACCGCTGGCGGCAATCCATCGGTTCGCTGCAACGCTTCGCGCACAAATACGCCATCGCGGTGTTAATGGCGAACGCGCGCAGCGGTAGCGCATTATGGGATGAAAAAGGTCAGCTGATCGTGCGTGCCGATAAGGGAGAGCTGCTGTTAACCGGTTCTTTAGGCCGACAGGGTTGGCAAGGCGATATCATTCCATTAGGCTAGGCATTTTAGGATCAGGAGCGATCAATGCTGCGCGTTATCGATACCGAAACTTGCGATTTGCAGGGTGGAATTGTGGAAGTCGCTTCTGTCGACGTGATTGACGGAAAAATAGTCAACCCAATGAGCCACCTGGTGCGCCCGGATCGCCCCATCAGTGCGCAGGCGATGGCCATACATCGCATTACGGAGTCGATGGTGGCGGACAAGCCGTGGATTGAAGAGATCATCCCTCTCTACCACGGCAGTCAGTGGTATGTGGCCCATAACGCCAGCTTTGACCGCCGCGTGCTGCCAGAGATGCCCGGCGAATGGATTTGCACCATGAAGCTGGCGCGCCGTCTGTGGCCGGGGATCAAATACAGCAATATGGCGCTGTATAAGTCGCGCAAACTTAGCGTACGGACGCCGGAAGGGCTGCATCATCACCGCGCCCTCTATGACTGCTACATCACCGCGGCGCTCCTGATTGATATCGTGAAAACTTCCGGCTGGACGCCAGACGATATGGCAACCATTACCGGGCGCCCCGCGCTACTGACCACCTTCACGTTCGGTAAATATCGCGGGAAACCGGTATCGGAAGTGGCGGATAAAGATCCGGGCTACCTGCGCTGGCTTTATAACAACCTCGACAGAATGAGCCCGGAACTGCGCCTGACGCTGAAGCATTATTTAGGCGAAGCCTGAGTTCCCGCCTGGCCTGGCAGCGTATCCTGCGCCAGGCCAATCAAAAAGGCGTACTCCAGCGCCACCCCTTCATAGGATTTAAATCGCCCTGATTTCCCCCCGTGCCCCGAGTCCATATCGGTACAGAGCAGCAGCAGATTATCGTCAGTTTTCAGCTCACGCAGTTTCGCCACCCATTTCGCAGGCTCCCAGTACTGCACCTGGGAATCGTGCAGGCCGGTGGTCACCAGCATATGCGGATAGGCTTTTGCCTCGACGTTATCGTACGGGCTGTACTCTTTCATGTAGCGGTAATAGGTCTCATCCTGCGGGTTCCCCCACTCCTCAAACTCGCCGGTGGTCAGCGGAATGGACTCATCCAGCATGGTCGTTACCACGTCCACAAACGGCACCTGGGCGATTACGCCTTTAAACAGTTCAGGCCGCTGGTTGATCACGGCGCCCATGAGCATACCTCCGGCGCTGCCCCCCATGCCAAAGCAGCGCTGCGGATCGCCATAACCCTGCGCGATCAGCGCGTCGCAGACATCAAGGTAATCATTGAAGGTATTTTTCTTTTTGAGGAATTTTCCTTCTTCATACCAGTGCTGACCCAGCTCGCCGCCGCCGCGAATATGGGCAATCGCATACACAAAACCGCGGTCGAGCAGGCTCAGCCTGCTGCTGCTGAAATCGGCGTCCATGCTGGATCCATAGGAGCCATAGCCATAGACGAGGATGGGGTTTTTGCCTTTATTGAAGTGCGCCTTGTGATAGACGAGCGACACAGGGACTTCGACGCCGTCGCGTGCGGTCACCCACAGGTGCTCACTGCGATAATTTTCCGACTCAAACCCCCGGACCTCCGCCTGTTTAATCACCTGACGCTGCCCGGTGTCCATATCCAGTTCAAACAACGTATCCGGGGTGGTCATCGACGAATAGCCGTACCGCAGGCGGGACGATTCCGGTTCCGGATTAAAGCCGATCCACGTCACGTAAGCCGGGTCATCGAACGCAATGCCCACCACTTCGCGGGTTTTGCGGTTGATTTGGCGGATACTGGTCAGCCCGCGCTGCCGCTCTTCCACCACCAGCCAGTCGGTAAACAGGGTGAACCCCTCCAGCATCACCTGATCGCGCGCGGGAATTAATACTTCCCACTTACGTTCATCGCGCACTTTGGTTTTATAGAGGCCAAAGTTTTTGCCCTCGCGGTTCGAACGCAGATAAAAGCTGTGCTGGAAGTGATCCAGGCTGTACTCATGATCTTTGCGCCGCGGCAGGAAGCACAGCGGCTGGGCATCCGGCAGCTCGGCATCCAGCAGCAGTACTTCGGAGGTGGTGGCACTGGCGAGGAAAATGATCACGTAGTGGCGAGATGACGTTTTATGCAGGCTGACGTAGAACGTCTCGTCTTTTTCCTCATAAACCAGTTCATCGTCGGCGGAATCGGTCCCGACCGTATGGCGCCAGACCTGATAAGGCAGCAGCGTAGACGCATGCTTTTTAACGTAATAGACCGTTTCTGAATCGTTACCCCAGACGAAATCGGGGGAGACATTATCCAGCATTTCGGGATACCAGTTCCCCGTTTCCAGGTTACGGAAACGCAAACCGTACTGGCGGCGGGAGAGGTAATCCTCAGCCAGCGCCATAATGGCGTTATCGGGGGAAATGGACATGCCGCCCAGCGTATAAAACTCACTGTGAGCCGCACGTTTGTTGGCATCCAGCAGGATCTCCCATTCATCCCACTCGGCGCTCAGCACAGACTGGCGCTGGTAGATGGGATATTCGTTTCCCGGCTCATAAATATGGCGATAGCGATAACCGTTTTTGCACCATGGGGCAGAGACATCACGCTGGGGGATACGCTGCACCATTTCATTCAGAAGTTGATCCTGAAGCGCCTGCTGGCTGGCCATGACCTGACGGCCATAGTCGTTTTCCTCGTGCAGATAGTCGAGTACTTCTGGCCGGGAACGAGAATCGTCCCGCAGCCAGTAGTAGTTATCGATACGCGTATCGCCATGCGTGGTGATCGCATAAGGAGTACGTCGGGCTTTTGGAGGCATGGCATTCTTACTTTTTCGTTTTACATCCTATAAGGTTGGCAAAACACGCGTATGATGCAAGCGAAACATGGCCTTCTAGCCCGCGAGGGTCTGTTTCTGCTGCTGAATATCCTGCTCAATTCCCTCGCGAACGTCCTGTGGGATCTTCAGCGCATCGCCCAGGGCGTTCAGGTAGCTACGCTCCATAAAGTGATCGATATCGATGGCGGCACAGCTCAGAAAATAAAGTTCAAGTGCCTCTTCTTCGTTTTTCACGCTTTGCGCCAGACGCTGCGGATCGAGCGGCTGTTCGATGGCCTGCGCCACCAGCGCCCTGCCCTGCTCCTCAACGCCCGCTTCCCGCATCTGCTGTTCAATTGCGGCACGTTCACTGGCATCGATATGTCCGTCGCTTTTGGCCGCAAAGACCAGAGCAAGGATCAGGCGTTCGGTGCGTAAATCCAACGGTGACACCTGCTGCCCATACTGCGGTTCATCCTGATGCGCGTTGCGCACCTTGTCTTTGTATTTGTTCCACAAGACGGAGCCTGCAATAGCCCCTCCGCCCGCCAGCAGCGCGCCGGTACCGTATTTGGTAAGCAGTTTCCGCGATGATTTATTGGCCACCAGCAAACCGGCCAGCCCGCCGAGCGCCCCCGGCACCAGCAGCTTGCTTAGACCCTGCTCGCCGGACGACGAGCCTTTTTGTCCCAACAGGGATTGCAGTTGATTCATCCAGCCTGACATATTTTTCCTCACGTAACAGTGCGTAACCTTCACAGCCTAAGCGAGCGGGTGTCAGGAAATGTCTGTCAGTACTAAAGAAGCGCAAATTTCACCCCTACTGTCGCTGTTCCCATACAAGACAGACGCAAACGTTTTCGTTTATACTGCCCGCATCTTTTTCAGGGGGATTTTTATGACTCGTTTAGGAACTGCGCTACGTCCTGCCGCGACGCGCGTCATGCTGTTGGGATCGGGTGAACTGGGTAAAGAAGTGGCCATTGAGTGTCAGCGTTTGGGTGTCGAGGTGATTGCGGTTGACCGTTATAAGGATGCGCCTGCCATGCATGTCGCGCACCGCGCGTACGTCATCGATATGCTTGACGGTAACGCCCTGTGCACGTTAATTGCTGACGAAAAACCGGATTTCGTGGTACCTGAAATTGAAGCCATTGCGACTGAGATGCTGGTTGCCCTTGAACAGGAAGGCCAGCGCGTGGTGCCCTGCGCCACAGCGGCAAAACTGACCATGAACCGGGAAGGCATTCGTCGCCTGGCGGCAGAAGAATTACAGCTCCCGACCTCCAGCTACCGTTTTGCCGGGGATAAAGCCGCGTTTCTTCAGGCCGTAGAAGAGATTGGCTACCCGTGCATCATTAAGCCGGTAATGAGCTCCTCCGGCAAAGGGCAGAGCTTTATCCGCGACAGCAGCACGCTGGACAAGGCCTGGGACTATGCCCAGCAGGGCGGCCGTGCCGGTGCCGGGCGCGTCATCGTGGAAGGCGTGGTGAAGTTTGATTTTGAAATTACCCTGCTCACCGTCAGCGCCGTGGACGGCGTTCATTTCTGCGACCCGATTGGGCATCGACAGGAAGACGGCGATTATCGCGAATCCTGGCAGCCGCAGCAGATGAGCGCGCTGGCGCTGGCACGCGCGCAGGAGATCGCCCGCAAGACGGTGCTGGCGCTGGGCGGCTACGGCCTGTTCGGTGTGGAATTGTTTGTTTGCGGCGACGAAGTGATTTTCAGTGAAGTCTCCCCTCGCCCGCACGATACCGGGATGGTTACGCTGATTTCACAGGATCTCTCCGAGTTCGCGCTGCACGTACGTGCTTTCCTCGGCCTGCCGGTTGGCGGTATCCGTCAATACGGCCCGGCAGCCTCGGCGGTGATCCTGCCGCAGCTGACCAGCCAGAATGTCACCTTCGATAACGTCGAAGGTGCGGTTGGTGCAGGTTTGCAGGTCCGACTGTTCGGCAAACCGGAGATCGACGGAAGCCGCCGTCTGGGCGTGGCATTAGCCACCGGGGATAACGTGGGCGACGCCGTCGCGAGAGCGAAAAAAGCGGCCAAAGCGGTGAACGTGACAGGATAAATAACTAAAGGCTGGTCACCTTGGTGACCAGCCGCATTGCATTATTAACTTTTTATCATTCCATCGCTCCCATTAGAATTCCATATCCTCATAGGCTGCATTAGTTTTCGATATGAAAATAAAAATACCCATGCCAATAAAAATTACGAAGGGAATAAATATACTCGCCATCAGCGCCCAGATTGCCGGCGGATCATTTTGCGCCGGGAAACTGATACGATAGGCAATGAGGGATAATACGCTGAATAAAGCCGCCATCCCCGCAGGATAAAGGGGATGATTCCAGTTGCACCAGACAAGCTTTTTCGGAATAGCGGTCTTCCTGGAGGAAAGCGCAGTAATACAAAATTTGTTTTTGTCAGAATAAGCTACGAGTTGCTCCCCTTGGGCATATTTTACCGCATCCGCTGCAAATGCCAGTGCCAGCCACCGATACCCGGCACTCTTTGCACCCAGAGAGGCATCTATATCCAGCCGTTCCATAGAGAGTGCTTTTTCGTCCAGTGCCTGCATTAATGGATATTTTTCAATACGGGACAGCCCGGTATACCAGAGATTTTTCGGCGTAAGCACCGAACCTGCCATCAGATAAATCGCCATCTTTTCCTCTACATCGGTCACGTCAGACATAGGCTGATAAAGATATACCGGTTTTTTGCCCTCCTCCTGGACATAATGGCTGGTCAGCAGGAACGCACACGCATTTTCCATACTCTTTGATTCGCCGCTTTCTTCATGTAGATCAACGATAATAATCAACCGGTTCTCGGCTCTGTAATCTGATAAGTTCATCCATTGGCTAACGATCGCGTAGTCAGGGCATTCCATGCTGGACTCAATTTTACACGTGCTGGCAGTTTCAACACCCAACCGCTCCAGAGTGCGCCTCAGTTCATCAATGACGGACTCACTCCCTCCGCGAACCCAAACAACAGCTTCAAAAATACGATAGTTATTACCCTTCAATTTTTCTGCCATCGGGGCCAGCAAGCGGTAAAACATCTGTTCACTCCTGGTCTGATCGAAGCGATCTTCCAGCTGAATTTTAACTGGTGTTTTCGGTGCCAGCGGAAATTCGCCTTCCAGCTTCAACATATTCAGTGCGGGTTGCTCCAGGGGAGTGATTGAAGACCATGCTGCAATAGCCATATTTTTCCGCGCATACGCCTTTAAATTAATCTCTTGCTCTTTTGCTATGAATTTTCGGGTTTCAGCATAATGAATGTTGGCATCATGAAATATAAAACCAATAAATACTAAAAACGACACCAGACAGATGGGCAGAATAACTGAAGGTACAAAAAAGATAGCCGTTACGTGTTCTTGTTCAGGCCAGGTGAGAGCCCGGATCGCGAGGCCCGTTGCGACGACTATCACATAGAGGAAAACAATCATGGCGACAGGTACTGTAGTATCTGTGTCTGGCTGTTTTTTATATAACCACCACGCGCTCATTACGAAGCTCCTGCCACAGATAAGGTACTTTTGATTTCGCATCCACACGCCGCGCGACAGCCCTCTACCACAACCCCACGGCCATGCATTGTCCAGTTTGGGTGACATTCGTTGATTGGGAATGTCCCTTTATGGAGCGGGCACTGCACCAGATCATCTTTTAAGGCCACGGGCTGACCCATAAAGTCTGCACCAGAGGCCTTAGTGACTTTTCCTCCGCTTATCAACGGATCGTTTAATCGAATGACGCCTTTCATCGCTTTATCTCCCTATTTTCCCACATCCATATCACAACGCATATGATCCCAGCCGGTGTAGCCCTTCACGTCGGGTACGCTGTCGGGTAAATCTTGCCAGTTTGTCTTAAGTTGCTGCGTGCTGCCCTCAAGTCCTTGCTTAGTCATGTAGACCATTCCCCAGGCCCAGCCAGGGGAACGCGGTTCCAGCTTCCCGCTGACTTTATTCCCCATTCCGTCATCCACGATATAGGCAATACCCGGCCCACCGGGCAGAATCCGCGGGTCTTCAAACGGTTTTGACGACATATACAGCCGGTGTTTGGTTAGTAAAAAGCCCTGATCGTTGACGACGGTGAAAGAAATAATATCCTCATAGGATGGTTGGTTAGTACCATCGGGCTCATTAGAGCCTACCGAAAAAAACTGTGGAGACCATGTTTTACCATAATCTTTTGAAATGATTGTTCCTGGGTCGTCCCAGGTGGGTATGGCAATATACTGTTCAGAAGGATGAACAAATTTTTTGGTGAAAATTCGATAAAATTGACTGACGGGTCTGGTATGAATACCCCGCCGAGTATCTGTGTACCATAGTTCCCCTTCGCAATCCCAGCCTTTCAGTTCGAGATAACGATGATCATCAAACCGGTACACCACCTGCGTTGGCGGTTCTTTCGCCTGGCATCCGGTCGCCAGCACAACGGACGTAGCTGCGAGAACGGTATATAATCCTTTCATCAGTTATCGCCCCGCATCCATATCACAGCGCATATGATCCCAGCCGGTGTACCCCTTCACTTCGGGTACACTGTCGGGTAAATTTTGCCAGTTTGTCTTAAGTTGCTGCGTGCTGCCCTCAAGTCCTTGCTTAGTCATGTAGACCATTCCCCAGGCCCAGCCAGGGGAACGCGGTTCCAGCTTCCCGCTGACTTTATTCCCCATTCCGTCATCCACGATATAGGCAATACCCGGCCCACCGGGCAGAATCCGCGGGTCTTCAAACGGTTTTGACGACATATACAGCCGGTGTTTGGTTAGTAAAAAGCCCTGATCGTTGACGACGGTGAAAGATATGACATCATCATAATAAGGAGCATTACTTCCATCAGGTTCATTGCTCCCAGGTGACATAGATGCCCCCCCTCTTTCCCACGTTTTCCCATAGTCTTTTGATACTGAAAAACCACCAGTAACATTTCCCCACCATGGAATAGCAAGATAGTGCTTTGAAGGATGCACGAATCTTTTGGTGAAGATTCGATAAAACTGACTGGCAATTTGAGAATGGATACCTTGCTTAGTATCGCTAAACCAGAGTTCACCTTCGCAACCCCAGCCCTTCAGTTCGAGATAACGATGATCATCAAATCGGTAGATTACCTGCGTTGGCGGTTCTTTCGCCTGGCATCCAGTCGCCACCACAGCTAATGCTGCTGACAGAGCCATACATAATATTTTCATGCTCAATCCTTAAGCCAGTTGACTCTCACTCTTGGGTTTCGGCATAGCCCATTGCAGGTTTGCTATTTCCTGATTTCCAATAGCCAGATCGCGAGACGGTTTAACCGTCGTAGAAATGTTAAACTGGTTCTTTACGCCAAATTCTCCTGTCGGTAAAACCTCGTCAGGTTTGTTCATGTAGTTTTTTGTAAATTGCTCATTAAGGCGCCCCGTTTTGTAATAATCTTTCGCAAATTGATTACCGTTCTGCGGATCGCGCCAGTCCGCACGATGTAACAACCCTTCCCAAAATTTTCCCGCCTGATAATCGAATGATTTGCACTGGCCAATAGCCAGATCAAAAGCCATTGCGTGCGACGGTACAAATTCGCTCATCACAATAGAGGAGTGCTGGCTGTAGCCTACCGGGTCGATTTTCTGCCATTCCGCTTGCAGTTCTTCCGGTGTTTTCTTCCAGGTAAGGGTAACTAACTGAAAATCACGCGAACCTGACACCTCACCATAAATAACCTCATGCTTGCGTTCAAAACTCTCTTCTTTAAGCTCTGAAGCAGACAAAACGTGACCAGGCTGCCAGCCAATATTTTGATAGCGGTTCACAGCAAAGGTTGTCGTTACTGTGCGCTTAATGGCGCTGGCTTTGGCGGAATAGGAAATGTAGGCGTCCGGGCTGTCCGGATCGACATAATAGGTATATGGTTTATCACTGGTTTTAGGATCGTTATCCGGATGATTATCCTCCCCCTGGAGTTTGAAAATAAAAGGTTCCGGTAACTCCTCACCGTTTATTACCACATCGCGAGCGCTGTAACTGGCGTTCGTTAAAAAGGCATATTTTGCATCCCCCTCATTTCGCGGTGGTAGCTCAAAGGGTTTAGCGTCAGGGATGTTTCCTACTTCACCATGCTGGTAAAACACGCGCTGAAACAGATTAGGTATATCACTGGCGATATTCTGAGGAATGCCCCGCCAGCCAAACCCCTGCACATTCTCCAGCGACACGACGCCATCGTTCGGGCAAAAGTAGTTATACACTTTGCCGTCGTTGCTTCGGCAATATCTGTCATCCGTTCGCAGCGGATTATCGGAAGGTTTGCGCAGGGTACAGGAGGCCTCCAGAGCCAGTAATTCGCGCTCTGCCATTTTCCCGCCACCTTTCCATTGCGTATGCATCAGGCGACAGAAATTTTTAAATGTCTGCTGTCTGGCGTCGTCGGTCTGTTGATAACCCGGCTGAATATTTTCAGCCACACGCGACTCAAGAGAATACGGTGAGTGATTAAGAATGACACAGTTTGCCGGATCGTATCCGGCCTGTTTCACCAGCATATTTGCCAGCATAGTAATAATCGTGCCCTGACTGTGAGCGACGATATTGATAACATCGTTTTGAGTCACTAACGGCTGACGAATCTGAATAATCAAATCCGCCAGCCGTTGAGCGGCAAAAAACTGATAAATTCGGTGCGGGTTTTCATAAATGGGATGGGTAAAATCGCCATCATTGAAGTGCAGCGAGGCAAATCCCGCAGCGGCAACGCCGAAGCCACCGGCGCCGGGGCCCAGCATATCCGGGATCGTCGTCGTCGCGTTGGCAAACGTCCCGCCACCCTTGGCAAAATTCGTATCAAGTGCGTTCTTAAAGTTATCGTTTTGGTACTGGAACGGCCCTTTCCCGTCATTACCCAGCGCCTTTTTATTCGTCTCGTTATCTTCCTGGTACGCATCATAGGGCAGATGTGCTTTGTCACTCAGCTTCCCGACCTCTTCCCGGTAGCGCTTCTGGTCCGCCCGGTAGTCATCATGCGTAACCGGTTTATACCCCCAGTAAAACGGGATAATAGGGGAACGCCCGGGAGTGATAATTCTGTAGTCTTTCCATTCGTGGGCGTAAAAATCCTGCCTGTTAAGTCGCTTACCTAACCCGACCAGTATTCCCTTCTCCTGATTCTGGTAGGCTTCACCCACATCGTTCACGCCATGGACGAGGATCACAATGCCAGGCATCGGGCGCGGCACCGCCACGTTACGCGTCTGGGCGACTTCGCCCAGGGTTTTGTGTACCGGAATATCACCTTCGGATACCACCCGAGGGGCGTAGGGTTTTGTCTTCGCCTCCGTCATTCCATTATCTCCATTTTATAGCTGTCGAGGTCGTCAGCATCGAGCAGCGGCGAATGACCGGCGCTGTCCGTTACGCCTTCCACCACCTGACCGGATGTACTGGTCAGCCTGAATTTTTTGTTTGCCAGAATTTGCTCCGGATCATCACCAGCGTGCAGTTTGTAGCGAAGTTTAAAGGCGCCTTTCTCAAAGGATGGCGTCGGTACCGAGACACTTTCCGCACCGTCGTATTTCAGGCTCGGCGCGGCTTTGTTGAATAAATCGAACTTTTGCTGAGTTGAAGGATCAGATCACGTATCTTCCCGACAACGCAGACCGTTCCGTGGCAAAGCAAAAGTTCAAAATCACCAACTGGCCCACCTACAATAAAGCCCTCATCAACCGTGGCTCCATAACTTTCTGGCTGGATGATGAAGCTATTCAGGCCTGGTATGAGTCAGCAACACCTTCTTCACGAGGCAGACCTCAGCGCTATTCTGACCTTGCCATCACGACTGTGCTGGTCATTAAACGCGTATTCAGGCTGACCCTGCGCGCTGCGCAGGGCTTTATTGATTCCATTTTTTCTCTGATGAACGTTCCGCTACGCTGCCCGGATTACAGCTGTGTCAGCAGGCGGGCAAAGTCGGTTAATGTCAGTTTCAAAACGCCCACCCGGGGTGAAATCGCACACCTGGTGATTGATTCCACCGGGCTGAAGGTCTTCGGTGAAGGCGAGTGGAAAGTCAAAAAGCATGGCCAGGAACGCCGCCGTATCTGGC
>OKBG01000030.1_pt1 | contig 80797 bp, 74 predicted proteins | sample 1610361 | NCBI WGS metagenome assembly OKBG01 (sample SAMN04436645, study PRJEB24849) | human gut metagenome | biome: human gut; feature: NICU; material: stool | host: Homo sapiens | place: USA: Saint Louis, MO | collected 2010-03-25
AGAAACTGACCAACATGCGTGCGTCCGGTACTGACGAAGCAACGGTTCTGGTTCCACCGATCAAGATGACGCTGGAGCAGGCTCTGGAGTTCATCGATGATGACGAACTGGTCGAAGTGACGCCACAGTCAATTCGTATCCGTAAACGTCACCTGACCGAGAACGATCGTAAACGTGCTATGCGCGGTGCGAAAGAAGAGTAATTCGGTTATGCCGTAGGCCGGGTAAGCGCATGCGCCACCCGGCAACGAAAAAGCCGCTGAGCGATCAGCGGCTTTTTTATTAGAACGAATACCGCAACCCTAAACGGATCCGGTACTGCTCGCGGTTGTAATCATTCCATCGGTCCAGCCACTGGAGTTCGAGATACGGCAGCCAGTTTCTGTCGATCTTATAGCTGAATTTATTGGTAATTTCCCAGTGATGGTCTTTGCCATTTTTGCTGTGGTAATCATTCACCCGCTGGAAAAAGTGCGGCTCAAAGGTGTAGAAAAACGCATCCGTCACTTTGAAATTCCAGTAGTTAGCAAACTCATGCGTGTCGTTCTTATCCATCTGCCCGTTATAGTCCGGCGTATCGTAATTGTTATGGTTATAGCGATAGCGGAACGTCAGATTAAACCAGTCCGTAAATTTGTAATTGGTATCTAAATAAACCGCGCCACCCGAACCTGCGCTGCTGTCGTTAATTAACCCGCCGGGCTGGAAGGTCAGTTTGTCGGTCGGTTTGAAGAGCGGATACCACCCCTCGATTTCGTTATAGCTGTGCTTAAGTTCGTCCCATTTACCCACGTTATAAGCGTTGGTGAACATCAGTCCCGCGCCCATATCGAAGTTATAGCCTGCACGCAGGATCACCTCGTGCAGCTCCGAGGCCGTATTGTAGGCTTCACGCGTTTCGACATACGCCCCGGCAAATACCGGGCAGGACACAGACGACACGATCAGTACGGTGATGATTCTTTTCATAATTTGTCCATGTATCAGGTACAGAAAGGCCTCCCTCCTGATAAACAGGAAGGACATAGTGGCCGGATTTATTGTTATAAAGTGACTGCTGACGCTTTATTGTTGGTGGTTATCTCAGGGGTATTCGCGGTCTGTTTTTTCCGTTTTCCAATCTCCTCAATAATAAAGGCGAAGCGCGCTTCGTTGAGTTTATAAAACAGCCCCATGGTCACGGCGGCCACGATCGCCAGGCCGCACGGCCAGAGGAAAATCAGCTGACGCAACCCAAGCAGCGTGCCCGCGCTCTGCACCGCATGAGGAACGTAGCCAATCTGGGTCAGCATGATGCCGGGCAGAAAACCGGCCAGCGCCGCGGAGATTTTGCGTGAGAAGGTATAGCCGGTATACACCGACCCTTCGGCGCGGATGCCGGTTTTCCACTCGCCGTAATCGACGGTATCCGGCACCAGCGCCCAGTTCAGGCTGTTCACAAACGCCGTGCCGAAAAAGGCCATGCAGGAAAAGAGCACGAACAGCAGGGAACTGGTCCCCCAGAAGAAGTTCAGCACGTCGCCCACCGCCCACAGCGTCAGCCCGCCCAGATAGACCGGCTTCTTGCCAAAGCGCTTCACCGCGCCAGGCACCAGAAACACGCCAATCAGAATGCAGCCCATGCTGAAAAAGCCCATCCACGACAGCAGATGCAGATCGTTCAGCACGTACTGGGTGTAATAGACCTGAATCGCCAGCTTGATGTTAAACGCGGCGAGGGTACACAGGTTGGCGATGCACAGCACCAGCAGCGGCGGATTGCGGAAAATCGCGCAGAATGATTTCAGAATGCCGGGCTTATGGTGATCGGGCGTAAGCTCGACGTAGCGCTCTTTCACCCCGCTGTAGCACCACCACATGCAGAACAAGCCACCGGTGACGAACACCAGCGCGGCTACCAGATAGCCGAGTGAGGGCTGACTGACGAACAGCGCCTGAATGGGCATAAAGCCGACGGTGCAGAGCAACAGCCCTACCGTTGCGCCACCCTGACGCCACGCCGCAAGCTGTGCGCGCTCGTTCGGGTTTTTGGTGATGGCGGGAACCATCGCACCGTAGGCGCAGTTCATCAGGCTATAGCAGAGGCCAAACATCATGAAGAGTACGGTGGCGAGAGCCGTTTTCACCGTCAGGCTAAAGTCGTTGGCCATAAACTGCGCCGTCGCGACCAGCGCCACCGGCACGGAGGCATACAGAATGAATGGCCGGAATTTTCCCCGGGCACCGATATTACGCCGGGAGTCCAGCAGCACGCCGGTCAGCATGTCGGTGAACGCGGTAAAAAACTTCGCCACCAGGAAAATAATGCCGCCATAGAATGCTGGCATGCCCAGTTCATCGGTGTAAAACTTCAGCAGATACAGGGTGCCAATACACAGCATCAGATTCGAGCCAAAATCGCCCATCCCGTAGGCGCACTTCTCACGCAGGCTCAGTTTCAGGGTTAACGGATCACTGTTATGTGTCATGGTCGATCCTCAGAGCGCCCCGCAGGGCGCTCTATCTCGTCATTTATGCCGTACGTTTGCGCAGTTCAATTTCTTCCACGATGCGCACATACATCTTCTCGTTGAGGTTGTAGAAGCAGCCCATCGCCACGATGGTGATGACTGCCAGCAGGCTCGGGTAGATAAATATCAGCTGCCGCAGCCCTTCAACCGTGCCAGCGGATTGCACCACATTGGGCACATAGCCGATCTGCGTGAGCATGATCCCCGGGAAGAAGCCCGCCAGCGCCTGGGATACCTTACGGAAGAAGGTAAAGCCGGTATAAACCGTTCCCTCGGAGCGCACGCCGGTGCGCCACTCGCCGTACTCCACGGTATCGGAGACCAGCGCCCAGTTCAGGCTGTTCACGAACGCGGAGCCGAAGAACGCCAGGCAGGAGAACGCCACAAAGCTCACCGAGCCGCCGCCGAAGAAGTAGTTGAGCAGATCGCCCGCCACCCAAATCGTCAGCCCGCTGATGTAGACCTTTTTCTTGCCGAAGCGTCGCACCGCGCCGGGCATCATAAAGACGCCGATAAAAATACAGCCCATGCTGAAGAAGCCCATGTAGGACAGCAGGATCGGGTCGTTCAGCACGTATTGCGTGTAATAAACCTGGATAGCGAGTTTGACGTTAAAGGCACCCAGCGTGCACAGGTTCGCGATGCACAGGATAAACAGCGGACGGTTCCCGGCGATGGCGCGAAACGACTGCAACAGCCCCGGTTTCTGCGCCGGGTTAGCGGGCTGCGTCTCGACGTAACGCTCGGTCACGCCCTTATAGCACCACCACATAAAGAACAGGCCGAACAGCGAGAAGAGGGTGGCGGCAAAGATGTAGCCAAGCTGGTCATTGCCCTCAATGAGATTCATCACCGGGACAAAGCCCACGGTACAGAGCAGCAGGCCCAGCGTGGCGCCGCCCTGACGCCAGGCGGCCAGCGACGCGCGCTCGTCCGGGTTTTTGGTAATCGCGGGCACCATCGCGCCGTAGGAGCAGTTCATCATGCTGAAGAACAGGCCGTACAGCATGAACAGCACCGTTGCCATCACCGTTTTACCGGTGATTTCAAACGGTGTGCCGACGAAGTTGGCAATCGCCAGCAACGTCACCGGAAACGCCGCATACAGCACGAACGGGCGGAATTTCCCTTTCGGGCCGATTTTGCGCCGGGAGTCGAGCATGATCCCGGTGCCCATGTCAGTGAAGGCGGTAAAGAACTTCGCAATCAGGAAGATAATCCCGCCATAAGTGCCAGGCAGCCCCAGCACGTCGGTGTAGAACTTCAGCAGGTACAGCGTGCCGATATCCAGCAGGATGTTAGAGCCGAGGTCGCCCATCCCGTAGGCGAGTTTTTCTTTAAACGGCAGGCGCAGGGTTGCCGGATCAGAAGTATGTTGACTCATTATTGTTCTCCGTCTGCCCGCAGGTTTCCCTGCGGGCGAGCCTTATCAGATATGACGTAAGGTGCTAAACAGATCTGCCCATTCGCTGTGCTGGCGATAGAACACCGGCGGCTTGCCGATCGGGGCATCAACGGTCACGTCACCGCCCTGGCAGGTTTCTCCGGTCCACGCATTGACCCAGCTGTCCTGAGGCAGATAGAGCGTCCAGTCGCGGCGTCCCTCTTCATGAACCGGCGCCACCAGCAGATCGCGGCCAAACAGATACTGATATTTCAGCGTGTAGGCGCGCGCATCGTCTTCGTAGTGCAGGAACAGCGGGCGCATCACCGGCAGGCCGCTTTTCGCGTTCTGCGCGACGGCGGCTTTGATATACGGCTTCAGGGTGGTGAAGACGGTGGTCATGCGCGCGAAGTGCGCGATGGTTTCCGCGTCGCCGTCGAACTGCCAGTTATCGCCAGGACGGTTGCCCTCGTGGGTGCGCATCATCGGCGTAAAGGCGCTGAAATCGCACCAGCGCAGGAGCAGCTCTTTGCTGCGCTTCATCTCGAAGAGGGTGGTATAGCCGCCGATGTCGCTGTGGTGCAGGCCGTGCCCGGTCATCGCCAGCGACAGCGCTGCGGGCACGACGGACGCCAGACCGTCGTCCAGGCTCCAGTCAACGTTCTGATCCCCCGCCCACATCATCACCGAGTGCTTCTGGCTGCCGGTGTAGCCCGCGCGCATGAAGAACAGGATCTCCCCGAGCTTGCCGGTCTCTTCCAGCGCTTCGTAGTTACATTTCGCCCACAGGGCAGGCCAGGCGTTATGCATGATCTCCGCGCTCACGCCGTTATGCAGGAAAGTATCGGTCGGCAGATATTCTCCGAAATCGGCCATCCAGCCGCCGCAGCCCAGTTCGATCAGGTTCTTTTTAATGACCTCTTTGTACCAGCCGTAGGCTTCCGGGTTGGTCAGGTCGATAACGCCCGCGTAAAACTCACCGAACTCAACGTGGTAGTCCTCGCCGTCGGCGTTTTTGGTCAGATAGCCGCGCTTCGACGCCTCTTCGCAGAGATCTTTATCGCTGGCGACGTACGGGTTGATGTAAGAGAGGAACTGCACGCCCTCCTGCTTCCACTGCCCGATCCGCTCGTCAAGCTGAGGATAAAGCTCGCTGTTCCATTTCCAGTTCCACATCACCCGTTTGCCGAAGGAGGTCATGCGGATACCGGACCAGTCCTGCGCCCAGATGCCGTTCACCTTCACACCGCCCTGACGCATAGCGTCGAGCTTCTGCTGACACACGTCGGTGCCGCCCTGAATACCCAGCGTCACGCCATCGTAAACCCAGTCCGGCAGTTCAGGCTGACGCCCCAGCAGGCCGGTGAGTTTTTCCAGCAGATCGACGTAGGTTTCCGCACATTCGAAGCGCAGCGTGGCGTTATCTTCCCAGAACGCCAGCTCGTGGAAGTCCGGCTCGCTGAAGTCGAAGTTCATGTAGCAGCTGTTGTCCACGTGGCAGTAGTACTTCTGGGTGCTCACAAAGGTAGGCTGCGGGAAAAAGGTCCAGTAGTAATCGCCGCCTGCGTTCTCTTTGCAGTCGGCCTGCCAGGTCACGTAGGTCTGCTTATTGCGGCCCACGCCCTGCTCGCTGGTCCACAGCGGGAAAGGCTTGCCGCGCAGATCGAAGTACGAGAACTGCTCGCCGCAGCCGTAGATATGATCGTCAGGCTGAGCCGCCAGCCGCAGCCAGATGCGGTTATGGCTGGCGGCGTCATTTTTCAGCTTCAGCTCAAGGCGGCCTTCACCATCCACGCCCACCAGCAGCGTTGCGCTCACCGCATCGCCGCGGGTAAAGCGGATCGCCCAGCCCGCGCTTTGCTGCGTGACGGTCGCGTCCGTCAGGGCAATTTTTTCGTTGAGCTTGTCTTTGATGCTGAAGTTGCCGCGAAACATCTCGATATCCGCTTCACCAGCGCCGATCCACAGGCAGGGAGCATCTGCGGAGTGGGATAAAATCAGGCGGTTTTCCCAGCTGAGGGTGAAACCATGTTCATTATTTTTCAGATTTATATTGTGTAGGGTACGCATAAAAACTCCGTCTTTATTATTTGGCCTGGCTATCCAGTAATCCGGCGGCTACGGCAGGCGCTAAGCCCGGCGCCAGCGGCAGGCGGGGGATCACCAGGCAGTGCAGCAGATGGTAAATATCCTGCTTGCCGTCCCAGACTTTGGTGGTCACTTCGTTATTGGTGTCCAGCTCCTGCCACCATGAACCGTTTTCGTAGTCCATCAGGTACTTGATGCAGTAATCCCACCATTTCTGATACCAGGCTTCGTACTGGGCCTCGCCGGTTACGGTATAAAGCGCATAAGCCGTGCCCATCGCCTCGACGATTGGCCAGCGCACGCGTTCGCGCACGATAGGCTTGCCGTCCCAGCCTACGGAGTAGACAAAGCCGTCCGCCCCGTCAGGTGCCCAGGCGTCGCGGATGGTGGCGTGGAACAGGCCTTTCGCATCTTCCAGCAGCCACTCTGGCGGGGTTTCAAAGCGGGCTTCCAGCGCGGCGCGCAGATGCAGCATCAGGCGGCCCCACTCGATCCAGTGCCCCGGCGTGCCGCCGTAGGCGCGGAAACGGTGAGCAGGATTATCGATGTTGTAATCGCGGATCGGGTTCCAGTTGGTGTCGAAATGCTCGTTAACGCGGTACTCCCCTTTACGCGCCACGTCGTGAATAATCACCGAGGCGATGCGCAGGGCGCGGTCGAGCCATTTCCGGTCGTGGGTCACGTCATACACGATCAGGAAAGCTTCCACGGCGTGCATGTTGGCGTTACCGCCGCGGTAATCTTCCGTTTTGCTGAAGGCTTCATCCCAGGACTCCAGGCACATCTGCTCCTGTTCGCTCCAGAAATAACGCTCAATCACCTCGATGGCATCGTCCAGCAGCTTGCGGGCCTCCGGGTGGCCAGTGGTGACGGCGCTCGCCGCGCCCAGCAGCACGAAGAAGTGCTGATAGCCCTGCTTGGAGGCATCCACCACGCCTTCATCGTTTACGCAGGCGTACCAGCCGCCGTGCTGTTTGTCGCGCAATGGTCCGTTCAGGGCATTTATGCCGTGCTCAACCAGGGCATACGCGCCGGGACGTCCCATGTTCGCCGCCACCGCGTAGACGTGCAGCATGCGGGCAGTGATCCACAGATGGGTACCCATATCGCTGCGCACCTGCCCGTTATTGCCCAGCCAGCCAAAGCCGGTCGGGACAGCGGCGTTTTTGCCGAAATCAAGAATGCGGTCAGTCTCTTGTTCGAGCCAGCGGTTGTGGCTCAGGGTGTTAAACCATTTCATGTTCGGGTCCTTTCTTAACGGCGAGCCATCATTTCGTCGACGATCTCACCCAGACGCTGAAGTTTGGGTACAGAAATATCGCGTAGCATCAGTTCGGTATCCGGCAGGCCAATCACCGATGACCAGACGGCGCGACCGGCTAAAAAGCCCGACGCCCCTGCCTGCATCGCCACGCTTACGGCACGCGGGAATAACTTATCGTCCACGCCGGAGGAGAGGATCACCCACGGCATGGCGATGTTCTCGTTCAGCTTCTGCGAGGCCGCCAGCAGTTCCTGCTGCGTGCCCTTACCAAACAGCGGCATCTCCACTTTGTAGAGGTCAGCACCGCTGTCGCCCAGCTCTTTGGCCGCGTCGATAATCGCCTGTTCGCGGTCAAATGCGGCGCCGCGACGCGGCGGACGCACCACCGGTTCGATAATGCTCAGCAGTCCGTTGTCGTGGCACAGGGTGTTGAACGCCTTCACCATCTCAAGCCGCTGCTGCGGATCTTCATCGCTGCGCCACAGCACCAGCAGCTTCAGCGCCTTGCCGCCATCGCGTTTGACCGCCTGCGCGTCAATGTTCTTGTCGATCACCACGCTGTCGACCGGAATGCCGTTCCCCGGGATAAACTCGTCGGCGGCCACAATCATCGCGCAGCTTTTGGCTACGGCCTGTTGCTCGACAATCTGGCGATAGCAGAACTGCTGGTCGACGAGGATCGCCGAGGCGTACGGCGACAGAATTTTCGCCGCGTTAACCTTAAAATCCGTCAGGTGCTGGTCGGTTACCGGCACCGGCGCGCCTGCGGCAGCAAACATCAGGCGCATTGCTTCACGCTGATCCACAGCCAGCATCGCAAAACCGCCGGAAGGTCGGGTGATATCTTTCAGGGTGTACATCGTCATTCCTCAGTCCTTTCGTATCAGTGTGATTTTTTCAGCCCGGCAGATGCGCGAACCTGTTCAAGAATGGCCGTCCAGTCTTCGCGCCCGCGCCCGGCGGCGCGTGCCTGGTTGTAAACTTCGCGGGACGCCGCGCCCAGCGGCATCGGAACGTGGAGCTGGTTGGCCACGTCGAGGGCGATCCCCAGATCTTTATGCGCAAGGTCGATCATGAAGGCGGGGGAAAGATCCCCTTTCAGTACCTTGTTCGGCCATGAGGTGGTGAAGTGGCCTTTACCCGCTGGCGTACCGCTCATGACCTTCAGCGCAACATCGAAGGAGAGGCCGAGCGCTTCACACAGCACCGCCGCCTCGGCGGAAAGCGCGTTCAGGGCGATGCTCATGTAGTTATTGATGAGCTTCACGCGGATGCCCATCCCCGGCCCGCCAGCGTTAATCAGTTCATTGCCCATCGCCATTAATACCGGGGTGGCACGCTCAACCTGCGGCGCCGTACCGCCTGCCAGCAGGAGCAGCGTACCGGCAATGGCATGGTCAGAGGTGCGTCCGACGGGCACGTCCATCAGGCTGAAGCCACGCTCAGCCATGTCGCGGATCAGCGCGTCGGTTTGCAGTGGGTGAATGGTGGACATATCAATCACCAGCGCGTCGCGGGATAACCCTTCGCACACGCCGTGCTCGCCGAACAGCACGCTGCGCACCAGGTCGCCGTTTGGCAGCATGGTGATCACGAATTCGGCATCCGTTGCTGCCTGCGCGGGCGTAGCCGCCGCCCGGGCGCCGCTCTCTACCAGCGCCTGAACCGCCTGCGGGTTCACATCAAAAACGTTAAGCTGATGGCCCTGTTTCAACAGATTCTTCGCCATTGGCGCGCCCATCTGTCCTAAGCCGATAAATGCGATTGCTGACATGCCTCTCTCCTGTCACATCGTGTCAATTTTTGCGCGTTTGTGGTGTCTGTTTTTGATCGTATTTGTAATTTATAGTCAAAAAATTGACACGGGTCACTTTTTAAACATTTGGTGAAATTAAAATGAAGGCATCAGAAATCGCAGAAGGAATCACCATGACTCGCATCGTTTGTGTCGGCATTACCGTGCTGGATCGCATCTGGTATCTCGATGATTTACCGAAAGAAGGTGGGAAATATGTCGCAAAAGACTATACGGAAGTGGGCGGTGGCCCGGCGGCAACGGCGGCGGTGGCAGCCGCGAAACTGGGCGCGGAAGTGGATTTTATTGGCCGGGTGGGGGACGACGATACCGGCAGACGGCTACTCGCGGAGCTGGAATCCCTGGGGGTGAATACCCGCTACACGCGCGTCTTTAAAGGTGCCCGCTCTTCGCAATCGGCGGTGCTGGTGGACGCAGGCGGTGAGCGAGTGATAGCCAACTACCCCAGCCCCGATCTGCCCGTGGCGGCAGACTGGCTGCATGAAATCGACTTCTCGCAATGGGATATCGTGTTAGCCGACGTGCGCTGGCATGACGGCGCAAAACAGGCATTTACCCTCGCCCGTCAGCAGGGCGTACCGACCTTACTGGATGCGGATGTCACCCCGCAGGACATTGCGGAGCTGATCGCCTTAAGCGACCACGCGGCCTTCTCCGCGCCGGGGCTGCGGCGTTTAACGCAGCGAGATGAAACCGAAGATGCGCTGAAGAAAGCACAAACGCTCACAAATGGACATGTGTATGTCACCCAGGGGCGAGACGGTTGCTTCTGGCTGGAGAAAGGTGCATTGCGTCATCAACCCGGCTTTGACGTGGACGTGGTGGATACCACCGGGGCGGGCGACGTATTCCACGGTGCGATGGCGGTCAGCCTGGGTCAGCAATTGCCCGCAGCCGACGCGGTGCGTTTTGCCAGCGCCGTCGCAGCGCTGAAATGCACAAAGCCCGGCGGGCGCGCGGGTATACCCGACTGTGATCAAACCCGCTCTTTTTTGTCACTTTTTGTATAAAATGCGGGGCGTGATGGTTTTCAGAGGACAGCCCATGAGCCTTACCGAACTGACCGGCAACCCGCGTCACGATCAGCTGCTGACGCTGATTGCCGATCGCGGCTATATGAACATTGATGAACTGGCGCAACTGCTGGATGTGTCGACGCAAACCGTGCGCCGGGATATCCGCAAGCTCAGCGAGCAGGGGCTGATCACACGTCATCACGGCGGTGCGGGCAGGGCATCCAGCGTGGTCAATACGGCGTTCGAGCAGCGCGAAGTCTCGCTGACCGAAGAGAAACGGGCGATTGCCGAAGCGATTGCGGACTATATTCCCGACGGCTCGACTATTTTCATCACCATCGGGACGACCGTGGAGCACGTCGCGCGGGCGCTGCTCAACCATAATCATCTGCGCATCATCACCAACAGCCTGCGGGTGGCGCATATTCTGTATAAGAATCCGCGCTTTGAAGTGATGGTGCCGGGCGGCACGCTGCGCCCGCACAACGGCGGCATTATCGGCCCGGCGGCGACGGCGTTTGTGTCTGGCTTCCGGGCGGACTACCTCGTGACCAGCGTCGGGGCGATTGAACACGACGGCGAGATGATGGAATTTGATGTTAACGAAGCCAGCGTGGTGAAAACCATGATGGCCCACTCCCGCCATATTTTACTGGCCGCCGATCATACGAAATACCACGCCTCCGCGGCGGTTGAAATTGGCAACGTTGCGCAGGCAACAGCGCTGTTCACCGATGAGCTGCCCGGCTCGGTGCTGCAAAATCACCTCAAATCCAGCAAGGTTGAGGTTGTCGAAGTCAATTCCGGAGAAGAGCAGCAGGCTGGCTGATCGTCTTATGGCCCGATATTGCGATACGGGCCTTTCCTTTCTGTAAGCTGAATCTGACGCATAGCTAAAGTTTCTCTTTCCCGCTACAGTTACTTTTCCACGGCGAAAGGAGATAAACATGCTTTATATCTTTGACTTAGGAAATGTAATCGTCGATATCGATTTTAACAGGGTGCTGGGCGCATGGAGCGATTTTAGCCGTGTTCCGCTGGCAACGTTAAAGCAGAATTTCGCGATGGGCGAGACTTTCCATTTGCACGAGCGCGGTGAGATCAGCGACGAAGCGTTCGCAGAGCGTTTCTGTCAGGAAATGGGCCTCTCGTTAAGCTACGAGCAATTTTCCCACGGCTGGCAGGCGGTTTTTGTCGCGATCCGCCCGGAAGTGATCGACATCATGCACAAGTTGCGCGCGCAGGGGCATCGCGTCGTCGTGCTGTCAAATACGAACCGCCTGCATACCACCTTCTGGCCGGATGAATACCCGGAAATCCACGCGGCGGCAGATAAAGTGTATCTCTCCCAGGAGATGGGGATGCGTAAACCTGAGGCGCGCATCTATCAGGCGGTATTGCAGGAAGAAGGATTCACGGCGGCGGATGCGGTCTTTTTTGACGATAACGCCGATAATATAGAGGGAGCTAACCAGTTGGGTATCACTTCCATTCTGGTGACCGGAAAAGAGACGATACCGAACTACTTCGCGAAGCAGTTATGCTAAAAACCGTTCATCAAAAAGCCAATCACCACACGCGCCCGCTCAGGGCGTGGCTGAAACTCCTCTGGCACCGTATTGATGAGGACAACATGACCACGCTGGCGGGCAATCTCGCTTACGTGTCGTTGCTCTCACTGGTTCCGCTGGTGGCGGTGATTTTTGCGCTTTTTTCGGCGTTTCCGATGTTTGCCGATGTGAGCATGCAGCTTCGCCATTTTGTTTTCGCGAACTTTATTCCTGCCACCGGCGATGTGATCCAGAACTACATTGAGCAGTTTGTCGCCAACTCCAGCAAGATGACGGCGGTGGGGGCGTGCGGGCTTATTGTTACCGCGCTGCTGCTGATGTACTCCATCGACAGTGCGCTCAACACCATCTGGCGGAGCAAAAAAGTCCGGCCAAAGGTTTACTCCTTTGCCGTCTACTGGATGATTTTAACCCTTGGCCCATTGCTGGCGGGGGCAAGCCTGGCGATCAGTTCCTACCTTCTTTCGCTGCGCTGGGCGACCGACTTAAACAGCGTGATCGACAACGTGCTGCGTATCTTCCCGCTGATTTTATCGTGGCTTTCGTTCTGGCTGCTCTATAGCGTAGTGCCAACCACGCGCGTACCCAACCGGGATGCCGTGGTGGGTGCGCTGGTCGCGGCGTTGCTCTTTGAGCTGGGCAAGAAAGGATTCGCGCTTTACATCACCATGTTTCCCTCTTATCAGCTGATTTACGGCGTGCTGGCGGTGATCCCCATTTTGTTTGTCTGGGTCTACTGGACGTGGTGTATCGTCTTGCTTGGCGCCGAAATAACTGTCACTCTCGGGGTCTACCGGGAACTCAAAAAAGCAGCAGAAGCTGAAAAACAACAAGAAGCAGACCAACCATGATTGCATTGATTCAGCGCGTAACCCGTGCCAGCGTCACCGTGGAGGGAGAGGTGACGGGTGAAATTGGCCCAGGACTTTTGGTGCTATTAGGTGTCGAAAAGGATGACGACGAACAAAAAGCCAATCGCTTGTGTGAGCGCGTACTGGGCTACCGCATTTTCAGTGATGCGGAAGGCAAGATGAACCTGAACGTTCAGCAGGCGGGCGGCAGCGTGCTGGTGGTCTCCCAGTTTACGCTGGCCGCCGATACCGAACGCGGCATGCGTCCGAGTTTTTCAAAAGGCGCGGCACCGGATCGTGCTGAAGCCCTTTACGAGTACTTTGTTGAGCGCTGTCGCCAGCAGGACATGAACACACAAACCGGACGATTCGCTGCGGATATGCAGGTATCGCTGGTGAACGATGGCCCCGTCACATTCTGGCTCCAGGTATGAGCCAACTGGCGGCGTGGCCGCGGGTAACAAGAGAGAGTACAGCTATGTATCACCTTCGAGTACCGCAAACGGAAGAAGAATTAGACGCTTATTACCATTTCCGCTGGGAAATGCTGCGCAAGCCACTGCATCAACCGAAAGGATCGGAACGCGACGCCTGGGACGCGATGGCGCACCACCAGATGGTGGTTGATGAAGAGGGCAACCTCGTTGCCGTAGGACGTCTGTATATCAATGCCGACAACGAAGCCTCAATCCGCTTTATGGCCGTTCACCCCTCCGTACAGGACAAAGGCCTCGGAACGCTGATGGCAATGACGCTGGAATCCGTCGCCCGTCAGGAAGGGGTCAAGCGCGTCACCTGTAGCGCCCGCGAAGATGCCGTTGAGTTCTTTTCCAAGCTCGGTTTCGTGAATCAGGGGGAAATCACCGCCCCGCAAACTACGCCGATTCGTCACTTTTTGATGATCAAACCCATCGCCACCCTGGACGATATTCTCCATCGCGCCGACTGGTGCGGGCAGCTCCAGCAGGCGTGGTATCAGCACATTCCGCTCAGTGAAAAAATGGGCGTGCGTATTCAGCAGTACACCGGTCAAAAATTCATTACCACCATGCCGGAAACCGGCAACCAGAACCCGCACCATACCCTGTTTGCCGGCAGCCTGTTTTCCCTCGCCACGCTCACAGGCTGGGGGCTGATTTGGCTGATGCTGCGCGAGCGTCATCTCGGCGGCACCATTATTCTGGCCGATGCCCATATCCGCTACAGCGCGCCGATCAGCGGTAAGCCGAGCGCGGTGGCGGACCTGGGCGCACTGGGCGGTGACCTTGATCGTCTGGCGCGTGGCCGCAAAGCACGTGTGCAGATGCAGGTTGAGCTATTTGGCGATGAAACACCGGGCGCGGTGTTTGAAGGAACTTACATCGTTCTTCCTGCGAAGCCGTATGGTGCGTATGAGGAGGGCGGGAACGAGGAGGAGTAACGGTCATCTGGAAAGCGGCTCGCAAATACACAACGTAGCTGGAAGTACCATTCGCTTTATTCAGCGTATCCCTTTAACGTAATTAGCCAGGGGTACGTCATTGACGTACATTGAGCATTTGTTACTATAAGCCAATGGCGTATGATTAATGCTATTCATTGAAACGGATATTTTCACAGAAGACGTCAAAACGTTACTGGATGACGACGAATATCATAGGTTCCAGATATTCCTGGCTACGCAACCGGAGTACGGCGATCTTATCCAGAATACGGGAGGCCTGCGAAAGATTCGCTGGCTTGCTGGCGGTAAGGGGAAGCGTGGTGGAGTCAGAGTCATCTATTTTCATCGTACGCGTGAGTTTGAAATCAGGTTGCTGCTCATTTATCGCAAAGGGATCAAAGATGACCTGTCCGCGAGGGAGAAAGCCATTCTGAAAAAGATGATAGAGAGGTGGTAAATGGAGAAGGCGCTGTTTGAGCGATTAACCCAAAGCATTGCGCAAATGAACGAAATTGCCGAGGGCCAACGCGAGCCGTCGCGTACGTTTCAAATCGATGCGATGAAAATTAAAGAAATCCGTCAGGCATCCGGTCTATCACAGAGTAAATTCGCGAATCTCATCTCTGTCAGTGTTGATACGTTGCGTAACTGGGAGCAGGGCAGACGCTCACCTACAGGCCCAGCCAAAGCGCTATTGCGCGCCATTGCTAACGACCCTCAACATGTCATCACTGCGCTATCGCAGTAAATAGCCCGGTTGCACAGAGGCTCACCGGGCTTTGGTGGAGATTACTCCCCTTCACCCGGGAACAGGAACGGGTTGATAGAGCTACGGGCAAAGCCCTCCTGCTCCATCTTCGCGTCCAGAATCAGCGAGGCGAGATCGTCGGCCACGGCTTCGACTTTCGGGTCTTTTTCCTGATACAGAATCTTCAGGTAGGTCCCGCAGTCGCCGCAGCTTTCAGCTTTCACCGCCGCATCTTCATTTTCCAGTGACCAGTAGTTCAGATCGCGGGTCTGCTCGCAGTTGCTGCACTTGATGCGCACCACATGCCACTCGGTTTCACACAGGTTGCAGTGCAGATAGCGCAGCCCCTGCGTGGTGCCAATCTGTACCATGCTGGAGACCGGCATTGAACCACACACCGGGCAGAACTGGCGCGCTTCGCCGTATTCGGCGCGGGCTTTGCCCGGGATCAGGCTCGCCATTTGTGCCCAGTAGAGTGACAGCGCAGCCCAGATGAACGGCGCTTTATCGCTGCTGACCAGCGAGAAGTCAGACGCGAACAGCGCGCTCGCCATCTCTTCCAGCTCCTGATCGGAGGCTTTTTCCAGGTTCTCAATGACCGCCAGCGCCGTGCCGCTCATCTCGGGCTTCAGCTCGGCAATCAGGGAATGCAGCAGCTTATGCCAGTGCTTGTCACGCGGCAGGACGTGAATATCCAGCGGCGGCTTGCCCTGCTCGCTGGCTTCCTTAATGCGTGCGGTCAGGTCCATTTGCAGTGGGTGGTCGTACAGCACCACTTCCTGCGCATGGGCGACCAGCGCGGCAAAACGCAGAAAATCGCCCAGCGGGTTGTTCTCTGCCAGCTCGCGCAGACGCTCTGCGCGGCGGTTGTAGAGGTTCTTGAGTCTGGGGAATAACAACGGCGGAATATACTCCGCCGTACGTTTCTCGCTCGACCCCAGCTCATCTTGCGGGATTATGCGAATACTCATTCAGATGACTTTTCCTGTTTCTGGCGGACTTCACGGTACCAGCGCGGGTGATGTTTCTTCGCCCACGTACTGGTTACCCATCCTTCCACCATCGCGGTAATGGTGCCTTTCACCCAGAGGGCGGCGTAAATATGCACCATGATAACCACAATTAACGCCACTGCGGCAAATGAATGCAGCATCAGCGCAAATCGGATCACCGGGATTGAGAAAGCAGGCGCAAAGTACGGACGCCAGATGATCACGCCGCTCACCAGCAACAGGACCAGGAAGATAATCGCCGCCCAGAATACGCATTTCTGGCCGAAGTTATAACGCCCGGTGTCACCCACTTCCTCGTTGACGACGATCTTACGAATATTCTTCGCCCAAAAGATATCATCCCGATTGATTAGGTTATGGTGCCAGTAGCGGAAAAACATGATGATAAACGAGGCAAACATCACCACACCCACGAACGGGTGAAGGATGCGCGCCAGCTGCGGCGTACCCAGTATCTGCATCAGCCAGTTGAAGGACGGGAAGAAGAATCCCAGCCCGCTTATCGCCGCCAGCATGAAGCAGAAGGCGGTGACCCAGTGGTTGATGCGTTCCGGCGCGGTGTAGCGCACGATGGTGTCACGTTTTCTCATTTGCGCACCTCGTCTTTCTCTTCATGCAGGTTGTCGTCTTCCTCTTCCGCGCGGTTCGGACCAACGCCGACGTAGTGGAAGATGCTCGCTGCGAAGGTGGCAGCAAAACCGACCGCTGCCAGCGGTTTCCAGATGCCTTTCCAGAACTTCACGGTGGCGCTGATTTCCGGGTTCTCCGGCAGGCCGTGATACAGATTCGGCTTGTCGGCGTGGTGCAGCACGTACATCACGTGCGTACCGCCCACCCCGGCTGGATCGTACAGGCCCGCGTTGTCGTAACCACGGGTTTTCAGCTCGCCCACGCGCTCTGCCGCCAGCGTTTTCATATCCTCTTTGGAGCCAAAGTGGATAGCGCCGGTTGGGCAGGTCTTCACGCACGCTGGCTCCTGACCGACATTGACGCGGTCAACGCACAGCGTACATTTGTAGACGCGGTTGTCTTCCGGGTTCATGCGCGGCACGTCGAACGGACAGCCCGCGATGCAGTAGCCGCAGCCAATGCACTGCTCGGACTGGAAGTCGACGATGCCGTTGGCATACTGAATGATAGCCCCTTCTGACGGACACGCCTTCAGACAGCCCGGATCCGCACAGTGCATACAGCCGTCTTTGCGGATAAGCCATTCCAGTTTGTCGTTCTGCTCCACTTCCGAGAAACGCATTACCGTCCAGGACTTGGCGGTCAGGTCCGCCGGGTTGTCGTACACCCCGACGTTGTGACCCACTTCGTCACGGATGTCGTTCCACTCTGAACAGGCCACCTGACAGGCTTTACAGCCGATACAGGTGGTCACGTCGATAAGCTTGGCCACTTCCTGCTGGTGGTCCCGCGCCTGAGGCGCGGGCGTGAAACCGTTAGTCGCGGAACGACGGATAATGTCCTGAGATTGATAAGCCATAAGTCGTCTCCGTTACACCTTTTCCACGTTCACGAGGAAGGCCTTAAACTCCGGCGTCTGCGTGTTCGCATCACCGACGAACGGCGTCAGGGTGTTCGCAATGAACCCTTTCTTCGCCACGCCCTCGTAACCCCAGTGAATCGGAATACCGATGGTATCCACCTGCTGACCGTGAACGTTCAGCGTGCGAATACGCTTGGTCACCACCGCCTTGGCTTTAATGTAGCCGCGGTTAGAGGAGACCTTCACGGTATCACCATGGGCAATGCCGAGTTTGTTCGCCAGCTTCTCGCCGATCTCCACAAACTGTTCCGGCTGCGCGATGGCGTTAAGCAGCGCGTGCTTGGTCCAGTAGTGGAAGTGCTCGGTCAGACGGTAAGTGGTGCCGACATACGGGAACTTGTCCTTTTTACCCAGCGCGTCAAAATCGCTCTTGAAGATACGGGCTGCCGGGTTAGAGACCACGTTCGGGTGCAGCGGGTTAGTGCCCAGCGGCGTCTCAAACGGCTCATAGTGTTCCGGGAACGGTCCTTCCGCCATCTTATCGATAGCAAACAGACGCCCCATCCCTTCAGGCTGCATGATAAACGGCCCGACGTCGCTGCCTGGTGCGGCAGTGCTGTAGTCCGGAATATCCACGCCGCCCCATTTCGCGCCGTCCCACTTCAGAAGCTGACGCTTCGGATCCCACGGGTTGCCCTGCGGGTCAGCGGATGCGCGGTTATAGAGGATGCGGCGGTTGAGCGGCCATGCCCATGCCCAGCCCAGCGTATTGCCGAGGCCCGACGGATCGGCGTTGTCGCGGTTGGCCATCTGGTTGCCTTTCGGCGTCCAGCTACCGGCAAAGATCCAGCAGCCGCTGGAGGTTGTACCGTCATCACGCAGGTGCGCGAAGGTGCTGAGCTGATCGCCTTTCTTCGCCAGCACGGTACCGGTCGCCGGGTCGATAACGTCCGCCAGTGCCTTACCGTTGCTCTCCATCGCCACTTCTTCCGGCGACGGATTCTCTGGCGTCGAGTAGTTCCAGGTCATGTTCAGTACAGGCTCAGGCGTTGCACCGCCTTCAGCCGCGTACATTTTACGCAGGCGTAAGAAGATACCGGCCAGGATCTCGCCGTCGTTCATGGCGATGCCCGGGGCATCCGCGCCTTTCCAGTGCCACTGCAACCAGCGGCCGGAGTTGACGATAGACCCGTTCTCTTCCGCGAAGCAGGTAGACGGCAGACGGAACACTTCGGTCTGAATCTTCGATGGGTCGACATCATTCGACTCACCGTGGTTCTGCCAGAACGTGGACGTTTCGGTATTGAGCGGGTCAATCGTGACCAGGAACTTCAGCTTCGACAGAGACTCGACAACCTTGTTCTTGTTCGGGAACGACGCTACCGGGTTAAAGCCCTGGCAGATATAGCCGTTAACCTGGCCCTGGTGCATCATTTCGAAGTACTGGAGTACGTCGTAACCTTTGTCCCACTTCGGCAGCCAGTCAAAGCCCCAGCTGTTATCAGCGGTCGCTTTGTCGCCGTAGAAGGCTTTCATCAGCGAGACGAAGAACTTCGGATAATTGCCCCAGTAGTTGACCTGGCCTTCGAGCAGCGGTTTTGGCGTGCTGGCCGTGAGGTAGGTTTGCAGGTCGGTCTGTTTCTCGTTTGGCAGGTTCATGTAACCCGTCAGGCTTTGCGACAGCAGACCAAGGTCGGTCAGACCCTGAATGTTAGAGTGGCCACGCAGGGCGTTCACGCCGCCGCCTGCCATCCCCATGTTGCCGAGGAGCAGCTGAACCATTGCCATGGTACGGATGTTCTGCGCGCCGATGGAGTGCTGCGTCCAGCCGAGGGCATACAGGAACGACGCGGTTTTGTCCTTCGCGCTGGTCTCCGCGATCAGCTCGCACACCTTCAGGAAGTCTGCCTTCGGCGTCCCACAGATGTTTTCCACAACGTCCGGCGTATAGCGGGATACGTGCTCTTTCAGCAGGTTCCACACGCAGCGCGGGTGTTGCAGGGTGGTGTCGCGCTTCGCAAAGCCGTTTTCGTCCAGCTCGTAGTTCCAGCTGGTTTTGTCGTATTTGCGTTTTTCGGCGTCGTAACCGCTGAACAGACCATCGTCGAAGCTGTAGTCCTCACGCACGATCAGGCTGGCGTTGGTATAGGCTTCGGTGTATTCGCGGTTGTATTTTTCGTTAGTCATCAGGTACAGCAATACGCCTGACAGGAAAGTGATGTCAGTACCTGAACGAATAGGGGTGTAGAAATCCGCCACTGACGCCGTACGCGTAAAGCGGGGATCGATCACAATCAGTTTCGCACCGTTGTGGATTTTGGCTTCCATCGCCCAGCGGAACCCGACCGGGTGCGCTTCAGCGGCGTTACCACCCATCACCACGACAAGGTTGGCGTTTTTGATGTCGACCCAGTGGTTGGTCATCGCACCGCGACCAAATGTTGGAGCAAGACTTGCTACCGTTGGTCCGTGTCAGACACGCGCCTGGTTGTCGACCGCGAGCATACCGAGTGCGCGCGTAAATTTCTGGGTTAAATAGCCGGTTTCGTTACTGGACGCAGACGCACACAGCATGCCGGTGGAGAGCCAGCGGTTGACGGTGGTGCCTTCGGCATTCTTCGCGATAAAGTTGGCATCGCGGTCTTCTTTCATCAGCTTAGCGATGCGATCAAACGCCTCTTCCCAGCTGATTTGCTGCCATTTGTCAGAGCCTGGAGCGCGATACTCAGGAAACTTCAGGCGGCTTTCGGAGTGGATAAAATCTACCAGACCGGCCCCTTTCGGACACAGCGCACCACGGTTGACCGGATGATCCGGATCGCCTTCAATGTGGAAAATGGATGCTTTGGCGTTTTTCGCACCGTCGCCGAGGCTATACATTAACAGCCCACAGCCGACGGAGCAGTACGTACAGGTGTTACGGGTTTCGCGGGTGCGCAGCAGTTTATACTGCCGTGTTTCCGCCAGCGCTACACCGGGCGCAAAGCCCAGTGCCGCCGCCGTGGTGCCTGCCATACCGCCAGCGCAGATCTTAAAGAACTGCCTTCTGCTGACCTGCATGGGTCACTCCTTGGTTCATTACGACATTGCTATGTAGTTTTACTTTGCGGTTGAGAATTAACCGCAAAGGAGAAAAATTTGCGTTAATCCCTCATTTCTCCGAGGGATAAGCCCAGAATACCACAATGTCGGTACGCCTGTTCCAACGGCGTTAAAACAAAGTGAACGTATTATCACGGCATTGATTATAAAATGTGATACTAATCACATTTTTCCCTGCGCATGTTAAAGAGGTGTAGCAGGCGACCGGTTGCACCCCTCCGTATTGAGTAGGAGAATGGTCGCTGAAAAATTGATCCATACTATGCGTAAGGTCTGCCGTTTGTGTTGCAATAGCAGGCTCACTTCCGTGGTTGTTCAGGAATACCGTCGTGTCTAAACAAAACCGTGCTACCCACATGTCGCCACTGCCTGCGGGCATTGTGGAACTGTCGGTACACAGACCGCCTCACATTTCACATGCCACGCCAGATTTTCTGGCGCAAGAAGTTCCCGTTGCCCTGGTATACAACGGGATTTCGCATGTGGTGATGATGGCCTCACCAAAAGATCTTGAGCTGTTCGCCATGGGTTTTTCCCTCTCGGAAGGCATCATTGCGCATCCGCAGGAGATCTACGGCATGGACGTGGTTCAGGCCTGCAATGGTCTTGAAGTTCAAATTGAACTTTCGAGTCGTCGCTTTATGGGGCTGAAAGAGCGCCGCCGGGCGCTGGCCGGACGTACCGGCTGCGGCGTGTGCGGCGTTGAACAGCTTAACGATATCGGCAAACCGATTATCCCGCTGCCATTCACCCAGACCTTTAACCTGGCGCATCTTGACCGGGCGCTTGAGCACCTGAACGACGTGCAACCCATCGGCCAGCTCAGCGGCTGCACGCACGCGGCGGCGTGGGTGTCGCCGTCAGGGGATATTGCCGGAGGGCATGAGGACGTGGGCCGCCACGTCGCGCTGGACAAGCTGTTAGGCCGCCGCGCTCGGGAAAGCAACGTCTGGCAGCAGGGCGCGGCGTTAGTCTCCAGCCGCGCCAGCTATGAGATGGTGCAAAAGTCCGCGATGTGCGGTGTGGAGATCTTGTTTGCGGTGTCAGCGGCAACCACGCTGGCGGTGGAGGTGGCGGAGCGCTGCAACCTGACGCTGGTGGGGTTCTGCAAGCCGGGAAGGGCAACAATTTATACCCATCCACAGCGGTTATTGGTTGATCAGTAATTTTGAATGATTATGGCAAATCCTTCCGCTATCAGTTGGCCGGGATGAGGACTAATATTTATCTCATCAAGGCACGGTGCCTTACCAAAACAACTTAACGAAAGGGTTAAAACACATGAATAGCATCAAAACTTTTGTCGCTGTAATCGCTCTGGCTACGTCTTTCGGTTCTTTCGCTGCGCAGACAGTGACCGCATCCTCCTCTACGCTGGATGGTGCTGAAGCTAAAATTGCCGCACAGGCTCAGGAAGCGGGCGCGTCATCCTACAAAATTACCCAGGCATTCACCGGTAACCGCGTACACATGACCGCTGAACTGAACAAATAAGTCAATTAGCCACTGTCCCCTGCTCTTCGGAGCAGGGACAGGTTGTACTTTTTTTCCCCTGTATTTACCCCTCCTTCCTGTTTCAATCGTCTGATATTTCAACCCATAAGAAGATAGCCGTATCCTTCGGATATTACTTATTGTCTGAATAATAGATTCCTTATATCGTTTTCTTGATATACCGTCCCTGAAAAATATTTTGTTACATACATGATGCAAATGAATGGTCTTACCAGTTTGCTATTTACATTATAGCGGTGAATGGTTATATCGGTTTTAAGCCTGTGCTTCGCGGTTACATATAGAAATAAATAATAATCCAGTCCTGACAATAAGGAAATCCTCGGGCGTTAATCCTAAAGAGATTTTGAGTCATTGATCGCGCTTATTCGTGATGGTATTTTCGGCAACAATATTAAATCACCAACCCTAAAACCAAATGTTTTTCTTTTGGTTTTTTTGTATTTCACTCAAATAAGGAAATTAAATGAACGCGATATTTAAAAAAGGAGTGCTGGCATCTGTACTGGCAGTAGCGGCTTCTTCTGCAATGGCGGCTTCCAGTATTGATATTCAGGTAACGGGAAAAATTTTACCCTCTTCCTGTACACCGGCATTTATTAGCGGCGGCGGTATTGCTGATTTCGGCACAATAAAAGTCGCTTCCCTGAATTCAACGACGGTCACGTCGCTGCCGGATGTGAAAATTATCCCGATCTCTATTACCTGCGAAGACGCGACCCGTATTGCGGTAACCTTTAACGATGCGCATGCTGACTCTGCGCCAACGGAAGATGTGCCTGCTTGGCCAGACTCAGACTTTGCGACTACCATGGATTATACCGCCGGACTTGGCATGTATAACGGCAAGCCGATTGGCACTTATTCACTCGGTATGCAGTTGACGAAGGGCGCTGTGACAAACGACGCCGGTGATGAGCTGTATCCAACCTACTCGTTTAATAACGGTTCAACTTGGGGTAATAAAGCAGGGAATCGTTATTTACAGCTTAAAACTAACAAAAGCGAAATCTATTCCTTCAGTTCAGAACTGGGTGGCACGCCTGTCCCACAAACCAAGGTTAACTTTAACGTCGGTGTTGTCGCGGCGATTAACCCAACCAACGATTTAAAGATTACGGATGAAGCCAAGCTGGACGGTTTAACCAACGTTGAGTTGGTTTATCTGTAATCGCCCCACACGTTATGAAATACCCGGCACCTCACTCCGGTGAGGTGTCATTTATCAATATTAATGGACTAATATTATGCTGTTTTTAAAAAGAACGCTGATCTGTGCCTGCCTGCTGGCCTCATTCAACAGTATGGCTGCCGGAATGGTGCCGGATACCTCGCTGCTTATTGTCAATGAAGACGAGCAGGGAGGCAGCATGGATGTCAAAAACACCGATGCTGAAGCTCAACTGCTTTACACTAAAATTATTGATCTCCCGGACGACCCAAAACCGGGCCTGATTGCCACGCAGCCGGTTGTGCGCGTAGATGCGGGTAAAACCCAGCGTGTGCGTTTTGTGCTGAAAAACAGCGCTGAGCCGCTGAAGGTGGAACATCTCAAGCGTGTCATTTTTACCGCCATCCCACAGCGCGAAAAAAACAAAGTTAAAGTGGTGTTTAGCCAGAACCTTCCTGTCATTATTCGCCCGGCTGGCCTGGCAGTAAATATCGAACCCTGGAAGGCCCTCACCTGGCAGATAAAAAATGGCAATGTCACGGTTGAAAATAATACGCCTTATGTTGTCCGGATGGAGCAAAAGGTAAAATTAATGGCGTCAGGAACGATTGCCAAACTGGATAAAGCCTATATCCTGCCTGGCGAAAAAATGACAGCCCGCGCGTCAGCCAAAATATCAGCATCCGAAAAACAAATCGAAATCTATCCGGCAACGCGTTATGGCTATAAGGCTGGCACTTATATCGCCGACCTTAAGCAATAAAATCACTTAACGGTACATGGAGTAGTTATGTTAAACGGTTCCTGTAAAAAGGGAATGCTCGTTTTTTGCCTGAGTGCGCTGGCATTTAATATTCGGGCTGAGATTTCCTCTAATGCGAATGAGTCTCTGGAATTGGCACGGGCCATATTTGACCAGGATGCGTTAAAAAATAACGGACTTGATCCGGCCATTGCGGATTACTATGCCCTCGCTCCCCGTTTTACCCCTGGCTACCATAATGTGACTGTGAATCTTAATGGTAAGCAGCGCAATATTATGCCCGTGAAGTTTGATGAAGAAGGAACGCCTTGTATCGATAAAGAGTTTCTGGAAAACGCGGGCCTGATTAAACAGACGAAAAGAGGTACCTGCCCGAAGATTCATCAGTACTGGTCCGGGTCTACGATTCAGACATCGCCGGACAGAGGTGAAATATCGGTTGTCGTTCCGCCGGAAGCGCTGGATCCTGATTATGGCCGCCAGTTCGCAGAGGTGCGCGGCGGACGTGCAGCCATGCTGAATTACTCCATGTTCGGCACCCATAATCGATACGATGATGACAATGCCGATCGTTTCCAGTCCACCTTTGAAATGGGCTTTAACGCCGGAGACTGGATTGTGCGCAGCACGCAGTTCATTAGCGACGGCAGCGATCAGGATTTTGACGTCGAATCTCTCTACACGTATGCCCAACGTACCTTTACCGATTATGGCGTGATGGTGCAGGGCGGCCAGATTAACGTCGCCAACAGCCGCTTCAGTATTCCGGGTATTTACGGGGTGCAGATGATGCCGGATACCGCACTGACTCCCCAGGCGGGGACAGGCGTCGAAGTCAGCGGTATTGCCCGTACTCCGCAGGCCCGCGTGGATATCCGCCAGGGCGGACAGCTTATTTACTCCACGCTGGTTCCCGCCGGGCCGTTCAGCCTGGATGACGTGCCGCTGGCTAACCTCAACACTGACCTGAACGTCACCGTGACCGAGACTGACGGCAGCGAAAACCGGTTTACCGTCTCGGCGAGCACGTTCCGCAGTAACCATGTGGGCCGTGCTCCGGGCTTTGCGCTGGCTGTGGGTCGCGTTGAAGACATGGACTCACGCTTTGAAAATCCGTGGGTGGTGTCTGCCAATAACGGCTGGTCTATCAATAAGCGTGTAAATTTCCTGGCCGGTATGGTGATGGCGGATAACCACTATTATGGCTTCTCCGGCAACCTCGATACCGTACCGATGCAGAACCTGTATGCCTCGCTGGGTTTTCTGGCATCAATAGACAACCAGTCGCAAACCGATGGCAACAAAACGACGCTGGATCTGGGTTACTCCCTGCCGTGGGGCATTGGGCTTTCGCTGGGCGGCAGCTACGGCACCCCGGACTACCGCGAGATGACGGAACTTTACGGCGACGATGATGATATGTCGCAAACCAAATACGACACTAATGTCGGCATCAACTGGTCAAACGCGACGCTAGGCCGCTTCTCGCTAAGCTATTACCGCAATGAGAGCTGGAACAGCGAATACGACAGCCGCCGGTTTATCTCGTCGTGGTCGCAAACCTTTAAATACTTCAACGTGAGCGTGAACTGGGAGTCGGATGTCAGCCGTCACGACAGCAGCGACAACGATCAGTTTTACGTGAATGTGTCGATCCCGCTGGGACGCTCCGGGGTGTCAACCAGCTCCTGGTATCGCGAGAGCGAAGGTCAGGCCTCCTACGGCACGCGGGCGATGGGCTCGCTCAACGCCGAGAACCAGTACATGGTAGGGGTGGCTCAGGATCATGAAGAGAACACCACCAGCTGGGATAGCTCGCTGAACAGTAATCTGCATTACACCAACCTGGCGCTGGCCGCTGGCGGAGATAACGACAACAACACCAACTTCTCCGCATCGTTAAGCGGCGGGATTGTCGCCCACAGCGACGGTGTGACCTTCTCGCCTTACCGCGTGAGCGATACGTACGCCATTGCCAGACTGGATAAACCGGTGGCTGGCATCGAGATAGCCACCTCGCGCGGCGCGGTATGGACCGATAAATGGGGCCAGGCGGTTGTTCCCGCGCTGTCACCGTTCCGTGAAAGCACAATTGAGATCAATACGGAAAGCCTGCCAGGCAATCTGGACGTAAGAAATGGCCGAACAGCGATCAACGCGTCTCACGGCGCCGTGGCGAAGTGGGAGTTTGCGACGTTAAGCCAGCGTCGCGTGCTGCTCAGTATTCGCCGTGCGGACGGTACGCCGCTGCCGGAAGGTGTCTCGATTGTGGATGCGGCAGGGGAGTATGTGACGAGTGCGCCAGAAGACGGCGTGATCTTCCTGAACGATATCTCCGCTACCCAGCAGCTGTATGCGAAGCTGGATGAAGGGCGTTGCAGGCTAACGTATACCCTGCCAGAGGCGGAACCGAATAAATTCTATGAAGAGGTGACAGGGAAATGTCTCTGAATAACGTTCGTCAATACGCGCTGATGTTTGCGTTGCTCTGTGGCTCAACGGGACTGTCGGGAATGGCACAAGCCGATGACGGCGACTGTGACATGATGTCGGCGGTGAAGAAAGTCGATTACGGGCGCTACCGTAAGGAGGATATGCGGCAGGCCTCTGCTGAACATGTTGGTAAGGTCTATAACGGCTATGCCTCGGTAACGCGCGAGTTTCAGGTGTCGGCCCTGTGTCCGAATGCACGAAAAATGCGCATCTCCATTGACGGTGCTGCCCGACAGAATATGGCGTATCGCTTTACGGATAATGGCGCGATGAAAATCGAATTTAGAGATGGGCGGGTGGACGGTATCCCGGTGCAGCTTGCTGCGGTCGATATTGGTGCGGTAGCCGTTCAGGGTGGCGCTTCCCAGGTGACGCTGAAGCCGGAAAAAGCACTGGCTGCGGTTAGCGGTACGGAAATAGCGGGCGAGCAGTTCACCGCCACCATGATGATCACGACCTATCTTTCCGATAAGGCGTTCAACGTCACTAACACAACGGATTTTGTAGAGACGCTGACGCTTAACGTCGATACGCTTCCTGCACATTAATCCCTTCGATGCCCGGCAGAGCTGTTCTGCCGGGCATTTTTCTTAGTGGATCCCCGCCAGGCGCAACAGCGCCGTCACCACCGCCGCCGCCACGATCACCACAATGAGCGGCATCTTACGCCAGGCCAGAAACACCGCGAACCCCACGCCCAGCACGCGCGCCATCCCGGCAAAATGTTCCCCTTCATAAAAGGTTGTCGCCAGCGCGACGGAGAACAGCAAAACCGTTGCCGCATCTGAAAGCAGCGCCTGCGATCGTTCAGAAAGCGCCAGCCGGTTGCCGAGTTTCGCCCCGCCAAGACGCATCAGATAAGTTCCGGCAGACAAAATGGCGATGCCGAGGATAAAGACCGTCATGTTTTCCATTATTTTTTCCTCGCGGCGAGTCCGAGCAAAGAGAGCAGCACCGGCAGGCCCACCGGGGCAAACGGTACGGCGGCCAGCGACAACATCGCGCCGCTACAGGCGCGGATCAGCGTGGTGCGGTTTTTAAATGCCGGTACCACTAACGCCAGCAGGATCGCCGGAAACACCGCATCCAGCCCGATGGTTTCCGGGTCCGGCAGCAGTTTACCGACCATCGCGCCCAGCACCGCACCCAAAGGCCAGATGATTGCCACGCCCAGGCCGCACAGCCAGTAGGCCGCTTTACGCTGCTCGGCGGTTTTTTGCGACAGGCCGAACACCACGCTTTCATCGTTCATGATATGACAGCCTAAAAAGCTCAGGCCGCGCTTGCCCACCAGTTCACGCACCGTCACGCCGAAGGGCACATGGCGGGCGTTAACCAGTAAACCCGCCGCGGCCGCCGCCAGCGGATTGCCGCCGCTCGCCACGATGCCGATAAACATAAACTCGGACGCGCCTGCCAGCACGGTGAGGGAGAGGACAAACGGCACCCACAGCGGGAAACCGTAGGCCATCGCCAGTGAGCCATAGGACATGCCGACCACGCCCACCGCGAGGCAGACCAGGACGATCGCTTTTATCGTGTCGCCTTTCAGGCAAGAGAGGTGTTTCTTCATACCATTTTAGCCATATCGAACGTATTTCCATTATAATGAACGCATCAAAACCGTTTTACAAGACGAACGATTCGTTCGTTATAGAGAGACAGAGGCCGTTTTTATGACGCAGCCAATCAGCGTGATCGCCAAAAGTCTGGTGCGAGAACGCCTGCGAACCGGACTTTCGCTGGCGGAAATTGCCCGCCGTGCCGGGATCGCCAAATCCACGCTTTCCCAGCTGGAGTCTGGCAACGGCAATCCTAGCCTGGAAACGCTGTGGTCGCTTTGTGTGGCGCTGGATATTCCGTTTGCCCGGTTACTGGAGCCGCAACAACCCGTCACGCAGGTGATCCGCCGCGGTGAGGGCACAAAAGTCGTTGCCGGGCAGGCGAACTACGAGGCGATTTTGCTCGCGGCGTGCCCGCCGGGGGCGCGTCGGGATATCTATCTGCTGCTGACTCAGCCGGGGGCTGACCGTATTTCCCAGCCGCATCCGCCTGGGTCGGTCGAGCATATTATCGTGACCCAGGGGCGGGCGATGGTCGGCCTGATCGACGCGGCGGAAGAACTCGGCCCGGGAGATTACATTTGCTATCCCGCTGACCAGCCGCATATCTTTAAGGCGCTGGAGCCGGATACGCACGCGCTGCTGGTGGCGGAACAAAACTAAAACCAGCCCCTCGCCCTTTCAGGAAAAGGGCGAGGGGTGGACATTACGCTAAATAAAACACCTCTTTAAGCTCCGTACTCACCGGGCTGTTGTCCGGGTTAGACGGCATAACATCACCCATATGCTTCCACCAGCGCTGGCAGACGTCAGTGTTCGCCACCGCGTTCCAGCGCTCTTCCGATTCAATCTCCACCGTCGCAAACAGCAGGTTGCGAGCTTTGTCGAGGTAAATGGCGTAGTGGTGCGCGCCGTGGGCTTTCAGTACCGCTTCCAGTTCAGGCCAGATTGGGTTGTGGCGGCGCGCATACTCCTCGTGCGCGTCCGGGTTTACCTGCATCACAAACGCCTTGCGGATCATAATGCCTCCAGGTACAGCTCGCGGACTTCATCGCGGCTGGCGGTGCGCGGGTTGCATGGCGCACACGGATCGGCGAGCGCTTTATCCAGCCAGCCTTCAATATCGGCTTTGGTGACGCCAAGCTGGCTGAAGCCGGACGGAATGCCGACGCGGGCGCTCAGGTCACGAATCGCCTGAATTGCGGACATGCTGGCCGCTTCATCGCTCATGCCGCGTGTGTCAACGCCCATCGCCTGCGCCACGCGGGCAAAACGCGCGACCGCGTTCGGGCGGTTAAAGTTTTCGATGATCGGCAGCAGGATGGCGTTGCACACGCCGTGCGGCAGGTTGTGCGTTGCGCCCGGCTGGTGCGCCAGGGCGTGTACCAGACCCAGACCGGCGCTGTTAAATGCCATGCCCGCCAGATACTGCCCAAAGGCCATCTGCTCGCGCGCTTCCAGGTTATGACCATCGTCGACCGCTTTTGGCAGCCAGAGGTTGATCAGGCGAATCGCCTCCAGCGCGTTGGCATCGGTCAGCGGGTGCGCGCCGACGGATACATAGGCTTCAATGGCGTGGGTCAAGGCATCCATGCCGGTTGCGGCGGTCACGGAGGCCGGAATATCGAGCATCACGCTGGCATCGTCCACGGCGATATCCGGGATGATGTTCGGGTCGATAATCACCTCTTTCACCTGACGCGCGGAATCGATGATCACCGCGTTGCTGGTCATTTCCGCCGCCGTGCCTGCGGTGGTGTTGATTGCCACCAGCGGCACGCCAGGGTTTTTCACCTTGCCGACGCCAGAGTAATCGGTGGACGGGCCGGGGTTGGCGGTGAGAATTTTAATCGCTTTGGCGGTATCAATCGGGCTGCCACCGCCAAAGGCGATGATGTAATCACACTCCGCGTCCTGATAAGCGGCAAAACCTTTCTGCACCAGCGCTTCCGTCGGGTTCGGGAATACGTCATCGAACAGGTGATACGACATCTGATGGGCATCAAGCGCGGTAAACAGGCTGTCGAGCAGGCCGAGTTTCACCAGCTGGCCGTCGGTGACAATCAGCGCTTTGCCCCACTGCTTGTTTGCTACCAGATTGACCATATCGCCGATCGCGCCCGCGCCGTGCAGGCTGATTTTTGGAAGTGCCAACATAAAACTCATGATAATTCTCCTTAATATGATTTTGAGGTAATCCGTTTCCCCTCACCCTAACCCTCTCCCCGGAGGGGAGAGGGGACTGCCCGGTGCGGTTTTCACCCTCTCCCCTCCGGGGAGAGGGCAGGGGTGAGGGGCAATTTAATTCCGTCTTCGCTGCATCACCCGGCGGGTAATAATTGGCAGTGAAATCACCACGATCAGCATCGCGCCAATAATCACCGACATCACAATGCCGGGCACGTTGAGCAGGCTCAGGCCAAAGGTCACCAGCCCCATCAGGAAGGCGGCGATAATCACGCCCACCATGCTGCCGGACCCGCCGAGAATATTGACGCCGCCGAGCACCGCCATCGTCACCACCGCCAGCTCCCAGCCCATCGCGATGGTCGGGCGGGTACTGCCCAGCCGCGAGGTGAGCAGCACCGACGCCAGGCCAGACATCAGCCCCACCAGCGCGAAGAGGAGCAGGTTGTGGCGCTTCACGTTGATGCCGGAGTACCACGCGCCGGTCGGGTTATTGCCGATGGCGTAGGTGCGGCGGCCAAAGTTGGTGCGGTGCAGCACAAAGGCAAACAGAGCGGCCAGCACGATAAACAGCGCGAACTCGAACGACAGCGCGCCCCAGACGTAGCCCTGGCCGAACCAGGCGAAGCTCTCCGGGTAGCTGTTCAGCGCCTGGTCTCCGAGCAGGATGTAGGTGATCCCGCGGTACAGGCTCATGGTGCCGATGGTGATGACGATGGACGACAGGTTAAAGCGCGTCACCAGAATGCCGTTGAACAGCCCGCACAGTAGCCCGACGCCTAATCCCACGCAGACCAGCAGCGGCGTATCGACGCCCGCCGCCGCGCAAAAGCCCATCACCGTGGAGCTGAGCGCGATGGTGGAGGCTACCGACAGGTCAATTTCCCGGGCGATGATCAGCATCGCCATCGGCAACACGATGATCGCCTTTTCGGTGAAGTTGAACGTCGCGTCGGAGAGGTTCCAGACGTTGAGGAAGTAGGGCGAGGCGAGTGCGTTCACCACGAACACCGCCAGCGTCACCGCCAGCAGGAAACCTTCCCAACACAGCAGGCGCTGGAAGAGGCCCGGCGCAGGGGTAGGTTTGATCGCTTCAGATGTCATCATTTTGCTCATGATTTCACCGCCAGTTTCTGACGTGCCAGCGCCGCGTCGCGCAGGATCAGCCTGCCTTTGCGCTTGCTGCCGCGCTCGTTCAGCAGCACCGCGATGACAATGACCGTGCCGGAAATCGCCATCTGCCAGAACGGGGAGACGCCGATCACCGGCAGGGCGTTGTTGATGACGCCAAGGAACAGCGCCCCGAACAGACAGCCGAGCACGCGCCCGGTGCCGCCCATGGTGCTGATCCCGCCAATCACACAGGCTGCCACCACCTGCAATTCAAAACCGTTAGCGACGTCAACATATGCAACGGCAAAGCGCGATATCCACAGATAGCCGCAGAACCCGGCCAGTAGCCCCGAGAGGCAGAAGCTGATGAACTGCATTTTCCCGGCGTTGATCCCGGTGTAGTAGGCTGCCGTGGCGTTACCGCCAGCGGTGTAGAGCGCGCGTCCGGTGCGGCTGTAGCGCAGGAAGTAGCCCACCAGCAGCAGCGCGGCGATGGCGCACCAGCTCAGCACCGGCAAGCCCAGCACTGACGCACGCGGCAGGCCGAGGAAGTCTGCACCCATCTGATTGGAGTTCACCCAGCCGCCGCCGGAGAGCAAAAAGATCATTCCGCGGTAGATGCTCATGGTGCCGAGCGTCACCACAATCGCCGGAATGCCCAGCTTCCACACCAGCAGGCCGTTAATCGCGCCCATCAGCAGCCCAAGCGCGCTGGCGAGGATCAGCAGCGCCCAGACGGGCACGTCCGGGTAATGGAAGTTAATCAGGGCGACAATCATCCCGGTCAGGGCCAGATTAGCCGCCATCGACAGGTCGATGCCTTTAGTGAGCAGCACCATCATCTGCCCGAGCGCGAGGACGATCAGAATGGCGGTGTCGTTAAACATCTCCACCAGGTTGCCCGGCGCGATAAATGATGGCACGCGGCTGCCAATGGCGACGACCATCAGGACAATCACCGCGCCAAGCAGCGCCTCGCGGTGTTTTAAGAGTGAGCTAAGCATTTATGCCGCCTCCTGTTTTGCACCGCTGGCGGCGCTGACGATGGTTTCCGCCGTCGCGTCTCCCGCCTGGTATTCGGCCACCATCAGCCCCTCGTGCATGACGATAATGCGATCCGCCATGCCCATCACTTCCGGCAGTTCGGACGAGACCATAATCACCGCCAGCCCCTGACTGACCAGCTCGGACATAAACTGATGCACGGCTGCCTTTGAGCCGATATCGATGCCTTTTGTCGGCTCATCGAGGATGATCACGTCAGGGTGCGTCGCCAGCCATTTGCCGATCACGACCTTTTGCTGGTTGCCGCCAGAGAGGGTCTCCACCGCCTGCTTCCAGCTGAAGGCTTTCACTTGCAGGCGTTTGGCGTATTCGTCTGCCAGCTTCCATTCGCGGTCGTCGTGCAGTACGCCGTTCGGATTGAGCCTGCTGAGCTGAGGCAGGCTGATGTTCTGGGCAATCGGCAGGGCGATAATCGCCCCCTGTTTCTGCCTTTCTTCCGGCACGCAGACGATACCGGCCTTGATCGCATCCGCAGGCTGGCGGAAGTGCCGGGGCTGGCCGTTAAGGATGATTTCACCCGACGACGGTTGCGTGATGCCGGAAAGCGCCTGCATCAATTCGGTACGCCCGGCACCCACCAGCCCGTAAAAGCCGAGGATCTCCCCTTTACGCAGGGAGAACGAGATATGCGCAAACTCGGTCGGATGGCAGAGGTTCTTCACCTCCAGCACCGTCTCGCCCTTTTCGCAGTCGATTTTCGGGAAGGTTTGGGTGATGGCGCGCCCGACCATCATCGATACCATCCTCTCCTCGGTGATCTCATTGATTGCCCCTGCACCAACGAACACGCCGTCGCGCAAAATGGTGTAGTGATCGGCCAGCTCAAAAATCTCGTCGAACTTGTGGGAGATAAACAGGATGGCTTTGCCCTCCTGCTTTAAGCGCTCCACAATCTGGTAAAACTCGAGGATTTCATGCTGCGACAGCGCCGCCGTGGGTTCGTCGAGGATCACCACCTGCGCCTCAAACGACAGCGCGCGGGCAATCGCCACCATGTGACGCTGGGCGATGCTCAGGGTTTTCAGCGTTGCGCGCGGGTCAATTTGCACCTCAAGGCGGGTAAGGATCGCCTGCGCCCGGCGGTGCATTTCCGGCCAGTCGAGCTTTTTCAGAAAGCCTTTGTGAAGGTACTGACCAACAAAAATATTTTCGGTGACCGACAGCTCATCGAACAGGACGGTCTCCTGGTGAATGGCGGTAATGCCCATTTTATGCGCCGACTCCGGCGTCGGAAGGTGAACGGGGATCGCCTTGTAGAGGATTTCGCCCTCGTCGGGCTGGTAAATGCCGGTCATCACTTTAACCAGCGTTGATTTGCCCGCGCCGTTTTCGCCGATAAGCGCCGTCACTTTGCCGGGCCATAGCGCAAGCTGCACGTTCTCAAGAGCATGCACGCCGGGGAACACCTTGGTGATGCCAGAAAGCTGTAGCAATGGGGTCATGATAGTTCTCCGTAGATTATACCCCTCACCCTAACCCTCTCCCCGGAGGGGAGAGGGAACCGATCGAGCCCCTTGCCCCTTTGGGGAGAGGGATTGGGGTGAGTTATTAGAAAATCTTCGAGAACTTATCAATATTGCTGGCATCGTAGACGAACGGCTCCGCCATCGCGCCGTTGCCGTCGGCATCCAGCTTCACTTTGCCCAGTTTGCCCATGCTGGCTTCGTCTTTGGTGGCCGTGCCTTTCACCAGATCGTCCGCTAAGTAAGTCGCGGCATAGCCCAGGTCAATCGGGTTCCAGATGGCAAAGCTTTTGCTCGCGCCGGATTTCACCGCGCCCGCCATTTCGGACGGCAGGCCTAACCCGGTAACGTACACTTTGCCAATTTTGCCCTGGTCCTTCACCGCCTGAGCCGCGGCGACAATACCCACGGACGAAGGCGAGACGATCACTTTCAGGTCCGGGTAGGTTTTCAGCAGGCCGACCGCTTCGCGGTAGCTTTTGTCAGAGAGATCATCCCCGTAGGCCACGGTCACCAGATTGACGGACGGGTACTTCGGCAGCACCTTTTTCATCTCCGCGATCCAGGTGTTCTGGTTGGTGGAGGTTGGCGTGGCGCTCAGCACCGCCACGTCGCCCTTCTCCACGTTGAGTGCTTTCAGGGCATCGGCGGCGAGCTTCACGTTGGTTTCGCCTATCAGCGCGTTATTCGACGGGTTCAGGTGGATTTGACGTCCGGCTTTCGCCACCCCGGAATCCCACGACACAACCTTGATGCCGCGCTGCATCGCTTTTTTCAGCACCGGCACAACGGCGTCCGGATCGTTCGCGGAAATGGCGATCGCGTCCACGCCCTGGGCGATCAACCCGTTCAACACCTCGATCTGTGCTTCCGCCGTGGTGGTGGTCGGGCCGGTATAAATCACTTTTACATCGCCTAACTCTTTGGCCGCCTCCTGCGCGCCGACGTTCGCTGCCTCGAAGAATCCATTCCCTAAGGACTTCGCCACCAGGGCGATTTTCACTTCTGCTAAAGCGGAACCGGACAACGCCAGAGCGGCAACGGTGAGGATCAAGCTTGCTTTTATTTTCATTGCTTTTACTCCACTGACTTGAGTTAGTTGTAGGGATTGCAGGTGGTTTTCGCCCCGTCTCAATGAGCGGGGCGCGATGTTGTTATTGGTACAGATCTAAGGCGGACTGCATCGGGGTAACGCCAAAGCGTTTGCCCAGGGCGATCAGCTCCTCCCGGGTGATGGTCTGCTTCATGCCGCCCATGGAGTAGACCTTCACCAGCACCTCCGCGGATTTCTCGGCGGTGTCGATCAGGCCGAAGGTTTCATCCAGCGTCGGGCCGCTGCCGAAGACGCCGTGGAACGGCCACAGCACCAGAGAGTGCTTTTGCATGTCTGTTGCGGTCGCCTGACCGATTTCGTCAGTACCCGGCACCATCCACGGCAGAATGCCGACGCCGTCCGGGAAGACCACCAGACACTCGGTGCTGCCTTCCCACAGTTTGCGGGTGAAGACATCGGAATTGTTTTCCAGCACGTAGGTCAGGGCGATCAGGTTGGTGGCGTGGCAGTGCATGATCACGCGGTCCTTGCCGTTGGTCGCCTTAATGCGTTCGCAGTGGGAGAGGAAGTGCGCCGGCAGTTCAGAGGTTGGCACTGCGTCATCCGTCAGCCCCCACAGAATGTGGTAGCCCGCGCCGTCGCTGTCCACTTTTACCACGCCGAGGTTGGCCTGCGGATCGAGCTGAACGTTGCGGAAGAACTTGCCGGAACCGGTGACGATAAACGGCGTGTTGGCGAGCAGCGGCATCGGCTGGCTCAGGGCGATATAGCGCGGCTTCTGGTGGAAATCGGCGGCAAATGGCTCGATATCCGCATCGTCCAGGCGCAGCGTAAGGTTGCCGCCGTTGCGCTCGTCCCAGCCCTTCAGCCAGGCGTCAGAGGTGGCTTTGATCATGCCCTGGACGAACCAGGAGGAGGTGATGGTCTGCATACTGTGTTTCCTTTGAAAATGCCGGGTGGCGCTACGCTTACCCGGCCTACTTTTACCTGTAGGCCCGGCAAGCAACGCGCCGCCGGGCGATGTTTTTTACTGACGAGCGGCAAGAACGCCTTTCTCATATGCCCGCACGTTGTCCAGCCACTGGCTGCCCGCCGGGGCGTCGTGACGCTGGCAGTACATCTCCCACACCGCCTGCCACGGCAGGGATTTCTGCTCTTCCAGCAGCGCCAGGCGCGCGGTGTAGTCGCCGTTTTCTTCCAGCTGTTTTAGCGCGGCGACAGGCTCCAGCAGGGCGCGCAGCAGGGCTTTCTTCATGTTGCGGGTGCCAATAACCCACGCCGCGATGCGGTTGATGGAGGCGTCAAAGAAGTCGAGGCCAATGTGTACGCGGTCGAACAGATCGTGGCGGATGATTTCGCTGGCAATGGCCTGGGTTTCGTCATCCAGCAGGACTACGTGGTCGCTGTCCCAGCGCACCGGACGGCTGACGTGCAGCAGCAGGCGTGGCACGAAGAGCATGGCGGCGGAGATCTTGTCGGAGATCACCTCGGTCGGGTGGAAGTGACCGGCATCCAGGCACAGCGCGGTCTGGCGGCTGGTGGCGTAGCCCATGTAGAACTCGTTTGAGCCGACGGTGTAGCTCTCTGCGCCAATGCCGAACAGCTTGCTCTCAACGGCATCAATGTGGTGCGCCGGATCCAGCTTCTCGCTGATGGCTTCATCCAGCGCGGCCAGCAGGCGCTGACGCGGGGCCAGTCGGTCTACAGTGATGTCCTTCATGCCGTCCGGGATCCAGATGTTCATGACTGACGGCGTGCCGAGCTGCTCGCCGAAGTATGCGGAGACGCGGCGGCTGGCTTTGACATGGTCGATCCAGAACTGACGGATGTCGTCGTTGGCGTGCGCAAGGGTAAACCCGTCCGCGCTCAGCGGATGTGAAAAACAGGACGGGTTAAAATCCAGCCCCAGTTTGTTGGCTTTCGCCCACTCCACCCAGTTCTTAAAGTGTTCCGGTTTGATTTCGTTACGCGCGACCGGCTCGTCGGACTCCAGATAAATAGCGTGCAGATTCAGGCGTTTTGGCCCGGGGATCAGGCTCAGCGCCAGCTCCAGATCCGCACGCAGTTCGGTGGCGTTGCGCGCTTTGCCCGGGTAGTTACCCGTGGCCTGAATGCCACCCGTCAGGGAACCGCCTGGGTTCTCGAAACCGGCGACGTCATCGCCCTGCCAGCAGTGCATAGAGACGGGCAGACGGTCGAGCTGGCGCAGCGCCTCTTCGACATCCACGCCAACGGCGGCGAAACGCTGTTTAGCCAGGTCCCAGGCTTGTTCAAGTTGAGTGGTCATGCGCAAAGCTCCTTAGTTAGTCGTTTTTGCTGAAACTGCGCCCGATAGCGGGCAATTTCATGGCAGGGATGGGGGGTGAAAGTGGTCAGGCTGTTATTCGCCGTCACCACCGAACGGAAATCGTCGACGTTTGAAAGTTCGTCCAGGGTCATCAGCTGAATGCCGATATTGCCGAGCGTGGAGGCTTCAATCGGACCTGCCACCACGGTAATGCCGCAGGCATCGGCGCAGAGCTGGTTCAGCAGCTGGTTCTGGCAGCCGCCGCCCACGATATGCAGCTGGCTGAACGGTTTACCGCGAAGGCTCGCCAGTTCACTCAGGATGTCGGCATAGAGCAGGGCGAGACTGTCAAAAATGCAGCGCGCCAGCTCGGCGGGGCGGGATGGTACCGGCTGTCCCGCTTCAAAACAGGCGGCCTGGATCTCGGCGCTCATGTGCACCGGGTTGATAAAGCGGTCGTCGTTCGGGTTAATCAGGAAGGTGCAGGCCTTCAGCTTTTCGGTTTCCGCGATAAGCGCGGGCAGGTCGGTAATGTTCTGCTCTTTCAGCACCCGCTGGAGCAGCCACAGGCCCATGATGTTCTTCAGCACGCGGTAGCGGCCTTCGGCGCCACCTTCGTTGGTGATGTTCGCGGCCAGCGCGGCATCGCTGGTGTAAGGGGTTTTGCTCTCAAAGCCCATCAGCGACCAGGTGCCGGAGGAGAGGTAGGCCGCGTCTTTGCTGGTGAGCGGCGAAGCAATGACCGCGCTTGCGGTGTCATGGCTGGCGACGGCGACAACGGGAATTTCATTCCCCTGCGGGCAAAGCCAGTGACCAATCACATTGCCCGGATGAGTTGGCGTGCCAAACCAGGACGGCGAGGCGCCCGTCCAGGCCAGCAGGTGTTCATCCCAGTTATCGGTGTTGATATTGACCAGCTGCGTGGTGGTGGCGTTGGTGTATTCCCAGTTCATGTTGCCGGTCAGACGGTAGCTTAAGTAGTCCGGGATCAGCAGCGCATGCGCCACCTTTTCGACCAGCTCTGGCTGTTGCTCCACCAGCGCGCGCAGCTGGTACAGCGTGTTAAACGGCAGAAACTGGATGCCGCTGCGACCATAGATGTTCTCCTTGCCAAGCTGCGCGATGGCGTGCGCCATCAGCCCATCGGTACGGCTGTCGCGGTAGGAGACGGGCAGGCCGACGCGTTCGCCGTGACTGTCCAGCAGCACGTAATCCACGCCCCAGGTATCAATGCCGATACTGTCGATGCGAATACCGTCGCTGCAGACGTTGTGAAGTCCGGTACGGATCTCCGCTTCCAGCGCATCGATGTCCCAGGTAACAAAACCGTCCTGTTTTTGCAGACAATTGGCGAAACGGTGCATTTCGCGAAGCGTTAGGGTGTGCAGGTCACAGTCCCAGGTGGCGAGCATTACACGGCCGCTGGATGCGCCTAAATCGACAGCCACACAATGGCGAAAAGTCATGGTCGGGTCCTTTCTTAAGTCATTAGCGAGGAGTGTAAGAAAGGGAAGAAATAGCCACCTTCTCGCCACTGACAGCCCAAATCTCGCGCTGGCAAGAAAGCAAAGATGAACGTGAGGGAGTTCACAGTTTCCAGTAATGGCGGGGTTTGCAGGCAGTGTGACGTTGACCGCATTTCCCGATCTTTCCGCTCGTTTCTTGAAAAACCGGCAGCTTTTGCGCGGTTTGCTGTCAAAAATTTAAGGTGAGGGAGGAAGGCCTTAATTACTATTTTGAGAACTTTTCTCATTGGTGGGGGCCGTTATGACCGTACTGCACAGCGTCGATTTTTTTCCTTCGGGGGCATCTCCCGTCGCGATTGAGCCACGGCTTCCTCAGGCTGCGTTCCCGGAACATCATCATGATTTTCATGAAATTGTGATTGTTGAGCACGGAACGGGCATCCACGTGTTTAACGGTCAGCCGTATACCATCAGCGGCGGTACGGTGTGCTTCGTGCGCGACCACGACAGGCACCTGTATGAACATACCGACAACCTGTGCCTGACCAATGTGCTCTATCGTTCCCCGGATGCGTTCCAGTTTCTCTCCGGGCTGAATCAGCTCTTGCCGCAGGAGAAGGACGGCCACTACCCGTCGCACTGGCGGGTGAATCAGTCCACGTTGCAGCAGGTGCGGCAGCTGGTGAGCCAGATGGAGCAGAGCGAGGACGGGCAAGAGACGCACGCCATCGCTACCCGCGAACTGCTGTTTATGCAGCTGCTGGTCCTGCTGCGCCGGAGCAGCCTGGTGGAGGGGCTGGAAAATAACGACGCGCGACTGAACCAGTTGATGGCCTGGCTGGAAGATCACTTCGCCGAAGATGTCTGCTGGGAAACGCTGGCGGATGACTTTTCGCTCTCGCTACGCACGCTGCATCGTCAGCTCAAGCAGCATACCGGGCTGACGCCGCAGCGTTACCTCAATCGTCTGCGCCTGATCAAAGCGCGTCATCTTTTACGTCATACCGACGAAAGCGTTACCGATATCGCTTATCGCTGTGGATTCGGCGACAGTAACCACTTTTCGACGCTGTTTCGCCGGGAATTTAGCTGGTCGCCGCGCGATATTCGTCAAGGGAAAGACGCGTTGCTTCAGTAACGCGAGGGCAGTCACCGTTTTCAGGCCGCAAAAAAGCTAATAATGTCCGGTTATCCGCCGTAGAGGTTGTGGTGTGGCTGCTCAGTTAATTCTTCGCAAAGATGATTTTTTTGCCTCCGCGAGTCAGGCCGTCGCGGTGGCGGACCGCTATCCGCAAAATGTCTTTGCCGAGCACACCCATGAATTCTGCGAGCTGGTGCTGGTGTGGCGAGGCAACGGTTTACACATCCTCAACGACCGGCCCTACCGCATCACCCGCGGAGATCTGTTTTACATTCGCGCTGAAGACAAGCACTCCTACGCCTCGGTTAACGATCTGGTGTTACAGAACGTCATCTACTGCCCTGACAGGCTCAAACTGAATGTCGACTGGGCGGGCAGCATCCCGGGCTTTCTGGATACCAGAGGCGAACCGCACTGGCGCTTAAGCAGCAACGGTATGGCTCAGGTGCGCCAGACCATTTCCCAGCTGGAGCAGGAGAGCCAGAAGAGCGATCCGCTGGCTAACCAGATGTCGGAGCTGCTTTTCGCCCAGCTGGTGATGACCCTGAAGCGCCATCGTTACGCCACGGATAATCCCTCCGCCACCACGCAGGAAGCACTGCTGGATAAGCTGATCACCCGGCTTGCGGGCAGCCTGAACAAGAGTTTCGTGCTGGAAAAATTCTGCGAGCAGGAGCAGTGCAGCGAGCGCGCGCTGCGCCAGCAGTTCCGCACCCAGACGGGGATGACGGTAAACCACTATCTGCGCCAGCTGCGCATCTGCCATGCTCAGTATCTGTTACAGCATACGGAGCTGATGGTCAGTGAAGTGGCGATGCGCTGCGGCTTTGAGGACAGTAACTACTTTTCGGTGGTGTTTAACCGTGAGGTGGGGATGACGCCGGTACAGTGGCGTCATCGCAGTCGTAAGGCCGCCTGATCAGTTCGCCATGCCGAGGCCAACAATGTTAGCGGCGATAATAATCACCACGCAACCCAGGCTCAGGACGCCAACCGGACGACGCCCGGCGTTGTTCCACTCCTTCAGCACCAGCCCAACCAGCCCACCGCACAGCACGTAGAAGCTCATGTGCAGCATCCAGCTCATATAGTCATACTGTGGCGGAATGCTGGCGTGGCCCCAGGCGTAGAAGAAGAATTGCAGATACCACATCAGGCCGCCGAGGGCAGAGAGCAGGACGTTGGTGACGATCAGCGGTTTTGCCAGCGAGAAATCGGCTTTTACCGACAGGTTTTTTACTTTTGCCAGACGAATGAAGCAGAAGCCGAGGTTTACCAGCGCGCCGCCGCCCATGATGACTACGTAGCTTGGCAGGGCAACATACAGCGGATCAACGCCCAGCGCCGCAGCGGCGTCGTGCATCGGTTTGGCGGCGTTCATGGCGAACGACATGCCCGCCGAGAAGACGCCACACATCACCGCCAGCAGCAGGCCTTTCTTCAGATTAAACTCTTCGGCTTTGATGCCCATCTTGCGTTCTTTAAGCTGGCCTGCGCGGGTGACGATCCCCACGCCGATTACCGCCACCAGCACGCCCAGCAGCGTCATTCGCCCGCCCTGGGTGTTGATCAGCACGTCGAAATGGCCGTTGAGGATGGGCGTCATCAGGGTGCCGACGATCAGCGTAATGCCAATCGCGATGCCTATCCCCATCGACATGCCGAGATAGCGCATGGTAAGGCCATAGTTGATATTACCGATGCCCCACATCGCGCCGAACAGGAATACCGGCAGCAGGGTGGAAGCGTTGAAGGAGGAGAAGTAGCCCCAGTAATCGGGCAGCAGCATGGCGCTGATTGTCCACGGCAAAATCAGCCAGGACACGGTACCGCCAACGGACCACATGGTTTCCCATGACCAGCCTTTCACCTTTTTAAACGGGGCATAGAAACAGGCTGCACTGGCCGCGCCTATCAAATGCCAGAAGATACCCATCGTAATCGCATGATTCATTTTTACATCCTCATCGTTTTTATAGCCGGAGGCTTCCCGCCGACTTGATGAGTGTAAAAATTGGGCGGTTTGGTAACCTTCAGAAGGTTGCCGCACTTTTGTTCAGGATGGCAATCAGCACGTTAAGCACGTGAGCAGACTCACAATTTTGTCATTTATCAAAATGCGAATAACCTTATAAAAACTACGGCATTGATAATCATTTTCAATATCATTTAATTAACTATAATGAACCAACTGCTTACGCGGCATTAACAGCTGTGCCGCCCGACAATAATGGAGAGGATTATGAGTTATACACTGCCATCCCTGCCGTATGCCTACGACGCACTGGAACCGCATTTCGACAAGCAGACGATGGAAATCCATCACACGAAACACCACCAGACCTATGTGAACAACGCGAATGCTGCGCTGGAAAGCCTGCCAGAGTTCGCTAGTCTGCCTGTTGAAGAGCTGATCACCAAACTGGACCAGCTGCCAGCAGACAAGAAAACCGTGCTGCGCAACAACGCGGGCGGTCACGCTAACCACAGCCTGTTCTGGAAAGGCCTGAAAACCGGCACCACCCTTCAGGGCGACCTGAAAGCGGCTATCGAGCGTGACTTTGGTTCCGTTGACAATTTCAAAGCGGAATTCGAAAAAGCCGCTGCAACCCGTTTCGGCTCTGGCTGGGCGTGGCTGGTGCTGAAAGGTGACAAACTGGCGGTCGTTTCTACTGCGAACCAGGACTCCCCGCTGATGGGTGAAGCGATCTCTGGCGCATCTGGCTTCCCAATCCTGGGTCTGGACGTGTGGGAACACGCTTACTACCTGAAGTTCCAGAACCGTCGCCCTGACTACATCAAAGCCTTCTGGGATGTGGTGAACTGGGACGAAGCCGCAGCGCGTTTCGCCGCTAAAAAATAAGGTTGCATTGACGCCTGTGAGAAGCGAGTCTAATGACTCGCTTTTTTTGTATCTGAAGGAGTAGAGATGCATTATCCGGTGAATGTATTTACAGGCAAGGTAAGGGAATACGACGGCAGCCGCCCGAGCGCCATCGCCAAAGTGCAGGTCGACGGTGAGCTGATGTTGACCGACCTCGGGCTGGCGGGTGACCAGCAGGCTGAAAAGAAAATCCACGGCGGGCCAGATCGCGCGCTGTGCCACTATCCGCGCGAGCACTATCAGCACTGGAAAGCCGAATTCCCTGAACAGGCGGAACGCTTTGTCGCGCCCGCATTTGGCGAAAATCTCTCAACGGAAGGGCTGACGGAAAAGAACGTCTTTATTGGCGATATTTTCCGCTGGGGCGATGCCCTGATTCAGGTCACCCAGCCACGCTCGCCGTGCTTCAAGCTTAACTACCATTTCGGCATTCAGGATATGTCGGCTCAGCTGCAAAACGCGGGCAAAACTGGCTGGCTGTATCGCGTTGTGCAGGCGGGACAGGTTTCGGCGGATGCGCCGCTTGAGCTGGCTTCGCGCTTGAGTGAGGTATCCGTGTATGACGCTTGCGCGATTGCCTGGCATATGCCGTTTGATGATGAACAGTTTCACCGCCTGCTGTCGGCGGCGGGGTTATCCACCAGCTGGACCAGAACGATGCAGAAGCGGCGGATAAGCGGGAAGATCGAGAGCAGTTCGCGGAGATTGTGGGGGAGATAACTGCCCCTCACCCCGGCCCTCTCCCCAAAGGGGCGAGGGTGTTTTACGTTCCCTCTCCCCTATGGGGAGAGGGTTAGGGTGAGGGGTTTACGAACGCTTATACAGCGGTAGCCACAGGGTTAACCGCAACCCGCCCAGCGGGCTGTCATCGGCTTTCACCCAGCCACGGTGCTGCTGCATGGCGGTTTCAACAATCGCCAGACCCAGCCCCGTACCGCCAGACTCACGATCGCGCGCCTCGTCGGTGCGGTAGAACGGACGGAAAATCTGCTCGCGCTCTTCCGGGCTGACGCCTGGACCGTCGTCATCGACAATGATGGTAATCCCGTCTTTATCCACCGAGAACGCCACTTCAATCTTCGTGTGCGAGTAGCGCAGGGCGTTACGCACAATATTCTCCAGCGCGCTTTCCAGCGTGTTGGGGTTACCGTAGAGCGGCCACGGGCCAGGCGGGAAGTTGACGGTGAACGATTTGCCCATCTGCTCCGCTTCGAACGCCGCGTTGTCCAGCACCTCATGCCAGAGGTGATTGGCTTTCACCGTTTCGCTCACCAGCGCGTTTTTCTGCTGATTGCGCGACATCACCAGCAGGTCGTTGATCATGCTGTCCAGCCGATGCGCTTCCGTCTCAATACGCTCCAGCTCTTTGCTTTCTCCGCTGCGGCGGCGCAGCAGGGCGGTGCCCAGCTGTAGGCGCGTGAGCGGGGTGCGCAGCTCGTGGGAGATATCCGACAGCAGGCGTTGCTGGGCAGTCATCATGCGGTCAAGAGCAGAGACCATCTGGTTAAAACTGGTGCCGGCGGCCAGGAATTCCTGCGGCCCGGATTCCAGCTCCGGATGCTGCCTCAGGTTGCCTTGCGCCACTTCGTCCGCCGCATTTTTCAGCTTACGTGCCGGTTTCGCCAGGCTCCACGCCAGCCATAACAGCAGCGGAGAACTGACCAGCATCGTGACGATCAGCAGCAGGAGCGGACGGTCAAACAGCAGGTTGATGAAGTCGGACTGGGAACTGCTCGCAGGGCGAATCAGATAGAGCTGATAATTGTCTTCCCCATCCCGCACCGAGAAAGGACCGACCATCTCTACCCGACCATATTTCTTTTTCTGTGGGTGATCGGCATTATCCGCCTGGCCAATAAAGTTGCGGATAATCTGCATTTCATTGCGATCGGCCCCAATCACGCGGCCTTCGCTGGTAACCAGCAAAAGACGTTGTCCGGGAGGCGCCCACTTGTCGATAGCGCGAAACAGCCTGCGCCACCACATTAAATCGTTCGGCGGATCGTTTGCCAGCTCCGCTTCCACGTGCTGCTCGATCATCACGCCCTGACGTTGCTCGCTGTCGAGCAGCTCCGTCATCTGGCGTGAGTCGAGTTTTGGCAACATCAAAACGAGCATTAAAACCAGTGCCAGCGTCAGCCAGAAGATGGCGAAGATGCGGGCGGTTAAGCTGCCTATCATGAAGCGGAAACCATCAAATAACCGCGACCACGCAGGGTTTTAAACCAGGGGTGACCGTCTTTACGCTCCGGCAGCTTACGGCGCAGGTTAGAGATGTGCATATCGATAGCGCGGTCAAACGGGGTGAGGCGTTTGCCCAGCACTTCCTGGCTTAAATGTTCACGCGACACGACCTGGCCGAGATGCTGCGCCAGCAGATACAGCAGGGTGAACTCGGTGCCGGTCAGTTCCAGCGTTTCACCGTCGAAGCTCGCTTCCTGGCGGCCCGGGTTCAGGCTCAAGGAGTCCACTTCCAGCGTCGGAGAGCTGTTGTCGGTATTCTGCTGCTGCTCACTCCAGTGGGAGCGACGCAGGATCGCGCGAATACGGGCCACCAGTTCACGATCGTTGAACGGCTTAGGTAAATAGTCATCCGCGCCCAGCTCAAGGCCGAGAACGCGGTCAAGCTCGCTACCGCGTGCGGTCAGCATAATAACGGGGGTCTGGTGTGTCTGGCGAAGCTCTTTCAGCGTATCAATACCATTTTTCTTCGGCATCATTACGTCGAGCAAAAGTAAATCGATGCTGTCGTCAAGGAGAGTCAGCGCCTGTTCCCCATCATGGGCAACCAGGACGTTGAAACCTTCCATGTCGAGCAACTCCTTTAAAAGGGATGTGAGCTCTCGGTCATCATCAACTAACAGGATTTTATTCATTGTTTAAATACCTCCGAGGCAGAAATTACGACATCAAGGCTATCTAATCCATGACTTTACGTTGTTTTACACCCCCTGACGCATGTTTGCAGCCTGAATCGTAGACTGTCTCTCGTTGAATCGCGACACGAAAGATTTTGGGAGCAAGTGATGCGCAAAGTTACCGCTGCCGTCATGGCCTCAACGCTGGCCTTCAGTGCGTTTAGCCAGGCTGCTGTAGCTATCATCAGCGATAACGGTTCCTCAGCAGAGGGCGCAACGCAGCACAGCAGCCAGAACCATATGTTTGACGGCATAAGTTTAACCGAACATCAGCGTCAACAGATGCGAGATCTGATGCAGAGGGCACGACACGACCAGCCCCCTGTTAATGTTAGCGAAATGGAGACAATGCATCGCCTTGTCACCGCAGAAAATTTTGACGAAAGCGCTGTACGCGCTCAGGCCGAAAAAATGGCGCAGGAACAGGTTGCCCGCCAGGTAGAGATGGCGAAGGTCCGCAACCAGATGTTCCACCTGCTAACGCCCGAGCAGCAAGCGGTTTTGAATACCAAACATCAGCAACGTATGAACCAGTTGCGTGAGGTTGCACGGATGCAGCGAAGCTCAGATATGACGCTTTTCAGTAGCAATAGCAGTACCCGTAGTAACCAGTAAACCCTGTTTTCCTTGCCATAGACACCATCCCTGTCTTCCCCCACATGATGTGGGGGTTTTTTTATCAATAATTTACAAAAAACATCTATTTAAAACAGCCGCTTACAAAAAGCTGGAGCCAGCCTGAGCCACTTCAAATATCCCAGAGTGTGGACGCAATGTGGACACTCTTGGACATTATCAACTACACAGACACGCCACCGGCAAGCGGATTTAAAGCAACCGCATTTTGCAAATAGTCAGGCGATAAGTGAGCGTAGACCATCGTTTGCTGAATGCTCGCATGTCCTAGGATTTGCTATAGTGCGATTATGTTTCCCCCGTTCATCATGAAGTGACTCGCGAAGGTGTGGCGCAGGATGTGCGTTGACTGGTTCGGCGGGATAGATCCGGCGCTGGGTAGCGCTACGGGTTATGTCGTCAAATACATCTCAAAAAATATTTATGGTTACGCCCTGGACGGCGAGAGCGATCATGAAAGTGGACGCCCGCTGAAGGAAACCGCGAAGCACGCAACGGCCTGGGCGTCATGCTGGGGTATACGTCAATTCCAGTTTTTAGGGGGCGCGCCGGTGTCAGTCTGGCGTGAACTGCGCCGCCTGAAAAATCAGGATTTAGCCGACAGGGTTAGTCCTGTTTTTGGTGAGCTGCAGCGCGGCTCACGCGGGAGATTGGCAGGGTTATATCACTTTGCAGGGTGGCCCTTTTGTTTCCCGTTCCAGGTTGGTGCTGCGCGCCTGGTATCAATACAAAAACGAGCCAAGCAGTTACGGCGAGTATCAGAAAGCTATCAAGGGTCTGGTTATGCCAGCATCCAGCATTCCGCCAGTAGAAACGCGCCTCCATTCTTATCGCATTGTGAAGATGAAGCCTAAATCTTCAGACCGCGCCGATCCGGGTTTTGACCTTAAAGGCGCGTCTGCGCCCTCTTGGACTCGTGTCAATAACTGTGCAGAGTATAAAAAACATACAGACTCACCCCCTTTAAATCCGCCAGATCTGACTGTGCTAGCTGGCGAAATGCAGCCAGAGCAATTTGAAATCGGTCAATTAAGCCGAGATCAGAGAAAACAGATTGCGGAAGACATCAGAAACCACAAATTGAATCAGCGTGTTTCACCTGCTGATCAGTTTGAGGCGCTCGCTTTAAGCATTACTGCCGGTGATTGCACCGACTATGACCGGGCCAGGGCCGAAAGCTATATGAAGGCCGCACATGCTATTCGCCAGGAAGAAAGCGCGGTGAGCGAGGAAGTTGAATCCCTGGCCGAGGAAATTATGGGGTGGGCGAAGTTAAGAAAAATTTCAATCAACCCGGTTCAGGCCCTGAAGCTAGCTCAAGGGGGAGAAGTGACGGCACTTGATACTAAATATCGCGCCAACCCATTAACGGGTGAACTGATTGTGACCGGTACAGATATGCACTGGCGCAAGATGCTGGCACGGCACAAGGCAGAGGCATTGATTAGCCGCTGGCGTCAGGCTGCGAGGGAAGTGTGATTCAGAGAGCATACTGTAATTTCATATAGTATTCCGCTTTCCTGTTCGTTGAAAAAGTGCAATACTATAAGTAGTCCAATATTTTGTTTTTATAATTTGTTTAAAATTAAGAGGTTACGATTAAGATGGGCGATTTAAGTGGTATTCAGTCAGATTTAGCCCAGCTAGTTAGACTGGTAATAGCTGAACAGTATGATGATGTTCGGTTGTATGTCGCTCGCTTGGTGCGCAAATATCGGGAAACTATGCCTGCTCTATCTGAGCAGCTTGATCTTTATTTACGGAACAAACCGCAGAAGCCTGCCCAAGGTCTGCGAAAGGCTACGATGCCAAAACCGACTCAGTCTCAGGTTATGCCTGTGGACGAGGATTCAAGGTTAACCTTACTGAAAGCACCAAGTGAAAAGATTACCAGTAAGCCATTGCTTTCTAGTCAGATAGAAGACTCACTGGATCAGATTATTCTTGAACGTAAGCACATAGACCGTCTTAAGACCCTTGGCTTACAACCAACACGTTCCGCAATTTTTGTTGGCCCACCAGGTGTGGGTAAAACGCTTACGGCAAGTTGGTTAGCACAGAAATTAGGTGTTCCTTTCTATGTTCTGGATTTAACTGCTGTAATGAGTAGTTATCTTGGGAAAAGCGGAAATAATCTTCGTGCGGCTCTTGATTTCGCAAAGAGAGGGCCGTGTGTTCTTCTGTTGGATGAAATTGACTCAATAGCCAAAAAAAGAAGCGATGATTCTGATGTGGGAGAATTAAAGAGGCTTGTTACTGTGATACTTCAAGAGGTTGATGAATGGCCTTCTTCAAGTCTGTTGCTTGCTGCAACTAACTTTGCTGAGTTGATTGATCCAGCATTATGGAGACGTTTTGATTTGGTTCTAAATTTTGAGAAACCAAATAGTGAAAGTATTAAAGAGGCTATTAAGCGTTTTTTAGGTTCCGACTATGCCATTTTTGCTCGTTGGATAGATTTGCTTGTCATCATGTTCAAAGATGAATCATTCAGTAATATTGAGCGTTCTATTAATAAATTCCGCCGCTCAGTTGCTTTAGGCATATCTTCAGATGAGGAGTTGATTGAATCTTTCATTAAAGATGGTCTATCAGATTTAGAAAGGAATGAACGTATTGAAATAGCTGTTAACCTTAACAGACATTCTAAACTATCCCAACATGCCATATCAGACTTAACTGGGGTCAGTAGGGATACAATTAGAAAATATAGTTCTAAAAAGTCTAACGCAGCATAGATAAGGAATATGTATGGCGAAAACTAATTTTCTGATTGGACGCGGCGAGTTATTAACCAATGATATTCCCGGTCCAAAAAGAGCCCCAGGAAAAGCAGAGGTGTACTCTCTTTATGAATCGAAACAGCGCCTGTTGCCGCAAATTGCATCTACGATAGAAAATTTTGCTAAGTTACCTGGTCGGGCATGTCCTGACGATTATGCAGTTGCAAAGGTAACTATCAATCCAAGCTATATTGCGCGATCCTTTTTCCCTGCGAAGATGTTGAAATCTACCGGATTAACGTCAATTGGGAGCAGGACGGTTAGAGTTACGCCGCAAAGCTGGAAACGCAAAGTTGCTGTTTCTGAGGTTACAACAACACAGATGTTTATTGCGGGTAAAAGAGAATCATTCGAAGAGTTACCTCATTGGGTCTCTGGACTTAAAGAGTTAACTGATGAAGCGATTGATTTTGCGCGTATAGAAAAGTTTGAAGCTTATTTGCCTGAAGAGCGTATTGTTACCGCAGGTGATATGGATACGTCGTATTTTGAGGTTGGCGTACATCTGTTGGCTGAGGATGGACAAGATTTGATCCAGCAACAATTTGTTCGATTCGCGTCAACTCTGAACATCAAAGTGCATACTTCTTTAGCTTTTACCGCAGGTACGTTGTGGTTCGTGCCAATTCAGGCAGATCGAATTGCTATTGATAAGCTCGCGAAATTTACATTTGTACGCGTAATTAGGCCGGTACCAAAGTTACGTGGTATTAGGCCTATACAAAGGGCTTCTGGGCCATTGGCCCAGTGTAAATTGCCTACTGAAGGGCCAATATCTTCAGAAATAAAAGTCGCTATTCTTGATGGTGGTTTACCATCAGAGCATGCTATATCTCCGTGGTTAAAATCCTATAGGGTTTTGGACGATCATGCAGAAGATGATCCTGATGGTTTAGAGCATGGTTTAGCCGTATCTTCGGCTTTTTTATTCGGGCCAATTAGTAACAAGTCAGAGGTGCAAAGGCCATACTCTTATATTGATAACTTAAGGGTACTGGATAATAAGACCTGCCAAGAAGACCCTCTGGAGTTATATCGAACGTTGGGCTTCATTGAAGAAGTATTGTTGTCTCGTCAATATCAATTTATCAATTTAAGTTTAGGCCCGGATCTACCAATTGAAGATACGGAAGTTCATGCTTGGACCTCTGTAATAGATGATTTATTAAGTGATGGCGAGACACTAATGACTGTTGCTGTTGGGAACAATGGCGAAATGGATCGTGAGTCAGGTAATGCAAGGATTCAAGTACCATCTGATTGCGTGAATGCCTTGGCTGTTGGGGCTTGCGATACTGTTAATGAAACTGAATGGAAACGAGCACCATATAGTGCTATTGGGCCGGGTAGAAGTCCTGGCGTGATGAAGCCTGATTTAGTTGCGTTTGGTGGCGATATCGACGAGTACTTTCATGTATTGGGAAAAGGTAAAAAACCTGTAATCACACCGCAACGGGGAACAAGTTTTGCTTCTCCTTACGCTTTGCGTGCAGCCGTTGGTGTTAGGGCGATTTTAGGAAGTGATTTGAGTCAACTGGCGATAAAGGCTTTATTGATTCATGCTTCAAAACCGCTTGATCACACTTGTGCTGAAGTGGGTTGGGGGAAACTACCTGAGGACTTAAACGACATCATTGTCAGCCCTGATGGTGTTGCTCGTATCGTCTATCAAGGTGAATTGAAGCCAGGAAAATACTTACGCGCTTCTCTTCCCATTCCTGAAGGTGGCTTGAAAGGTAAAATAAACTTAACGGCAACTTTCTGTTATGCCACAACAACAGATCCGCAAGATTCGGCTTCCTACACAAAGGCTGGTCTTGAAGTTACATTCCGCCCAAATGATTCAAGAGTTAAAGATGGTAAACAGAATGCTGAAACTAAAGGGTTTTTTGAGCTAGCTAAATACTCAACTGAAAGTGAGCGGCGCTCTGATATGGGCAAATGGGAAACTGTGCTGCATAGTTCAAAGAACATGCTGGGATCGACTTTAAAAAATCCTGTGTTTGATATTCACTATAACGCTCGTGAAGCAGGGGCTAGCATAGCGAGTCACAAGGCGGAAAAGATAAAGTACGCTCTTATCATCACCGTGAAGGCAGCGAAGCACCAAGACCTGTATAACGAAATTTTACGTGCTTACAATCAGGTACTGGTTCCAATTCAGCCTCAAACCTCCATTCCAATTCGTTCATAAATATCCATTACAACGAACCCCTCAATGTGAGGGGTTTTTTATATGCACAACAGTGCGCAAAATTGCACAAAAAAATCAGCCCTTTTATTTGTGGATCTCCCAAGGATCTATGCTGGTTCATGAGTATTTGGCAATCAAAAAAGGCATTTCTAACGGCGTGTCTGGGATAAACAACACACTTACAGAAGCGTGCAAAAGCCCGGCATTTAGCATCAAGATGGGCAACAAGGTACTTCAGGAACTGGCTGATCGAGTTATTTCACTTAGCCTGACTGATAACCGTGGATTTGAGGCCGATCAGCTAACGATGGAACTGGACGATACAGCCGGTGATGTGGCATTGCCAGGGCGCGGCGTCGAGCTGTCCTTATGGTTGGGGTGGATGGGGGAGGCGCTGATATATAAAGGGGTTTACACCGTTGATGAAGTGGCGCACGACGGCCCGCCAGACCGTATAACGGTTACGGCCCGTTGCGCTGATTTTCGTGAAGAATTCAACGTTAAACGCGAAGTGTCCTGGCACGATGTAACCGTGGAACGTGTAGTTTCGGCAATTGCCAAACGCTATGGCCTGAAAGCGCAGATCAGCGATATGTTGATGAATATTGAGATTGACCACGCCGATCAGACTCAAAAAAGCGGTATGTCATTTTTGACAAGGATGGCGGAAATGCTGGGTGCAATCGCCACGGTAAAAAATGGTTATCTGTTATTTATCATACCCGGCGGAGGCTTCACCGCGTCAGGCAAGCCAATCCCTTCCATAGCGATCACACGTAGCAGCGGTGACAGGCACAGATTCAGAATTGCAGATCGTGATGCTTATACCGGTGTCAGGGCGTACTGGCTGGATTTAAATTTTGGCAAAAAGAAAAAGGTCAGCGTAAAGCGCAGGGCATCAACGAAAAAGGCCGACAAGAGCAGCAGCCGTGAAAGGGATTATATTGAAGGCGCTGATGGTAATGTATTCATCATGCGTAAGACGTTCCAGAATGAGGATGCGGCCCGGCGTGCAGCGGCTGCGAAGTGGCAACAATTGCAACGTGGCGCGGCTGAGTTCTCGATCACCCTGGCGCGGGGGCGTGCAGATTTGTACCCAGAAATGCACGCAACAGTGACCGGCTTCAAAGCTGATATTGACGCCCAGGACTGGATAATCAGCAAGGTATAGCATGATGTAGACAGCAACGGGTTTACTACACAGCTTAACTTTGAAGCAAAAATATCTGACTGGATTGCTGAAACTGAATAGAATGAATGTGAGTTCAACTCCCGTGGGGAGTCATCATTATGTTCAAATGTCCACATTGCGGCGCTACGGCCCGCACTCGTACCAGTAAGCCACTCAGTGAAGTTACGATCAGTGCCAGAACATGGAATGCGGCCTGTCATTCACCACACTCAACAGCGTTGAAAAGATTGTCACCCGGCGCGAAAGAAGGGATCAGTTAGAACCCGGATTCATACCGGCGGGGGCATTCCCTGTTTCCCATTATGGACGCGATCAGCTTAGTCTGACTCTGTGAAGAAGGCCCCGCTTAAGCGGGGCTTTTTTTCGATGTGCGGACGATGTGTGGACATCGGTAGAAACAAATCCTTATTTTTCTGTAGCTTACATGGATAAATTAATCACCATCCCTGTCTTCCCCCACATGATGTGGGGTTTTTTTTGCCTATCGTTCAGGTTTGTTAACGCTTTATTCATCCTTTCACTCCACCACCATCCGTTATACTAGCGCCATGGCATGACAGGAGTGTTTATGAATCAATCCTATGGACGGCTGGTAAGCCGGGCCGCAATAGCCGCGACGGTGATGGCGTCGTGTTTGCTGATCATTAAAATTTTCGCGTGGTGGTACACCGGCTCGGTCAGTATTCTGGCGGCGCTGGTGGACTCATTAGTGGATATTGCCGCCTCGCTGACGAACCTGCTGGTGGTGCGCTATTCGCTGCAACCGGCGGATGAAGAACATACGTTTGGCCACGGCAAAGCGGAATCGCTGGCCGCGCTGGCGCAAAGCATGTTTATTTCAGGCTCCGCGCTGTTCCTGTTTCTGACCGGCATTCAGCACCTTATTTCGCCTTCGCCGATGAACGATCCGGGCGTTGGCGTGGTCGTAACGGTAGTTGCACTTATAAGCACACTTGTTCTTGTAACGTTCCAGCGCTGGGTCGTACGCAAAACACAAAGCCAGGCTGTACGGGCCGATATGCTTCATTATCAGTCTGATGTTATGATGAATGGGGCTATTCTTATTGCGCTCGGTCTGGCCTGGTATGGCTGGCATCGGGCCGATGCGTTGTTTGCGTTAGGGATAGGGATCTATATTTTATACAGCGCGTTGCGGATGGGTTATGACGCGGTACAGTCGCTTCTTGACCGTGCGCTTCCCGATGCAGAATGTGATGAAATTTATACCCTCGTGACCTCCTGGCCTGGCGTCAGTGGTGCTCACGATCTTCGTACGCGGCAGTCAGGGCCGACCCGCTTTATTCAGATTCATTTGGAAATGGAAGACAACCTGCCACTGGTTCAGGCGCATCTGATAGCTGAACAGGTGGAGCAGGCGATTTTGCAGCGTTTCCCTGGGTCAGACGTCATTATTCACCAGGATCCGTGCTCTGTCGTACCCAGGGCGTTTTGAGCTTTCGTAATTCGTTGTAAAAAAGTGAGCCAGACCAGCATTTTGTGGATAAATTACCACCATATGGCCTGACCTGAATCAATTCAGCTGGAAGGGATTGATATACTATTTGCAGTATTCGACGGTTGAACAGTTTCTTCCGGCAGCAGATTTCAATTTTGCATTCCTAAGTTCAGAGGTAGTCATGATTAAGAAAATCGGTGTGTTGACAAGCGGCGGTGATGCGCCGGGCATGAACGCGGCAATCCGTGGGGTTGTCCGTGCAGCGCTGACGGAAGGCCTGGAAGTTTTTGGTATCTATGACGGTTACCTGGGTCTGTATGAAGACCGCATGGTTCAGCTCGACCGCTACAGCGTGTCTGACATGATCAACCGTGGCGGTACTTTCCTTGGTTCTGCGCGCTTCCCGGAATTCCGTGACGAACACATCCGTGAAGTGGCTATCGAAAACATGAAAAAACGCGGCCTGGACGCGCTGGTGGTTATCGGCGGTGACGGCTCGTACATGGGTGCAAAACGTCTGACCGAAATGGGCTTCCCGTGCATCGGCTTGCCTGGCACCATCGACAACGACATCAAAGGCACCGACTACACCATCGGTTACTTCACCGCGCTGGGTACCGTTGTGGAGGCGATTGACCGCCTGCGTGACACCTCTTCCTCTCACCAGCGTATTTCCATTGTTGAAGTCATGGGCCGTTACTGCGGTGACCTGACTCTGGCGGCGGCCATTGCCGGTGGCTGTGAGTTCGTGGTAGTGCCGGAAGTGGAATTCAGCCGTGAAGATCTGGTCGCTGAAATCAAAGCCGGTATCGCGAAAGGTAAGAAACACGCGATTGTCGCCATCACCGAGCACATCTGTGACGTTGACGAGCTGGCGAAGTACATCGAAACCGAAACCAAACGCGAAACCCGCGCGACCGTTCTGGGCCACATTCAGCGTGGCGGCTCCCCGGGTCCGTACGACCGTATCCTGGCGTCCCGCATGGGTGCGTACGCAATCGAGCTGCTGCTTCAGGGCCACGGCGGCCGCTGCGTCGGTATTCAGAACGAGAAACTGGTTCACCATGACATCATCGACGCCATTGAAAACATGAAGCGTCCGTTCAAAGGTGACTGGCTGGACTGCGCGAAAAAACTGTACTGATTGGCTCTGTTGCCCGGTGGCGCTGCGCTTACCGGGCCTACAAAAGCACGGATCGTAGGCCGGGTAAGGCGTAGCCGCCACCCGGCTTTTTTGCGCCCACACATTTTTTATTCCTCCACGTTATAGCCAATCTTTTTTTATTCTTTAATCATCGATACGCTTTCTGGCACGCTGCATTCATCAAAACACTGCATAAGAGAGCCGGGCGATGAACAAATGGGGCGTGGGGTTAATATTATTGCTGGCATCGACCAGCGTGCTGGCAAAGGACATTCAGCTACTGAACGTGTCGTACGACCCGACGCGTGAACTGTACGACCAGTACAACAAAGCTTTCGCGGCGCACTGGAAACAGGAAACCGGCGACAATGTGGTGGTTCGCCAGTCTCATGGCGGCTCCGGTAAGCAGGCGACATCGGTAATCAACGGCATTGAAGCCGATGTGGTTACCCTGGCGCTGGCCTATGACGTGGACGCGATTGCCGAACGTGGCCGTATCGATAAAAACTGGATCAAACGCCTGCCGGACAACTCCGCGCCCTACACCTCGACCATCGTCTTCCTGGTGCGTAAAGGCAACCCGAAACAGATAAAAGACTGGAACGACCTGATTAAGCCGGGCGTGTCTGTCATCACGCCGAACCCGAAAAGCTCCGGCGGCGCACGCTGGAACTACCTGGCAGCCTGGGGCTACGCGCTGCACCACAATAACGGCGATCAGGCCAAAGCCCAGGAATTCGTCAAGGCGCTGTTTAAAAACGTTGAAGTGCTCGATTCCGGCGCGCGCGGCGCAACCAACACCTTCGTTGAGCGCGGCATTGGCGACGTGCTGATCGCCTGGGAAAACGAAGCCCTGCTGGCGACCCACGAGCTGGGTAAAGACAAGTTCGAAATCGTGACCCCGAGCGAATCGATCCTCGCTGAGCCGACCGTCTCCGTGGTCGATAAGGTCGTTGATAAGAAAGGGACCAAAGCGGTGGCGGAAGCCTACCTGAAGTACCTTTACTCACCGGAAGGACAGGAAATTGCGGCGAAAAACTACTATCGCCCGCGCGATGAGGCCGTCGCGAAGAAATACGAAAACGCCTTCCCGAAACTGAAGCTGTTCACTATCGATGATGTTTTTGGCGGCTGGACCAAAGCGCAGAAAGAGCACTTCTCTAACGGCGGCACCTTCGACCAGATCAGCAAGCGCTAACCGTTTCACAAAGAACGACACGGTAACCCGGTGTGAGAAATCCGCCGGGTTTTTTATTTGGTCATCATTTTGCGTTACTCTTTTGCCTCTATTGAAAACAGGGAACGCGTTGTGAAAAAAATTATCGTACTGATCCTGATTGTTCTCGCCCTTGCCGCAGGCGGCGTGTACTGGATGAAAGCGGGTAATCCGAATGCGTTGCGTCATATCGTTCTCGACCAGTGTGTGCCCAACCAGCTGCATAACCGTAACCCGGCGCCGTGTGCGCAGGTGAAGCCGGATGCGGGCTACGTGGTGTTCAAGGACCGCAACGGGCCGCTGCAATACCTCCTGATGCCCACGTACCGGATTAACGGCACCGAAAGCCCGCTGTTGACGGAGCCTCAGACACCGAACTTCTTCTGGCTGGCATGGCAGTCACGTCATTTTATGAGCATGAAACGGGGAGCCGACGTGCCTGACAGCGCCATTTCGCTGACCATCAACTCCCCGACCGGGCGCACGCAAAACCATTTTCATATTCACATCTCCTGCCTGCGCCCGGACGTGCGCGAGAAGCTGAACGCGGCGCAGGGGCAAATCAGCACCCAGTGGCTACCGCTTCCGGGCGGGCTGGAAGGACATGAATACCTTGCCCGTCGGGTGACAGAGAACGAACTGGTACAGCGCAGCCCGTTTATGATGCTGGCGGAAGAGCTGCCGGAAGCGCGCGACCATATGGGACGCTTCGCGCTGGCGATGGCCCAGCAGTCGGATGGCTCGTTTGTATTGCTGGCGACAGAGCGTAACCTGCTGACCTTTAACCGCGCGTCGGCTGAGGAATTGCAGGATCATCAATGCGATATCCTGAAGTGACCCCACCATAAATAGCGTTTACTCGCCCTGCCTGTCGCCGTAGACTTGCTGAAAAATTCTACAGGAGACAGGTATGTCGCTCTGGTTAACGCATCCTCTGCTGCTTCCCTCGCTGATCGTTGGCGTCACCATTGTGCTGTGGGCGACATCGCTGTTGCCGGAATTTATCACTGCGCTGCTGTTTTTCACGGCAGCGATGACCGCCAGAATCGCCCCGCCGGAGGTGATCTTCGGCGGTTTTGCCTCGTCGGCTTTCTGGCTGGTGTTCAGCGGCTTTGTGCTCGGCGTGGCGATCCGTAAAACCGGGCTGGCGGACAGGGCCGCCCGGGCGCTGTCGGCAAAGCTTACCGACTCCTGGGTGATGATGGTGGCGAGCGTAGTATTGCTCAGCTACGCGCTGGCGTTTGTGATGCCATCAAATATGGGACGCATTGCGCTGCTGATGCCGATTGTCGCGGCGATGGCAAAACGCGCCGGTATTGCCGACGGCTCCCGCGCCTGGTTCGGCCTGGCGCTGGCCGTCGGGTTTGGCACCTTCCAGCTTTCGGCGACTATCCTGCCAGCAAACGTCCCTAACCTGGTGATGAGCGGCGCGGCGGAAGGCTCGTACGGCATTCATCTGAACTATGTCCCGTATCTGCTGCTGCACACGCCGGTGCTGGGTATTCTCAAGGGTCTGATTCTGATTGGCCTGATCTGCTGGCTGTTCTCTGGCAGCCCAAAACCACCGAAGGATCTGACGCCCTCTGAACCCATGGGGGGGGATGAAAAGCGTCTTGCCTGGCTGCTGGCGGTGGTGTTGATGATGTGGGTGACGGAGAGCTGGCACGGCGTGGGGCCAGCGTGGACGGGGCTGGCGGCCTCGGTCATCGTCATGCTCCCGCGCATCGGTTTTATCACCGGTGAGGAGTTCTCGGCGGGAGTGAACATGCGCACCTGTATTTACGTCGCGGGTATTCTCGGGCTGGCGATCGTGGTGACGCAAACCGGTATCGGTGCGGCCGTAGGCGAGGCGTTGCTGCGTATCATGCCGCTGGATGCAGACCGACCGTTTACCAGCTTCCTGGCGCTGACCGGGATCACCACGGCGCTCAACTTCATTATGACCGCCAACGGCGTTCCGGCACTGTACACCACGCTGGCGCAGAGCTTCGCGGACGCGACCGGCTTCCCGCTGCTGTCGGTGATCATGATTCAGGTGCTGGGCTATTCCACGCCGCTGCTGCCGTATCAGGCGTCGCCGATTGTGGTAGCGATGGGGCTAGGGAAGGTGCCTGCGAAGGCGGGGATGCTGCTCTGTCTGGCGCTGGCGATTGCAACGTATCTGGTGCTGCTGCCGCTGGATTATCTGTGGTTTAGCCTACTGGGACGGCTGTAAAAAAGCCCGGTGGCGCTGACGCTTACCGGGCCTACAGAACCGTAGGGCGGGTAAGCGCAAGCGCCACCCGCCACAAAGGCAATTACGCCTGCTTAGCCGCTTCTGCCGCTTTAACGATCACCGCGAAAGCGTCCGCTTTCAGGGATGCGCCGCCAACCAGTGCGCCATCGATGTCTGGCTGGGTGAACAGCTCAGCAGCGTTGGAGGCGTTTACAGAGCCGCCGTACTGGATGATGACCTGCTCAGCCACTTTCGCGTCTGCTTTCGCAATGTGATCACGAATGAACTTGTGCACCGCCTGTGCCTGCGCAGGGGTTGCAGATTTGCCGGTACCGATCGCCCAGACTGGCTCGTAAGCGATAACTGCACCTTCGAACGCTGCCGCGCCCTGGGTTTTCAGCACAGCGTCGATCTGACGTGCGCACACTTCTTCAGTTTTGCCCGCTTCGTTTTCCGCTTCGGTTTCACCGATGCACAGAACCGGGATCAGACCCTGCTCTTTCAGCACGGCGAATTTCTTCGCGATGAACTCGTCAGATTCTTTGTGGTAGGTGCGACGCTCAGAGTGGCCGATGATGATGTATTTCGCGCCGATATCTTTCAGCATTTCAGCGGAAGTTTCACCGGTGAATGCGCCGGACAGGTTAACGTCAACGTTCTGCGCGCCCAGTACGATGTGGCTGCCGTCAGCGGCACGTTTAGCCAGATCCAGGTACATATCCGGCGGAGCGATAGCAACCGCACAGCCGGTCACGCCAGCCAGCTCTTTACGCAGGTTAGCAACCAGTTCGTTTACCATGTGGCGGCTGCCGTTCAGTTTCCAGTTACCCATCACTAAAGGATGTCGCATTTCAATTCTCCACGCTCAATAAGCGAATTAAGGAATATGGCCACCCTTAAGGGCAGCATGGTCTGTGAATCAGTATAGAGATTTTCCCTCGAAAGGCTTTGCTTTTTGTCATTAATTCGCCCCCTCGAGTGCGTCTGATAGAGCCAGCTTAATCGGTTCAACTGCGAAGGTCAGCCCCTTTTCGCCGTTATCTGCGACGACATAGCGAACGGCGCCTTCCGTATCGGCGTAATAGCGTTTGTTTTTCCCGGCGGTAAGCAGTTTTTGCAGCTTCTGCTGGCTTTGCGCTTTCGTGAAGGTGGGGGTAAAGGCGCGCAGAATTGCACTCATATACTCCAGCGCTTTCGCTTTCGCCGCTTTTTGCTCTGGCCCCTGAATCGGCAACCAGGTGATCTGCATGCTTTTGATTTTTAACGTTCCGCGCTCAAGGGCGGTAGAGGCATACAGATTTTCGTTAATTTTGCTGGCCGCGCGGGTCAGGGTCGGCGTATCGCGGGCGCTGTCAATCGCACGGAACTCGCCCAGTGGAAGCGAGGGGTTTTCTTTGTTGAAAGCTTCGCGGAACTGGCTGATAGATTGATCGAAAGAGGGGGCACCCGCCAGAAGATAGGGGGCGGTGACCGGGGAGGCCGTTTCCGCGGCGTACAGGGGAAAACTGGCGCTCAGCATCGCTAAACACAAATAAAGAGAGTGTGCCGAACTTTTCATCAACTTTGCCCCTGGCCGTCATTGCCCATGATTAAAACGATATCTGGTCGGCTTGTCAAAAGGTCACAACTCCAGGGTAAAATGCGGGCTAAACAATAATAAGGAACCTTACATGACCATACAGCAGTGGCTGTTTTCATTCAAAGGGCGTATTGGACGCCGCGACTTCTGGATCTGGATTGCAACGTGGGTTGTCGCCATGCTGCTTCTGTTTTTTGTTGCTTACAACGCATGGCTGAGCACACAAACCGCGGCATTTGCGCTGGTCTGTTTACTGTGGCCAACCGCCGCCGTGGTGGTGAAACGTCTGCACGATCGTGGCCGCTCCGGCGCATGGGCTTTTCTGATTATTCTGGCGTGGATGCTGGTGGCGGGGAACTGGTCAATGCTGCCCTCAATCCTCCCATGGGTGGTAGGCAGGCTGCTGCCGACGGTGATCTTTGTGATGATGGTTGTCGAACTGGGCGCGTTTATCGGCACCCAGAGCGAGAACAAATACGGAAAAGATACCCTTGAGGTGAAGTACCGCTGATCACCAGTAGTGTTCGGCGGTCATATGGCCCGGCCGACGGCGAAGGTGCTTCGTCATCTGCCGGGTATCCTTCAGCAACTGCTGCGTATCGCGTACCATCTGCGGGTTACCGCACAGCATCACATGGCTGGTTTCGGTGTTCATCGGTAAACCTACCGCCTCTTCCAGCGCGCCGCTTTCAATCAATGCCGGAACGCGTCCGGTTAACGAACCGGCTGCGGTTTCGCGGCTGACCACCGTCTGAATTTTTAACTTCCCGCCATACCGCTGCTCCAGCGCCTGCATTTGCGGCAAATAGCTCAGGTCTGCGGCGTAGCGCGCGGCATGAACCAGCACGATGTTTTTAAAGCGCTCCAGGTCTTTGCCGTATTGCAGAATAGAGAGATACGGGCCGATGGCCGTACCGGTCGCCAGCATCCAGAGCGTTTCGCAGTCCGGGATTTCATCCAGCACGAAGAACCCCGCCGCGTCGGAGACAATCTGCACGTCATCGCCCGGTTTCAGTGCGGCAAGGCGCGGGCTGAGCTTACCGTCCGGGACGGTGACCAGATAGAACTCGAGGTCCGGGTTATCAGGCGCATTAACGTAAGAGTAGGCGCGCTGTACGCGTTCACCGTCGATATCCAGCCCGAGCTTGGCAAACTGCCCGGCAGTAAACGGATGAACGGGAGCATGCAGCGTGAGGCTAAATAGCGCATCGGTCCAGAACTGTACCTTTGTGACTTTACCTGTTACCCAGTCCGCCATGATCTTCTCCTGTGCTGTTTCTCTCTTCTATCTTCCGTACTTGTGGAAAACATTTCCAGCCCATTCGGGCCGGAAAGCTCTATCGATCAAACGGTTTTACAGAATGTGCGTCTGTACGTCCGGATCTTTACGATCGAGATAGTGAATGGACTTAATGCGGCGAATGGTGCGGGATTTACCGCGGATCAGCAGGGTTTCAGTGGTGGCCATGTTGCCTTTGCGGGTGATGCCGTCCAGCAGATCGCCTTTGGTGATGCCGGTTGCGGAGAAGACCACGTTATCGCTGCGGGCCATCTCGTTCAGCGCGAGCACTTTATTGGCCTCGATACCCATCGCTGCACAGCGCGCCAGTTCGTCTTCACCAATGCGAAGGTTCTCGTCGCTGTCGCCTTTGACCTCATGGCGTGGCAGCAGACGCGCCTGCATATCGCCGTCCAACGCGCGGATCACTGCCGCAGAGACCACCCCTTCCGGCGCGCCGCCGATGCCGTAAAGCACGTCGACTTCGCTGTCCGGCATGCAGGTCAGAATAGACGCGGCAACGTCACCATCAGGGATAGCAAACACGCGTACGCCGAGTGCTTGCAGGTACGCGATGGTGGCGTCGTGGCGCGGTTTTGCCAGAATGGTGACGGTGAGTTCGCTGAGCGCTTTGCCCAGCGCCGCCGCGATATTGCGCAGGTTGGCGTCCAGCGGCAGGCTAAGGTCGATAGCGCCTTTTGCGCCAGGGCCGACAATCAGTTTTTCCATGTACATATCGGGCGCGTTGAGGAAGCAGCCCTTATCGCCCACTGCCAACACCGCCAGCGCGTTGGCCTGGCCCATCGCCGTCATGCGCGTGCCTTCAATCGGGTCGACCGCGATATCTACCGCATCGCCTTTGCCCGTCCCGACTTTTTCACCGATATAGAGCATCGGCGCTTCGTCGATTTCGCCTTCGCCAATGACGATAGTGCCATCGATATTGACCTGATTAAGCACAATGCGCATGGCGTGGACGGCTGCGCCGTCGGCGGTATTTTTGTCGCCACGGCCCAGCCACTTATAGCCTGCGAGGGCGGCAGCTTCGGTGACGCGGGAAAATTCGATAGCAAGTTCACGTTTCATGAGGGACTCGTACAATCAAAAGGAATTGCACGAAGTTTATCACAGAGTGGGGAGGGTGCGGTCTGTACTCCCCTCACCCTAACCCTCTCCCCAAAGGGGCGAGGGGACTAAAAACACCCTCTCCCCTTTGGGGAGAGGGCCGGGGTGAGGGGGAGGCGTTTTGTCTTACTCGTCGTGCTCTTCCCACGCCAGGGCACGTTTCACCGCTTTCTTCCAGCCGCTGTAGCGGTAGTTGCGCTCGGTGGTTTCGATGCCAGGACGGAATTCGCGTTCGATTACCGCTTTTTCCTGAAGCTCGTCGAGGTTTTGCCAGAAGCCAACCGCCAGCCCTGCCAGATACGCTGCGCCCAGCGCCGTCACTTCTCGCACCTCAGGACGCTCAACGCGGGTGCCCAGAATGTCGGACTGGAACTGCATCAGGAAGTTGTTGGCTACCGCGCCGCCGTCCACGCGCAGGGCGTGCAGACGAATACCGGAGTCAGCCTGCATCGCTTCCAGCACGTCGCGCGTCTGGTAGGCGATGGATTCCAGCGTCGCGCGAATGATGTGGTTTGAGTTTACACCGCGCGTCAGGCCGAAAATCGCGCCGCGGGCATACGGGTCCCAGTACGGTGCGCCCAGACCGGTGAACGCAGGCACCACGTACACGCCGTTGGTGTCTTTCACTTTGGTCGCGAAGTACTCGGAGTCAAACGCGTCGCTGATCAGCTTCATCTCGTCGCGCAGCCACTGAATGGAGGCACCCGCCATGAATACCGCGCCTTCCAGGGCATAGTTCACTTCGCCACGCGGGCCGCAGGCGATGGTGGTCAGCAGACCGTTTTCTGATTTCACCGCTTTCTCGCCGGTGTTCATCAGCATAAAGCAGCCGGTACCGTAGGTGTTTTTCGCCATCCCTTCTTTAACGCACAGCTGGCCGAACAGGGCCGCCTGCTGGTCACCGGCGATACCGGCGATAGGAATACGGGTGCCGCCTTTACCGCCAATGTTGGTCTGGCCGTACACTTCTGAAGACTTACGGACTTCTGGCAGCATCGCGCGCGGAATGTCCAGCGCGTCCAGCATCTTGTCATCCCACTCCAGGGTGTTGATGTTGAACAGCATGGTCCGCGAGGCGTTGGTGTAGTCGGTGACGTGGACGCGTCCCTGAGTCATCTTCCAGATAAGCCAGGTATCGACGGTGCCGAACAGCAGCTCACCGCGTCGTGCGCGCTCGCGTGAACCTTCCACGTGGTCGAGGATCCACTTCACTTTGGTGCCGGAGAAATAGGGGTCAACCACCAGGCCGGTGGCGCTGCGCACGTACTCTTCCATCCCTTCGCGCTTCAGCTGTTCGCAGATCTCTGACGTACGGCGGCACTGCCAGACAATGGCGTTGTAGATGGGCTTACCGGTTTCGCGCTCCCAGACCACGGTGGTTTCACGCTGGTTGGTGATACCGATAGCGGCAATCTGGTCAGAACTGATGTCGGCTTTCGCCAGCACTTCCACCAGAGTGGAGCTTTGTGATGCCCAGATCTCCATCGGGTCGTGTTCAACCCAGCCTGGACGCGGATAAATTTGCTCAAATTCGCGTTGAGACACGCTGACAATGTTCGCGTCATGATCCATTACGACAGCGCGGGAGCTGGTGGTGCCCTGGTCGAGCGCAACGATATATTTTTTTTCGGTCATGGTATGTGTCCCGTAGTCAGATTACAGCGAAGCTTTTTGTTGTGTGGTGGAAGTCGTCTCTTTTTCCTCTTCCACACAGGTGTCGCACGGTAAGTGGCGACCAATTAATTTGCGATAGCCGAATGCGCCCAGCGCCGCCCCTACGATTGGCCCGAACAGCGGAACCAGGAAGTAAGGAATGTCTTTGCCACCCGTGAAGGCGACATCGCCCCATCCCGCAAAGAAGGCGAAGGTTTTTGGACCCAGGTCACGCGCCGGATTCATCGCAAAGCCGGTCAGCGGACCCATGGATGCGCCGATCACCGCAATCAGAAGGCCAATCAAAAGTGGTGCCAGCGGGCCGCGCGGAATGCCGTTTCCGTCGTCGCCCAGCGCCATAATGACGCCCATCAGAATAGCGGTAATCACCATTTCAACCGCGAACGCCTGCACAAAATTGATATGTGGATTCGGATACGTTGAGAAAATGCCTGCCAGATCCAGACTTTCAACACTGCCACGCACCATATGATGCGTCTGTTCGAAGTCGATGAAAAGATTGTAATAAAGCCCGTAAACTAACGCCGCTGCGCAAAAGGCGCCGGCAAATTGCGAAATGATGAAAGGAACCACTTTGCGTCCGTCAAAGCACGCGAACAGCCACAACGCGATGGTCACCGCCGGGTTAAGATGTGCGCCGGAAACCCCTGCGGTCAGGTAGATGGCCATCGCCACGCCCAGACCCCAGATAATACTGATTTCCCACTGACCAAAACTGGCACCCGCCACTTTCAGTGCAGCGACACAGCCTACTCCGAAGAATATCAACAACCCGGTACCCAGGAACTCGGCAATGCACTGGCCTTTTAAGGTTGATGTCTGACTCATAATCGGAATCCTGCAAAAGAGTAATGTTTATTGTTTGCGTGACCGCCCGTGACAGTCACGATGTCCTGTAGACATAGTGTTAATTTATCGTTAACGAGCACAAACGAGAAATATCGAACTCAAAATGTGTGGTCTGTGTCAATAAAATGAGCGTTTTCGCGCCATAAAGCGCGTTTTTGCATCAGGTAATGATTATGTGCCGAATCATTTCTTTAACTTATGGGTTAACAACTTAGGGGTATATGCGGCGAACGCACCAGGACGAGGCCGAAAAGTGTTGCAAACCGCGATCTGCGTGGCATGCCGCTGGACAGGGGCGACGGCGCTCCATACAATCGGAACATATGTTGTGCGCGTTTACGTTAAAGCGTCGCCTTGCAATTCAGGAGAGGTAGGATCATGTCTTTAGAAGTGTTTGAGAAACTGGAATCGAAAGTACAGCAGGCGATTGACACCATCACGCTGCTGCAAATGGAAATTGAAGAGCTGAAAGAGAAGAACAACTCCCTGTCTCAGGAAGTTCAGAACGCTCAGCATGGCCGTGAAGAGCTGGAGCGCGAAAACAACCAGCTGCGCGAACAGCAGAATGGCTGGCAGGAACGCTTGCAGGCGCTGCTGGGACGTATGGAAGAGGTTTAATTCCGACTGGAGTTGCACTGAACAGGCCGGGTAAGGCGAAGCCGCCACCCGGCTTTTTTATGGATCTTACTGACCGATTAACTACTCGATGTCCAGCGCATCCTCGGAAAGGATAATCCCGGTATTGTCGGCATAAAGATGGTCACCCGAGAAGAAGGTCACGCCGCCGAAGTTAACGCGCACGTCGCTTTCGCCGATGCCTTCACCCGCCGCGCCCACCGGAATGGCGGCAATGGCCTGAATGCCGATATCCAGGTCTTCAAGATCGTCCACCTGGCGTACGGAGCCGTAGACCACAATTCCTTCCCACTCGTTTTGTACGGCAAGACGGGCGAGGTCCGCATCGATCAGTGCACGGCGTACTGAACCGCCACCGTCCACCAGCAGGACGCGGCCACGGCCGTTCTCTTCGAGCAGATCGTACAGCAACCCGTTGTCCTCGAAACATTTCACCGTGATGATTTGCCCGCCAAACGACGACCGTCCGCCAAAGTTGGAGAACAGGGGTTCAACGACGTTGACATCTTCCTGGTAGATGTCACATAGCTCGGAGGTATCGTATTTCATAGGTTTAACGCTCTGTTGCTGCGAATGTGTTCAGTATATCGTGCGAAATGCGTTGTTGGCAAAATCATCAATTGTTAATTGATATTTGTCAGCTAACTCAGTGTCTGACTTAAGACAATCCCGATGACGAACAGCAGGTTAGTCAGCAACGCGCCTTTTACCGTACGTTCCAGCATCGGCGGCATGGCGGCCGGGCTAAGTTCACGCATCACGTAGCGGGCCTGCTTAATCAGCAGCGGTGCGGCGAGCACGAACAGCCAGCCCCACAGGCTGTGCAGCGAAATCAGATTGAACAGCGCCAGGCAGACCAGCGCGCCGATGAGCAGGCAGGCATGGTAGCGGCGTGCATTCACCGGCCCCAGACGCACGGCCAGCGTGTTCTTACCGTTTTCACGGTCGCTGTCGATGTCGCGCAGGTTATTGATATTCAGCACCGCCGTCGCCAGCAGACCACAGGCGGTTGCGGGCAGGAACAGGGCAGGGATCACCGTATGCGCCTGCAAGTACCAGCTTCCCATCACGCTCAGCCAGCCGAAGAACACCAGCACGGAGATGTCGCCCAGGCCAATATACCCGTAAGGGCGCGTCCCGACGGTATAGGTAATGGCGGCAATAATGGCGAGTAAGCCCAGCACCAGGAAGCCAATGAAATCACTGGTGGTTTTCGAGGCGACCGTCACCAGCGCCAGCCCGGACAGGCAAATCAGCACCACGGTGATAATCAGCGCCCGTTTCATCTGTGCCTGGGTAATCACCCCTTTTTGCATCCCGCGCAGCGGCCCGATACGGTCAGGCTTGTCGCTGCCTTTTACCGCATCGCCGTAATCATTGGCGAGATTAGAGAGGATTTGCAGCAGCCCGGCGGTGACAAGCGCCAGACCGGCGACCAGCGGATCGAAATGACCCTGCCACCAGGCAAGCGTGGTACCGACGATAATGGCGGCAAATGCCAGAGGAAGCGTTTTAGGGCGCAGACTTTCGAGCCAGGCCTGCGTACGGCTGATATCAGTCATAGTTATTTAGCCAATAAAAATGGGGGCCATAGCCCCCATCAACAGTGATGAAAATGCATTGAACGCGATTATAGAATAAAACGGCTCAGATCTTCATCTGCCACTAACGCATCCAGGTGTTTGCCCACATAGTCTGCGTCAATGGTAATGCTTTGCCCGTTAAGGTCACTCGCATCATAAGAGATGTCTTCCATCAGGCGTTCCAGCACGGTGTGCAGACGACGCGCACCGATGTTCTCGGTACTCTCGTTGACCTGCCACGCAGCCTGGGCAATGCGCTTGATACCGTCATCGGTAAACTCAATGTTCACGCCTTCGGTTGCCATCAGCGCTTTGTACTGTACGGTCACAGACGCGTTTGGCTCGGTCAGGATACGTTCGAAATCTTCGGTGGTCAGCGCCTGCAACTCAACGCGGATTGGCAGACGACCCTGGAGTTCCGGGATCAGGTCAGACGGGCTGGCAATCTGGAACGCACCGGAGGCGATAAACAGAATGTGGTCCGTTTTCACCATGCCGTGCTTGGTGGAGACGGTGCAGCCTTCCACCAGCGGCAGCAGGTCGCGCTGAACGCCTTCGCGGGAGACATCCGGGCCGGACGCGTTGCCGCGCTTACAGATCTTGTCGATTTCGTCGATAAACACGATACCGTGCTGCTCAACCGCGTCGATAGCGTCCTGCTTCAGCTCTTCCGGGTTAACCAGCTTCGCGGCTTCTTCTTCAATCAGCAGCTTCATCGCGTCTTTGATTTTCAGCTTACGCGCTTTCTGCTTCTGGCCGCCCAGGTTCTGGAACATGGACTGCAACTGGCTGGTCATCTCTTCCATGCCCGGAGGCGCCATAATTTCCACGCCCATTGGCGCGGCAGCGAGATCGATCTCAATCTCTTTGTCGTCCAGTTCGCCTTCGCGCAGTTTTTTGCGGAATGCCTGACGTGCAGCGGAAGGTTCAGACTGCTGTTCAGCCTGTCCCCAGTTGTTTTTTGCCGGTGGGATCAGCACGTCGAGAATACGCTCTTCGGCCATCTCTTCGGCGCGATAGCGGTTTTTCTCAATCGCCTGGACGCGCACCATCTTAATCGCAGAATCGGTCAGATCGCGGATGATGGAGTCCACTTCTTTACCCACATAGCCCACTTCGGTGAACTTGGTGGCTTCAACTTTGATGAACGGCGCGTTAGCCAGTTTAGCCAGACGACGGGCGATTTCGGTTTTACCCACCCCGGTCGGGCCGATCATCAGAATATTTTTCGGCGTCACTTCATGGCGCAGCTCTTCGTCGAGCTGCATGCGACGCCAGCGGTTACGCAGGGCGATAGCCACTGAGCGCTTGGCGTTGTCCTGGCCGATAATGTGTTTGTTCAGTTCGCTGACAATTTCGCGTGGGGTCATTTCAGACATGGGCGATCCTTACGCTTTGGAGGTCAATTCTTCGATGGTGTGATTGTGGTTGGTATAAATGCAGATATCACCTGCAATATCCAACGCTTTCACCGCGATATCGCGCGCGTTCATGTCGGTATTTTCCAACAGCGCACGGGCTGCGGCCTGGGCGTATGGGCCGCCAGAGCCGATGGCAATCAGGTCGTTTTCAGGCTGAACCACGTCACCGTTACCGGTGATGATCAGCGAGGCGTTTTCGTCGGCCACGGCCAGCAGCGCTTCGAGCTTGCGCAGCATGCGGTCGGTACGCCAGTCTTTTGCCAGCTCAACGGCGGCTTTCACCAGATGACCCTGATGCATTTCCAGTTTGCGTTCAAACAGTTCAAACAGCGTGAAGGCATCCGCCGTGCCGCCTGCGAAACCGGCGATCACTTTGTCGTTATAAAGACGACGTACTTTCTTCACGTTGCCTTTCATAACGGTATTACCCAGCGTGGCCTGGCCATCACCGGCAATTACCACCTGGCCGTTACGGCGTACACTTACTATTGTTGTCACGAGCAGACCCCCTGGTTACAGATTCGGGAAACAGAAGCCCTGAGCCTGTGCTCAGGGCTGAATTAAATGATAGATGGGGGAGATTTTGGGGGTTTCAACCCCCGGAGGCGAGTCGAATGCAGTTTGTGTGGCCAGCCACTTTCAAACGGGAAATGGTGCCGTCTGCGTTTTCTTTGCCTTTGACCGGCCCAATCACCACGCGATTCCAGCCGTTGTTGGTGGTAATGCGTGAGTCAAATCCTTCAAATGCCAGCTGAGCACGCACCGTTTCGGCCTGCTCGGCGCCTTTAAACGAACCGCACTGAACCATCCAGCGGCGTTCATCTTTTTTCTCAGCCGTCTGCTTCGGTGCCTCGGTCTCTTTGGTGACCGGTGCAGCCTGCTGCGTTTTGGGCTGTTGCGCAGTGGTATGTGCAGGCGTCTGCAACAGATCCTGATACGGCTGTGCCGTTTGCTTCTGCGGCTGCGCTTTCGGCTGCTGCTGGACAGGCTGAGTTTGTACGGTACGCGTCTGCTGCTGCGGTTGCGTACGCGGCTGTTGTACCGGCTGCGTCTGCGTCCACTGCTGCTGTTGCGTTTGCTGCTGAGCCTGACGCTGGCGCTGCAACGTTTGCTGACGCTGCGCCGGGGTTTGTTCGTTCCACGGCACTTCGTTCAGCTGCGTAGGCTGCTGGCGCATGTCCGCCTGCATCTGAGCGAGCAATTGACGCTGTTCGTCCGTCAGCTGATCGGCATTCTTCACTTCACCCCCGGCAGAAGGCTCGGTAGGCGCACGTACGCCAGGCTGACGGCTTTCCAGCTCTTTAATGTAGCGCCAGCGCTCTTCAGGCTTCGGCGGCAGGCCGTTGCCGACGACCTTGTTACCCTGAAGGGCTTCAGACTCTTCTTTTTTATGATGCGTAATGAAGTAGAGGCCGCCAATAAAGGCCACCAGCACGGCCGCAGCAATGGCGACCATGGCTGGAGAGACAGCAGACAGGCTACGTTGCTTGCTTTTTGAACTACTCTTTTTGCGTCGCGAAGGTGCCGGCTGGCCGCGACGTACATAATCTCGTTGTGCCACTATCGTTTCGCTGTATTTATTCGTTCGTCAGCCCGCCATGTTACTTAAGCGACGGGGCTTTGACCAGATAAGGGTGTCGAAAGGTATTTACTTTAAGTTAATGCCTGGGTAGAGCCGCGCACAATCAGCTCACAATCCAGTAGCCGTGACCCACTGCTAACTGTCTGACCATGCAGCTGATCCAGCAAAAGCAGCATCGCTTCCCGGCCAATGTCATACCGCGGTTGTGCAACGGTCGAAAGCGGCGGATCGCAAAATTCCGAAAGCGAAATATTATCAAAACCGATAATCGACAGGTCCTGCGGCACGCGCAGGCCGTGACGTTTGGCGTAGGATAATGCGCCCAGCGCCATCACGTCGCTGTGGCAGAAGACCGCGGTAGGCGGTTCTGGCAAGGCCAGCAATTTTTCCAGCGCCTGCCCGCCCGCTTCAAAGGTGAAATCACCGCGCGCAATGTAGTGCGGATCGACGATAGCCCCGGTACGGCGCAGCGCCTGAACGTAGCCCTGCAAGCGGTAATGACACAGCGGCATCTCTTCTGGTCCGGCAATACAACCGATACGCTTATGCCCCAGTTCCTGAAGATAGTTTACGGCGTTGAACGCGGCGGTGAGGTTATCGATATGAACGGTCGGCAGCTCCAGCTCCGGCGCAAATTCGTTCGCCATGACCATCGGCGGCAAATTGCGCTGTTCTTCAATGCTGGCATCAAACGGCAGGCGTGAGCCAAGCAGCAGCATGCCATCAATCTGCTTGGTGATGATCAGGTCGATGAACGTTTTTTCCTGCTGGTTCTGGTGGGCACAATCACCAATCAGCACCAGATAGCCCTGGGCGGCGGCCGTGACCTCAATGCCGCGGATGATTTCGCTGAAGAAGGGATCGCAGATGTCCGGCACGATCACCAGGATGGTGCGGGATTCGTTGCGTTTAACGTTGCGCCCCATGGCTTGCGGGAAATAACCGACCTCAAGTGCCGCCTTTTCAACCCGGTTTCGGGTCGCCTGGGAGACTTTGTCAGGGTTCATCAATGCGCGGGACACGGTTGCTGTTGAGACTTGTGCTTTCTCGGCAACGTCTTTCATGGTCGCCGAGGCAACCTCTTTCCTGGACTTCACGTCTTCTCCTCGCCTGAACACCGAACTGCGGACAGCTCCATTTTTACAGATAGTTAATGGAATCGGTTACAGAATTTTCATAAAAAGTGTGAGGCGCATTAAATTTTTCGATCCGCCTTCAGCCTTCGATCGGATCAACGTCCAGAACCCACTTCACTTTTCGTGCTTCCGGCAGGGTATTAATCAGCGCCAGCGTACCGCTGACGATCTGCTGTAAGCGGATACGCGAAGGGTGCTGAAGTAACAGTTGCCAGCGAAAACGGCCGCCGCGTTTCGGGGCGAGCGCGGGTACTGGCCCTAAAATCCATAGCTGATTATCCACAAGCGGGCTGGCTTGCAGGAGGTTTCTCAACTGTTGCAGGAACAGCGGTGCCTGCTGGTTGTTATGATCTTCCGCACGGATGATAACGTGGCTGGTCCACGGGGGAAGCTGCATCGTCTGACGTTCGGCCAGCGCCTGTTCTGCGAAGGCGTCATAGCCTTTGTGCAACAGGGTTTGCAGCAGCGGATGTTCAGGGTGGTGCGTTTGCAGTACCACCTCGCCCTGTTTACCCGCCCGACCGGCGCGACCGGCAACCTGGGTATACAGCTGGGCGAAGCGTTCGGCGGAGCGGAAATCCGCGGAGAACAGCGCGCCGTCGACGTCCAGCAGGGCGACCAGCGTCACGTCCGGGAAGTGGTGCCCTTTCGCCAGCATCTGAGTGCCAATCAGGATGCGCGCGCCGCCGCGATGCACTTCCGCCAGCTGCTGTTCCAGCGCCCCTTTACGGCTGGTGGTATCCCTGTCGATACGGGAGATGGGCACGTCCGGGAAGAAGGGCGCAAGCGCCTGCTCAAGCTGTTCCGTGCCCAGACCGACCGGCACAATATGCGTTGAGCCGCAGGACGGGCACTGACGGGGGACCGGGCGCTGGCTGTCGCAGTGGTGGCAGCGCAAATGGCGTTGAGCCTGGTGGAAGGTGTAGTAGTGATCGCAGCGCGGGCATTCTGCAATCCAGCCGCAGTCGTGGCACAGCAGGGCGGGGGCGAAGCCGCGGCGGTTCAGGAACAGGATCACCTGGTTGCCCGCCTGCAAATGCTGGCGCATGCGGTTAATCAGCGCGGGCGCTAACCCGGCCTGTACCTGCTGGCCTTTCAGATCCAGCACATGCTGAATGGCCGGACGGGCATTCCCCGCGCGGCGCGTCAGGCGCAGCATATGGTATTTACGCTGGCGAACGTTGTGCAGCGTTTCAAGCGCGGGCGTGGCGGAGCCGAGAATAATGGGGATTTGCTCGCTGTGGGCGCGGTACACGGCTAAGTCACGGGCGTGATAGCGCCAGCCTTCCTGCTGTTTATAGGAGCTGTCATGTTCTTCATCAATTACGATAACGCCGAGATTTTTAAACGGCGTAAACAGCGAGGAACGGGTGCCGATCACAATCGCCGCTTCGCCGTTTTTCGCTTTCAGCCAGGCGCTGAGCCGCTCGCTGTCGTTCAGGCCGGAGTGCAGCACCTCAACGGGCGCATTAAAGCGTTCACGAAAACGGGCGATGGTTTGCGGCGTCAGACCGATTTCCGGCACCATCACCAGCGCCTGTTTGCCCTGCGCGAGCACGTTTTCCAGCACGCTCAGATACACTTCAGTTTTACCGGAACCGGTGACGCCCGCCAGGAGCCAGGCGGAAAAATGGTCGGCGGCGCTGTGAATCGCGCCGACGGCGGTGGCCTGCTCGGTGTTCAGACGCAGGCGATCGCCTGAGACGGAAAAGCCGTCGCGCCAGTCGTGGAGGGCAGGTGCTTCGCTGGCCAGCTCGCTTAGCCCTTTCTTCCTTAATGCCTGCAACGCAGCTTCGCTCACCTCAAGCTCGTCGACCTGATGGCGCCAGATTTTTCCCTGGCGCAGCGCGGCCAGCGCCTGCTGCTGTTTCTGCGAGCGTTTCAGGCTGTTAATGTCCACAGCCTGTCCCTGCTCGGTGGCGAACCAGTACCACATTGGCGCATGGCTGGCGCTCTTGCCCTGGCGCAGCATAATTGGCAGGGCGTGGAACAGGACGTCACCAATGGGGTGATGATAATAATCCGCCGCCCAGAGCAGCAGTCGCCAGGTGCTGGTGGAGTAAACCGGCTCGCTGTCCAGCACCTCAATGACCGATTTCAGTTCGTTAAGCGGCAGTTCGCTTTGTTCGCTGACGGAAACCACGATCCCTACGCGCTGCTGTTTGCCAAACGGCACGGTCACGCGACAGCCCGCTTTGGCGTTCATGCTGTCGGGCAGCAGGTAGTCAAAGGTGCGGGGAAGCGGAACGGGCAGGGCAACGTGAGCGACGGGCATCGAATCTTCCTGACTTGAAAAGTGGCGCGTTAGTATACACATTAGTGAAAGCGGCGTGCGGATCAGTTTGCATACGTTGGTCAAATTCTGTATGATTCGCCGCCTTTGGTGTATTTTACGCCAAAGAACTTACATTCAACATCGCGTGGTGTCTGGCGTTAGGGCTGGAAGAGCGACGCGGCCTTAACTGAGGTTCTCCCATGAAAAAAGATATTCACCCGAAATACGAAATGATTACTGCAAACTGCTCTTGCGGTAACTCTATCCAGATCCGCTCCACCGTGGGTCACGATCTGAACCTGGACGTGTGCGGCAAATGCCACCCGTTCTACACTGGTAAGCAGCGTGATGTTGCAACCGGTGGCCGTGTTGACCGCTTCAACAAGCGTTTCAGCATCCCGGGCGCTAAATAAACATCCAGAAGAAACCGCCTCCGGGCGGTTTTTTTGTGCCTGTAATATCTCTCCTGAATTAATTCTATATTTATATTCCTTCTTCAAATATATATTTTACTTTTTCCGAAAAATAATCTTCGTGTCTTAATATATTCCTATTTATACGGATAGTGAGCTTTATCTCGGTATTCTTGGCCTGTTTGCCATTTTATTGCCGGAGGTGGCAATAAATAAAAGGTTTCCCTCTGGGGGTAAAATTACACTGCGCTCGACATATATTCATATTTGCCATTTCAACAGCGATGGCTTTCAGGGTGTATTTACGTTGAGGGAAAAAGGATGAAACTGAAGCAACTTTTATTCGTGCTTCCATTACTATCGTGCGCGGCGCAGGCGGGATATGTTGATTACCGACACGAGTATTACGATGATGGACGTAACTATGACCGTGTGTACATGTCACACCGTTTTGGCACGGGCTTTGGCGTGGCGGTAGAGGCTGTCTCGCGCTCCGATGAAAAGCAGTCTAATGATGCGCTCAATAATATGGAGAGCAACAGCAACGAATATACTGCCAGCTACCAGTTTACCTGGCAGGGATTTATCTGGCAGCCGGGTGTCGCGGTTGAAATGGGCGACGATATGGCTATCTATAAACCGTATTTACGCGTGCAGTATAATATCAATGACAGCTGGTGGACGGCGTTTCGTTATCGTACGGAATATACCCGTCGTAATGCAGACGGTAAAGATGACCGAACGGTATATCGCCCGGAAATGTGGCTGGGATATAATATCGATAACTGGATGTTCGAACTGAACGGAATTTATAAGTTCGCCGACAACGAAGATCTGTATAACAACAAAAAAGAGGATTACGAATATAACTTCCGCGTGGCGTATAACATTGATTCGTGGGTGCCGTTTGTGGAAGTGGGTAACGTCTCATCCGGCTATAACACTGCTACCACTGACGACCGACAGACGCGTCTGCGTGTCGGCTTAGGCTACAACTTCTGATAAACCCTCCCGCTGAGCACCCTCAGCGGGATCGCACCGCTGTTAGTATTCCCACGTCTCCGGGTCGATGCCCAGCTCACGCATGATTACCTTCGCCTCTTCCGGGATTTCGTCACTGCGCTCTTTGCGCAGATCGTCATCGTTCGGCAACGGTTGGCCGGTAAACGCATGCAGGAACGCTTCGCACAGCAGTTCACTGTTGGTTGCGTGACGCAGGTTGTTCACCTGACGACGCGTACGTTCATCGGTGAGGATCTTCAACACCTTCAGAGGAATGGACACCGTGATTTTCTTGACTTGCTCACTCTTCTTACCGTGCTCAGCGTATGGGCTGATATATTCGCCGCTCCATTCAGCCATGAGATACCTTTAATCCTCTCAGTCATTAATCTAAAGGTGCAAAACCGATAACCGACGGTTTTGAACCGTAATCTTGCGTAGTTTACCGTAGAGACGATACCGAGGCACGGATATTGCCGCTGTAGCGTGTCCTAAAGCATATAATTTTAACGGCTATTTGCGCATTGCTCAATCTATACGCAAAGAAGTTTAGATGTCCAGATGTATTGACGTCCATACTTTCAATGTTTACTCTGGTGGCTGACTTTTCACCTCATTCGCCAGGAAGCCTCACCATGACGCGTAAACAGGCCACCATCGCAGTGCGTAGCGGATTGAATGATGACGAGCAGTACGGCTGCGTTGTCCCGCCGATTCATCTTTCCAGTACCTATAATTTCACCGGATTTAATGAACCCCGCGCGCATGACTACTCGCGTCGTGGCAACCCTACGCGTGACGTCACCCAGCGCGCGCTGGCGGAACTGGAAGGCGGCGCTGGAGCAGTATTAACCAACACGGGCATGTCTGCCATCCACCTGGTGACCACGGTGTTCCTGAAACCTGGCGATCTGCTGGTGGCGCCGCACGACTGTTACGGGGGCAGCTATCGCCTGTTTGACAGCCTGGCGAAGCGCGGCTGCTACCGCGTGCTGTTTGTCGACCAAAACGACGAGCAGGCGCTGAAACAGGCGCTGGCCGAGCAGCCGAAGCTGGTTCTGGTGGAAAGTCCAAGCAATCCATTGTTGCGCGTAGTCGACATTGCGAAAATTTGTCAGCTCGCAAGGGATGCGGGAGCGATAAGTGTAGTGGATAATACGTTCCTCAGTCCGGCCCTTCAGAACCCACTGGCACTGGGTGCCGATCTGGTGTTGCATTCATGCACTAAATATCTGAACGGCCATTCTGACGTGGTCGCGGGCGTGGTGATTGCAAAAGATCCCGACGTTGTCACGGAACTGGCATGGTGGGCCAATAACATTGGCGTCACCGCGGGCGCGTTCGACAGCTATCTGCTGTTGCGCGGCATCCGCACGCTGTCGCCGCGGATGGAGGTGGCTCAGCGCAATGCCCAGGCGATTGTGGACTTCCTGAAAACCCAGCCGCTGGTGAAGAAGCTATATCACCCGTCGCTGCCGGAAAACCAGGGACACGAGATTGCTGCGCGCCAGCAGAAAGGATTTGGCGCGATGTTAAGTTTTGAACTGGACGGTGACGAGCAAACGCTGCGTCGCTTCCTGAGCGGGTTGTCATTGTTTACGCTGGCGGAATCCTTAGGGGGAGTTGAAAGCTTGATCTCCCACGCCGCGACCATGACGCACGCAGGTATGGCACCTGAAGCACGTGCCGCCGCCGGGATTTCCGAGACGCTGTTGCGTATCTCGACCGGTATTGAAGATTCTGAAGATTTAATTGCCGATCTGGAAAATGGCTTCCGGGTCGCAGCCAAGGGGTAATCATGAGTGTGATAGCGCAGGCAGGGGCGAAGGGTCGTCAGCTGCACAAGTTTGGTGGTAGTAGTCTTGCTGATGTGAAATGTTACCTGCGTGTCGCAGGGATCATGACCGAGTATTCACAGCCGGGGGACATGATGGTTGTCTCCGCGGCGGGCAGCACCACCAACCAGTTGATTAGCTGGCTGAAACTGAGCCAGACCGATCGCCTCTCTGCGCATCAGGTGCAACAGTCCTTACGTCGTTACCAGAGCGAACTGATTGCCGGTTTGCTGCCTGCGGACGTGGCGGACGGGCTGATTAGCGCCTTTACGCATGACCTTGAGCGCCTGGCAGCCCTGCTGGACAGCGGCATTACCGATGCGGTGTATGCGGAAGTGGTTGGCCACGGTGAAGTGTGGTCCGCACGTCTGATGGCCGCCGTGCTGCAACATCTTGGCGTAGAAGCCGCCTGGCTCGACGCGCGTGATTTTCTGCGTGCCGAACGCGCCGCGCAGCCGCAGGTGGACGAAGGGTTGTCTTACCCGCTGCTGCAACAGCTGCTGGTGCAACATCCCGGTAAACGTATTGTCGTCACCGGCTTTATCAGCCGCAGCAACGCGGGTGAAACCGTCCTGCTGGGCCGTAACGGTTCGGACTACTCGGCAACGCAAATTGGTGCGCTGGCGGGCGTGTCCCGCGTCACCATCTGGAGCGACGTGGCCGGTGTCTACAGCGCGGACCCGCGCAAAGTGAAAGATGCCTGTCTGCTGCCGCTGCTGCGTCTCGACGAAGCGAGCGAACTGGCGCGTCTGGCGGCCCCGGTGCTGCACGCGCGCACGCTACAGCCGGTTTCCGGCAGCGACATCGACCTGCAACTACGCTGTAGCTACACGCCGGATCAGGGTTCTACCCGCATTGAACGCGTGCTGGCATCCGGCACGGGCGCGCGCATCGTTACCAGCCACGACGACATTTGCCTGATTGAGTTCCAGGTGCCTGCGGGCCAGGATTTCAAACTGGCGCACAAAGATATCGACACTATCCTGAAACGTGCCCAGGTGCGTCCGCTGGCCGTTGGCGTGCATAACGATCGCCAGCTGTTGCAGTTCTGCTATACCGCCGAAGTGGTGGACAGCGCCCTGAAAATTCTGGATGAAGCGGGCCTGCCGGGCGAGCTTCGCCTGCGTCAGGGGCTGGCGCTGGTGGCGATGGTGGGCGCGGGCGTCACCCGCAATCCGCTGCACTGCCACCGCTTCTGGCAGCAGCTGAAAGGCCAGCCGGTTGAGTTTACCTGGCAGTCGGAAGAGGGCATCAGCCTGGTTGCCGTGCTGCGCAAGGGGCCAACCGAAAGCCTGATTCAGGGTCTGCACACCTCGCTGTTCCGCGCGGAAAAACGCATCGGCCTGGTACTGTTCGGGAAAGGGAATATCGGTTCCCGCTGGCTGGAACTGTTCGCTCGCGAGCAGGTGACGCTTTCGGCGCGTACCGGGTTTGAATTCATTCTCGCAGGCGTGGTGGACAGCCGCCGCAGCCTGCTGAACTACGAAGGGCTGGACGCCAGCCGCGCGCTGGCCTTCTTCAACGATGAAGCGGTTGAGCAGGACGAAGAGTCGCTGTTCCTGTGGATGCGCGCGCACCCGTATGACGATCTGGTGGTGCTGGACGTGACCGCCAGCGAACAGCTGGCCGATCAGTATCTGGATTTCGCCAGCCACGGTTTCCACGTCATCAGCGCCAACAAACTGGCGGGAGCGAGCAGCACTGACAAATATCGCCAGATCCATGACGCATTCGAAAAAACGGGCCGTCACTGGCTGTATAACGCCACCGTTGGCGCAGGTCTGCCGGTTAACCATACCGTGCGCGACCTGATTGAAAGCGGCGACAGCATTCTGGCGCTGAGCGGCATCTTCTCCGGCACGCTCTCCTGGCTGTTTTTGCAGTTTGATGGCACCGTTCCGTTCACCGACCTGGTGGATCAGGCGTGGCAGCAGGGCTTAACCGAGCCGGATCCGCGCGTGGATCTTGCCGGTAAAGATGTGATGCGTAAGCTGGTGATCCTGGCGCGTGAAGCGGGCTACGACATTGAGCCGGGTCAGGTACGCGTTGAGTCTCTGGTGCCAGCGGGCTGTGAGGAAGGGTCTGTCGATCACTTCTTCGAGAACGGTGACGAGCTGAACGAGCAGATGGTGCAACGTCTGGAAGCGGCTAACGAGATGGGGCTGGTGCTGCGTTACGTGGCACGCTTCGAGGCGAACGGTAAAGCGCGCGTGGGCGTAGAGGCGGTGCGGCCTGAGCATCCGCTGGCGGCATTGCTGCCGTGCGATAACGTCTTCGCCATCGAGAGCCGCTGGTATCGCGATAACCCGCTGGTGATCCGTGGCCCTGGTGCCGGACGCGATGTGACCGCTGGCGCCATTCAGTCTGATATTAATCGTCTGGCTAAGCTGCTGTAATCTCTCCCCCTCACCCCAGCCCTCTCCCCAAAGGGGAGAGGGTATAATCGTTCCCTCTCCCCTTTGGGGAGAGGGTTAGGGTGAGGGGGCCTCTTCACCCTCATCCTGAATTTCTCTCATCTTCCCTGAGCAAACCTCACCGTTATTGTGATTATTTCTGTTGACGTCACGCCGCTTTTCCGTCATTTTTACATCTGGACGTCTAAACGTATAGAAGTTCACAACACAACAAACAACGACACGCGAAAGATAGAGGTAAGGTATGAGCTTTTTTCACGCCAACCAGCGGGAAGCCCTGAATCAGAGCCTGGCTGAAGTAAACGGCCAGATTAATGTCTCTTTTGAATTTTTCCCGCCGCGCACCAGTGAAATGGAGCAAACCCTGTGGAGCTCTATCGATCGCCTGAGCAGCCTGAAGCCTAAGTTCGTCTCCGTGACCTACGGCGCTAACTCCGGTGAGCGTGACCGCACACACAGCATCATTAAGGGCATTAAAGACCGAACCGGTCTGGAAGCAGCGCCGCACCTGACCTGTATCGACGCCACCCGCGATGAACTGCGCGCCATTGCCCAGGACTACTGGAATAACGGCATTCGCCACATTGTGGCCCTGCGCGGCGACCTCCCGCCAGGCAGCGGTAAGCCAGAGATGTTTGCCGCCGATCTGGTCGGGCTGCTGAAAGACGTTGCTGACTTTGATATCTCCGTGGCCGCCTACCCTGAAGTTCACCCGGAAGCAAAAAGCGCCCAGGCGGATCTGCTCAACCTGAAGCGTAAAGTGGAAGCCGGAGCCAACCGCGCAATTACTCAGTTCTTCTTTGACGTGGAAAGCTACCTGCGCTTTCGCGACCGCTGCGTCTCGGCGGGTATTGATGTCGAAATCATCCCTGGCATTCTGCCGGTCTCGAACTTCAAACAGGCGAAGAAATTTGCAGATATGACCAACGTGCGCATTCCGCTGTGGATGTCCAAAATGTACGAGGGGCTGGACGACGATGCGGAAACCCGCAAGCTGGTGGGTGCCAATATCGCGATGGATATGGTGAAGATTTTAAGCCGCGAAGGGGTGAAAGATTTCCACTTCTACACGCTAAACCGCGCGGAAATGAGTTACGCGATTTGCCATACGCTCGGTGTTCGCCCGGCGCTGTAAAGCAAAGACCCTCATAAAGTGAGGGTTTTTTAATCGAACAGAAAATTAAAAGGTATTGGCTATCGAATCTGTGGATTAATTCAACTATCTCTTATCGCTAGTGGTGTATATCGTAACGGTAACACTGTAAAGGGAGCATAGCGATGAGCACGTCAGACGAGACCAATAACGCGGCATCCGCCGGCAAATGTCCGTTCCACCAGGGCGGCGTCGATCATAGCGCGGGTGCAGGTACCGGCAGCAAAGAGTGGTGGCCTAAACAACTTCGCATCGATCTTCTGAACCAACATTCCAACCGTTCGAACCCTCTGGGTGAAGACTTCGACTACCGCAAAGAATTCAGCAAGCTCGACTATTCCGCCCTTAAAGGCGATCTCAAAGCCCTTTTAACCGATTCTCAACCATGGTGGCCTGCCGACTGGGGCAGCTATGCGGGCCTGTTTATCCGTATGGCCTGGCACGGCGCCGGTACTTACCGCTCCGTTGACGGACGCGGCGGCGCCGGACGCGGTCAGCAACGCTTTGCGCCGCTGAACTCCTGGCCGGATAACGTCAGCCTGGATAAGGCTCGCCGTCTGCTGTGGCCAATTAAGCAAAAATACGGACAAAAAATTTCCTGGGCCGACCTGTTTATCCTCGCGGGTAACGTGGCGCTGGAAAACT